>Ga0302321_100002455_pt1 | contig 15877 bp, 14 predicted proteins | sample Fen_T0_1_FD_202505 | JGI IMG/M metagenome (GOLD analysis project Ga0302321, IMG submission 202505) | Peat permafrost microbial communities from Stordalen Mire near Abisko, Sweden - Fen_T0_1 | ecosystem: Environmental > Terrestrial > Soil > Wetlands > Permafrost | place: Sweden: Abisko...
CAGCGCGCTGCCGCCATAGATGAAGATCGAAGGCAGGTTGCAGCGGATCATGCCCATCATCACGCCGGGCAATGTCTTGTCGCAGCCGCCAAACCCGATCAGCGCGTCATAGGCGAGGCCATGGACCACCGCCTCGATGGAATCGGCGATCAATTCGCGGGAGAGCAGCGAGAACTTCATGCCCTCGTGGTTCATGCTGATGCCGTCGGACACGGAGATGGTGGTGAATTCGCGTGGCGTGCCGCCGGCTTCCGCGATCCCGGCCTTGGCGGCATCGACCTGGAAATCGTGGGTCATGTTGCAGGGCGTCTGTTCGCCCTTCATGCTGACCACCCCGATCATCGGCCTGGCCAGCGCCGCGTCGTCCAGCCCCATCGCCCGCATGAAAGCGCGATGGGGCGCGCGATCGAGGCCATCGGTCGTCACCCGGGATCGCCATTTTTTCATCTCAGTCGTCCCGGCACTTTTTCCCTTCTCCCCTTGTGGGAGAAGGGGCCTTCGCGAAACGAAGGCGGATGAGGGGTCACTTTCTATCGATAGACCGGAACCCCTCACCCGTCTCGAATTCGCTTCGCTCATTCGAGCCACCCTCTCCCACAAGGGTGCCCCGGCGTCTCCTAGTCGCCTACTGCAGCGGCGCGACGATAGTCGGGTGTTTGAATTGCGCGACATCCATCTTCGGCAGCATTCCGGTGGCGGCGTAGATGTCGAGCATCTTCTGGATGGCGTCGAAATTCGGCGCCGCGCCGGGATCCCGGCCGAAATCATTGTCCTTGAGCAGATAGGTTTCCAGCACCGGGACCGGCGCCTTCAGCTGTTCGGAAACCACCTTGAGGGTTTCCTCGCGATTGGCGAGCGCCTTCTTCATGCCCAAAGTGATATCGCGGACATAGGCCTTTACCAGTTCGGGATTCTTGTCGACGAAATCGGCGCGGCAGGCCTCCAGGATATGAACGATATTGGGCATTTCCTCCGACAGCGAGAACAGTTTTCGGGTGCCGCCCTTGGCCTCGGCGCGCGCGGCGAAAGGCTGGTTCATGTTGACGGCATCGACGCGGCCCTGACGCAGCGCGTCCTCGGAAACGGCGAAGCCGGTCTCGACCAGCTTGATGTCCTTCTTGGGATCGACGCCGTTCTTCTGCAGCAGCATCGCGAACGGGCCGTAGGTGCCGCCGCCGATTACTGAGATGCCGACGGTCTTGTCCTTGAGGTCGGAAATCTTCTTGATCGGGGAATCGTCCATCACGGCCCAATAGACCGAGAAGCCGCCGGGCTTTTCGAAGACGTGCTGCGCCACGATGTAGGCCTTGAGGCCACCGCCGACCACGCCGTTAGCCAGCGACAATGGCGCCTGGGTCGCGCAGTCCAGCGCGCCCGCGGCCAGCGCCTGCGTCATCGGCGAGGTGCCCTGAAATTGCGTCCACTCGACATTGTAGGTCTTGCCGAGATTGGGAAATTCGGCCGGCCGGCGCATCATCCAGTATTTCGATTCCTCGGCCGGAATCGTCCAGCCGACGCGGATGGTCTGCTGGGCGTAAGACGAACTCACGCCAGCCAGCACGGCCGCGGCAGTGCCGGCCGCCAAGATCCATTTCGAAGGTATCCGCATCATCCCCACTCCGTTTTTCCGGCGCCGGCAGGCGCCCGCGCAAATAGCATGCGATAAGCCTTTCATGGTTCAAATGATCAGGCAAGCTACCGGAACCCACGCGTATGGCCCCCGGCAAGGCTCGATGCGCGCGCAGCGGCGTCAAAATGCGTCAGTTGTCAAACCAGGTGCACTGGTTCAGACTGTGCACCACGCAAGAAAAATCAAAAAACAAGCCATGGGAGGTGAAATGGCGGACAGCAAGAAAAGCATTGTGACGCGACGCATGCTGCTGAAGGCTGGCGCCGCGGTGCCACTCCTGGGGATGGCGGCCCCTGCCGTACTGGCGCAGGCGCCGTTGAAATCGCCGACCAAAATTCTCGACTTCATGACCAATGCCGACGTGGCGAAGGCCGAGCAGGAAGGCCAGCTCGTGTTCTACTGTCACGAGAATGAACCCGGTACCGCCGGCATCATGGAGGGATTTCGCAAGGATTTCCCGAAGATCAACACCAGTTATGTGCGGGCGCAGACCGGCGCGCTCTACAACAAGATCGTATCGGAACGCTCCGCCGGCCGTTTCGACGTCGACGTCATCCAGCTATCCGATCTCGCGCCGGCTGTCGATTTCCAGAAGAAGGGCGGCTATGAGCAGTACCTCTCCCCCGAAACCGGAGCATACAAGGCAGACCACCTGAGTTCGCCGGCTGGCTCGTTTTTCTGGACCGGCGTCGATCCCGCCGGCATTGCCTACAACTCGACAAAAGTCTCCGCCGCGGACGCGCCGAAGACCTGGCAGGACATCCTCAATCCGCGCTGGAAGGGCTCAATCAGCTGCAAGATCTCCGCCTCCGGCTTGCAGTTCGTACAGTGGTACACGCTGCGCAAATTGTACGGGGCGGACTTCTGGAAGGAATTCGCCAAGCAGAACCCGCACGCCTTCGATTCCCGCGTCCAGTTGTTCGACCGGCTCGCCAAGGGCGACGACTTGATCACCGCGATCGGGGAATATCCCGCCTATATCCTGTTCAAGGACAAGGGCGCCAAGGTCGAGTTCGTCGCGCCGGCCGACGGCTTGCCGGCGACGCCGCTGATCGTCGGCGCCGTCAGCAAGGCGCCGCATCCGGAAGCCGCAAAACTGTTCGTCGACTGGGCGATGTCGAAGCGCGGCCAGGCCTGGTATCAGACCAACCCAAATCTCTATTACGGCTCCGTCCGCACCGACGCGCCGCCGATGCCGACCGGGGTACGGCTGGGCGATCTCAAGCTGCTCTATCCCGCCGACTGGGACGACTATGCGGCAAACCGCGATGTCTTCGCCAAGGAATGGAATGGCATGATCGGCCTGTGAGCGAAGCGACCGTGCCATCAGCGGAATCGTCGTTCTCCGCGCAGAAGTTCGCCGGCTACGGGGTCGCGGCAGTGGCTGCGGTCCTGGTTCTGTATCCCGTATTCTTTCTGCTGCAGGCCGCCCTCGATGTCGGCGACCCCCAGGTGCGGCCGCCGACTGCCTACGGGCTCGACAATTTCAGCGGCATATTCCAGTACCCGCAGATCCTACTCAACACGCTAACCGTGTCGGTTGCGGCCACTGTCATGTCGCTGGTCTTTGGTTTCGTGATGGCATGGATCCTGACCCGCACCAACGTGCCCGGCCGCCATCTGTTCGAGCAGCTTATGGCGGTGCCGTATTATCTGACGCCGCTGCTCGGGGCGCTGGCCTGGAGTTTGCTCGGCTCGCCGGAAAGCGGCTTTATCAACCAGGTCTGGCGCGCGCTCGGCGGCAACGACCACCTGATCGATATCAACACCGCCTACGGCATAGCCTGGGTGATGGCGCTGTTCGAGGGCTCGGTCGCCTTTGTCATGATTGCCGCGGTCATGAAGTCGATGGACCCGGCACTTGAGGAAGCGTCGCAGATCATGGGGGCGGGCCGTCTGCGCACCATGCTGCGCATAACCCTGCCCCTGGTGGTTCCCGGCGTACTCGGCGCCGCCATCTTCGTGTTCGCCGAAATGCTCGGCTCCTTTGCAGCCGCCCTCGTGCTCGGTACGCCCAGCCGGTATTATGTCATTACCACGGCTATCTATCAGCTGGTGCAGCAATATCCGCCGAAGATCCAGATTGCCGCCGCGATGGGCGCATCGCTGTTCGCGGTGATGTTCTTCATGCTGTTTTTGTACCGGCGGATCGTGATGGCCGGAAGCTACGTCACCATCACCGGCAAGGCATTCCGGCCGCGGGTGGCCGACATCGGTCCGTTGCGCTATCTGCTGCTCGGCGTCTGCCTGCTCTATCTGTTCGCCGCGGTCGGTCTGCCGCTGATCACACTGCTCTATGCGTCGCTGCAGAAGATCGCGGTCGCCTTCCCGGCTGCCGACAACTGGACACTGGAGAATTTCCGTATCGCCGTGACCATGAACGCCGTCCGCTCGGCGCTCGGCAACAGCCTGCTGCTCGGTTTTGCCACCGCGACCATCGGCGTTGTGTTGATGGGGCTGCTGGCCTGGCTGATCTACCGTTCGCGGCTGCCCGGCAGCGGCCTGATCGAATATGTCGTGATGTTTCCGCAGGCGGTGCCCCGATTGGTGTTCGCATTCGGGTTGATGTGGGCCTGGGTGGTTTTCCCGATTCCGATCTACGGAACGCTGTCGCTGCTGCTGATCGCCTACCTCACGGTGTTCCTGCCGCTCGGCGTTCGCACTATCGCCGGCGTCATGCTGCAGATCGACAAGAGTCTCGAGGAGTGCGCGCAGATGTGCGGCGCTTCGTGGGCGTTCCGGGTGCGGACCGTGACGATTCCGCTGCTGGTGCCGGGTCTGGTCGCTGCCTGGTTGCTGCTGTTCATCGCCAGTATCCGTGAGCTCGGCGCCTCCATCCTGCTGATGGGCCCGCATTCCAAGGTGATCACGCCATCGATCGTCGAATCCTGGTTTGGAACCAGTTCGGAGCTCACCGCAGCGCTGGCGCTGATTCAGACCCTGGTGGTCGCCATCGCCATGATCGTGCTCGTTACCATCACGCGCCGCGTCGGCGCCCACCCGGTCGAATGAGGATGTCAGGAACCGCAATCATGCCACCGTCGCCGGCACCAGGTTCACAGGTATCGCCGACCCCGCATATCGAGGTCAACGGGCTCGAGCTGTATTACGGCAGCGTTCCGGCGGTGCGCGGCGTCAGTTTCAACGTCCTGCCCGGCGAACAGCTGACGCTGCTCGGGCCCTCCGGCTGCGGCAAGACCACCACCTTGCGCGCCATCGCCGGCCTCGAGCAACCGACCGCGGGCGAAATTCGCATCGACGGGGTCACGGTCTATTCGTCGCAACGCGGCATCAGTATCCGCGCCGAGAAACGCGGCCTGTCGATGGTGTTCCAGTCCTACGCCATTTGGCCGCATATGACCGTATTTGAAAACGTCGCCTATGGACTGCGGGTACGGCGCAAGGTCGCTGCCGAAATCGCGGAAAGAGTGGACCGCGCGCTCGAGATGGTGCAGATGCGCAATTTCGCTTCGCGGCGGGCGGCGCAACTATCCGGCGGACAGCAGCAGCGAGTCGCCCTGGCGCGCGCGTTCGTGTTTTCGCCTTCGGTGCTTTTGTTCGACGAACCCTTGTCGAATCTCGATGCCAAGCTGCGCGCCGATATGCGCATCGAACTGCGCGAATTGCAGCACCGCCTCGGCATCACCTCGGTCTATGTCACCCACGATCTCGAAGAAGCGCTGGCGATGTCGGACCGCATCGTGGTGATGCGCGACGGGCTGATCGAGCAGACCGGCACGCCGGACGAAATCTACCGGCTGCCGAACAGCGCCTTTGTTGCTGATTTCGTCGGTTCGGCCAATCTCATTCGCGGCCGTCATCGCGTCGATCTCGACACCGACGGACTGACCGCACTGGAAACATCCGCCGGACACATCGTCTACGGCATGGCCTATGAACGTGCCGTTGGCGCCGAACTGGTGGTCTCGGTGCGCACGGTGCATCTGCGGATTTCGACGGAGCCGCCGGCCGCGATGCAGAACGTCTGGCGCGTGCCGGTGCGGCAGACCGTGTTTCAGGGTGACTTTACTCAGGTTCACCTCGGCTGGGGCGAGCAGCACCTGATTGCCCGCTGTGCCGCGATGGAGCCGCTGGCGGCAGGCCAGCAAGTCTATATTGCGGTTGAACCGCGCCATGTCGTGGTGTTGGCTGGGTAGCTGCCTTGCTGTTCGACGCCGGCTTGGAAATAGATAATGGGAGAATTGCAAATGGCCGGAGTTGACGGGGCAGACGGTCAGAAGGCGGAAAAGCTCGGCTATCTCGGGCTTGGGATGATGGGGTTTCCCATGAGCCGGCGTCTGATCAACGCGGGCCACGACGTCACCGTCTGGAACAGGTCTGCCGCCAAGGCCACCGCACTGGTTGAGGCAGGCGCGAAGCTCGCGTCACGCCCGTGCGATATCGCCGCCACCGCCGGCATCGTCTTCATGTGCCTGACCGACGCCGTGGCCGTCGATGAAGTGGTGTTCGGTCCGGAGGGCCTTGCCACGGCAACCGGCGCAGGAAAGCTCGTCGTTGATTTTTCGTCGATCCATCCGGACGCGGCACGCGCCATTGCGGTGCGGCTGAAAGGCGCTAACGGCATGGGATGGATCGATGCGCCGGTTTCCGGCGGCACCAAGGGCGCCGAGGAAGGCACGCTCGCGGTGATGGCCGGCGGCGATGCTACCGATATCGAGAGGGTGCGGCCTTACGTTCTGGCGATGGCGCGGCGGCTTACACATATGGGCCCCACAGGGGCTGGCCAAACGACCAAACTCTGCAACCAGGTGATCGTCGGCTGTGCCATGGCGGTGCTGGCGGAAGCAACGCGGCTTGCCACCAACGCCGGGATCGACGCCAAGCGGCTCCCGGAGGCGCTCGCCGGTGGTTTTGCCGATTCGATTCCGCTGCAACTGTTCGTGCCGCGCATGGTTCAAGGCCTTCATTCGCCGCCGATGGGTCACATCGCAACCATGCTGAAGGATCTGGACACGGTGATCGACGTCGCCCGCGACACCTCGAGCCCGGTGCCGATGTCGGCGCTGGCCGCGCAATTGTTCAGGCTGGCCAAGGCCGCGCGCGGCGCGGACGCCGATGCGCTGGAAATCTACAAGCTGTCGGCCGCGCGGACGGCGTGAGAGTCCCCGTCCCGCCCTCAGCCCTCGACCTGGCAGGGATCGCGCATTTCCCTGAACCAGCTTTCGTCGCGCTTCACTGTCCCAACCGGAGCGCTCATTTTTATCTTTGACTTCTTGATCTTCGCCATCGCATCAGAGCGGGGATTCGGAACATTCGCGACGGGCGCAACCAGGGCCGATTGAGACCAGGCTGCCGGCGGCAGCGAAAAACCGATTGCGATCGCGTAGAGGGTGGTTAGAAATACCGTGCGCATGGAGGTCTCCAGCGGGGACAGGGATCAGCTTCAATGTACCAGCCGTCAGGCGTCAAGACATTAGCCGAATTTCCCGTGCCTGCGCAGATGAAAGCCTGGGTTCTGGGTAACCCTGACGAGCTTTTGCTGCGTGAAAAACCCACTCCGGTTCCCGGGCGGGCGGAAGTTCTGGTCCGCATCGACGCGGTGGCGATCTGCGCCACCGATCTCGAAATCATCCATGGCGGCTCGCCGGCGAGCATTGGCGGCGGCCTGCCCTTCAACAAGAATTTCACGCCCGGCCACGAATATATGGGAACGGTTGCTGCACTCGGGCCTGAGGTCGACGAGTACGAAATCGGCGAACGCGTCAGCGTGGAAATTCATGCCGGTTGCGGCCAGTGCAAACGCTGCCGTCAGGGCATGTACACCTCATGCCTCAACTACGGCAAACCCGACAAGGGTCACCGTGCCAACGGCTTCACGACCGACGGGGGCTTTGCCGAATACGCGGTCAATCATATCAATACGCTGGCGCGGGTGCCGGATAGTATGAGCGATGCGGAGGCGACGCTGGTCGTCACCGCCGGGACTTCGATGTACGGCTTGACCGAACTGGGCGGGCTCGTTGCCGGTGAGAGCGTTGTCGTGATTGGCCCCGGCCCGATCGGATTGCTGGCGGTCGCCGTGGCCAAGGCGCTCGGCGCTAGCCCGGTCATTCTCACGGGAACACGTAACAAGCGCCTCGCGATCGGCAAGGATCTGGGCGCGGACCGCGTCATCAATATCGCCGAGGAGGATGCCGTCGACGTGGTGAAGCAACTGACCGGCGGGATCGGCGCGGATTATGTGGTGGAGTGCGCCGGTACCGAAGCCACCGTCAATCAGGCCATTCACATGGCCAACCGCGGCGGAAAGATCTGCCTCGCCGCATTTCCGCACGACCCCGTAACGACGGATCTCGCGCATCTCGTGAAGAACAATATCTATGTCTATGGCATTCGCGGCGAAGGCCGCAGCGCCACGCGCCGGGCAATGGCCCTGATGGCGGAAAAGCGGTTCGATGCCACCAAAATCCACACCCACACCTTCCCGCTCGCCGATCTGCCGACGGCACTCCGCTATGCGCGGGACCGGGTCGAGGATGCCATCAAGGTGGTCGTCACCACGCGGCAGACGGACGCCCTTTCCAGCGCCGCGGCTGAGTAGACCGACCCATTCATACAGCTTTAAACTCCCGGACCGTGAAGCCCCTGGCGGGCAATCATGCGATGCCGCCGAGATAGAGCCGCTTGACGATGTCGTTGCCTTTCAATTCGTCGACCGAACCTGCCGCGACGACGATCTCGCCATGGACAATGATGTAACCGCGATCGGCAATCCGGATCGCCTGATTGAAATTTTGTTCCGCCATCAGCACGGTCAGGCCGACATGCCGATTGAGTTCGCCGATCTTGGCGATGGTCTGCGACACCAGCAGCGGCGACAAGCCTACCGAAGGTTCATCGATCAACAACAGGCGCGGCGATGACATCAGCGCTCGCGCAATGGCGAGCATCTGTTGCTGCCCGCCTGACATGGTGCCGGCGAGTTGGCTCTGCAGCCCCTTGAGGGCCGGAAATGTCTCGAAGGCGAGTGCAAGGCTCCGATCGATGTTGCGGCGCGCGGCTTTTCGAAAGGCGCCGAGCATCAGATTTTCCAACACCGTCAGTCTGGGAAATAGCCGCCGCCCCTCGGGAACCAGCGCCACGCCGAGATCGACGATCGCCTCAGGCGACAGGCCGGTCAAATCGTGCGCATTTCCGTCGATCGTCAGGGAAATGCTCCCGCGCTGCGGTCGAACCAGACCCGCGACGCATTTCATCAGCGTGCTCTTGCCGTTGCCGTTGGTGCCGAGCAATGCGACGGTTTCGCCAGCCTCGACATTGAGCGTGACACCGCGGAGCGCCTTGACGGCGCCGTAACCCGCATAAAGGTCGTTGATGGCGAGGCTAAGTGCCAAGGTAGGCCTCCTGCACCCGCTGATTGGCCATGACCTCGGCAGGCGTGCCGATCGCGATGATCTTGCCGGCGTCGAGACACATCAAGCGCTCCGAAAAACGCATGACGGCCTGCATGATGTGCTCGATCATGATGATGGTGATGCCCTGGCCCGCAAGCTTTATCAGCAGATCAAGCACCTCATCGACTTCCGAGCTGGAAAGGCCGGCCATGGCCTCGTCGGAAATCAGCAGCTTGGGGTGCGTCGCCATCGCGCGGGCGAGTTCCATCTTGCGCAATTCGACCTGGCTGAGCCCCAGCGTCGACAGATCCGCCTTCGAGGCGAGGCCCGTCTGGGTCAGGATTGACATCACGGTGTCGCGCCGTTGTGCGGCCGGGATGAAGTCGCCGGCGACGCTGGCGAAGTCAAGCGCTACCATCAGGTTCTCGGCGACGGTCATGCTCTTGAACGGCCGCGGGATCTGGAAGCTGCGCGCAATGCCGCGGCGCGTGCGTATGTGCGGCGGCAACGATGTAATGTCCTCGCCGTCGAACACCACGGTGCCGGCTTCGGTACGAAACGCGCCGGAAATGCAGTTGATCAGCGTCGTCTTGCCCGAGCCGTTTGGGCCGATCAGGCCGAAACGCTCTCCCGGGTGAATATCGACGCTGACATTGTCCAGGGCGATGAAACCGCCGAAGCGCTTGGTGAGCGCGCTGATCCGCAGCAAAGCCGCCGGCTCCGCTCCACTGGGGGTTATCATGCGCCGCCCCCGGTGCGTTTGCGCGCAGCCTTGCGGATCAGCCCGATAATTCCCTCGGGCGCGGCCACCACGAACAGTACGAGCATCACGCCGAGCACCAGCACATTCACTTCAGACGAGATGGTAACGGTCAATAATTGTTGCGTTACGCCTAACAAAATGGCGCCGACAATCGGACCCGCCCAATGCGCAGTTCCGCCGATCAGCGACATCGCGAGCGCCGAAACGGAGTAATTGAGATTGAAGGCCGACGACGGATCCGCATACTGGAGATACATGGCGGCGGGCGCACCGGCCGCGCACATCAGCGCCCCGGAGATGACACAAGCCGTCACCTTCAGCCGCAGGGTCGGCACGCCGGTACATTCCGCGGCAAGCTCGTCGTCCTTGAGCGCCTGCAGACCGCGACCAATCCAGGAATTTTGTATGTAGCGCGCTATCGCAACCGCCAGCACCACGAGCAGCGCCTGAACGAAAAACAGCATCTGCACATAACTGTGGAAAGGAGCCGTCACCATCGGCCGCTGCAGCTGAATGCCGGCCGCGCCGCCGACGAAACGCCAGTTCGTAACCGACGTCTCGATGATGATCGTCAACGCAATCGTCGCGATCGAGAAGAAGATGCCCTGCATGCGCAAGGTCAGCAGGCCGAGGGCGAAACCGAGGAATGCACCGAAGGCCGCGGCGACCGCGATCTGAACGGCAAGCGGCGCATCAAACGCCTTGAACAGAAACACGGCCGTATAGACGCCAACACCGAAAAATGCGCTGGTGCCGAAATTTACGTAGCCGGCATAGCCACCGAGGATGCTCCACGCGACGGCGAGTACGATGAACTGCAGGATCACGTAGCAGGCAAAGAACGGATATTCGTTGCCGATGATCTGCGTCATCGCCAGGGCGGCAAAGAGAAAGAGGGTCGCGCCGATCCAGAAGGCGAGGCTGTTACGGCTCATGATCGCCTGCCGAACAGGCCCTGCGGCCGCACGGCGAGCACGCCGAGCAGCATCGCGAACGAAATAGCCGGCGCCCAGGAGGCACCGAACAGCGTCAGGACGATGGTTTCGGCAACGCCTAGGATGATGGCCGCAATGAGCGTGCCGGTGATGCTGCCGAGCCCCGCCATGACCACGATGCAGAATGTCCGTCCGATATAGGTGCGGTCGAGTGTCGGTTCGACGGGAGCGACGATAATGAGCAGGGCACCGGCGATCCCGAGCACGGAGGTTGCAATGCCGAACGCCCATTGCTTGATCCGGATCGGGTTGGCGCCCATCAGCCGCAGCGCCTCCTGGTCCTGCGCGACCGCGCGGATCGCGCGTCCCATAAATGTTCGCGACAGGTACAGCGTCAGCAAAATCGTCAGCGCCGCGGCCACCACAAACGCTACCACCAGCCGGAACGGAATTCGCATCTCGCCGATCCGCCAGGCCTTGCCGATGTAGGATGCGGTGACCGAGCGCTGGTCCACACCGAATTGCAGAATCAGCAGTACTTCGATGATGAACGCGACGCCGAAGAAGAACGCGATGCCGCGCACGCCGGCATCGCTGCCGCGCTTTTCGAATGTCTCGTAATAAAGCCGGTAAGCGACAAGACCGAACAGGAAGAGCAGTGGCGTGATCAACAGCCCCGCCAGCAGCGGGTCGATCCCAAAGCTCTCGTTGAGGAAATATACGGCGTAGGAAGCCATTAACAGAAACGCCGGATGGGCGATGTGGGGAACGTCGAGCAAGCCGAACGAGACCGACAACCCAAGGCTTACGGCCGCATAGAAGCAGCCGAGCAGCACACCGATCACCACCGCATCGAGCAGCAGGTCAAATGAAAACAATTGAGGTCCCCCTTGACCCACTCTTGAGCCGCCGCTTCCCCGTTTTTCGCGTGCGCCGGGATTAACCGATTCCTTTGCCCGGGATCATTTGCTCCGATCCCGGGCAGCCGCGCCGTGGTTCAAAGAAAGCCGCGAGCTTTACTTCCGCGCGGCCTCAAAGGGAGTAATCAGATCGCCGGATTTCAGTTTCTCCGGGAACAGGATCACCTGCTTGCCCGAAGAGCGGAACTGTTCGATGTTCTTGTCCACGACACCGCGGAACTGGGCCTGCAGCACCGCGTTTTCCTTGCGCTCGCCGTCGGGCCCAAAGGTCATCGGGCCGACGATGGTCTGCATCTCGTGCTCATGCAGATATTTTGCGATCGCCTTTTGGTCGAGCGACCCGACCGCCTTGACCGCTGCCTCGACGAGTTGACCGCTGGCGTAGCCGAACGGCGCGAGATAGTAGCCGAGCGGATCGACCTTGGCTTCCACCGCGCGCTTTGTATACTTGTCGAAGAACTCCTTGGTGCCCTCGTAATACATTTTCGGTTCTGGGAGCCATGAGTTGTAGTTGACGACGCCGTTGAGCAGCGAGCCCATATTCTCCATCACCGCGCCGAATTGCAGCCCGACCATGCCGCCGCCAAAAACCTTGACGTTGTCGCCGATCCCGATCTCGTTGACGGCACGCAGGATACCAGCCGAATCCGGCGGGTACGACGAAACATAAACCACGTCGGGCTTTGCCGCCTTCAGTGCGCGAACGATGCTTGAGAATTCCACCGTGCTTGGCGGATAGGCCTGATCGAAAACAATCGGCATATTGCGCCTCTTTGCGACGTCGCGCGCGATCACCACCAGATTCTGGGCGAATTCCTGATCGGCTGACAGAAACGCAACACTCTTGCCGCCGGCCTTCTGGGCGATTTCGAGGAACGAATCCGGCCAGCTGTCGGGCGGTCCCCACGGCGCATTGTTGAACCACATGTCGTGGCCGACCTTGCTGTTGACCTGAAACGAGAAGTTGCCGATCAGCAGCAGGCCGCGCTGCTTGACCATCGGCATCAGCGGCGCCGTCGGCACGGTCGCGTAGGGGGCGAACAGCAGGTCGACTTTGTCGACGTCCAGCAGCTTCGAGTAGATCGCCGGAGTTTCCGAAGCGCTCGATTTGTCGTCATAGACGACCAGTTCGACCTTGCGGCCGAGCAGCCCACCCTTGGCGTTGACGTCGTCTCGCCAAATCTCGATGCCAAGCAGGGAGGCCTTGCCGCCGCCCGCGAGACCGCCGGTCTGGGGCATACTCATGCCGATCTTGATCGGCGGCTGTTGTGCACCAACGCTTGAAGCCAGCCCAAGCATGGCAGCGCCTGCGCCGGCCGTCGCCAGCAGATGGCGGCGGGAAATCGATGCGGATTTGGTGGTCTTGTCGGTCATGGCTTCTTCCCTGTATTTTGTTCGATTTATTATATTCGGCCTAGCGGCCCCGTCTTCGTTCAAATTCGACCCAGCGCCGTCAGGATAACCTGCGGCGTCAGCGGAATCTCGGTGATAATAGCGCCAAACGGCCTGAGCGCATCATTCACCGCATTGGCTACTGCCGCGGCCGCCCCCGCGGTTCCGGCCTCGCCTGCGCCCTTTGCCCCCAGCTCCGTCTCTGACGTCGGTGAAACCACATGCCCAACGTCTATATCGGGCATTTCGCCGGACATCGGAACAAGATAATCGGCCATGTTGGCATTGGTCAGCTGGCCCCGCTCATCGTAAACACATTTTTCGAACAACGCCGCGCCGAGACCCTGCACCACGCCGCCCCGAATCTGTTCGTCGACAAGCTGCGGATTGATCAGCGTGCCGCAGTCCTCCACCACCCAATGCCGGAGCAGCTTGATGAAGCCGGTCTCGGTGTCAACCTCGAGCCAGGAGGCCTGAACGCCGTTGGTGAAGGCGAAGGGATATTCGCGGGGCACAAAGTGACGTGTCGCCATCAATTCGGCCTGAATGCCCGGCGGCAGCGTGTCGGGGCGGAAATAGACAATTCGCGCAAGCTCGCGCAACTCGATGCGCGGTGTCCCGTCGCTGGCGCTGACAACCGCGTTGTTGGCGATGTCGAGCTCGGCGGGGGAGGACTGCAGAGTTGCTGCGGCGACTTCGAGGATATTCCTGCGTAAAACCTTCGCAGCCTGAAGTGCGGCCTCGCCGCCGATCCCGGCGCCGCGCGAGGCCCAGGTGCCGCCGCCGTAAGGCGTGTTGTCGGTATCGCCCAGGATGACGCGAACGCGCTCCATCGAGACGCCGAGCACGCTGCCGACGATCTGCGCCGTGAGCGATTCGGAGCCCTGCCCCTGCTCCGTAATGCTGGTCTGACAGATCACCGATCCCTGAGCGTCCAGCCGCACCGCGACGCCATCCTGCGACGATATCCGGGCGCCACCGACGCCATAGAACGCCGCACTCGGGTTGGTGACCTCGATAAAGCTCGCAATGCCGATGCCACGGTGAATATTCTTCTTGCGCAATGCCGCCTGCTCGGCGCGCAAGCCGTCGTAATCCATCATCGTCACTAGCTTGTTGATCGCAGCATGATGCGACAACAGCTCGAACCGGAGGCCCGAAGGCGATGCGCAGGGGTAGGCATCGTCGGTGATCAGATTGCGGAGGCGGATTTCGACCGGGTCCATGCCGATTTTTGCGGCCGCCAGATCGACCAGGCCTTCCGTCACCGAGCATGCGATGGGATGGCCGACGGCGCGGTACTGGCACATGACATTCTTGTTCTGAAACACCACACGGGCGCGGGCGCGGTAATTCTTTGTCACATAGGGCCCGCCGACGAGGTTGACGACCTGGTTGGCCTCGATAGCGCTGGTGCGCGGATACATCGAATAAGGACCGATGCCGGTGAGATCGTCGATCTCAAACGCCGTGATGGTGCCATCGCGCTTGACACCAATCCGGCCGAGGCAGCGATGGTCGCGGGCGTGAATGTCGGTGTTGAAGCTTTCGACCCGGTCGGCGACGAATTTGATCGGTCGGCGCAACAACTTCGACAACGCATAAGTGGCCATTTCGTCGGCATAGATGTGGACCTTGATACCGAAGGAACCGCCAACGTCCTTGCAGACCACGCGAACCTGCGACTCCTCAAGTCCAAGATGAAGGGCGGCGAGGTTCTGCACCATGTGCGGCGCCTGCGTACCCTGGTAGATTGTCAGCCTTGTCTCGGCGGCGTTCCAGTCGGCGACGACCGCGCGCGGCTCCAGTGTCACGCCGGTGTGCCGGCCGAAGACAAAATTCGCCTCCACCACCTCGTCGGAGCCGGCAAAAGCCGCATCGACGGCGCCGGCGTCGAGGTTGCGTTCGAAAGCGAGGTTATCCCCGAGCGTGGGATGTATCACCGTGGTTTCCGGATCGAGCGCGGTCCCCATGTCAGTTACCGCGTCGAGTTCCTCGTATTCGACGTTAACGACTTCGGCCGCGTCCTCTGCCACGGCACGGCTTGTCGCGACAATCGCCGCGACGGCTTCGCCCTGCCAACAGACGCGGTCAAGCGCGATCGCATGCTGCGGCGCGGATTTCAGACCCTTCAGGTGCGACAGCACACCGACCCATGGCGTGATGACGGCTGCAAGCTCCTCGCCGGTCACGATGGCGATCACGCCCGGCAAGCGCCGCGCTTCGTCGGCGTCGATTGCGATGATTTTTGCATGCGCATGGGGCGAACGCACAAACACCACATGACCCATCCGCGGCAGTTCCATGTCGCTGACCTAGAGCCCCCGCCCCTGCATCAGCCGCTCGAGGTTGGGCCGCGGCACCGACTTGCCGATATAGGAGTTCGGCCGATCGAGTTCGGAAAGAACGCCTGACTTCGGGATCATGGCCTGCGTCCCATCCGGCCACGTGCCGTGGTCTCAATCGCATCGACAATGGCCTGGTAGCCGGTGCAGCGGCAGTAGTTGCCGGACAGATGCTCGCGTATCCGCTCTCGCTCCGGCTCGGCGTGCTGCTTCAGCAAATCTTGCGCAGCCATAAGCATCCCCGGGGTACAAAAGCCGCATTGCAACGCGTTGCGATCACGGAAGGCCGCCTGCAGATCGGCGACTTCGCCGCTATCGGACAATCCCTCGATGGTTTGAACGGAGGCGCCGTGCGTCTGCACCGCCAGCATCAGGCAGGAGCGGACGATTTCTCCGTTGACGCGCACGGTGCACGCACCGCAAACCCCATGCTCGCAACCGACATGGGTTCCCGTCAGTTGCAGATGCTCCCGCAGGAAATCCGCCAGGTTGAGCCGCGGCAGAACATTGGCATCTACGCGCTCGCCATTGACGTGG
>Ga0302321_100002456_pt1 | contig 15877 bp, 15 predicted proteins | sample Fen_T0_1_FD_202505 | JGI IMG/M metagenome (GOLD analysis project Ga0302321, IMG submission 202505) | Peat permafrost microbial communities from Stordalen Mire near Abisko, Sweden - Fen_T0_1 | ecosystem: Environmental > Terrestrial > Soil > Wetlands > Permafrost | place: Sweden: Abisko...
CGAGCACCGGCTCGAAGATGCCTTTAAATTTCAACCTCAACCGGACGAAGTGTTCGACTGGATGTTCTGCGACCTGGTGGAGCAACCGAATCACGTGATGGAAAATATCGTGACACCCTGGCTGACCAACGGCTGGTGTCGGAATTTCGTGATCAACCTGAAGTTCGGCCACGTCGACTCGCTCGCGCTGCTCGGCGAAATTCGCGCCGCCACTTCGCCGTACATGATGCACGCGACGAATCTGCGCATCCGCCACCTTTATCACGACCGGGAGGAATTCACGGTCGTCGGCACCACCCGTCTATGAAGCCTCCATTCAAACCTCAGGCCAAAGAACTGAACGTCTGCGGCTGGCAGGCGGTCTCGACGCTGTTCGCGCAGCATCCAGCCGAGATTAAGCGGCTCTTCTTTGACGCCGCCACGGGCAAACGCGCGGGCGAGATGTGCAGTTACCTGGCGACGAACAAAAAAGTTTACCGCCAGGTGCCGGTGGAGGAGCTGGAGAAAGTCGGAGGCACGATGCACCACGGCGGTATTGTGGCGGTCATCGAGGAACGTCCCTTGAAGAAAGTGACGCGCGAGGTCGTTGACGCGTGGGTGAAAACCCGCGCACCATTGCTGATTCTCGACCGGGTGGGGAACGCCAACAATCTCGGCGCGATCGTGCGCACCGCGGCTTTCTTCGGCGTGAAGGCAATCGTGCTGCCGGATCATCCGGCGCAGGCGTTGCCGGGTGAGGCGGCTTGGCGCGTGGCAGAGGGCGGTATGGAGTTCGTTGACTTCTATCGGGTGCCGGCGCTGTTGGAATTTTGCACGCAGATGAAACGCCACTATTTCGTGATCGGCACGAGCCTCACCGGCACCCAGCTCTCGCCCAGCGAAGCCAAGGCGCGCGGCCTGCCGCGTCCACCGGCGATCATTTTGGGCAACGAGGAAAAAGGCATCGCGCCGAATCTCGCCACCGTGTGTGACCGGTTGGTGAAGATTCCGGGAGTCAATACCGTGGAGTCGCTCAATGTGTCGGCGGCCGCCGCCGTGCTCTGCTGGGAATTGTTTGGAAAGGGTTGACTGAGGTGTTGGATGTAGGGCTGGCCCTCGTGGCCATGCCGCTTGTATTCGTAGGGCCGGCCCTTGTGGCCGTGCCGTTGCCGCCGGCTGAAGCCTTGCGCCCGTTAAGCAATTTGCCAGAAACACGCGCATGCCTATGCCCGAGCGAAAGACCGTGAATCTTCGACACGCTCGAGTTTCCCAAGCCGGGGCGCGCTACTTCCTCACGATCTGTACCCGGAATCGCGTGCCCGTGCTGACTGCGCCGGTCAACGCGACGCGAATCTCAGATGCCTTCGCCAACCTTCCATCCGCCGGTGATTTTGACCTCCATGCTGCCACAATCATGCCCGACCATGTGCACCTGCTGTTCACTCTTGGGACGAGACTCACGCTGGGACAAACGATGGCAAAATTCAAAAATTTCGCTCGCGATCTCGGTCGCGTGCCGTGGCGCTGGCTCGATGATGGGTTCGAACACCGGCTGCGGCCGATTGAACTCATCGAGGATTACGGCTTCTATTTTTTCATGAATCCGTATCGGGCTTGACTGCTATCCAGCACCGAACGCTGGCCTTGGTGGTATTGCGCACCTTCGCAGCCGTTTCGGTTTACGGAGCATCTTTCTCCGGAGGGTAGGTCGCCAGCGGCGTGGCTTGATACCGTCGAAGCGACGGCGAAACGAATTGTGACGGGCGAATAACTTGGCCGGCGTGCGCCCGGAGCGGCACGGCCACAAGGGCCAGCCCTACCCGCCGAAAACTTTCCCGAGCCAGCTTGTGGGCTTCGGTTCGATTGGTGCCGTCGGCATCGCGATGTTCAGCTCCGGCCCGCCCAACACCGGCTCATAGTGGCCGGCTTTTTTATAGAGGATGACGACGTCCTGCAGTCCCCAGGCCTCCTCGAGATAGGCGCGGATGATGATGTTCGGGTATCGTTGCAGTGCGCGCATCAGCCATTCGGGTGAGGCCGCCGCAAAACCGTAATCCTCCTCGGCGTTGCTCTCGAAATAGCGTTGGTACGCGAAACCGGTGCGCCGAAAGTCTCCGAGTAATGTCGGCTTATCGATATTTTCGGCGACATTCTTCCGGCCGCGGGCCAGCAAGCTCGTCGCGGTGCGGCCCTGCGTCGTGAGAATGATGACACCGCATTCGTTCGTCCATTTGATCAGACAATCAAGTGTGGTCAGCCAGCGGTCCTGGCGCAGGTGCGTGACGAGCGATCCCACCCAGATCAGGTCAAACTGCGCGGTGAAGGGAAGCCGGCGAAGGTCAGGTTCAGAATAGACCGGCAGCGCGGCGAACTGCTTCACGCAAAAATCGACGCCGTCCTTGTCGAGATCGCACGCCGTGATCTTGGCGTAGTGGTAGTGGGCGCGCAGCCAGCGCAGCACCCTGCCATGGCCGCAGGGTAGATCGAGAATCGCGGGGTAGTGCGGCTTGTCGCAAAGAACCGAGGAAAAATGAATCAGTTCAAGCGCCCGCCGGCCGAGATCGAAGTATTGTTCCGGATTTTCCGCCGCGACCATGCCATCTTGCGGGGCGAGGGTGCGGTCGGCTTGCAGCGAACTAAAATCGTAGAGGGGCATGGAGACGGACGGTCCTTAATTAGGCGGGGCGTTATGACGTGTCGAGCAGACACACGGGGGGTGATGCGTTTTGAATAGGCGGGATAATCTCTCGAAATGAAAGGTCCGGTTGAAGTTTTTTTCTCGGCAGCTGTCGCGAGATGAGCTTCGATCCATCTATGCGTCCATTGCGGATCCTTTTCGCCACTCCCGAAGTTGAGCCGTTCGTGAAAGCCGGCGGATTGGGCGACATGGTGGGGGCGTTACCCAAGGAGTTGGTGGCGCTGGGTCACGATGTGCGGATCGTCTGTCCACTGTACGGCTCCGTGAAGCGCATTGGGGAATGGCGGGAGCGCGCGGTGCCGCTTGGCGTCGAGGTCGGCGCGGAATCGCTCTGGGCCAAAGTCTGGGAGACGGCTTTGCCGGGCGCGGAAGTACCGGTGTATTTTATCGAGCACGAATGGCTGTTCGGTCGCAAGGAGGTCTACAGTTCCTGGCCGGACAATCCCTATCGGTTTGCTTTTTTCTCCCGCGCCGCGCTGACGGTGTGCGAACAGCTGGAATGGATTCCCGATGTGATCCATTGCCATGATTGGACCGTCGGGCTCTTGCCAGTGATGCTGAACACGACTTTGAGCGACCGGCCGATTTCGCGCGCGGCGACGGTATTCACCATCCACAATCTCGAGTATCAGGGCTACGGCCCCAAAGGCATTGTCGATTTCGCCCGGTTGCCCTGGAGCGAATTTCGCGCCGACAGCATCGAGAGTCACGGCCAGGTGAACATGATGAAGGCTGGCCTCTATCACTCGACTAAGCTGACGACGGTCAGTCCCACCTACGCACAGGAAATTCGCACGGCGGCGGGTGGCTTTGGGCTCGATCAGGTGTTGCGTTACCGTGGCGCGGACTTGCTGGGTATCGTCAACGGCATCGACACCACCACTTGGGACCCGGCCACCGACAAGGCACTGCCGGCGAATTACACCGCGGCCGACATGTCGGGCAAAGCGGCTTGCAAAAAAGCGCTGCAGGAAAAACTCGGTCTGGCGTTGGAGCCGGGAGTGCCGGTTTTCGGCGTCGTTTCGCGTTTCGCGGGTCAGAAAGGTCTCGATCTCCTCGCGGCCGCATTGCCCCGCGTGATGGACGTGATGCGGGTGCAATTTGCGATTTTGGGGAGCGGTGAGCCGGAACTGGAAAACGCCTACCACAGTATCGCCGCACGCTACCCGGGTCGGGTGGGGACACATATCGGATTTGATGCGGGTCTCGCGCGGCTGATCCAGGCCGGGGCTGATGTATTTGTCATGCCCAGCCGCACGGAACCGTGTGGGCTGACGCAGATGTATTCGATGCGGTACGGCACGCCGCCCCTCGTGCGCGCCACCGGCGGGCTGGTCGATACCGTGGAGAATTATTCCGAGAGCGGCGGCACCGGCACCGGATTTGTTTTCAAGGACGCCACCGCGGGAGCGCTCCACGACACGATCGGCTGGGCTTGTGCGACCTATTATGACCGTCAGGCGGATTTCGCCGGTCTCCAGCAGCGGGGGATGGCGAAGAATTTCGCCTGGCACGTCAGTGCCGAGCAATATGTGAACGTCTACCGGTGGGCGATCGCGGCCCGGGTGGTGGCCGCTGCTACTTAATGGACGGCGGAAGGCGCTTCAAGCCGCACCACGGTTTGGCAGCGCGTGGATTATCGGTCATGGCCGAACCGACCAAAAATAAAGCCGGTCGCGAAATAATGCGGCCGGCTGAGTAAGAAGACCCAGATGCCCGGATCAGAAGCTCGTCGTCACGCCAACGGAGACCCAAACGTTATCGGCCGGCCTGGGCAGACCGGAAACGTCCGTCCAATGCACGCCGACTTTGAAGGTGGCTTTGGCGCAAAGTTTATAGCTCACACTGGCATCGAGCCCGTAGTATTTGTAGTCATAGCCACCAGTGCCGGGCAGTCCGGCGTCGAAGTCGCCAATATCAGTCGCGCCGTAGTAGCCGCCGATATCAAACGATCCTTTTTCATCGGGCAATGGAATGCTGTAACCGAGATCAAACTGGAAGGTATTGGAATCGAGTTTGAAATCGTGGAAGGCCGTGAGCTTGCCGGTGAGTGGTCCGACCGGTCCGGCCAGCGCGAGGCTCAGCTCATAGGTGTTTTCCGGTTCGCTCAACGAGGGTCGCGCGGACGGGTAATAGTAATAAGTTCCGCCGCCGGTGACCGAGTACTTTTCATTAATGGCGTAGACATAGCTGCCAAAGAAATCGATCTCGCGTCCTTGAGCCCACGAGGCCGCTCGCTTGTTCAACGCCTGACTGACCCAAATGCCGGCGGAAAAATCTCCCGACGCGACGGTGATCGAGGGTTGGAAGGCCTGCTCTTGGTTCTTCACGCCCCGGAAGAAATACTGGGTCGTGTAGGTGAAGTCGCTGGAAACGGAGTAGGCTGACTTGGGTTCGTCAGCCATCAGGTTGGAGCCCAGCGCGAAAGCCGCGGCGAATAGTAGGATTTTTTTCATGGTCAAGTTTGGTGTTTGGTTTGCTGGTCGCCGGCCCGAAGTCCGCCGACGCTGGCAATCTGACTATGATCGGTTGCACCTGCAGTTTATGAAAGTATTTTTCCTGCGCAGATTTTGCAGGAGAAGGATCGTCACTAAACCGCCTGAGCACCCGTGAACTGCGGTGGCCGGCACGTGATTCACCTCAGCGTTGACAGACGGCACGGAAGCCGGCTTTCTCCACTCCATGAGTCGCGCCACCACACTCTTTACGGGCTACTTTAGCTTTTATCCGCTGAAGGCCACGGGTGGCTGTCCAAACGCTTAAACTGAAACATCAGAATTAACGCCAAGGAGCCGCCCAGTCTGGGGCGGCTTTTTTATTTTCAACCCAATGAAACATGAGACACGAATTGCACAAATTACCACTGATTGAAACCAAGCAACTGACGGCCACGCGCTTGCCTTGCTCCCTGACTTTATCCGTGTTCATCCGTGCAATCGGTGTCGAAGTATTCCGCTCAGCTCAAGCAACCTCCCCATGATCCTTCCGAAAACTCCCCAACTCACCTCTACCCAAATCGCCGAGATCACCGCCATCGTCTCCGAGTTCGGCTGCAGTATTCAGCCGATCGTCGGCACGGTGCGCACCATCTACGCTATCGTGGGCGACGAACGCGAGGAGCTCATGATCAACCGGCTCGAGGGCCTCGACTATGTCGACCGTATCGACCGCATCCAGTCGCCGTTCAAGCTGATGGACCGCCGCTCCGATCTGGCCAACCACCACGTCAAGGTTGGCGGCGTCACGCTCGGGCGAGAACTGCTGGTCATCGCCGGGCAGTGCACCATTGATCCGAAAAATCCGGCCTATTTCCTCGAGACCGCGCACGCTGTGAAAGAGGCCGGAGCGCAGGCCCTGCGGGGCGGCGTGTGGAAACCGCGGACCAATCCCTACACGTTCCAAGGCGACAACAAGTCGCTGGACATCCTGATGGACGCATCGCGCCGCACCGGCTTGCCGGCGGTGACCGAGGTCATGGAGCCCGAGCACATCCAACTCGCCCTCGATGCCGGTGTCCAGGTGCTCCAAGTCGGCGCGCGCAATGCCCTGAACTATTCGCTGCTCCGCCAGATCGGCAAGGCCATCGCCGGTCGTGATACGGTGGTACTCCTCAAGCGCAGCATCCACATGGGACCGCTCAATGAATTCATCTCTGCCGGCGAATATATTGCTGCCTTCGGCAACCCGAACGTCGTGCTTTGCCCGCGCGGGACCACACCGACGATGGACGGCTACCGCAACCACCCGGACGAAAGCATCACGCCGCTCCTCAAGGAGAAAACGTGGGCGCCCGTGGTCGTCGATCCCTCGCATTCGGTCGGCAAAGCTATCTACGTTCCGGCCTGCGCGCTGGCCGCGGTAGCCTACGGCGCGGACGGCTTGGTCATTGAAGCTCACGTCAGCCCGAATCACGGCATCGGTGACGATCCCAAACAAGCGCTCACCCCGGCGGTGCTGGCTGGACTTATCACCCAAGCTCATGCCATTCACTCCTTGCGCCAAACCTGATCGTCTTCGCACTATTTCAATTTGCAGGAGCCTGCTTGTAGGCGACATTCCACCCACGCTGACTGTTTAACTTTCGCATCGCCTGTAATCAGTCTCCGACAAGACTACCCCTTTTCTTCTTTCGCTCTGCCCCATGAAAAAACAACTCGCCCAGATCCGCGATGAAATCGACAGCCTCGACGAGAAGGTCGTGAAGCTGCTCAACGCCCGGCTGACACTCGCGCAACAAATCGGCGAGTTGAAGCGGGGCAATCGCGGTCGCATCTATGTGGCCGAGCGCGAGGCCGACGTGCTGCGCCGCGTACAGGTCGCCAACAAGGGGCCGCTCAAACCCGCGGCGGTTCAGGCCATTTACCGGGAGATTATGTCGGCGGCCCTCGCCTTGGAGAAACCGCTCGTGATTGCTTATCTCGGACCGGAAGCGACCAACACCCACCAGGCCGCACTCAAGAAATTCGGCGCCAGTGTGGACTACCGCCCGATGCAGTCCGTCGCGGATGTCTTCGCCGCGGTGGAAAAAGGCGAGGCCGACTATGGCGTGGTGCCGCTGGAGAATTCCACGGAAGGTTCCGTCCGCGATTCGTTGGATCTCTTTGTCGAGACACCGTTGAAGATCGTGGCCGAGGTGCAGACCGCGATCGACCACACGCTGATTTCCAACGAGCCGCTGGCCCGGATCAAAAAGGTTTACTCAAAGGATCAGGCCTTGGCGCAGTGCCGGCGGTGGCTGCAACGCCATTTGCCGCACGCCCAACTCATTGACGTCGACAGCACCGCGTTCGGCGTCCAGCGCGCCGCCAAGGAGAAAGGCGCTGCCGCCGTCGCTCCGCGCCTGGCCGCCGAGCGTTACGGCGTGGCCGTGCAAGCGGAACACATTCAGGACGCGAAGAATAACACCTCGCGTTTCGGTATTCTCGGACGCGAGGCCTCGGGAGCCGTGGGCCATGGCCAGGACAAGACGAGCCTGCTCGTTTCGCTGCATCACGAACCCGGCGCACTGTTGCGCGCCCTCCAGCCCTTCGACAAACGGAAGCTCAACCTGACGCGGATCGAATCCCGTCCGAGCCGACTGCGCCCGTGGGACTATATTTTCTTTCTCGACGTTACCGGCCACGAACAGGAATCCGCCATGCAAGCCGCCCTCAAGCAACTGCGCCGCTCGTGCCCCTTGGTGAAAGTCCTCGGCAGTTACCCAACGGCCAAAGCGTAGTCGGAAAGATCACCGATTGTCAGAGTTGTAGCACGACTTCCGGTCGCGCTTTGTTTGACTCTGTCCCCACAAACGCGTCCAGAGGCCGCGCTCCACCTTTAGATTCTCGTCACTCCACCGTGCGCAGCTGGATGCTGTCGAAGCGTTTGTTGGTGGGCGTGAACAGATCGGAGATGATGACCACTTTGTCGCCCGGTTTGATCCGGCCGATGCCGAGCAGCACGGCCATCGCGCGGGCGATGGTTTTTTCGGGATCGCCGAAGGGAGTGAGCAGATACGGCTCCACCGAGCGGACGATTTTCAGATGGCGTTGCGTGTTGATTGATTCGCAAAACGCCAGAATGGGCGCGCGGGCGGGGCGATGCGCGGCGAGACCGGCGGCGGTCGCTCCTTTGCGCGTGAAACAGAGCAGCACGGAGTGAGGGAGTTCATTCGCCATGATCACGGCGGAGCGAAGGACCTTCATGCGTTCCTTGATGAAAACGGCGGGCTCGGGATAGTCGCTGGCAATTTCCTCCTCGATGCGACGTGTGATCAGGTCAAGGGCGTCCACGCATTCCAAGGGATATTTGCCGATGGTGGTTTCACCGGAAAGCATGACGCAGTCGGCCTGTTCATAAGCGGCGTTGGCGACATCGGTGATTTCGGCGCGACTCGGCATCGGCTGGCTGATCATCGATTCCAGCATATGCGTGGCGATGATGACGGGCCGGCCCATGGAAAGGCAGGTGCGGACCGCGCGGCGCTGGATTACGGGCAGTTCCTGCATCGGAACCTCGATGCCAAGGTCACCGCGGGCGATCATGAGCACATCCGTCGCGCGGATAATTTCGTCGAGATTGGCAATGGCGGTTTGATCTTCGATCTTGGCAATGATGCGGGCGACCGACTTGTTTTCGCGCAGGAAGCCGCGGAGATTCTTGATATCCGCGGCGCTGCGCACGAAGGAAAGCGCGACAAAGTCGATGCCTTCCTCGATGCCGACCATGGTGTCGCCACGATCCTTCTCGGTGAAGGAGGGAAGGTTGACGTGCACGCCAGGCAGGTTGATGTGGCGGCGGGAGGAAAGATGGCCGGGCGTGAGCACCTTGCAGCGGAAATGGGCCAGATGTTTCTCGAGGACCTCGAGGCGGATCAGGCCGTTGTCGACGAGCACCGTGTCGCCGACATGGATATCGTTGATCAGATTCGAATAATTGACGTCGACCGAGCGGACTTCCACCGCGTTTTCGCGGTCCGCTCCGGGCTTCACGGTAAAGTCGAAAATTTCACCCGGTTTCAGATCGAGCGGGGTCTCGAGGTCACCGGTTCGGATTTCCGGCCCTTTGATGTCCATCATGATTGCGACTTCCTGTTCGGCCTTTTTGGCGGCAGCGCGGATGCGCCGGATGATCATGCGGGTCCAGTCATGCTTGGCGTGGGCCATGTTCAGTCGCACGACGTCGACGCCGCTCTGAATGAGCTTCACGAGCATTTCCTCGGTCTCCGTAGCGGGTCCGAGGGTGGCGATGATCTTGGTTCGGCGAAAGGGATTCGGTGACATGAAAGCAGAGCCGAACACTATCCGGGCCGCGCGGCAAAACAAAAGCCGTGGGACTCCCTTGGACTCGCGTTAATGCCTAATTGGCAAAGGCGTCGTCGCGATATGTGCGGAATGATCGGCAAAACATGCGCGAGACACGCGGTCAATTTCTGCCGTTCGCTCCGGTCGGAACCCGGTCAAAATTCAAACGCCCTGGAGCTGCCTCCCGCCGTCACCACCGAAAATTGGCAACTCAGCGCAGCCAAGGCCGGGCCGCACGCCGCGGTGACTGCCTCGGGCGAATTACAGTCACGGGAGAGATGAGTGAGATAAACGTGGCGCCAGCGCGGACTCGAGACCGAGGCGAGCAATTCACCTACGGCGGCATTTGAGAGATGGCCATGGCGTCCACTGATCCGCTGTTTCGTGCTCCACGGGCGTTTTGTGTCGGCCTGCAACATAACGGAGCAATGGTTGGCTTCGATCACCAGTACGTCCGCCTCGCGGATGTGTTCACGAATGTGAGTAGGCGCGTGGCCGAGATCGGTCAGCCAAGCTAGGCTGCGCCGCGGCGAAAGTAGATCGCCATAGCCATGAGCGATCAGGAAGCCCACCGGATCCTGCGCGTCGTGTGGCACGGAGAATGTTCGCACCTCGAAATCGCGGAATCGGAATGTCGAGCCGGTCTCAAACAACTGCCAGTTCACGCGGTGCTTCAAGGTCCGTTGCAGCGCCTGGGCGGTGGGGCGATTGGCGAAAACCTGAATATGCGGGTGGCGGGCGAGTCCGGTGAGCGCCGCCGCGTGATCGCCATGCTCGTGGGTCAGAAAGATGGCATCGATCCCTTCCAGCGAATCACCGGACTCTGCGAGTAATTCGCCCATTCTCCTGGCGGAGAAACCCGCGTCGACGAGCACCCGGGTATCGTCGGACTGGAGCAGGGCGGCATTGCCGGAGCTGCCACTGCCAAGAATACGGAATCGAAGGGCCATTGGAGGGATTGAAGGACCGGGCAGCGCGCCCGCGCAATGGAAAACTAAACGATCTGTTACGGCCAAAGGTTTGACCCGGCTCGGAAACTGGCTTGGCTGGGCGCTTCATGCCGAAAAAGGTTTCCAGTCGAAAACATTCCCTGAAGAAAATCCGTCCTCTGGTGGGCACCGTGTACATCACGCGCCAGGTGCATTTCAACTCCGCGCACCGGCTCTACAATCCGACCAAGAGCCTCGCCTGGAACCAAAAGCAATACGGCCTCTGCACCAATCCGCACTGGCACGGCCACAATTACGTCCTCGAGGTCACGCTCAAGGGACAGCCCGACCCGGTGACCGGCTACATTATGGATCTGGCGGAATTGAAGCGCATCCTCCACCGCGCGGTGGTCGACAAGTGCGATCATCGCAACCTCAATGACGAGGTGGATTTCCTGCGCGGCATCATTCCCTCCACGGAAAATCTGGTGATCGCCTTCTGGCAGGAACTCGCCCCGCATATCAACCTCAAGCACGGGGAGCTGCACTGCGTGCGGCTCTACGAGACGCCGCGCAACTACGCCGAGTTCTTCGGTCCCGGGCATGCCTGACCGCGCTTTTTTGAGATCCTTGCGATTTAAAATCACCTTTTGCGGTTGTTATCGTAACCCAACCGCGTCTTCCCGCATCCAACAAAAACGATTATGAAACAAATGTACCTCCACCGCTCGAGTTGCGGACAAGAGCCACCGATCAAGCGCAACTACGACAAGAAGTTCAAACCGACGGAGGCTTATCGCGCCTCGATGCCCGATATGATGGAGGTCGCCAATGAAACCGTGCGCGGCGTCCACGTTCCCATCCAGCAGGTGGGAATCCACAATTTCAAACTGCCGCTCAAGTACCGCACCAAGGCCGGCGAGATCCTGACGCTGGAAACCAGCGTCACCGGCACCGTTTCGCTCGAGGCCGATCTCAAGGGCATCAACATGAGCCGGATCATGCGCACCTTCTACGAGCACCGCGAGGGCGTCACCACCGGCGAGTGGATGGGTAAGATTCTCAAGGGGTATCTGCGCAAGGTCGTCACCAAGGACGCGCGCCTGAAGATCAACTTTTCCTACCCGATGCTCCAACCGAGTCTGCGCACCGGACTCGAAGGCTACCAGTTCTACAACGTGGCTTTCGAGGGCGTGATGACGCGCGATGGGCGTTACCGCCGGTTCATTCATTTCGATTTTGTCTACTCCTCCGCTTGTCCCTGCTCGGCGGAACTGACCGAGCACGCCCGGGACAAACGCAAAGCCTACGGCGTTCCGCATTCCCAGCGCAGCAAGGCTCGCGTGACGATCGAGGAAGTCGAAGGAAAGAAGATCTGGATCGAGGATGTCCACGCGCTTTGCCTGAAGGCGCTGCAGACCGAAACGCAGGTGATGGTGAAACGGGAGGACGAGCAGGCCTTTGCCGAGCTCAACGGCGCCTACCTGAAGTTCGTTGAGGACGCGGCCCGGCTGCTGTTCCTGGAATTCGACCGGGACAAGCGCATCGCCGATTTCCGGATCGCGTGCTCCCACCTCGAGTCGCTGCATTCGCACGACGCCGTGAGCGTGATCTGCAAAGGCGTCCCCGGCGGCTTCACCGCCGACTTCATGGACTTCGGCGCGCTGCTCTGCTGATATTAAATTCACCACGGAATACACGAAACACACAGAATTTAAGAAGGGCGGTTTTCGTTCCGTGTGTTCTGTGTTTTCTGTGGTTAATCATTCATCCGTGTAGATCCATGAAATCCGTGGTTAAACCCAATCCCATCATCCTCATCACCGGTGCTTCGCAGGGCATCGGAGCAGCCATCGCCAAAATGTTCGCTGCCGAATTGCCTGGGGTTCGATTGGCGCTCGTGGCGCGGAATGAGAAAAATCTCCGCGCGATTGCGAAAGCATGCATCAAGTCGGGTGCGGTGGTGGAGATATTCCCCTGCGACGTGAGCGACGAGGCTTCCGTGGCGGCGATGGCCGCGGCGGTCATCAAACACTTTGGCCGTGTCGATGTACTCATCAACAACGCCGGGGCATTTGAATCCGCCTCGATGTTGGAAACCAAGGTTGCGCTCTTTGACCGGATGATCGCGGTCAACCTGCGGAGCACGTTTCTCGTCTCGCAGGCTTTTCTTCCGGGTATGGTGAAGCGAGGCCGAGGCGATGTGTTTAATGTGAGCTCAATCGCGGGGCTGCAGGCGTATCCGAATGGCGCGGCCTACTGCGCCGCGAAATATGGCGTCACCGGGTTGACCGCGGTCATGCGGGCCGAGATGAAGGACAAGGGTGTGCGGGTTTGTTGCGTGCATCCGGGCGCGACGTGGACCCCTTCGTGGTCGAAATCGGGCGTGAAACCGGGGCGTATCATGCCTGCCGAGGATGTGGCCCGGGCAATTCTCGATGTTTATCGCTTGGGCCCCCGCACCGTCGTTGAGTCGATCGTGCTCCGTCCCCAGCTGGGCGACATTTAAGTAAATTTTGAGTCCGCGCGCTATCCCAGCGCTTGAGTCGCTATCGCATATTGGCGGTGTTGATGCTGGCGTGCTGCCGCAACGACAGAGAGTCAGCGCCATCTTTTGTGCCTCGGGTAATGCGAAAATCCGTTCGTAAAACGGGGAAATGTTCCGTGATGAAAGAGATCTTTTAGAAAATGTTTTGTGAATGGCACCGATCGCGGTGCCGATTGTCTTCATTCACCCATGAAGACCACCCACGCGCTCAACTTCTTCTTGGTCGGGATATCCATGTGCTTCGGTCCTGCCTATTGGCCGGACTTTTTTGCTGCCGCCGCCAATGGAAATGATGCCAGCGAACTTTGGCTGCAGACCATGGGAATCACCCAGATGGCGATGGGCGTATGGGCTATGGTGCTGAACCTCGTGCCTCGCCTAGTGCATTTCCTGATTGAATGGGAACCGGTGAGCATGGTGTTTGCTCCGCCCGATGTTGGCTGGGCTCTGCCTGATTCATTCTATGCCGGCTTGCAGGACGACGAAGACGTCGGTGTCGCGCTCAGCCTGCAGCAACAACTGCGGCTAGGGCATGCCGCCTGAAGTCACGACGGTGGGATTTCAGCTGTACCTTGGCTGCCGGTGGGTTGACTTGGCTCGAGGGCATCTGATTGTGCCCTCCGATGCTGATTTTCAACAAGCTCCTGCCAATTTTCGCACTGCCGTTGGGATGGGTCGGGCTTTTGTTGCTGTTTGCGCTGGTGCGCAAGAAGTGGTGGCCAGTGGTGCTGGCGATGATTGTTCTTCTCGTCGCGAGCTTGCCGGTTGCTGGCGGCCGTTTGACGGGTCACATTATCCGTCGCTGAAAATCGCTGAGGCTGGCCCGGCGGATGCAATTGTCGTCTTGGGCGGAATTCTTGGTCCGCGGGTTGCAGACGGTTACTTGACCAACTGGGACGAAACATCCGAGCGCTACGAGGGCGGGGTCGCCCTGCTGCGCGCGGGGCGGGCCAAGACACTGGTCTTCACGGGTGCGCGATTACCCTGGGAGAAAAAAGTGAGATTCGAAGGCGAGGATCTTCGGGATATAGCCGTCGCGCAGGGCGTACCGCCTGAAGAGATTCTGGTGACACGCGAGATCAGCAACACTCGTGATGAAGCCCGGGCCATTGCTGAGATGGCGAAGGAACGTGGTTGGAAAAAAGTCATCGTGGTGACCTCGGCCTGGCACATGCCGCGGGCTGCGCTGTTGTTCCGGCATGCCGGGGTGAACCTCATTCCGTTTCCGGTGGATTTTCGGAGCGATATCCTCCGTCCATTAACCGTGATGGATTTTCTGCCGAGCGCAGGATCGTTGGCCGGGACAGAGGCAACGCTGCGTGAATGCTACGGCATCGCTTTCTATACGGTGACCGGGCGATGAGCCGGAAATTTACCGCGGATCATACGAAAGAGTAGGATAGATTTCGGAATGAACGAAGATCTGCGGTCTCTCCTCACACTGTATCCTTATCCGCGACGACTCGCGGAGCATTCAGTTCCAGATATTTTGCGTAGTCGGTGGGGGTGTCGAGGTCACGTGTCGCGGCGAGGGGAACGGTAGTGACATCCTCGGCGTGCGTTTTAAGGAGGACGCGGGCTCCAGCATCTCCACGCAACGCGCGCATGGACCGGAAATATTTCGCCGTGAACAACACCGGCGGTCCGCGGACGCCCTCGCACTCGGAGGCGACGATCGGTTGACCGGTGTTGTGTTGGGTTTCGATGAGCCGGGCAAGATGACCGGTTGGCAGATCCGGCTGGTCGGCGAGGGCGACGATCACGCTTTGGATACTGGGTGAGGTGGCGATCAGCGCTTCCATGCCGCAGCGCAGCGATGCTCCCATGCCTTCTACCCATTCCGCGTTGATCACGATCTGCAACGGCAGACCGGCCAGACACGGCGCAACCTCCGTTGCGTTTGCACCGAGGACAACGATGACCGGTGACACTGGCCCAGCTAGGGCTGATTCGGCCACGTGCCGGAGCAATGGTCGGTTGCCGTACATCGGCAGCAGTTGTTTCGGCCGGCCCATCCGGGTCGAGGCACCGGCGGCGAGGAGAACCAGCCCGCAGGAAAGGTTAGCCGGTGAGCTCATTGAGGCGTCGCGAAGTTTTCTTGTAGGGCCTCCGCTTGCGGAGGCCCTGGCGCGGCGCAAGCGCCGGCCCTACAGCGGTTGGCGCCTCATCCATGAATCGGAGCGGCGCGTTCGCGCAGATGAATTGGTTCGCGGGCGGTGAGAAGGCACTGCATCTCGGCCATGACGGCCAAGGCCACGGTCTCTGGCGTGTTGCCACCCAGATCGAGGCCGATGGGCGCGTGCAGTCGGGAGAGCATCATTTCATCCGGCACAAATCCCTCGGCGCGCAATTGCGCGAGCAGGCGATCCGTGCGTTTGCGCGGGCCGAGGAGACCAAGATAGGCGAGGGGATGCGGCAGCAGTTGCCGGAGCAATTGCAGGTCCTCGGCGTAGCGATGGGTCATGAGTACCGCGAACCCGGAACCATCCCCGGCCAACGAGCGCGTGGCCCCAGTTGCAGGTGCAACGGTGATGGCGTCGGCCTTGGGAAAGCGGCCGGCCGCGGCGTAAGCGGCCCGCGAGTCGACGACCGTGACGTGCCAACCAACTTCCTTTGCCAGTCGCACTAAGGGCCGCACATCTTCGCCGGCACCAAATATAACGAGCGCGGGCGGCGCAGTAATCGTCTGCCGATACGTTGAAGCTGGCGTTGCCTCCGAGGAAATCTCGGCGGCCAGCACGGTGCCAGGTGGGCTGCTGCCACCATGGACGATGGCCAGTTCGGTCGCTCGACGCGCGCGCAAGTTTTCATCCACGATCTTGATCCACGTTGGTCGGAGGGAGGGCAGCCGTTCGATGAAAATATGGACGACCCCCTGACAGCCTAGGCCCACGCCCCAAACGAGATCGTTTTCGGTCGTCGTATCGTAAATCGCCGTTTC
>Ga0302321_100002457_pt1 | contig 15871 bp, 13 predicted proteins | sample Fen_T0_1_FD_202505 | JGI IMG/M metagenome (GOLD analysis project Ga0302321, IMG submission 202505) | Peat permafrost microbial communities from Stordalen Mire near Abisko, Sweden - Fen_T0_1 | ecosystem: Environmental > Terrestrial > Soil > Wetlands > Permafrost | place: Sweden: Abisko...
ATTTCCTGTGCAAAACCTTTGATGAATGGCGCCAGAAGGATTTCGGCAAGGTCATGGTCAATCAGTTCGAGACCCTCGTATCCCAGCATCTCGGACTGGGGTCGCAGGTCTGTGTCCACAGCGAAGTATGCGGCAAAGGCCTGGCCATTGAGCATGATGGCAGCGTGTATTCCTGCGATCATTACGTTTACCCCGAGTTCCGGCTGGGCAACATCAAGGAGCAGTCCCTCGACCGGCAGGCGTTTTCACCGCGGCAGGAGAAGTTTGGCTATGCCAAGAGCAACACCCTGCCCCAGTATTGCCGCCAATGCGCCTATCTCACTGATTGCTGGGGGGAATGTCCGAAAAACCGGATCATTCGCACGCCCACCGGCGAGCCGGGCCTGAATTATCTGTGCCGCGGCTTCAAACAATTCTTCGCCCACGCCATTCCCGAAGTGGACCGGATCGTCGCGGAGATCAGGAAACAACCCCTCCAGCCACGGCGGCGGATGTAACCCAGGCAGCTTCCCCGGTAATCACAGGCTTGCCCCGCGCCTGATTCCATGAACCATACCTGCGGTGACTGCCTCTCTGCCTATGATAACTATCGTTAAAATGAAATCCGGCTTCATCCGGTCGCACGCCTGACCCGCTCATGCCCCCCACCCCCCACCCCGCCGCTAAACGCCCGCCGCACACCGCGGTCGGCCGCCCGACGCGCAGCGGCAATTTCCGTTTTTCGGCGGCGCACTTCCTCATCGCCCTCGTGCTGCTGTTCATTCTGACGCCCGTTGCGGAAATGTTCCCCGGCGGTGAAACCGTGGAGGGCGCCATGATGACGCTCGTGCTCGTGACCGGCGTACTGGCCGTCGGCCGTCGCCGCCGCACCCGCGTGGCGGGCGTGGCGCTCTTGGTGCCGGCCTTGATTATTAAATGGCTCAGCCTGTACTACCATGATCCGCTGTTGCAGGAAATCTACCTCGTGTTCGCGTTGATCTTCATCGCCTTTGTCATTCTGGAACTCATCCTGTTCGTCCTGCGCGCACCCCGGGTCAATTCCGAGGTGCTCTGCGCCGGCGTCTCCGGCTACCTGCTGCTGGGGCTGGCGTGGGGTTTTGGCTACATGCTCGTAGCCCTGCTGAACCCCATGGACGCCACCCATCCCGGGGCGTTCGCTTTCAGTCCGGCGGCCCCGCATATCTTGCAGGGGTTCGAGGCCTATTATTTCAGCTTCATCACGCTCGCCACCGTGGGTTACGGCGATATCACGCCCGTTTCGATCGGGGCGCGCTCGCTGGCCATGACCGAGGTCATGACCGGCACGCTGTATGTCGCCGTGCTCATCTCCCGCTTGGTAGCCCTGTATTCCTCCGCCAGCCAGACGGCCAGCGAGGGCGACCAGCACGATAAAAACGCTGCCGACCATTAAAGTCAATCCGGTTTCAGCCGATGCAACATAAGAGCATTGATGAACATGCTCCAGTCATCATGAAACCAAAATTTCTCGTTGCCCTAACGGCCTGCGCGGTGTCGCTTATCGCCAACCTTCACGCCGAACAGGGCGGCACCGGTCATTATACCTCCGGCGGCACGGCCTCGTTCATTGATGCGCTGCCCGATCAGCCCGGGTTCGCCGCCGAAAATCTCTTTCTTTGTTACGCCGACGCGAATGCCCACGCCGCCAAGGGACTGCCCTTCGGCGACCGCATCGCCCTCCATGTCAATGCCAACGCCTATGCGGATACCGTCGTGCTGACCTACACCCTCAAGCCGCAGGTGCTCGGCGGCCATTTCGCCTTTGCCGTCGCGCCCTCCTTTGTCTCCATGGATATCAAGGCCACCGGCACCATAGATCTGCATGGCGTCGCGCATTCCGGGACCGTGAAGGACTCCGCCCATGGTTTCGGCGACCTTGAATTCTGGCCCCTCATGCTCGGCTGGACCAATGGCGACTTCAAATACGATGTGCGCTGCGCGGTTTACGCACCGAGCGGGGAATATGATGCCAGCCAGTTGGCGAATGTGGGCCAGGGCTACTGGACGTTTGAGCCCGCCGTCACCTTTAGCTGGCTCAGCAGCAAGCTCGGCACGGAAGTCAGCGTGTTTGCCGGCCTGGATTTCAACACCGAGAACACCGACGCCCATTATCAGTCCGGCGATATTTTCCATCTTGATACCACCGTCGCGCAACATCTGCCATTGTTAGGGGGCGATATCGGCGCGGGGGCGAACGCGTTTTACTACCGGCAGATCAATGGCGATAGCGGGTCGGGTGCCCGGCTGGGCGACTTCAAGGCGGAATCCTACGGCATCGGCCCGGTGTTATCCTACATTCACAAAATCGGCAGGCTGAGCTTCGTGGGCGAAGCCAAGTGGCTGCCCCAGTTGCACGCCGATAACACGACCAAGGGGAACTACATCTGGGTGAAACTCGGATTACTTTTTTGAGCGCAGCGAAGCAGGCATTGGCTGCCGCAAATTCAGACGCTCCGACTGCGCTGGGCGTGCGCCGCCGCGTGCCGCCGCCTGCCCACCCACGCCTTCGGATTCACTCCGGCAGCGCATCTTCCTCAAGGCAAGCTCCGGAACTCGGTCGATTCAGGCGGAAATTTCCCGTGCCGTCCCTGCCGGTCAAAAATTCGCGCACCTTCGTGAAATTCGCGTAAAAACAGCTTCTCGGCATGCTTAACCTCACCACCATTGGTTGGTCGGATCAGGGATCATGTCACTGGCGGTCGTCACTGGAATGCTCAACGTGGCGACATGGCCATCGCCCCACAGCATGACCGTCAGGCTTTTGCCCCGGTGGTTGTGCCAGACGCTGCGCGGATCCGTGTTGCCGCGGTTGGGGTGCCAGATCCAATCGCCCTGAATGATTTTGTTGGCTGGCTGGCGATCAATGGCGGATTTTTTCATGGATGGTGAATTCACCGGGTCGCTGGCATTACCGAACACATATCGGACTCCAAAAACCCCCAGGTTCCATTGCGGCAGATAGCTCGTTCCAAACGCGTCCCAGCAATTCGTGCCCGGCGTGGTGGGGTGGGCCACATAGGGGTCACCTTTGTCCGCCGGACATTTGCTGACCTTGTAAGTGCCACTCAAAATGGTATTGAGCGGCCGGTTGGTCGCCGCCACAAAAATATCATAACTGCCATCCTGTCCGCTCAACCCATTCCAGTTCGGCAGCAACGGCATGGTGTCGGCGTTGTCCATCACATAGACCTCCAGGGCCACTCCGGTCTGCCGCTGGTTGGAGACACATTGTGTCCGCCAGGCGGCCGACTTGGCGCTGCTCAGCGCCGGCAGCAAGAGTGCCGCCAAAATGGCAATAATCGCGATCACCACCAGCACCTCAACCAGTGTGAAACCTTTTACTGCGTTGAAATTTTCTTCCATATCTGCTAACCATAACCAGCCAGCTCACATCCCCTCAAAGCCACGAAATACGCCGCCAGCATCAACACCTTCCGCAAACTCCTCAAAACCCATGTTTGCAATCGAAAGATTGCTGTCAATCTGAGAAATCACCGCTGCAACTGCGCGGAACTGACGACCGCGCTCCTCTAGCAAATCCACAACCAGCACCGGATGATCTGGCAGCGATATCGCCTTGCTATCCGCAACCACCAAGAAACTATGTGGGTAGCCTTCTGGAAGCGCTGCCATCAGTTGTTCCACGGTCATGCCGCTATTCTCACGGTCATCAACGACCTCCATGTTGAACATGAAAATGTCGCCGGGCTCACGGGCTGCTCCGATGAGTTTGTCCCATGCTGGCTGGTCCGAAAAATCCGTTCGGATTAGCTGGGCGTTCTCAGATGTTGGTATGCTCATAGGTTGTGGTGTCGTGGCCTTTGGATATCCGCTGGCTGGTTCATGTCTCTGGACTTAAAAATTTCCGGTTGTGATGTTTTGCCAGCCATTGATTGTCAGCCCAAATGTCTCCAACCATGTGAACCAGCGGTTTGTGTATCCAAATCAAACCCCCGCCGGCCCTTTTGCGCAAGCCTTTTGTTCGCCGGTCGGCTCCCCCATCAGCCCGCCCGCCAATCACATCGTTTCCAGGGAAATCGCCTGGCCGCCTGGTCGTCGAAGTGGCGCGCCGGCTCCTGCCGGCAAGGTAATTTTCTCTCTCGTTAACTCCACGAGATTGGTCTCGCCCTTGGCTGGGTCAATCACGCCCAGCCGAACCTTGGAACCAACCGGCCCGCGGGTCATAGCCACGCACTCAGCCAGCGGCTTGCCGGCCAGGTCGGTGCCATTAATCTGCTGGATGATCAGCCCGCGACGCAACCCCGCATTTGCCGCCGGACTGCCCGGCAGCACATCCATAATTTTGACCGCCTGCTCTCTCACCGCCAGCATGACGCCGATCCCCGTAATCGTCGGCGGAGCATTGTGCCGCAGGTGAAAAATGGCGAAAGCTCCCCCCGCCAGCAAAACCCCAACCAAAGCGATGAGACTCAATTTTCTCATGATAAGCGTGCCGTTATATCAACGAAAAACGCCGAGCCACCGCCGCGCCAACGACTCCAGCGACTCTGGTCAGACCATCTCATTTAATCGTAATTTCTGAGGCAAAATAAAACCACGTCCAAACGGCAATGGCGACCATCCAAGCCAGCCAGCGATATAAAGCTCGCTGTGGCAACGCCAGCAGGATCAAGTAGGTTGGAATTGCCAAACCGCCACACGAGCAAAAAATGAAGCGCGTGGTGGAAACCCCCGGCTGCTCCACCGCGTGGAAGTAAGCCCCACCAATCGCGGCTTGGTAAATCCAGTGGTCGCTCTGAAATACCCATATTGATTGGATGCCAGCTCCAATCAGCGGCGCCATGAGCGACATAAACACCAATCCAATCCAATCTGCTCGCGCGTAGGGTTGCCTCCGCGATGGATGGTAAAAGCTCGTTTGCATTGGCGGCCGAATTTTGGTGATGCGCCGGCTGGTTCGTGTGGCTAAATCAAACGCCTGCCTGCGCTTTTGCGCAAGTCTTTTGTTCACCGCCCCACCTCAACTTCGCGACTTCGAGTCTTGGTTGTTCAAATTCCCTGTTCCTCCATTTTCGGCTTGGCTTCCGCGCACCCAGATGTTCTGCCCGTTCCGGGCGAGCGACGCCACGCGCCAGCGTCTTGTAGCATGCTCCCCAAGGCGATCTCCGGAAGCTTCTCCTGCCGTCTCTGCCTTTCATAAATTCGCGCACCTTCGTGAAATTCGCGTGAAGACTGCTTTTCTGCATGCTTAACCTCACCACCATTGGTTGGTCGGATCAGGGATCATGTCACTGGCGGTGGTCACCGGCATTCTAAACGCCGCGACATGGCCGTCGCCCCATAGCAGGATCGCCCGGCTTTCACCGCGACGGTTGTGCCAGAGACTGCGTGGATCTGTGTTGCCGCGGTTCGGGGCCCAGTTCCAATCGCCCTGAATGATTTTGTGCACCGGGCAACGACCAATGACGGATTTTTTCAGGGAGGGAAAATTCAAAGGGTCGCTGATGTTGCCGAACACATATTGGACCCCAAAACCGGCCGGAACCCACAGTGGCATATAGCTCGTTCCAAACGCGTCCCAGCAATTCGTGCCCGGCGTGGTGGGGTGGGCCACATAGGCGTCACCTTTGTCCGCCGGACATTTGCTGACCTGGTAAGTGCCACCCAAAAGGGCGTTGAGCGACCGGTTGGTCGCCGCCACAAAAATATCATAACTGCCGTCCTGCCCGCTCAGCCCGTTCCAGCTCTGCAGCAACGGCATTGCGTCCCTGTTATCCATGGCATACACCTCCAGGGCCACTCCGATCTGTCGCTGGTTGGACACACATTGTGTCCGCCAGGCGGCCGACTTGGCACTGCTCAGCGCCGGCAGCAAGAGTGCCGCTAAAATGGCAATAATCGCGATCACCACCAGCAACTCAACCAGTGTGAAACCTTTTACCGCATTGGAATTATCTTCCATATCTGCGAAACATAAGCAGCAGGTCACATGGCCTGCGTGTGTTTATATGACGGCTAGTTCGGGTATTCAAATCAAACGCCCGTCGGCCGTTGTGCGCAAGCCTTTTGTTCCCACCCACCGTTCTCGCCCCGTAGAACCCCAAAGGAGTTCCGACCTCCAGCCCAAGGTTGGCGGAGCCTACCTTGGGTTTACTTCGCGCCTTCGCGCCTTGGTTGTTCAAATCCCCTGTTCCTCCCTGTTCGGCTTGGCCGTGACGTTTCCTCGCCAGCCTTGTCAATAACAGGAAGCTGCGGTCACCGCAGGTGCGCCGCTTGTGTTTCCCTTAATGAAACCCAAACCCACCACTTCATACCTGGGCTCCAGCACCACGCTGGCACCACGCTTGGTTATGGCCGGGTCCAGCGTCACGCTGGCTTGTATTTTCTTTGTGGAACCCCGACCATGAAACCGTAATCAAACATCAGCCCAGCCCTATTGTTGATCATGACCAAACTCACCTGTGCCTCGTGCGGCAAGCCATTCATGTCCATCAGCCCGACCGTCGGCAGCCAGGCGGCCTGTCCGAACTGCGGGGTGACCAATGTCGTGCCCGCCCCCGCCGCGCCGATGGTCCATGTGCCCCTCCCCAAAAATCCGGCCCAGCGCGAGCCGGGCGATTCCCTGGTCTCCACCACCGCCAACCGGCTGTGCGACAACATGGAAAAGGTCATCGTCGGCAAGCACAACGAAATCCTGCTGACCATCATGGCTTATTTTTCCGAAGGCCACGTCTTGCTGGAAGATGTCCCCGGCGTCGCCAAGACCATGCTCGCCCGCGCGCTGTCGCGGAGCATCGGATGCGAATTCAAGCGCATCCAATGCACCCCCGATCTCCTGCCCAACGACATCACCGGCAGCTCCATTTTTAACCCCAAAACCACCGAGTTCGAGTTCCGCCCCGGCCCGCTCTTCGCTCAGATCGTGCTGGCAGATGAAATCAACCGGGCCACCCCCCGCGCCCAGGCCGCCTTGCTCGAAGCCATGGCCGAATGCAAGGTCACCGCCGATGGCACCAACTACGAACTGACCCCGCCGTTCTTGCTGATCGCCACCCAAAACCCGATTGATCACGAAGGTACCTTTCCGCTGCCCGAGGCCCAACTGGATCGCTTCCTCGTCCGGCTGAGCCTGGGGTATCCGCAGTTTGAAAATGAGGTTTCCATGCTGCAGCGGCTCAAGGCGCAGCACCCCATCGAGACGCTGGATATCGTGGCCACGGCTGAGGACGTCATGGCTTGTCAGGAAGCCGTATGCCAGGTGTTTGTGGATGAAAAAATTGTCCGCTACATCGTCCAGCTAAGCCAGGCCACCCGGGAGCATTACGACTTGCTGCTCGGCGCCAGTCCGCGCGCCTCCATGGCCCTGCTGCGCTGCGCGCAGGCCTATGCCGCCATTCAAGGCTTTGAGTTTGTCATGCCCGACGATATCAAACACATCGCTCCCTTTGTGCTTGGCCACCGCCTGATTCTCCGGCCGGAAAGCCGGTTGCGGAAAAAGACCGTGCGCGGCGTGCTGGAGGAAATTTTGAACACCGTGCCCGTCCCGCCCGTGCCGCCCACCGGCTTTGCCAAATGAAATGGCTGCTCGGCACGCTCGCGCTGCTGGTGGTTGGGCTGGTTTTTCAGCTCAACCTGCTGGTTTATGCCATGTACGTGCTGCTGGGCGTGCTGTGGCTGAGCCGTTTTTTTACGCGGACCTGGACGGAGAAAGTCGTGGTCGACAGACATTGTCCCGCGGAAATATTTGAAATCGGCGAGCGCACCGAGGTTACCGTGGAGGTAACCAATCAGGGGTCGCTGACCATCCCGTGGTTGATCATCGAAGACTCGCTGCCGCGCGAAGCCATGGAGCAGATGCCGCAGCGGATCAGGGTGGAGGGCGGCCGCCTGGATCTCGTCCGCCTGCCGCCCGGCGGGACCGAAAGCCTGAATTACCAGGTCACCTTTCTCCGGCGCGGCTATTATCAACTGGGGCCCTTGCTGTTGGAAACCGGCGATGTGTTCGGGCTGCACCGCCGCTTCCGCGTGGCGGGTGAACCCCACTTTGCCCTCGTGCTGCCCAAAGTGGTGCCCCTGCAAGGCTACAACCTCGCCTCGCGCCGGCCGCTGGGCGAAATCCGCGTGGTGCACCGGCTGTTTGAAGATCCCACCCGGCTGGCCGGCGTCCGGCCCTATCAGCAGGGCGACCCGCTGAACCGCATTCATTGGCGGGCCACCGCGCGCACCGGCCAGATTCACAGCCGCATTTACGAAACTTCCCGCGTCGCGGGCGCGACCTTCCTGCTCGATTTCCACGCGCCCAGCTATCCCGGCGCCGCCGGGGCCAACTCGGCGGAACTCGCCATCATCGCCCTCGTCTCCCTCGCCAACGCCGTTTTTCTCATGGGCCAGCAAATCGGGCTGATCAGCAACGGCCAGGATGCAGCCGAGCGCATCCGGGTCGAAGGCTGGCGCGCCGAATTCACCACCCGCAACGCCGCCCGCCGTCGCGCGGCCGCGCAGACCACCGACCGCCTGCAACCCGTGCGGGTCGAGACGCGCAAAGGCAGTGAAAAGCTCGGGGAAATTCTCGAAACCCTCGCGCGCCTCGAACTGGCCGACGGACTGGAATTTTCCGCCATGCTGGCGGCCGTCGTTTCGCAGATTCCCCGGGATGCCACCGTCGTGCCCGTGTTGCGGGAGGTGACTCCCGCCACTGCCATCGCCCTCGGCACCCTCGTGCGGCGCGGCTTCCTGGTGACCGCCGTCGTGGTGGCCGTGGAACGAGAGCCCGTTCCCGACTGGGCGCAACCGCCGGAATGGGCCGGCCTGCTGCTGGGCCAGGGCATTGATTTCCGACTCGTGAACTCGGAGGAATCCGTGATGAATTTGTGTGCCGAAGCCATCGTGAGGTGACGAATGGAACTGCCAACCAAACCTCGAACAACGCTGGCCGACCACCTCGCGGTGAGCATCGGCCCGGTGCTCATCATGCTGCTCGTGGGGAGCCTGTCCTTTTTCCTGATCGAGGTGTTTTTCAAGGGGCCCGCCACCGGCAGCGTGCGCTGGGTCATGTTCTGGTTTGTCATGGCGGTGGTATTGGTCTCGCGCATCGGGATCGAGGAAGGCACCGGCCATGCGGCGGCCTATGGACTCTCGCTGGCGGCGGTGACCTGGCTTTATCTGATGTTCATTCACCCTTCGTTTATTCTCGGCATGATCCTGCTGGGAATCGTCTGGTGGTGTGCCCACAAGCTGACTTGGGATTGCACCCTGATCGACGAAGACGCCGATGCTTCCGGCGGCGGCCTGCTCGAAACCGTCGCTTCCGGCAAGGAATTCCGGCTGTTCGGGAAAAAGGCGCCGGCTGGCCGTGACCCCCAGCCACAACGTCCGCCGCCGCATTCGCCGGGATTGTGGGTCGTCTATTTTTCGCTGGCCGCCTTGCCCCTCTTCGGCTTTGGCCAGTTGCTGCTGCCGGCCGGGGATGTGGCCGCCCGGCGGACGGGCTTTGCCCTGCTCTTTGTTTATGTCAGTGCCGCGCTCGGTTTGTTGCTCTCGACTAGTTTTCTGGGCCTGCGCCGGTATTTGCGGCAGCGGTATCTGCCCATGCCGCCCATGATCGCATTTGGCTGGATTCGCTTTGGGGCGGGCGTCGCCGCCTTTGTCTTGCTGGGCGCCTTGCTGCTGCCCCGCCCCGGCGCGAATGCGGCGTGGCAGGCGCTGCGTTATCACGTTGATTATCAATTGCGCCAGGCCAGCGAATACGCCGCCCGCTTCAATCCGCCCGGCCACGGCAAGGGCCGGGAGGGCACGCAAGGGCCGCCGTCCGATACCGGCCGAAATTCCGCCAATGCCCCGTCCCCGGCCGGTTCGCCGCCAGACCCCAACGCGCCGGCGGGCGAAACCACGTCCAGTCCGGACACCTCGCCGCAATCGGCGCTGACGGCCGGTGCCGGGCAGCTCTATCAGTGGTTCAAGATCCTGTTCCTGTTGGCTTTAGCCGCGCTGGCGGGCTGGTGGTTATATCGTCGGCGCGAGTTGATCCTGCAAATCATCCGGTCCTTGATTGATGCCATCCGGCAATTTTTAAGCAATCTATTCCAGTTCGGTTCGTCGCCCAAGGCGGTTCCGGTTGCGGCTGAAAAGGTTGCCCCGAAACGCCGCTTGTTTGCCGCCTTCCAGAATCCCTTCCTGACCGGCAAAGAAACCGTCTGGACGCCGGAGCAAGTGCTCCTCTACAGCTACGAAGCGCTGCAGGCATGGGCCGAAGGGCAGGCATGCCCGCTGCAGCCCGAGCAAACCGCCCGCGAATTTTGCCGCGAACTGGGCGGCCGCTTCCCCGAGGTGGATACAGAACTGGACCGTTTCGCATTTCTTTACAGCCACGCGGCTTACGGCAAGTCCGTGCCCGTTGGCAGCGACTTGGAACCCGTGAAAAAACTCTGGCGCTTTCTCTCCGCCCAATGATGACCTGAACCACCGTAACCGGCTGGTGGCTCAAACCTTGCCCATTTTTTTCAAGGCAGCCAAAGTGCGGCCGGCGGTCGCCAGCGGGTTCTGGCTCGTCTCGTGTTCCACGACATACCATTCCGTGTTGCCGCGAGTTTCGCAGAATTCAAAGACCCCGGCCCAATCCACATCATCTTCCCCGATGATCGCTTCCGGTCCACCGCCGAAAGGCTTGATATGGATCGTGCGCGCCCGGCCCGGATACTTCTTCAGCACCGCCACCGGATCAGCCCCGCCTTCCCGGCAATTCCGGGTATCGAGCTGCATGATGACGTCGGGCTGGGTATTGCCAAAAAAGATGTCCCAGGCCGAAGTCCGCTTTTAAGATTATTTTTTGGGGGAAGTTTTAAAAACTATATCTGCGCAAAGGTGTGCAAAGCTCAGCAAAGGTGAAGGCTCTCCCCAGTTTGGGTGGCAAGGTTCCGTTTGGGTGGGGTAGAAGCATATTTATGGCAGTTGAAATTGGGTTTAATTGGGTTCGTTTGGCTTTGTTTTGGGTTCGTTTTGGGTTCGTTTTCGACCCCGCTCCAACCTGAAATTATTTCCATCCATATTAAATGTAGCCACTTGTGAAATTTTCAGTTTGGGTTCGTTTCGCCAGTTTCATGTTTTCGCGGATACCTTCCTGCTTCAGGGGCGCGGGAAGGTGTTTTCCGCCCTGCGGGAGAATCGTCGCCGGAGTGAAAGCTGGCGGGGTGCGGGGTGCGATCGTGACGAATGACAGTGAGAATGGTCTGGTGACAGGATTGGATTCATAAAGGTCGGATAATAACACGCGAACGGCCGTTTATGGAAGACCGGCAAATACCACGGTATTTAGTGGGTACCCGGCAAATACCGTGGTATTTGCCGGGTAGTGGCCAAGGTAGTGGAGGTTTGTCTTTGATCAGGAATGGTTTAGATATTTCGCTCTGCACACCAGGGGCCGGCCAGCCGTAGCCGAACCGGCAAAAAGGGCGTGAATAAAATGGCGAAAAGTTGAAACGCGCTGCTGGATGCAAATCGCGGCGGTTGGGCATGGCCTGAGCACACACGGACCTGGCAATAATGGCCCAAATCGCTAGGTTAACAATCTGCTGTACGGGGGCACGGCGCGTCTTTACCGCCGTTAACCCGCGTTAAGCTCCGGAGCAGCCAGAACAGGATTCGCCGAGGACTTTGGCGCGGTCGAAGGTCACAAAGGTGTGGGTGGCGACATCGAAGTGATGCTTGTGTTTGGCGACGATGTCCACCGTGCTTCCGGTGAAATCAATTTGCATCGGTACGGTGCGCATTTGGGCGATATCAATCAGACTGGTCGTTTCGAGGGGTTCGATGACGGTTTCAACGTGATCGGCAGCGACAACCCGGACGCCGGTGTGCACGGTTTTCACCGAGCTCAGACTGCCCGTCGGGCTGAAGCGGACGGAGTTTTGATCAGCATTCATGCCGAGCATTTCGGCATCAAAGGCTTGTACCCGTCCGATGAGGGTGGTCAAGGCCACCGCCACAGCGGGCTCGACCGAACGGAGGGAACCTGTTTCATGGAGGGAAAAGCCCGTGCGGATGAGCATGGGGCCCACGGGCGTTGTGATGGTGATCCGCTGGCCGGGCCAAAGGGTCAACGACTTCAAGGCTCCGTTCGGATAGAAATGCAGGTTGATGATTTTGGCGCGGAACTTTCCCACCGGCAGATCGAAGTCCAGGACCTCAGCCCGATCGCCTTCATTTTTTTCGGACCAGTAGCCGTCGACCAGGCCATTCAAGGGAAACAGCCGGTTCAGGGCGCCGGTTTCGTAGAAGGTCACCAACTCGGCCTTGAAGATTCCCAACGGGGTTTGCAGGGGGAGTTCGCAATCCAAGGCGGCACTTTTGATCTGGCCGTTTTCAAAAAAATCCAGCGAGCTGCGGTGCTTTTTCTGGCGTTCGCCCAATTCCGCGGTCCGGTATTGCGGAATGATTTCGCCCACGGGGGTCTGGAGGCGGTTCTCGGCATCCAACATGCACGACTTCAGGGAGCCGTCCGGATAGGTCATGGAGTTGGCAATGCCTGAGAGGGTTCCGTAGCGTGTTTCCTTGATTTGCACAATGGAACATAGGCCAGTCAAGAGGTCCAGAACAGCCAATTTGTTTTATAACGTCAGCCACACCGATGCGGTATGGAAGGATGCCAGAAATTAGCTGGCTGAGGAGGAAGCAGGGAATCGACATGCCATGGTCAGCTTTTTCCATCGGCCAGGACCTTGGGCGGTGCCAGGATTGTTCTTCGTCACAAGCACGGCTTGATTTCAATGGCCGTCGTTTAGGCGCATCCGCCATTTGTCATTTTGTCGGCCCTTTTCATTCGCTCCCGGCGTTTTTTCGACCACAAGCATTTCGACTGGCTCGTGACCCGGCACCAGTTCCAGGCCAAGCTCGTTAATCAAACTCTCCTTCAAAGTTTCTTGTCCTTTTACGCCGACATAACCCATCGGTTTTGGCCAATCCAAAACAAAATCATAGCGCCCAATCAAGCCGGTTTTGTCTAGCACCGGTATTCTATAAGCCCAACCTTCTAAATAATCTCGCAACAGTGAAATCGGTTGGTTTGTAAAGATAAGCTGGCTTGGACTCACGCCAAAAAACCCATCAACAGCAACACTCAATTTCATTTTGGACGAATTGTTTAAATTGGTTGTTAACAATAAAACTTCTGTTTCCCGGACTTCTCGATGAGCAACCAAACCAAATTGATTTTTTATTTCCGCCTGAAGCTTGTCTTCGGGTTGATTTGTGGTGGTCACGGCGTAATCAAATCTTCCTTCCGGCATAGGTGTGTTAAAGAGTATTCGGGGGCCAGAGATGTTATATGCGGAGCAAATTACATTTAGAAACGAGGTGTTTCTTCCGCCGATTTTACCAACCATGCTTGCGACACCGCCTTGGTTTCCTCCATCAAAATGAGTTGGGCGAATTATGACAATGCCAGGTGCGGTTTTGTCCAAGTTGTAACTGCTGAAATCCCAGAGTGAATCATCTACGGCAATTGCGGTCACTCCAGCCGCAAAAATGATTATTGCTCCAATAATTATTGCTGATTTTATTTTTGCTAATGTCATAAGTTTTAGTGTTCCCTTTACGAGAGTTAAAGTTGAAGCCATGGCGATTGAACCTTTGGCCAACGCCATGGCAGCCACAGTTGTTGCCAATCCCGCTGGTGCGACTTGAACCGAGTGAGAAGAAATTGCTCCGGTAATAACCCCGGCGGAATGCGCCACCCCCTGCTTTTTAAGGCAGCTCCGCAAATGTTCAACGGCACGAGTCAGCCGTTTTTGCGCATTCGGCGCAGAAATTCGAAGCGCATCACCAATTTCGGACGCCGACTTATCTTCAAAATAACGCAACAAGATTACATCACGTTCAATTTGGCTCAATTCCCCCATGGCAGCATCCAACAATGGTTCAATTTCCTTCCATGCTTCTGGGTGGTTATCATTTAGAAGGGATTCCATATATGCCTCTTGTTCGTACTTTTGGCGGCGGATTTGAGCCCGTAAGAAGTTCGAGGCTGTCAGTCGTGTGGTTTGATAAAGCCAACCGGACAAAATGACACTTGAACTGATTGATTTTGCCTTTGCCGCAAGAATGATGAAAACCGCCTGGGTAATTTCCTCAGCATGAGACGGGTTGCTTACTTGTCGCAGGGCAGTGGAATAGACGAGATTTAAAAATCGCTCCACCAGCACCTTGAAAGCAGATTCGTCGCCTTCGGCATATTTCTTCAGCAATTTGAGATCGTCTGAATCCAGCATTTACTAATAATGTCCGTCGAATCGACTTTGGGACATCCATTTTCAATTTATTTGCGGTCTTTTCCAAGTTTGTGAATAGTCCAAACCGGAACCCGGCGTTTCAACCACGAAATACGGGGGAAGTTGATTCACCGTCATGGCTCCGGCTAAATGCCCCATTGCTGTTGAATCTGCCAAAATTCATGCAAAAATTGCGCGATTACCCCTTTCATGGCCGGGCGGTTTTGGCTAATTTATTTCAATGAATCCTGTGCCGCAGCTTATCCCTTGCCGGTGGTGTGAATTTAAATCCGTGTGGGCCTGCTGGCACCAAGCCCGCCTACCAGCCTTGCTCCTGGCGCTGATCGCTGTGTTAACGGCGACCCCAGCCACCGCCGCCCCGCCGGTGGCCGTATTTGGCCGGGAATCCTTTTTCACCCTGAGCGCATCTGATACTTCCAAGCTGAAAAATTCCGGGTTCAACACCGCGATCTTGTTTGTGGTGGATGTCGCCGCCAACGGCGATCTGAATTACAACGGAGATCACCTGATCATTACCAACGGCGTCTATATCGGTGATGCCGCGTGGCCCGCCCGCCTGGCGGCTTTGAAGGTGGCGCCGACTTCCATCACGCGCATCGAGGTGTGCACCGGCGGCGCCGGCGCGCCAAGCTGGTCTAACATCAAGACGCTCCTCGCGGCGCAGGGCACCAATACCGACAGCATTCTTTACAAAAACTTTCTGACCTTGAAGAACACGCTGGGCATTGACGCCATCTGCAACGATGATGAGGTGGCTTACGATGCCGCTTCCGCCGCCCAGTTCAACCATCTGATCACTTCGCTGGGCATGAAAAACACGCTTTGTCCGTACAACAACGTGAGCTATTGGCAGAGCGTCTTTAACAACAGCGCCATTGATGCGGTTTATCTCCAGTGCTACGACGGTGGCGCGGGCAATGATCCTGCGACTTGGAACGGCTACTTTGGCGGCTTTAAAGTGGCCCCCGGCGACTGGAGCAACGACGGCCTGGCCACGGTGGCCTCCAAGTTCAACACCTGGTCGCCCGTCATCAACGGGGGCTTCATCTGGCAGTTTGAGTTTATCAGCGCCGCCGATCTGGCCAGCTTCGGCGCCATTATCAATAAAGCCGTGGATCCGATGGTGATCACACCAGCCGCCGGATTTTCTGCGGTCGCCGCCTACAATCTCCGTTCGTTTCCGGCCAGCACCACCTTCATCCTGTCCAATGCCAGCACCGGTGCGCTGTCGTGGAGCCTCATCAACACCTCCAGTTGGCTGACGGTTTCCAGCACGCTCGGGACGAATGCTGCGGGGATCGCCACCAATCTCGCCGTGAGTTTGAATACCACGGCGGCCACCAATCTGGCGCTGGGCACTTACGCGGCGAACGTCATTTTTAGCAATCGCACCAGCGGGGTGACCGTGCTGCGCACCTTCACCCTAAACACGGCCGTGGCCAACTGGCCCCTTGCCGTGACCGGTTTTAATGCGGCCATCCTCGCCAGCAACACCGCCACCGCCGGCACGCCCACCGCCACGGCATTCGATATTCCGAACGCTTACTGCCTCTACCAGGCGGGCCTGGGCGGCAGCACGCGCGGCCTGCCGCTCAACGGGATTTTCTCCA
>Ga0302321_100002462_pt1 | contig 15859 bp, 19 predicted proteins | sample Fen_T0_1_FD_202505 | JGI IMG/M metagenome (GOLD analysis project Ga0302321, IMG submission 202505) | Peat permafrost microbial communities from Stordalen Mire near Abisko, Sweden - Fen_T0_1 | ecosystem: Environmental > Terrestrial > Soil > Wetlands > Permafrost | place: Sweden: Abisko...
GCGCATGTGGGGCTTCCAGGCCGCGGGCGCCGCGCCGCTCGTCGTCGGGCACCCGATCGAGCACCCCGAGACCATCGCGACCGCGATCCGCATCGGCAACCCGGCGTCCTGGGACCTGGCGATCGGCGCCCGCGACGAGTCCGGCGGCCGGATCGACGCCGTGACCGACAACCAGATCCTCCACGCCTACCGGGAGCTCACCCGGCTCGAGGGCGTCTTCTGCGAGCCGTCGTCCGCCGCCTCCGTGGCCGGTGTCATCGCGGCCGCGAGGGCGGGCGAGGTGGACCCCGACGCGCTGGTCGTCGCCGTCCTGACCGGGAACGGGCTCAAGGACCCGACCACGGCCGAGCAGGGCCTGGCGGTGGACGTGCTGGAGGCGGAGCCCACGATCGCCGGCGTCAGCAGGGCCCTCGGCTGGTGGTGACGCCGCCCGTCCCGGGCAAGGTCCCGATCGCCAACCCGCCGCCGCTCCCCGCGGCCCCCTTCGACGAGGGGTCCTGGGCCGCGCTCGTGGGTCGGCGGCTGGTCATCGACGTGCCGGCCTCCACCGCGAACCTCGGCGCCGGCTACGACTGCCTTGGCCTCGCGCTCGACGTCTGCAACCGGGTGGCGGTCGAGGCCGTCGACGGCGACGGCGGCCTGTCCATCGAGGTGACCGGCGAGGGCGAAGGCGAGCTCCCCCCGGTCCGCTCCAACCGGTTCGTGGTGGGGCTGGAGCACGCCCTCGAGGCGTCGATCGGGCCGCGTCCCGCGGCCATCGGCTGGCGGATCGCCATGCACAACCGGATCCCGCTGTCGCGCGGCATGGGGTCCTCCGCGGCGGCCAGCGTGGGCGGCGTCTTCGCCGGGCACGTCCTCGGCGGAGAGCGCCTGAGCCTGGGGGAGCAGCTCCAGCTCGCGACGGCGATCGAGGGCCACCCGGACAATGCCGGCGCGGCGCTCCTCGGCGGGTTCGTGGTCTCGGCGCACCTGGGCGAGCGCGTGGAAGCGGTCCGCTTCGACGCCCCCGACGGCCTGCGCGCCGTCCTGTTCATCCCCGAGCGGCGCCTGTCCACCGCCGACATGCGGCGCGTCCTCCCGGCCGAGGTCCCGCTCCGCGACGCCGTCTCCAACATGAGCCGCATCGCGATCGGCGTCGCGGGGATCGCCAGCGGCCGCTTCGAGCTGCTCGCCGACCTGACGGTGGACCGCATCCACGAGCCGTACCGCTCCGTGGCCTACCCCCAGCTGCCAAGGCTCACCGGCGCGGCCCGGGCCGCAGGGGCGCTCGGCGCGTTCCTCTCGGGCGCCGGGTCAACGGTCCTGGCCTTCGTCGCACCCGGCGCGGACGCCGGGCCTGTGGAGCGGGCGCTGGCCGAGGCGGCCGCCGCGGTGGACCTGGCCGGGCGGATCGAGACCGTGCTGCCGCGCAACCGCGGCCCCGAGGTGGTCGAGGGCGCCTGATGGACGGCCTGCTCCGGTCGATCGGCGACGGCATCACCGGCCTGGTGGGCGGCGCCCTGCACGCGATCGGTGCCGCGCTCGCGGGCATCGGCCATAGCCTGGGCTCGGCCCTGGGACCGTTCCTGGTGCCGGTCGCGATCGCGGGCGTCCTCGTCCTGCTCTGGCTGGTCTTCAAGCGCTGACGAGGCCCGGCGGACCCGGCGCGCGACGCGGATGGCGGGCGTGCGGCGCGGATGGTGGGCGCACGAGCACGCGGCATCGACGCGCGACCTAGGGGAGTCGCACCTCCGGGGCGGGCATCCCGTCCGGCACGAACGCGTCGGGCTCCGGCTCGCCGCGGACCATGCGGAGCGGGATCACGCCGCCCCAGGCCGGCCAGGTCTCGTCGCCCGCGTCCTCGTGGGCGCCCTCGGACCGGATCTTCGCGGACGCCTCTGCCAGGTCGATCCACAGGACCGACGTCGCCGTCCGCTCCGGGGCCGTCATCGGGCGGAGCTGGGCCCAGCGACCCGGGTACAGGTGCTCCACGAGGGCCTCGAGCGCCTCGTCGGTCTCGGCGTCGTCCGTCACGAGGTGCGCCGTCCCGAGCGCCATCACGGACCGGTAGTCCACGGAATGGTTGGTCGCGCTTCGGGTCAGGACCAGCGCGTCGAGGTGGGTGACGGTGACGCACACGGGCCGGCCGTCCACGGCGCGCGGCATCCGGCTTCCGACCGATGCGTGCCAGTACAGCCGGTCGCCCTGGCGCCAGACGTTCGTCGGCGTCGCGTACGGCTGGCCGTCGAGCGCCCAGGCGACGTGGCCCACGATCGCCGCGTCGAGGATCTCGTGGATCGTCGTGGCGTCGTAGAACCCACGCCTGGGCTTGCGGCGCAGGCGGGCCCGATCGGATGGCGGGCCCGCGGCCGCGACCGGTTCGGAGGGCTCCTCGCTCACCGCCGGTACAGGATCCAGAGCGAGACGCCCGTCGGCTGTGGTGCGTAGCCGTAGGCCGGGGCGGGCGCGGCCGAACCCGTGGATACGGCGCCGATGTTGGCGATGCGCCAGCCATCCGGTGCGCGGCGGGCCGCGTCCGCGGCGACCCAGTCCCAAAGCGGATCACCCATGGTCGTGTCGGCGGTGACGAGGAGCTGGTCGTCGCCGATGAGCCGTTCCTTCATCGAGCCCTCGTGGTTGCGCGTGATTGACCCCGACAGGGTACGCGGGACGTCGCCGCTCGGGGTAGCGAAGACGCGCCGGCTCCGGCGGGTCCGCCGCCGGACCGGTGACCCCGGCTACCATCGGGCGCATGACCACCCCCGAGCCGGCGTCCGCCATCGAGGCCGGCGGCCCGGAGCCTGACCGCGCGCTTCGCGCCGGGCTCGTCGCCGGCGCCGCGTACGTCATGGTCGGCTGGCGTGCGCTCCTCGTGCCGTCGCTCATCCGGCTCGTGGCGCCCGCCTTCGGGCAGACGGACGCCGGGATGGGCACGTACTACCTGGTCACGGCCCTGGCCTACGGGGTCGGGGCGCTGTTCGGCGGCCGGTTCATCCGCCGGTTCGGGGCACGGGTGATCCTCCCGGCGGCCGCGCTGCTGATGGCCACCGGGCTCGTCATCCAGGGCTTCACCGGGGCGTGGCTCGTCTTCGCCCTGTGCGGCCTCGTCGTGAGCGTGGGCGCGTCCTCGGCCGACGTGGGCATCCAGGCGCTGACCCTGGACCTGTTCCCGCAAGCGCGCGGCCGGGCGCTCAACCTGCTGCACGTCGCCTACGGGGCCGGCGCGCTGGCGGCCCCGCTGATGCTCGCCGCGCTCGTGAGCCTCGGCATCCCGTGGCAGTGGCTGATGACCGGTAGCGGCATCGCGGTGGGCATCGCGGCCGTGGCCATGGCACTCACGGTCCCGGCCAACCCGGCCGCGACGCTCCCGGACACGGACGCGGCGGCCGTCGAGGCCGCGGTGCGGACGCGCCGCCTGCCGTTGTTCCTGCTCGTGATGGCGGTCTCGATCGTGTGCTACGTCGCCGCGGAGGCCGGCGTGTCGGACTGGCTGGTCCGCTACCTCGCCGTGCTGCCGATCGCCCAGGCGAGCCTCGCGCTCGCGCTGTTCTGGGGCGGGATCGCGGTGGGACGGCTGGTCTTCGCGCGCATCGGCAACCGCCTCGACCCGCAGCGGAGCGCCTCCGCGCTGGGGGTCGCGGGGGGCCTGCTGCTGGCGGTCGCGATCGTCGTGCCCGTCTCTGGGGTGACGCCGTTCCTGTTCGGCGCCGTGGGGCTCGCGTTCGGGCCGATCTTCCCGCTGGTCGTCGCCGCGGCCGGGGCCCGGATGCCGGGGGAGTCCGCGACCGTCACCGGGACGCTGGTCTTCTCCGCGGTCATCGGCGCGGTGCTCTACCCACCGGCCATCGGGTTCCTGTCGGCGAGCGTCGGCCTGCAGGCGGCGATGTTCGGGACGGCGCTGCTCGCGCTCGCGTGCGGGGCCACGGCGTGGGCGGCCCGGCGCGTCGGCGTCTAGCCCCGTCGTCGTCGCCGCTGTGCCCCGGCCGCCCGGTCAGCCCCCGTCGTCGGCGTCCACGTCGTCGGCCCGGCGGGTGCCGCCCTCCGCGGGCGGCGTCCAGGCGCGGTCCGCGTAGCGCAGCTGGCGCTGGATGAGGTCGTCATCGAGGCGGTGGGCCTCCTCGAGGAGCAGCTCGCGGTCGCGGGCGGCCTCGGCCGCCTGGAGGTCCGCGGCGCTGGGCGGGGCCTCGGGCGGCGCCTCGTCGGCCGGCCGGTCGCCGCCCAGGATGCGCCGCAGGAAGCTCATGCGCTCACGCCCGTCCCGCGGACGAATGCGAGGGTCTCGTCCCAGGCGGCCGCCGAGGCGTCCGCGAACTCCTCCGCCTTGCGGTCGAAGAAGGAGTGGGGGGCGCCCGGGTACGTGATCACCCGGTGCTCCACGCCGGCGCCGGCGAGCGCCGCCTCGAACGCGGCAACGGCGTCCGCGTCGATCCCCTGGTCGCCTCCGCCGAAGACCGCGAGGACGGGGGCCTCGAACCCGGCCACCTCGTCGGCCGGCGCGGGCGTCCCGTTCCGGGACGGACCCACGGGCCAGCCGTAGAAGCCCACCACGCCCGCCAGGCCGAGGCCGAGGGTATCCGTCAGGAACGCGAGGCGGCCGCCCATGCAGAAGCCCATCGTGAACACCCGCGCCGCGCCGGTCGTCGCCCGCAGGTGCTCCACGGCGGCGACCACGTCGGCCCGCAGGCCCTCGTAGGTCGTCTGCGGCACGTGCGCCGCCCAGTCGAAGTCCGGGCCGCGGTCGCCGATGCCGGCCGAGCGCCCGAAGTAGTCGATGCCGATCGCGTCGACGCCATGCTCGGCGAAGCGAAGGACGAGATCGCGGTAGTACGTGTGCAGCCCGCGGACGTCCGGCAGGACGACCATCCCCGCGCCGGTCGGTTCTGCCGCCCGGGCCTCGAAGGCCGCGAACCGGTTTCCGTCCGCAGCCTGGAGCGCGACCTCCCGAGCGTCGAGCGACCCGCCCTCGATGGGGGCGATCGGTGGCCGGGAGTCGTGGTCGAAGCACATGGGTCTGGTCTCCTGGGGCGCAGCCAAGTTCGTGACGCCATTCTGCGCGACCGCCGCGGATTCCGGGCAGCGTCAGCCGGTGGGCAGCTCGAAGACCCACTCCAGGCCGTCCTCGTCATCCCACTGCTCGCCGATCCGCACGAAGCCGGCCTGCGCGACGAGGGCGTGGGACACGGCGTTGCCCGGCGCGACGCTGGCCAGCACGCGCGTCACCCGGGGATCGGCCCGGGCTCGCTCGACCATGCAAGCCAGGGCGGCGCGGGCGTAGCCGCGGCGGCGGTGCTCGGCGTCGACCGCGTACCCCACCTCGACGGTTCCCTGCTCATCGGGCGCCGCGTGGAAGCCGGCCCTGCCGACGGCGAGCCGGCGGTCCTCGTCCCAGATCACGCCGGTGACCCAGTCCAGGTCTTCCGGGGTCACGGCGACCTGCTCGGCCCTCCGCCGCCAGGTCCCACGCCACTCGGGGTCGACGAACGCGGGCGTCAGCGGCACCGGCGACCAGGCGTTGGCCGCCTCGAGGTCACCGGCGGCGAGCGCCGTGAGCGCTGCCTGGTCCAGGTGAACGATGCGGACGCGAACGATTGGGCGGCCGGGCGAGGAGGTCACCACGACAGCATAAGGACGATCCCGGTGCGTATCCCGGGCCTCCGGCCGCCCTCGGCTAGAATGCCGCCATGCCCACTCCCCTCGTCGTCATGAAGTTCGGCGGCTCGTCCGTGGCCGGCGCGGAGCGCATCCGGCGCGTCGCCAGGCGCATCGTCCGCGAGCGGGCCAACGGCTCAGCGCTGGTCGTCGTCGTGTCCGCGATGGGCGATACCACGGACGAGCTGCTGGCCCTTGCCGCGGCCATCACCGATGAGCCGGACCCGCGCGAGCTGGACGTCCTCCTCGCCACCGGTGAGCACCAGAGCGCCACGCTGATGTCGATGGCCCTCCAGTCGCTCGGCGTGCCGGCGATCAGCCTCACCGGTCCACAGGCCGGCATCACCACGGACGGCCGCTACGGCCGGGCCCGGATCGCCGGCATCGACCCGCGCCGCGTCCATGCCGAGCTCGCCGCCGGCAAGGTCGTGATCGTCGCCGGATTCCAGGGCATGAGCATCGCCGCGCTGGACACCATGGAGCACACGTCGACCGCCAGCGACGTCCACGGCGCGGAGATCACGACGCTCGGCCGCGGCGGCTCGGACACCACGGCCGTCGCCCTCGCCGCCCGGCTCAAGGCGGACCGGTGCCAGATCTTCACGGACGTCAAGGGCATCTACACCGCGGACCCGAGGATCGCCCCGGACGCGCGCCAGCTCCCCGTCGTCGGCTACGAGGAGATGATGGAGCTCGCCCACCAGGGAGCCCAGGTCATGCAGGTGCGGGCCGTGGAGCTCGGCTGGGTCAACAACGTCGTCATCGAGGTCCTCAGCTCGTTCGAGGACGCTCCCGGAACGCAGATCAGGGAGGACCCGCTCGTGGAGCAGCGGAACAAGGTCCGGGGGATCGCCCACGACCGGAACGTCGCCAAGATCACGCTCGTGGACGTCCCGGACAAGCCGGGCGTCGCGCGCAGCGTCTTCGGGCCGCTCGCGGAGAACGGCATCAACGTCGACATGATCGTGCAGAACGTCGGCCACGGCGGTGCCACGGACCTGTCGTTCACCATCCCGCGGGTCGAGCTGGCGAAGGCCAAGCGGATCCTCGAGCCGCTCATCCGGGAGCTGGGCTTCCGCGACATGACGACCGACTCCGCCGTGGCCAAGGTCTCGATCGTGGGCGCCGGCATCCACAACGCGCCGGGCTACGCCGCCAAGATGTTCGGGACGCTCGCGGACGCCGGCGTGAACATCGAGATGATCTCCACCTCGGAGATCCGGATCACCACGATCATCGCCGAGGACCGCGTGGAGGAGGCCGTCCGGTCCCTCCACGCGGCCTTCGAGCTCGAGGAGCCCGAGTCCATCGACGCGGCCGGCGCCGCCGCGGGCTGATCGCCCGGTGACCGAGGCCGCTCCCGTCCAGGCGTTCTTCTCGCGGGTCGAGCGGTTCGATTCGACGGGCAGCACCAACGATGTCGTCCGCGCCTGGCTGATGGACGCCACCCCAGAGGTCTGCCTCGCCGTTGCCGACGAGCAGACGGACGGTCGCGGGCGCCTGGGCCGGACGTGGACGGCCCCGCCCGGCGCCGCGCTCCTGTGCTCCCTGGGCTTCCGCCCGACGTGGCTGGCGCCGGACCGTGCCTGGCGCCTGGCCGCGACGGTGGCGCTCGCGATGTGCGATGCCGCCGAGGACACCGCCGGCCTCCCGGTGGGGGCGATCCGTCTCAAGTGGCCGAACGACCTCGTGGTCGAGACCGGCGGCCCCGGGACGCTCCTCTGGGGCGACCTGACGCCCGAGGCCGCCCAGGCTCGCCTGGCGGGTCCGCTTGAGCTGCGAAAGCTGGCGGGCGTCCTGGGCGAGACCGAGGCCCTCGGCACCGACAACCCGCGCGTCGTGGTGGGGATCGGGATCAACGCCGACTGGGCCCGCGAGGACTTCCCGTCCGACATCGCCCACACGATGACCAGCCTCCGCGAGGTGTCCGCCGGCCGGCCGGTCGACCGGGACGCGCTGCTCGAGGGGTTCGGCGGACACCTCGAGGCGCGGATCGCCGCGCTGCGCACCGGCTACTTCGACATCGCCGACTGGACCGGGCGCCAGGCGACGACGGGCCGGCTCGTGACGCTGGAGTCGGGCGACGGCTCCGCGACGGAGCCTCTCCTCGCCGCCGGCGTGGACGGCGCGACGGGCGCGCTGGTGCTGGAGGACGACGAGGTCCCGGGCGGCGAGCGGCGCGTCCACGCCGGCGAGGTCGCCCGCGTGCGGCTCGTGCAGCCGTCCTCGGTGTAACGCCGTGGTCCGGCCGGTGTTGGGAAGGCGTGAGCGGGCGACGGGATCCGTCGTCGTGCTCGACCGCGACCGCCACCTCGTCGAGGCGGCCCGTCGGGACCCTGCCCAGTTCGACGCGCTGTACCGGAAGTACCTCGCCCAGGTGTACGCCTACGCCATCTACGAGCTCGCGGACCACCACGCCGCGGAGGACGCGACGGAACGCACGTTCCTGCGCGCCCTCGCGGCGCTGCCGCGCTTCCGCGAGCAGGCGCACCCGGAGGACGGCCCGGACGCCTCGACGTTCCGGGTCTGGCTGTTCCGGATCGCGCGCAACGTGGTGGCCAACGAGCGCCGCTCGCGCCGCCGGCGCCCCGCCGAGTCCCTGGAGCTGGCCCTGGGCGCTGGCCTGGCCATCCCGGACGGCACGGACCTCGAGGCGGCGGCGGTGACGCGCGACGAGGCCGCCGGAGCCTTGCGCGCGCTCCAGGCCCTGCCCGACGACCGGCGCCGCGCGCTGACCTTGCGGTTCGTGGACGAGATGAGCACGGCCGAGATCGCCGGGGTCCTTGGCAGGTCCGAGGGCGCCGTGCGCGTCCTCATCCACCGCGCCCTGGGCGCCGTCGCCCGCGAGCTGGGTCACGACCGGGGTTCCGTCTCGTGACGGTCCCGCGCCCCCCGGGCCGGGACGCGGACCAGGTGGACGCGCTGGTGGCGGACCGCTACCTCGACGCGCTCCTCGCCGCCGGTGACCGCCACGCCGACGACGCACCCGCGGATGCCGCGCTCGACCCGGCGCTCCGTGACGCCGCCCGGACGCTGCGCCGTTCGCTGGTCCGCGTCCATCCCTCGTTCCGTTTCGAGGAGCGCCTCGCCGCCCGCCTCGCGGACCTTGCCGCCGCGCAGGCGCAGCCCGCCCTCGCCGCGGCCGGCGGGGGCGCGCTCGTTCCGTTCCCCGCCGCGTCCCGTGTCGGGCTCCCCCGGCGCGACCCGCATGCGGGCGCCGCCGACCCGCTGCTCGACGCCGTCCTCCGCGGCGACCTCGATCCCTCGGACGAGGCGGCCGTGGACCGCGCCGCCGCAGTCCCGGTCGACCGGCGCCCATTGATCGTGGGCGGCACGGTGATAACCTCCGCCGCGATCTCCATCGTCGGCGTGGCCATCATGGCCTGGCGCGCGTCCCGGCCGACCGGCCGGTCCGGCGCCGGCGTCATGGGCCGCGCCGCCCGCTCCGCCCACGCCCGTTCCGCACCCGCGCGCCGCGTCGCGGCGCTTGCGGGCCTCGACCTCCTGGGACCTGCCTGATGCCCGTCAAGTTCCCCCAGTTCCGCTCCCGGCGCGACGCCTTCCCCGAGAAGATGTGGACGCGCTGCCCCTCGTGCGAGGAGCAGCTGTTCAACAAGCAGCTCGACAAGGCGCTCAACGTGTGTCCGTCGTGCGGGCACCACTTCCGTCTCTCCGCGCCGGTCCGGCTGGGCCAGCTGCTGGACGAGGGGACGTTCGACGAGCTCGATGCGGGCCTCATCAGCGTGGACACCCTCTCGTTCGTGGACCAGAAGGCGTACCCGGACCGGCTCGTCGCCGCGCAGGTGGCGTCCGGCCTCCGTGACGCGGCCGTCTGGGGCTACGGGCGGATCGAGGGCCAGCGGATCGCGATCCTGGTCATGGACTTCGGGTTCATGGGCGGATCGATGGGCGCCGTCGTGGGCGAGAAGGTCGCCCGGGCCGCGGAGGGCGCCCTCGCCGAGCGCGTCCCGCTGGTCATCGTGTCCGCGTCCGGCGGGGCACGGATGCAGGAAGGGACCATGGCCCTCATGCAGCTCGCCAAGACGATGGCGGCGCTCGAGCGCCTGAAGGCAGCCCGCGTGCCCTACGTGTCGGTGATGGCCGACCCCACGACGGGCGGGGTGTTCGCCTCGTACGCGGTGATGGGCGATGTCAACCTCGCCGAGCCCAACGCGCTGATCGGCTTCGCCGGCGCCCGCGTGGGCGCCGGGACGATCGGCCAGGAGCTGCCGCCGGGCTTCCAGCGGGCCGAGTTCCTGTTCCGGCACGGGTTCGTCGACCGGATCGTGGCCCGGGCAGATCTCCGCCGCGAGCTCGCCCAGGTCCTGCGCTACCTGGCGCCGAAGGCCGTGGAGACGAGCCGTGGTTGACCGCTTCCTGGGCCGCAAGGACGCCGCGCCCATCGAGCCCGCCGTGGCGGTCGAGCCGCCGACCCCCGCCGAGCAGAAGGCCCTCGTCTGGACCCGCGTCCAGCTTGCCCGGAACCTGCGCCGCCCGCGCATCCTGGAGCTCCTCGCCGTCATGGCGGACGAGTTCGTTGAGCTCCACGGCGACCGCCTGTTCGGCGACGACGAGGCGATCGTCGCCGGCTTCGCGACCATCGGCGGACACCGGGTCGCCGTCGTGGGCCAGCAGAAAGGCGCGGACACGGAGGAGAACGTCCGGCGCAGCTTCGGCATGCCGCATCCCGAGGGCTACCGCAAGTCGATGCGGGTCATGGAGCTCGCCGAGCGCTCGGGCCTGCCCGTGGTCACGTTCGTGGACGTCCCCGGCGCCCACCCCGGCCCAGAGTCGGAGGAGCGCGGCATCGCCGACGCGATCGCCCGGTCCGTGGGCCTGATGACCCGCCTCCGGACGCCGATCGTGACCGTCATCACCGGCGAGGGAGGGTCCGGCGGCGCGCTGGCGATCGCCGTCGGCGACGTGGTGCTCGCCCTGGAGAACGCCGTGTACGCGGTCATCAGCCCCGAGGGGTGCGCCAGCATCCTGTGGCGTACCACCGACGAGGCCCCGACCGCGGCCTTCGCGATGAGGATGACCGCGCAGGACCAGCTGGCCCTGGGGGTGGTGGACGAGGTCATCGCGGAGCCACCCGACGGGGCCCACACGGACCCGGCGGAGACCGCCCGGCGCCTGAAGACCGTCATCGTGCGCGAGCTGGACCGCCTGACGGCGATCCCGGTCGACGCGCTGGTGGAGCAGCGCTACCGACGGTACCGTGCACTCGGGCCGTACGGTGAGATCGCCGCGCCGGCTCCCACCCCGCCCGTGCCCCCCCGGCAAGGCCTCGCGGACCGCCTCCGCGGGATCCTGGAGGCCGGGCAGCGTGCGATCCCGGCGCCCCTCCCCGTCGGGCGCCGCCAGGAACCCCCCGCTCGCGAGGACGTGTAGCCGATGCCCGAACCGCACCGCCCGAGCGACCGTACCGCCGCGGACCGGCAGGCCGACCACGCCGGCCTCGCCCGCCTGTCCGAGACGCTGGTGCCCGCCCTCGTCTCCAAGCTGAACGGCTCCGGCCTCGGTGAGCTCGAGGTCCGCGAGGGTGACTGGAAGGTCCGCCTCCGCCGGGCTCCGGGCGCACCGGTCCCGGGCCGCCGCGAGCGCTCTCGGGCCGCCGCCCACGCGCCCGCCCACGCCCCTGGCCGGCCCATCGGCGCGTCGGCGCCCACCCCGGCGGAGCCCCGCGACTCGCATCGCGTCTCCGCGCTGTCCCCGGCCGTGGGCGTCTTCCGGTCCATCGCCGCGGTGGGCACCCGGGTGCGCTCCGGTGACCGGATCGCCGTCGTGGACCTGCTGGGCATCCCCCAGGACGTCCCGGCGCCCATCGACGGGATCCTCGTCCAGGTCTTCGTGGAGACCGGCCAGGCCGTGGAGTACGGCGAGGAGGTCGCCGCTGTCGCCGAGCCCGTCGAGGTGGCCTCCGACGCCGCCGACGCGGACGGGGAGGACCCGGCGTGATCACGCGCGTCCTCATCGCCAATCGCGGCGAGATCGCGCTCCGGATCCTGCGCGCCTGCCGCACGCTGGGCATCGAGGCCGTCGTCGCCTACTCCGAGGCGGACCGCGAGTCGCTGCCCGTCATGCTCGCCGACGAGGCGATCTGCATCGGCCCGGCCGACGCGCGCCGCTCGTACCTCTCGGCCCCCGCGATCATCTCCGCGGCCATGGTCACGGGCTGCGACGCCATCCACCCGGGGTACGGGTTCCTGTCCGAGGACGACGCCTTCGCGGACGCCGTCCGCGCCCACGGGCTCACGTTCATCGGCCCGTCCGCGCACGTCCTGGAGCGCTTCGCGTCGAAGGAGGAGACCCGCCGCCTGCTCTCGGCGCACGGCCTGCCGACCATCCCGGGCTCCGGCCTGCTCGTGGACGAGCAGCAGGCCCTCGACGAGGCGGGGCGCATCGGCTACCCGGTCCTGCTCAAGCCCTCCGCGGGCGGGGGCGGCAAGGGGATGCGGATGGTCCGCTCGCCACGCGAGCTGGCCGCGGTCCTGCCGATCTGCCGGTCCGAGGCCAAGGCCGCCTTCGGCGACGACTCGCTGTACCTCGAGAAGTGGCTCGAGGAGAACCGCCACGTGGAGATCCAGGTGGCGGTGGACCGCTTCGGGCACGGCGTCCACCTCTGGGAGCGGGACTGCTCCGTCCAGCGCCGCCACCAGAAGATCCTGGAGGAGTCGCCGTCCCCGGCCATGACCCCGGCCGGCCGCCGGGAGCTCGCCGAGCGCGCGATCAAGGCCGCGGTTGCGGCCGGCTACGAGAACGTCGGCACGCTCGAGTTCCTCGTCGACGCCGACGGCAACGCCTACTTCATCGAGATCAACTGCCGGATCCAGGTGGAGCACCCGGTCACCGAGATGCTCACGGGCATCGACATGGTCGCCATGCAGATCCGGATCGCCGCCGGCGAGCCCCTCGGCCTCAACCAGGCCGACGTCCCGCAGCGCGGCCACGCGATCGAGTTCCGGATCAACGCCGAGGACGCGGCCCACGAGTTCCGTCCCGGCGCCGGCACCATCGAGCGCTTCAACGCCCCGGGCGGCCCCGGGGTGCGCTTCGACTCGCACGCCTACGCAGGCTACGAGGTCCCGCCGTACTACGACTCCCTCCTGGGCAAGCTCGTGGTCTGGGGCAGCACCCGCGAGGCCGCCATCGCCCGTGGGCGTGCGGCCCTCGCCGAGCTGGTCGTGGAGGGCGTCGTGGTCAACACGCCGATCCACCGCGCCCTGCTGGATTCCGAGCCGTTCCTGGAGGGCCGGTTCACGACGAACCTGCTCGACCGGGTCGGCAGCGCCGCCTTCCTGGCGGCCGCGGAGCGCAAGGCATGAGCCGCGCATGCACCCCTGCATGGACCCGCGTGCGCGCGGCGGTCCGCGCCGCCCACACTTCCCGCTGATCCTGAGCCTGGAGCCTCCCGTGACCGACCCCACCACCACGACCGACCCCACGCCCGCCAAGGCGGGCATCGTGCACACCGTCCGCGAGATCGAGGCCCTGATCCCGCATCGCTGGCCGATGCTCCTCGTCGACCGGATCGTCGAGTACGACCCCGACGCGAAGCGCATCGTCGGCCTCAAGGCCGTCACCGCCACCGAGTGGTACTTCCAGGGCCACTTCCCCGGGCTGCCCGTGATGCCCGGCGTCCTCCAGGTGGAGGCGCTGGCGCAGACGATGGGGATCTACGTCGCCAAGCAGCCGGGCTTCGGCGACCGGATCGGGCTGTTCGCGGGCATCGACGAGGTCCGCTTCAAGCGGGTCGTGATGCCGGGTGACACGCTCCGCCTCGAGATCACCATGGAGAAGCTCGGCAGCCGGTTCGGCAAGGGCCGGGGCGTGGCCACGGTCGACGGCGAGATCGCCTGCGAGGGCCTCCTCTCGTTCGTGATCCCCCCGGCCGGGGTGCTGCGTTGACCCGGATCGCGGTCCTGTCGGACATCCACGGCAACAGCGTCGCCCTCGAGGCGGTGCAGAAGGAGCTCAAGCGCGAGAAGCCGGACTTCGTGCTGGTCGCCGGGGACCTCGTCCTCAACGGGCCCGACCCGAACGGCGCGATCGATGCGCTGCGCGCCCTCGAGAGCGACGGCGGGTTCATCGTCTCGGGCAACACGGACATCGCCGTCGCGGACTTCGACTACGGTGCTGCGTTCCCGCAGTACCAGGACGGCGTGCCGGAGGCCATCACCGCCGCGGCCGAGTGGGCGCACGACGAGCTGGGCGACGACCAGCTGGCCTGGCTCCGCCGCCTCCCGGCCGAGCGCCGCATCCGGGCCGGCGACGACCAGCTGATCCTGGTGGTCCACGCCTCGCCCGGGTCCCAGACCCGCGGCTTCGACCAGGCGCTGGACGCGAACGTCATCTTCGAGCGGGCGGCCGCGACCGACGCGCGGGTGATCTGCGTGGGTCACACGCACCTGCCCGAGGTCCGCGACCTCGGCTGGAAGGTGATCGTCAACGGCGGGTCCGCCGGCTACGTGTTCGACGGCGACCCCACCGCCAGCTGGGCGATGGTGACCGTGGACGGGGCCGAGGTGAGCGCGCAGATCCGCCGGACGGAGTTCGACGTGCTGTCCGTGGCCAACGCCATCAGCGCCCGCGGCCTGCCGGGCGACGTGTACCGTGCGGCGACGGTGCGCACCGGGAAGCTCGTCCGGTGAGCTGGAGCTGGCCCGAGCGGCCGCGCCGTGTCGTCGTCACCGGCATGGGTGCCGTCACGGCGCTCGGCCAGGACGTGACCACCACCTGGGAGGGCCTCGTCGCCGGGCGGTCCGGCATCCGGCCGATCACCCAGTTCGACCCCGCCCGCGTGACCGCGCGGATCGCCGCCGAGGTCCAGGGCTTCGACCCGTCCGGCGTGCTCGACCGCAAGGACATGCGGCGCACCGACCGCTACATCCAGTTCGCCCTCGTGACGGCGCGCCAGGCGCTGGACCAGGCCGGCCTGCCCGGGCGCCTCGACGGCGACCTGGCCGCCCGCACCGGCGTCATCTTCGGCTCCGGGCTGGGCGGCGTGCACACGCTGTTCGACAACGTGCTGCTGATGGGGGAGCGCGGGCCGGACAGGATCTCGCCGTTCTTCATCCCCATGGGGATCGCCAACGTGGCCGCCGGGCAGATCGCCATCGCCTCGGGCGCCATCGGGCCCAACTTCGCCACCGTGTCCGCCTGTGCCACCGGCGGGCACGCGCTGGGCGAGGCGTGGGAGACGATCCGCCGCGGCGACGCGGACGTGATGATCGCCGGCGGCGTGGAGGCCGGCGTCCACGAGGCGACCGTCGGCGGCTTCGCGTCGATGAAGGCCCTCTCGACACGGAACGACGAGCCGGAGCGCGCCTCCCGCCCGTTCGACAAGGGCCGCGACGGCTTCGTGATCGGCGAGGGCGGCGGCGCGGTGATCCTCGAGGCCCTGGAGCACGCGGAGGCCCGCGGCGCGACGCCGCTCGCCGAGCTCGTGGGCTACGGCGCCACGGCGGACGCCTCGCACATCACGCTCCCGGCGCCGGGCGGCGTGGGCGCGGTCCGCGCGGCCCGCCGCGCGCTGGAGAAGGCGGGCATGGAGCCGTCCGGGATCGGGCACGTCAACGCGCACGCCACCTCGACGCCCGAGGGCGACAAGGCGGAGCTGCAGGCGATCCGGACGATCTTCGGCGAGGGCGCCGGCAGCGTCGCGGTCACCGCCAACAAGTCGATGATCGGGCACACGCTCGGGGCGGCCGGCGCGATCGAGGCGATCGCCACGATCATGGCGCTGCGCGAGGGCTGCGTCCCGCCGACGCTGAACCTCGAGGACCCGGACGACCATGCCGCCGGCCTCGACCTGACCCCGGGCGTCGCCACGCGCCGCCCGATCGCCGCCGCGATGTCCAACTCGTTCGGCTTCGGGGGCCAGAACACGGCCCTCATCTTCCGGCGGTGGGAGGGATGAGCCGGCACGAGTCCAGCCCCCAGGAGCCCGCGGAGGACCAGCCGATGCCCGAGCCCCGCCTCGCCGACCGCGACCTGGTGGACCCGGTCGCGGTGGGTCCCGGTGACCCGCCCCGGACCCCTGCGTCCGGCACCCCGTCCGGCGCCCAGCCCACCAACGGCGAGGCGCCGGCCATGGACGGCGCGGATGCCTCGCTGCTCGCCCTCGTGGACCGGCTGACCGCCATCCTCGAGAAGAGCGAGCTCGGGGAGCTCGAGGTCTCCACCGGCGGCACGACCATCATCCTCCGCTCCCCCTCGGCGATCGAGCGGA
>Ga0302321_100002463_pt1 | contig 15857 bp, 17 predicted proteins | sample Fen_T0_1_FD_202505 | JGI IMG/M metagenome (GOLD analysis project Ga0302321, IMG submission 202505) | Peat permafrost microbial communities from Stordalen Mire near Abisko, Sweden - Fen_T0_1 | ecosystem: Environmental > Terrestrial > Soil > Wetlands > Permafrost | place: Sweden: Abisko...
CATCGCAGGGGTACTCTCCAAGATCAGCGGCTCCGACCACGACTTCTGCATCGCACACCGAAACTTCGCGATCTTGGACCCTTCAGACGGCCAAGGCGGCTGGGATCGCAACGGAAACCTGTGGGTCAGGTTTCACGCCGAACTCGGCGACGGAAAGGTGCTCGAGCACCTACTTCCGCGGATTGGCTAGGGTAGGGGGGACGCCGCTGCGGGCGAGGTGTCACCCGTCGAGGCGTTCAAGGCCAGAAGCGAGGCACGGCCGGCTTTGATTCGCCGCAGACGGAGAGCGCGCTCACCAACTTTGCATCGAGCGCGGGGTTGTATTTGTGGAAGTGCCCATTGTAGCCCTGGTACCCGAGTAGACAGCCCATCACGACGGTCCCCGACGCGAGTAGAACGAACGTAGTGGTCGTGAGCTTGGAAGCCAGCACACCGAAGCGACTTGCCCTGAACGCGAACGCGCCGAGAAGCGCGAGCAGCACGAGCCCTGGGGTCACGTCGCCCAGGTAGCGCATGGTCGCGCCGTAGACGATGACGGCGGTGACGCCGGTGAGCGAGGCCATCGCGCTGAAGGCTATGAGGCACCACAGGTAGACGCGACCGTGACGGAGACGCAGCCTGAGCGGTCGCGGCACGAACCAAAACGCAAACACGATGAACCAAGTGATCGGCACGACACGCAGCCAACCAACTACGGGTTCGTCGATCATGTAGTCCGCTGGCAACGAAAACCCCGCGGGGAAGGCACCGGTCTTCATCCACCACACTTGATAGAGCCACGGGAACTGACAAGTCGCTGCGAATGGGCGGAGGCTGTAGGCGTACAGATTCGGCAGAAGGTACTGAGTCTGGAAGCGCATGCGGGGGTAACCCGACAGCTGTACGTTCAGCCCGAATTCGAACGGGCTATCAAACCTCAGCTTATTGTAAACCAGTAGGCCGATCCCGGTGATGGCTACCGGCACGCCCAACCACAGAGCACCGATCAACGTCTTGGACCATCGGCGTTCGGACACCCAGCCCTCGGCGAGCGCGGTGATCGCGATCAACACAGCGACAGTCGGTAGGACGGTCACCCGCGACGCGAGCGCCAGTCCCCAACAAAGCCCCGCCAGCAATAGACGCGACCGACGCGCCGAGTTGGTCCCAGCATACCAAACCACGTCGAAGGCGAGCAGCACACCCACTACGAGCCAGGCCTGCGCGGAGAGAATCGCCGAAATGTATGTGCCGGCGGTCGTGACGTTGTGCAGCATGGGGTTCGCGAACGCGAACGCGAGGATTGCAAACACGAGCACGACTCGCGGAACGGCGCCGAACAAACGCCGTCCCATACGCTCGATGATCAACACGCCGCCCAACGTGGTCAAGCACGCGGAAAACAAGCCGATGTACTGATCGCCAATCGGCCGGTTGATGCCGAGCAGCGTTTTACCCAGTGCGAGCAAAAGTGCTGGCGTAGGCCCCCAGTACGTATAGAACCTGCCGCGGAAGTAGCTGATATCGAGCGGCCAATAGCGGATGTTGGCTCGGTCGTACGGGTCTGCTGCGCGCACCAGCTCAGGTGCTGGCTCGAGCGGAACATATAAGTGACCCGCTCGAAAGCCGTCAGCCTGCATGTCGATATAGGTGCCGTACACCGGCCAGTTGTGCAGGCCGCCTGCGGAAATGAAGTAGACGTAAGCCGCGCAAGCAACAGAGAGCACTAGCAGGAGCCACAGCCGCGACCTCAGGTGCCGAATGCCGGCTGCGAGCCTGCCGCCGGGCGGCGGTGCAGTGAAGACGTCGAGCAATCCTGGCCGGTGAATGATGGGAGCGGGCCCTTGATCCATTGATGACCGTAGACTACCCTCGCCTTGGGAAATCTTGGAAAGCAAGTTCGAGACCGATCGAAGGCAGGACGCAATCGCGGCCTGCAATGCTTGCGTCCCTTCGTTGCGGGTAGGGTAAGCTTGGCTAGCCGCTGGCAAGCTTTCGATTGGCTGCGCCTGGGCTCGGTCGGCAACGCGTCCCAGGTCGACTTCCGACCCCTATCGGACCGAGCCTCGACCCTGGTCGGGCGCGCGCAATTGGCGAATTTTCTCGCTCTGACCGCCTTTCGCCCCAGCGATGCGTTGCCCTTTCCGGGGGCTGACGCCGTGGCGTGCGAGTTGTCCCGTGAGGCAGTCTACTGGGCGCTCTTGGCCTTGCGAGAAGCGAGCACGACGGTCTCGGGCAGTGGCGCGCCAGCCGACGCGCCCCCAAGCGACTCGAATGCGCTCGCCACGCTTTGGTCTGAAACGGAGCATGAGCTGCTCGACCGCGCGGCCGGAGGTTCCGAGCACACCGATCGCGTACGCACGGATCTCGTTGGCAATTCTTTCGTCGAATTCGCGGAACTCAGCGCCGACCTACAAGCCGCGACCGCCGCGCGCCTGTACGCCTTCGCGGATCGCTTGATCGAACCACTCGCCGCACCCCAACGAGCGTTGGAACGCGCGTGGGTCAGGCGATTTCAGCTCCTGATGGTGGCGCTCGTCGCCTTGATCGCGCTCGGATTCGCCGCCAAGTCGCTAAAAGACCGGCACGATCTGGGCTCGGACTTGGCCGCATCGGCGTCGTGGCAAGCGAGCTCCCAATACAATGAGTGCTCCTGCCAGTCCCCGGAGCAGTCGTGCGACGCTTGCCCCAATTTCTTCTTCCACACGTTGGAGGAAAATCACCCATCCGTCGTGTTCGATCTCCACCGTGTTCAGGCGCTGTCCGCCGTCGTGGTCGAGAATCGACGCGACTGCTGCTCTGAGCGAGCGTTGCCGCTAGTCGTACAGGTCAGCTCCGACCAGAAGCACTGGAAGACGGTGGCGACCCGCAAGGGCGAGTTCGACACCTGGCGGACTGATTTCCCGACCGAACAGGCTCGCTGGGTGAAGCTGTATGTTGCGCGTCGCGACTTTCTCCACTTGGCACGCGTGCGCTTGCTACCGTAATCAAGCTCACAATTGGCGTAGATTTGCCGCGATGCGCGCGCCGCCGGTGTCGAAGCGAAACGGCAAAGGGCGAAGACCTCGTGACAGCGCAGCGTACACGCGTCGCCGGTCGGCAGGGGTCGTGTAGAGCATGAAGAAGCCGCCGTTCGTACCCCGCTCAATAATGCTCGTCAATCGCTGGTAGGATGTGTCGAAGAATCCGTCGCGCTCGCGGCCGAGCCTTTTTGATCGGCGCATGCGCGCTTGACAACACGGGCACCGGCTCTGCGAGGCCGACGTGCGTCGCGTGTTGCAGGACCTCCTCGCGCGGCAGTTCACTGTCGCGTGTCGATCAGATCGAATTTAGCACGACGGGCCTTTCTGATTTCCTAATCTTCTTGGGGCGCCTACACACTGTGTGGGTTGGTGGCACGCCCTTTAGGTTCAATGCCGTTCGGTTAAGGCGATTCCCGCGCTCTGGCGCTTTGCGTTCGTAGGCGCACATTGCAGGGCAAAAGCACTTCGGGCACCGAGCGGCTGCGCCGCAATCGCATCGATCCGCGCGTGCGCGACCTGATTGGGAACGGCCGAAGTACAAGCGCGAGGTGGCGCAGGCGGCGACGGCTGAGAACGCCAGAACCGTCCAGCGGGTTCGCGGGGTGAAGCTCGGCGGCGACTTGGGCGGATGGGCGCCCCGGGACACAGCTGCGGATGCCGCGGACTCCTGTGCGAGAGCCGCGGGCGAACTCTCGCCCCGGAGCGCACTCGTTACTTAACCGCGCTAGACGCGCCGGAGTGAGACTAGTATCCGGAGCGTCGAGCCCGTTCTTGAAGGCTCAGTCTGCTGACGCGATAGTCGCTGTGTGACGGAACGTGCGACTTCAGCTCGGCGACGCCTGCTCTGCCGTGTCCAGACAGACCGCGGGCACGGTGATGAGGCCCAGCTCGGCATCGAGTTCGAGCGGGTCGAGGCGCGCGCGGGTGTGCGCCCAGTAAGCGGGAGCGAGCTCAAGGTAACGACCCCGCGGCCAGTAGGGCATGATGCGGATGATCTCGGCGAGATACAGCTCGGGGTCGAGCTTGTGCAGCTTGCAACCCGCAATGAGGGAATAGAGATTGGTCGCGGCCTGCGCGTTTGTCCATGCGCAACCTGCCATCGTCGAGGAAGCGGCGCAGAGCGAGCTCTTGTCGAATGACGTAGCCGAGTGCCTTGGTGACGAGTCCGCGCTCCTGACTGCTCAAGTCATTCTGCGCGTGCGCCCAGGCGAAAAACTCGTCGACGAGTGGTGTGAGCACAGCCTGACGCTTCTGAAGGCGAGCGGTTGGCGGAAGTTTGCTCCACGCCTGATCGAGCTCGTAGAGCTTGCGCACCCGCAGAATTCCCTCCCGTCCGGCAGCGAAGCCGGAAACGGCAGCTTCCCAAAGACGTCTGCGAGCGTGGCGCCAACAAGCGACCTCGATGGGCGGAGTGGCACCGTCGTCAACGGCATCGCCGCGAAACAGCGCGTCGTAGATAGCGTGGGCGTCAGCCTGGATGTAGCCGCAGAATCCACGGAACATCTCGCACACGGCAGCGCTAGTGTGCTTCGGTTGAAACTCGAAAAAGATGTGCTTCTTGTCGGCCAAAACGACAAAGAAGTGGCCTTTTCGACAGGGTCGCCGCCGCCCGTCTGGAAGTCGCTCCGGGCGGACCGCGACTCCGGTGGCGTCGGTGCAAAGGCAGAAAGCATTCTTGCGAGCGTCGTTGACACAGGCCTGCACGATGGCGCCTACGCAAGCGCCGATGTCTTCCGTTGAGCGAGCCATGGTGCCGCGGTCGAGCTCGATGCCGTCGGCTTCGAACTGCTCTTCCTGTCGGAAGAAGGGCAGCCCAAAACGAAATTTTTGCACGATGACGTGAGCCAGCATGCTGGGAGCGAGCAGCCCGCGGCGAATCAGCAACGGCGTCAGCGGAGCCGTGATGATGGTGACGCGCTCACCGTCCTGCTCGCTCACGGTCGCGTCATCCGGTAGCGAGCTGGGCTCTGCATCCGCAGTCGGCGTCTTGTACTTGGCGCGGGCGAGCACCACGCGCACGGCTTGCGGCCGTTGGTAGCCGAGTTTGTAGCTCACCTCCCAGCCGATGAAAGAGCCACCGCTCTTCTCGAGCTCGGTGTCGCGAATCTCGATTCGGCGCTGGGGTAGGTCATCGCGGTCGGCCAGATTTCTGCGGCCTTTGCCGGCAGTTTTTGCTTTCGCCGGTGGTTTCCCCGACGGCCGCGAACCAGGCCCGTCCGGCTGATCGCTTGAGGGGGCAGCGTCGTCGATCGTCGCCGCATTGTTGCCGAGCTGGACCACCAGCGCGTCGAGCTTTTTCTTGGTCTTCTCGAACTCAAGCTCGAGCTGCGTCGAGTCGACGCGCTCGGCCTTGGCGATGAAGATGCGCCGCCTGAGCAGCTCAAACTGCTCCATCAACTGACGGTACGCTTTGCGCAGGTTATCGCGCTCGCTGGTGATACTCGCAATCTTGCCGGTTGCCGAAGCGAGCTCGCCCTGCATGCGACGCACGAGAGCCTCGAGCTCTTGCTCGCGCGTCAAGGGCGACTCGGCTTCAGCGACAGTCACGAGAACATCGCTCTACCGAAGCGACGTCGACTTGTCGACCATTTCGAAGCAGAAGCGAAGATCAGTGCACGCGCTTGCGGCGGGGCGCAGACTTGGGCGCTTCACCGAGATCGACCCCATCGAGCAGCGCATCAAGTAGGCTCTCGTCGAGCTCGACGTGGCGTGCGTCCGGCGCGGTTGGCTCCGGCAGACGAAACACTCCGCGGTCCAAACGCTTATAAAATTGGCACATTCCGGATCCATCGAAGAACAGAACTTTCACGGCATCTTTTCGCCTACCAAAGAAGATGAACAATGCACCGCTGCGCGAATCGTATCCGACGCGCTCGAGCGCAGCACCGGCAAGCCTGTCGAACGACCAGCGCATATCGATTGGATCGAGCGCTACGAACACCTGAACACCGCTCGGGATCACTTCCCACCTCGCAGCGCGACCATGACGTCTCGAAGCAGGATCTGATCGAATCCGCGCTTCACCAAAACTCTCGCACCACCCATCTCGAGCACAAGACTTTCGGCCGCGGCGGCGCTCGACGGTCGCCGAACCACCTGCGCCATCGGAATCTTCGCCTGCTGCCCCGAGCGTGGCCGGGTCGCACGCCGACTGCTGCTACCCCGGGCCCCGTTGCGCAATCGTGACGCCGCCCAGGTCAACGTCCCGCTCGTGAACGGCTTACCGTCCGCAAACTCCGTCGCGGACTGCCCGCTTCGTGTCCATTCCTCGATCCGCTCCACCCACATTGCTTCCGTACTTGGCTTCATGCGCGCGAAGATGCCGACCAATCACGCGCTCCGGAAGAACGGGCTCCGTGCAGCGGATACTGAGACTAAATCTTGCGCCATGACCTCGTCGCTGTCGAGGGTCATCTCGCGCTCGAGTCGTCCAATGGGCAGCGCCTTCGGACTGCAATTTTTGGCGCTGATGTGCAGGGAACCACAACATCTACGCGCGTGGCGCAAATTGTGCGATCTGCACAGCAAGCGAATGTTTTGCGGATCGGCCGCGCCGCGTTTGGCAAACGGCTTCACGTGATCGAACTCGATAAACCCTCGGGCCGGACGGCGCCTGCCGTCTGCGGAGACAAAGCGCACTGCCCGCCCTCCCGAACGTACGCCGCTCGACGCACAACAACAGGCAAAGTCCCGTCCGCGCGTGTCGGGACCGGCGGAGCTGGTTTGCTGTTTCATAGCTTGGTCGGCCTCGACCGGCAGGGGCACTCCGCCAGGCGCGCCTGGCGGAGCGCCGCACGGACGGCGCGTGGGCGCCTTGGGCTCATTGCGCGTGCTGCGCGTGGTGTGCGGCTTAATGCCGATCCGGAAGCGTCGCTTCTCCTCTTGTTGGACGAAGCTAGTCCCCAGCAGCTTGACCAAGCTCCGAGATCGCCGTTGAGGAGTCGATGACTGACGAGCTCGCGGGCGCGCTCGAGCAAATCGCGCAGCCCGGCATCAGTGGTGAAATGCAGACGACCGCTTGCACCGTTTACCGAACGGCATTGCTTTCAGGTTCCTTTAAGGTCGGATTCTGCGACGCGGAGCAACTCGATCCGCTCATGCACCAAACCGACGTGGTGACGGCCTCGACTCGAGGACCGCACACCAAGCGGATACGCTCTAGGCGCAGAACTGGCCAGTTACGGCATAGAAATCAACCCGGCGTTCGCTGGCGTGCGTATTCCGCTGCATTCGATCAGCCGTTCCGGAGGCATCCGATCAGGATTTTACCTTTCGGAACGCTGATCGAATGCCGTCAGAACGCTGATCGGATCACGTCGGAATACGCACTGGCGAGGACACTGGGCCGACAACGTAGCGTGCGCGGGTGTAGCCCGCGCACGCTCGATGCGTATCGAACGCTGGAGCGCTGAAACGCGAAATGGGCAACCGGCGATGCTACGTCCTGACTATCGGGTCGCCCCTTTCCGGCGGCTACGCGGGCGTGCCGTGGGCATCCCAACAGCGGCCAGCAAACGGGTTAGGGGAAGAAGGTCCAGTTTTGATTACCGGCTGCGAGGCAATCATAGAACGCGAGCGGCGTGCCGTTGGCAGCGTTGCTCGCGGGCAGATCGAGGCACTTACCTCCAAAGCCGACGACTGAACCGCTGATAACCCACTTTTGATTCTGTCCCCCGTTGCAGTCGTAGATGACGATGCCAGTGCCATTGGCAGTGTTGCTCGCGGGTAGGTCCAAACACTTGTTGCCCAATCCGGTAATCGCACCACCTGGTTGGACTGCCCATTTTTGATTCTGTCCTCCGTTGCAGTCAGAGTACACGACCTGAGTGCCATTGGCAGTATTGGCAGCTGGGACATCAAGGCACTTGTTGTCTTGGCCTCGAATTTCTCCGGCTGTCGTGAATGTCCATTTTTGATTCGTTGCGTTGTGGCAGTCGTAGTAATCAATACCCGTGCCGTTGGTGGTATTGCCGCCCGGGATCTCAAAACACTTGTTCCCGTATCCGCGAATCTCGGCGTACGTGAAGTTCCACGCCTGATTACCTCCGCCATTGCAATCGTAGAGATCGAGTATTGCCCCGTTCGCCGTGTTGTATCCCGGCAAGTCGATACACTTTCCTCCGAGACCGGTCAGCTGGGGAGTCGAGTTCGCTCGCCATACTTGATTGCCTCCTCCGTTGCAGTCGAAATAGTCGAGGGACGTGCCATTTGTCGTGTTGTATCCCGGCACCTCGATACACTTTCCGCCTAGGCCGACCACGTTGCCGGGCCCATAGCCGCTGGTACAAACGCCAAAGCGATTAGACCATATGAGTTGAACGACGTCGGACGATCCTGGCAGAGTGTCTTGATCTGCCTCACAGGTGTCAGCAATCTCGTACGTGTTACTTGCAGTTCTCCACCCTCCCACGGTGTTGGGGTCGGTCACTGCTTCGATTAATTCGTGAGAAGAAACGGCCGTCACGTTGTTGAACTGCGTGTTACTACCGCAGCCTACATCGCAACCGCTGCCGGGACCGAAATCTGGTATTATTGCGTAGCGGATTGAGGCGGAACCGTGCAAAAAGTTTCTGTGAACTCCGCAGAAAGCATCGGCGCCTCCGCAAGAATGACCTCCGACGTTGGTGATGTGGTCGCCTGGCTGCAGAGGGGGAAAGTAGACCATGTAGAACGTGTTCTCGTCAGCCTGAGGTAACACGTGAGAGTCGATTTGTGCGGCGAGTTCCGTCTGGATCTCTTCGGCGGTAATGTGGTTCGCGGTCGGGTTTGCAGGACTGATAGTGATCGCCGCGGTGGCGCTTCCGGTGCCGATCACTTGGTTCGTTCCCCCCGGCATTGTCGTGCTGTATTCGGCTAGCCAGTCCATGTAGAAGTGACTCTGTGTTACTCGCGATAGAAAACCGGGAATGTTCGCCTTGACCGTCCCGTCCACATTGTTTCCCCAAAACACGGGCACGACTTTCACCTTCGAAATCACCGGCCCGAATTGGTACACAAGCGGCCCCCCATCCACCGAAGGCGAGAGCGACGCGTTGGAGGACGGCGTCGAAGCCCCGGACGATCGCTTCAGCGTCGACTGGGCGGCGACGCGCTGGCCGCTGAGCGGCCGTGAAACTGATTGCTCAGTCGACATGGGGGATTCCTCTGTTCCCGCCGCGCTGCAAGCACTAAGCACACCGGACAGCACTATGGCTGTCACTGCGGCGGCTGATGTAGATTGATATGCGCCCGACATGATGATTCGTCTCATAGTTATTCTCGGCTTTCATGGGGCCGCGTTTGCGGAATTGCGCGGTCGGTCCCGTCAGTGCCAGAGCTGCACTGCTGCGCGCCTCTGTGCAGGTAGCGTGCCGCTGCTCTTTGGTGCCGCGCAGGGCTCTGATGCTTCACGCAGGCAACAAAACCTCGGCGATCTTCCTTCCGGTCGGCGCGCGGGATATGGGGTAGGAGAACCGTCACAGTAGGACGTCCTACGACGAGTGTGACGTTACAGTCTAAAAGAGTAACCTTATGCAAGCCTGATGACGTGTTCGCTTCCGTCGCGGACTGCGCTGGCGATGTCGATGAATCGAAATCAGCCCCTTGGTGCCGCAAAACCGGCGGACTACTTGGCGTTCTGCTGAGCGGTATGCTTAGCAGCTACCCAGCGGTGGGGAACGCAAGGAGGCGGCAACTACAATGAGACTGTTTCGCCATCGGCCTCGCGGTGATTTACATCGACTGGGTTCACCGGTGACCAGTGATCCAGCGGACCCGTGGCGGGGTGGGTCACCGGCTCAGCGCTCCGCCGTCGGGAGTGGCTCCAAACTGACCGCCTGCGGCAAGGCTGGGGCAAGTGTCCGGTCTAACCTCGGCGAACTCAGCGACCGGCACGGCGCTCGCCATTTGGGTTGCAACACCACGATGCCACGGATCAGGTTTGACTTCTTCCCCCTTACTCTACCCGGGTGCCGGTTCGCACGTCTGTGTACGGCGCAACCCGAGCACGGCGGAATGTGGCGTCCGTCGACGTCGTCTGCTAAGCGTGGGCTGCGAGTCGCCAACTGCTGGCGGCTCGCGCCGTTGCTACACCTGCCATGCGAGCGCTTTTGTCATTTCGGGCCGTCCTACTTTGGGGGACGAGCGCTGTGCTCAGTGGTTGCTGGAACTTGATCGGCGGAGATCTGCGACCGGAATCCGCTGACTTTTATGTAGATCCTTCAGGCGCTTCGGGCGCGTTCCCGACCATTCGAGCAGCGCTCGCTGCTGCCGAGGCCTCTTCCCTCCCAAACCGCACCATTCATCTTGCGGCGGGCACGTATGAAGCGGCCACTGGAGAGACGTTTCCGCTGGAACTCCGCGGAATCTCACTGGTCGGCGCCGGAGCTGACAGGACGATCCTTCGCGGTAGTGGGACAGCAGGGATTGCGCGCCCGGATGTGTCGAATGAAGCGGAAGTAGTCGCAGCACTCGTAGTTGGCGAGGTTGGCAAACGCCCAACGACCATATCGGATTTGTCGATCCTGTCGACCGGTAGCCCAGGCGCCGCTGGAACCGAGGCGATTGTCTGTGATCGCGGAGATACCTCGAATCTCGAGCCTGTTCCACCGAACTTAATCGTATCCGGCGTCGCTATCGAGGGTTTCGAGATTGGTGTTCGTATCACTTCCTCTCTGCAGGCCCTATCAGGCTGTAACGCACTTGTTCGCGCGAGTTCGTTTCAGTCGGGCTCCTACGGAGTGTTCGCGGACGGGTCAATCGGTGACGAAACGTCCAGATTCGTTTCCGTCCAGCTGGGCGATGGGACTTCGAGCGGGGGCAACTCGTTTCGTCTCCTTCAAGCCGAAGCAGAACGGGGCGTGCTGTCTTTTTTTGCCGGCGCAGGGCTCGCCACGCGCCGAGCGGTTACCCGCGTGACCGTTCAAGGCAATCAGTTCAGTGATTCGGACCAGGGCATTTTCGCCTACGAATCTGCGGCTAGCGGTGCCGCTGCTGGGTTCGTCATTGTCGACAACGACTTCGGCGCGTTGCGGAATGCGGGTGTGCAGCTTTTCGGTTACCCAATCGTCGATCGGCTGGAAAACAACCGGTTTCACGATATTTCAACGCCTGACGGGCGCGAAGACATAACCTTCCTCGGTGTAGGCATGGTGATCGACAGCTACAACACTGATGGGTTCCCACAGGTGCGTCATGCACGCGGCAACTCATTCGTTGAAAATGACCAAGGCTTGATCTTTCGATCGAACCGCGCGTTGCGGGCCGGCGAGTTGCAAAGCAACTTTGGAACCATGTCCGATCCCGGACAGAATACCTTCCGCTGCAACGGCGTCGGGATCCGTCTTATTCCGAGGTCCGTGGTCGGGGGGGATGTGTTCGTAGCAATCGATGCGTTGCAGCGGTCGAACATTCCGTTTGAAGGGAATGGTTGGGATCACGCTCCTCCCGCGGTATCGCCACCACTCGCGACGTTCGACGGAATAGACATCTACACTGCCGGCACGAGCATCGACGTCGCAGGTGCGATTGGAGGGGCGATGTCCCCGTGTCCGGACGATCGCCCCGCTGGTCCCCCTCCCTGATATCAGTACGAAAACTCTTCGGGTCGAGGCGCATGCTTTGAGCCAGCGGTACAATTGCGAACGATGCATCGCCATCGCTCGTGCGACTTCGGCCACGTTGCCACGATTCCGTTCCAGATGAGCGATCACGGCCTGTTCGCTCGCCGTCTACGCCTCGCAGCTTTCTTTTCCAGTCGCCCGGTCGTACGGCCACGCAAGGCTCGCTTCCGGCTGGTGGTCAGTTTTGCCGCACGGGTTCACGTTAGCGTGAGCCCCTGGTGAAGTTTCTGCTTCGTCCACATGTCGCTCGCGCTCTTCGATGGCGAGTAAAAAGCGCGGCCTCGAGCGACGCACGCGAGACGCGCGTGTGGGCGCGACCAAACCGATGGTCGACTTCGATTGGAGCTGGCCCAAGAAGATCGATCGCGCGGCAGTCGAGGAGCTTTTCAGCCTCAATTTCATCAAAAGCGGCCACAACGCCGTGCTCGTCGGACCCAACGGTGTCGGTAAAACCATGATCCTTAAAAACGTCGCTCCGCAGGCACTCAGTCGTGGTCATTCCGTCCGCTTCGCGACTGCCAGCGATATGCTTGCCGAGTTGTCCGCCCAGGAATCCGCCCCAGCGCTAGCGCGGCGGCTGCGCCGCTACACCATCCCGCAGCTGCTCTGCGTCGACGAGGTCGGGTACCTCTCGTACAACAGCCGCTACGCCGACCTGCTGTTCGAGGTCGTCACGCGACACTACGACCTCGGCAAACCGCTCCTGCTCAGCACCAACAAGGGCTTCTCCGAATGGGGCGAAGTCTTCCCGCACGCAGCCTGCGTGGTCACCCTTGTCGACCGCCTGATCCACCGCGCCGAGGTGATCGACATTGAGGCCGAGAGCTACTGTCTCAAGGAGGCCAAGGAACTCAACGCGGCCCGATCAAAGTAGCGGAGCAAGAAGGAGCCAGCTCGGGCCTAGCAGCCTGTTCACCGGTGAACTTCACCGCCATCAGGCGCGCATTTCACCGGCGAACTTCACCGCCATCAGGCGCGCATTTCACCGGCGAACTTCACCGTTTATCCGCGGCTATTCGTGCCCGTTAACACGGATCCATCGCAGTTCTCAGGTGGCTCTGCTTGGCCGATCTAGACTGGATCCGCTTGGGCGATCGCACGCGGATCTCAAGGCGGATCAATGACCTGCGCGACTTCGGAGTGCTGTCCCCTAAGCCGACGTCGAACACCATCGTGCTACTCGTGTCTGCAACTATCTTGATGAGCTGTCTCCTCGGCCACCGGGGCCACGCGGGGCACTTCCACGAGGACGTAAGCGCTGCGTGGAACCCACCTTTATGGCCGCGCGGCGGCCACTTGGGCGCTCGGGCGGCTGGAATCGTGAACGAGCAGAGGGGGGCGTTCAGTTCGTCTGCATCGAGCCTGGCTCCAATCCGTGGGCGATTGATCGACGTCAACTATTCCTGCACTGCAGAAGTAATTGTCGCTGATCAGGCGATCACCTCGACTCACCCAGTGCAGCGACGACTCCTCGCAGTAGCTCCGCATCGAACCCTGCCTCGACACGAATGATTGCTCGGCCTAGCTGGACTACCAGCGATGGGCGCGATGCCACCCGCGCGGGCACCGCCCGCGCAAACACCGGCGCATCAGGGGCTGAGGTCTCCTTCATCCACCGATACGCCGGCGACGCGCAGATCCCCAAACACTCCGCGACCACTCGGGGTAATTCGCCTGTCGCTCTCACCTCCGCAATCAGTCGCGCTCGATCTTCTGCAGTGTGCCGTTCACGGATGCCCGCTGCCACTCGCCACCCCGAAAACGGCCTCAAGAGATGGGCTTGGCGCGCAGCGCTTACTTTACGTCGCGATAAGGCCCAGGAAGTGCTGCGCTTCTCACTTGAAGATGTAACGTCCGAATTGACGTAGGACGTCCTACTGTGACAGTTCACCGCCATGTGGGGCGAGTGCCCGACCCAAAGCGAAAATTGAGGTACTTTGCGTCGTCCGCGCTGAGTGTTGAGGCCGGCCCGCACTTGATGGGTTAGTGGCATGCTCGATGCACTGCGACGTTCTAGTTGCGGTAAGCGGATATCTCGCGCACTGATCCTCGCGAAGTGCGCAATCTCGCGAACGCAGCGCCATTGAACCAGAGAAATACGCAATGATAAAGTGCATCGACTCGCGCGTCGCCCGGTATTCTTCAGTCGCCGCGTCTACAAAGCTGGCACTGCGCGCCGCCCTCGGTGACTGTCCCGTCCCGAGAAGTGACGAGTCCCAAATCTCCACCGCGCAGCGGTTTTGGTCCCATTCAGGAGGCACCGTAAGGCTAACCGCGCGCGGTTGACGCCTGTACTCGGCCCTGCGGAGCCTGCACAGGGATTTTTCTCGGGGACGCAAAATCAATTCTTCATGGACTGGAACGAGTCCCGTTTAGCCTCAGCGAGCGATTCTTCAGAGTGCGGGGAACTGTTATGCAACGGAGCAAGGTAGATCAAGGTCAGGCGCAAACACGAGAAGCTGTGCAGAAAGGCACTCTCTTGAGCCCATCTCCGAACGGATTCGGGAATTGGTTGGATACACGAGTTCAAGTCCTGGCGGGTCGATATCGACTGAGTCCGCGAGAACAGGAGATCTTGCTGCTCTTGGTCCACGGGGTTTGCCAGAAAGAGATTGGTGGGAAAGTCGGTTGTGCGTACTCCAGTGTGAGGACGCATATTTCTAGAATGTCAGCAAAACTAGGTTGCTCGGGCACAACCGAACTCGTGCTCCGATTCTTCAGCGAATTGGCCGAAGCATCCTCTCAAAGAAGCGTCTAGATTCCGTCAGTTTCGCATAGGTTGCGCTACAACGACCGGGCGTTCGCCCTACTGTTCCAGATGGCCAAAGACCGTGCGCCGAGCGGGTGCTTGGGCTTCGTTGACGGCGATTAGGGAACCAAACACGCTCAAATAGCCGAGCGCGGCGAAGGGTAGCTGGTCCGTAACCTTTCTCCGTGCCCCGTCCTGACGTCGTAGACGTCTCGTGCTCGCGTCGTTCGCGAAAGGACGACGGTCATGGACAAGGAAGCGGCGACTTTACGGCGAGATCTGGCACGTGTGGAGACCGGGCGGGGCAGACGGTACCCGGCAGAGCTTCGGGCCCGAGTGGTAACGTGGGCGCAGCGGCGTCGGGCGGCGGGAGCAAGCTGGGAAGAGGTCAAGCGCGAGCTCGGGCAGCAGTTCGATACGGTCCGTCGGTGGTGTGTAGACCACGGCGAAACGAAAGCTCTGGTGCCGGTGCGCGTGGTCGCAACCCAAGTGCCGTCGCGCACGCTCAGTGTCGTGTCACCGGCTGGATTTCGGATCGATGGGCTCTCGGCAGCGGAGGCCGCAGCGCTGCTGCGCGAGATCGGATGATCTTGGGCACCAGTCGCGCGGTGCGCGTGTTCGCGTATCCGGCGCCCGTCGATCTGCGCAAGGGCTACGACGGGTTGTACGGGCTCGTTAAACAGGGGCTCAATCGTGACCCGTTGAGCGGCGATTTGTTCTTGTTCAGCAACCGCCGACGGCGCGGCTGCAAGGTGCTCGTTTGGGACGGCACTGGACTTTGCATTTTTCAGAAGCGCCTAGAGCGTGGTTGCTTCGCATCACTCTTCCGTGACGACGGTAAGCCTGTGCAGCTCACGTCCAGCGAGTTAGCGCTCTACATCGAAGGCTGCGAGCTCGTCGGTCGTCGCGTGCTTTCGCCTGGTGTGATCGAGCCGATTGCGCTTGCAGAAGAGCGATCGACATGATCTAAAGAGCGACGTGGATCTGCGCCACGAAAAGGACGTCGAGCAACTCCGTCGCATCGCTTTGGCGCAGCAGACTCAGATTGAGCAACTGCTTCGTGTGCTCAGCGCCAAGTGCGAAGAGCTCAAGGCGCTGAAAGGCAATCCCCTCGAGCTGCAACAGACGCTCGCGCTGCTCAATCACTTCAGCGGCGCCCTTGTTGTGACCCACCCCGCGGCGCGATCGTGATCCGGCGCCGCGCTTGAGGCGAGCGCCGAGAGCGGCGGGATCGTGACCCACCTCCTGTGCCAATGTGGCGGCTGACTGGTTTGGGGGACGCTGCGGGGCATGGCGCAGCATCGGTGCACGGAGTGTCGGAAGTGGTTCGCTCCGGCAGCAACGGCCATCAAGCACCAGCGAGTGTGCGGGGAAGAGTGCCGTAAGCCCCTTACAGGGAGCGTGAGTGCACAGTCGGGAGTGCAGCTGCAGGCTGTGGTGCATGCAGGACACAGCAAAAAATGGTCGACCAAAGAAGCGGGCGCGCCGCTCGCGTGCGGAGTGGTT
>Ga0302321_100002465_pt1 | contig 15853 bp, 15 predicted proteins | sample Fen_T0_1_FD_202505 | JGI IMG/M metagenome (GOLD analysis project Ga0302321, IMG submission 202505) | Peat permafrost microbial communities from Stordalen Mire near Abisko, Sweden - Fen_T0_1 | ecosystem: Environmental > Terrestrial > Soil > Wetlands > Permafrost | place: Sweden: Abisko...
TCACGGTCTTGCCCGACAGGTTGGCAACGCCAGCCAGGTTGACGGCTTCCACCGCGGCCCCACCCTTGACGGCAAGGACGACCCCATCGGCCCACTTGGCCGCGTCTGGGAAGGTCCCAACCTGGGCCTTGGATCCCGAGGCAGACTTCCCTGCTGCTGCCTTCCAGCCTTCAAGCTTGCTTGGCTCGCGGCTGGCACGCATCACTTCGTACCCGTTCTTCAAGAACCCGTCCGAAAGTACCTGCCCGACCTGGCCCGACCCCAATACAGCAATCTTCTTCATCATGATCCACGTCCTCTCGGTGTGATTTTCGTTTGATGCTTCAATGAGGCGGGCGGTTCAGGATGCCCCGGCCTGTCCTGGAAATTCGCCATCTATGCTACCCACGAGGCGCGCCGATGACACTTCCCTGGCCGGGCGCTCCCCTCACGAGGGAGGCGATGATGGAGACCAATAGGATGCTGGCGATCATGCCGAGCGATACGAGCACGGGTAGCTTGTAGACCTCGACGGCCAGCATCTTTAGCCCCACGAAGATGAGGACGAAGGACAGTCCGACCTTGAGATAGGTGAACTTCTCGATTACGCCGGCCAGAAGGAAATAGAGCGAGCGCAGTCCAAGGATGGCGAAGATGTTCGAGGTAAACACGATGAACGGATCCCGGGTGATGGCGAAGATGGCGGGAATGGAATCGATGGCGAATACGAGATCCGCGACTTCCATGGCCACCAAGGCGACCAGCAGGGGCGTGGCAAGCAGGCGCCCGCCTTCGCGGATGGTGAAGTGGTCGCCATGCAAGTGGGTGGTTGTCGGAAATAGCTTCTGGAAGGCACGGACCAAGGGATTCCGCTCGGGGTGCATCTCCTTGTTCCGCTGGAGCAGCAGCTTGACTCCGGTGATGGCCAGGACGCCGCCGAAGACATACATGGCGAAGTGAAACCGTTGCAGGAAGGCACCACCTACCAGGATGAAACCCGCACGCATGACCAACGCCCCCACCACACCCCAGAAGAGCACGCGGTGTTGGTACACGGCGGGCACGGCGAAGGCCTGGAAGATGATGACGAAGACGAAGATGTTGTCCGCTGCCAGCGCCTTTTCCAGCAGGTAGCCCGTGGTGAATTCAAGGGCGCGATCTGGGCCGTACCAGCGATAGATGGCCAGGTTGAAGATGGCCGCCAGGCTGATCCACACCACGCTCCACAGGGCGGCCTCGCGCAGCCCCACGGCGTGGGTCTTGCGGTGAAAGACACCCAGATCCACGGCCAGCAAGGCAAGGATGAGACCAACAAACCCGGCCCAAGCGAGAGGCGTTCCTACAGTTTCAAGTGGCATGGCGGCGGAGTCCTTCCTCGTGTCGTTCGGGTTAGCCCTCACCAAAGAGGACGCGGCGCGGGCGTCGCCGCTGGCTCAGCTGCGCAGGGTGGGCCATGGCCATCAAGCGACGAACCCGTTCCGCGGTGTGAGGATGGGTCGAGAACAAGCGCGACACCCGTTCCATGGCGCCAAGCGGGTTGACGATGAACAGGCTTGCCGTGGCGGGCGTGGCCTGGGCCGGAATGAGCTCGACGCCCCGTTCGAGCTTCTGGAGAGCGCTGGCCAAAGCCTGGGGATCCCCAGTGATGAGCGCGCCTGTCTCGTCGGCCATGAACTCCCGCGAGCGGGAAATCGCCATCTGCACCAGCATGGCGGCCAAGGGAGCCACGATGGCGGCCAAGAGGCCCCCACCGTGGGAGGATTCCTCATCGTCACGGCTTCCGCCCCCGAAGAGCGCGCCGAAGCTCAAGGCTTGCCCCGCGTAGGAAAGAACACCGGCCATGGTGGCGGCGATGGTGCCAATCAGGATGTCGCGGTTCTTGATGTGCGCGATCTCGTGGGCAAGGACACCCCGAAGCTCGCGTTCATCCAGCAGGGACATGAGCCCCCGGGTCACCGCCACCACACCATGTTCCGGGTTGCGGCCAGTGGCGAAGGCGTTCGGTTGATCCTCGGGAATCAAGAAGATCCGTGGCTTCGGGATCCCAGCGGCGCTGGCCAACGTCTGCACCATGGCGTGCAGGGTTGGGGCCTGAACGGAATCGACTTCGGCCGCGCTGTGCATGTGCAGGACCAGTCGGTCCGAATAGAAATACGCCCCGACGTTCATCAAGATGGCCAGGCCCGCGAAGAAGGTGAGCATGGAAGGCGCAACCAAAGCGCCCACGCCGACCAGCAGGGCAGAAAGCGTTCCAAGGAGCAGGATGGTTTTGAGTTGGTTCTTGAACATGGCGGCTGCCTTTCGTGGGTTGTGGAAGAGGTTATTGGACCAGTCGATGGGCGGGGCCAAGTCCCCGCATGCCGCGGGCTCGGTCCAAGGCCCGGGCGATGGAGCGGGAGAGCCGGGAAAGGGCCATCCCAACCGAGGCGTAGGCGTCTCCGCTCAGGTCGACGATCGAGGCGAAGCCCACCCGTGGCCCCTTGGCGGACACTTTGCATTCCATGTCCTCGCCGCCGCGCGGGCCGTTCACGTCGCGGATGCGGATCTCCACCAAGTTCAGATCCTGGCCGAAGCGGCTGAGGTGGAGAAGGGCCTGCCGTTCGGAGTGTTCACGCAAGGCTGGGGACGGGGGAAGTCCAAGAAAACGTACAGCGATCTTCATGGGAACCTCACTTTCTTCGGGGCCACCTGGCCCACGCCTATGTTCTTAGGCACCAGGGACCTGTCGACCATGACGTAATGGCGACGTGACATGTCGCTTAAACAAACATATAGTCCGACCATGGAATGGCTGAACTACCATCACCTCATGTATTTCTGGGTCGTCGCCAAGGAAGGTGGGTTGGTGCCAGCGGGGAAGGTGTTGCGGCTTTCCCACCCCACGCTCAGCGCCCAGATTCGGGTATTAGAGGAACGCCTCGGCGAGAAGTTGTTCCACAAGGAAGGGCGCAAGCTGGCCATGACCGAGATGGGCCGGACGGTGTTCCGTTACGCGGAGGAGATCTTCAGCGTGGGCCGAGAGATGCTGGAGGTGGTGAAGGGGCGCACGCCGGGACGCCAGTTGCGTTTCGAGGTGGGTGTCGCCGATGCCGTGCCAAAATTGATTGTGCGGCGGTTGCTGGAGCCGGCGCTGGCGTTGGTGGAACCCGTGCGCCTGGTTTGTCACGAAGACGCGTACGAGAAATTGCTCGGGCGCCTGGCGGCCCACGAACTGGATCTGGTGATCGCCGACGCCCCGGTGCCCGCGGGTAGCCGTGTCCGTGCGTTCAACCACCTCTTGGGCGAAACCGGCGTTGGCATCTTCGGCGTGAAGGCGCTGGCCAAAGCGCTACGCAAGGGATTCCCGCAATCGCTCGACGGCGCGCCCATGTTGTTGCCCCTGGAAAACCTGCCCCTGCGCCGGACCTTGGATCAATGGTTCGACCGGATTGGCATCAAACCCAAGGTACTGGCGGAATTCGAGGACAGTGCTTTGCTGAAAGCCTTTGGTCGCGACGGGGTGGGTGTGTTCCCCTCGCCCCTGGCCATCCAGAGCGAGATCTGCCGGCACTTTGGCGTGGAATCCATTGGCGAGGTGCCGGGTGCGCAAGAGCGATTCTACGCCATTTCGGTCGAGCGCCGCCTGAAACACCCCGCCACCGTGGCGATTACGGCGTCGGCCAGGACGGACCTGTTCGGGAGTTAGAGCACCGGAGCCAGAAGCCGGGCAATTCCCTGAAGAAGCCGGCGCCCCAGTCCGACCTTCTTGATCGAAGCAACAGTGATCTCCCGGCTGGACTCTAGATCCGCCAAGAATCGGCGTGACATCTCGCCCGCGAGCGCCGGATCGAAGACCACGGCGCCGACCTCAAAGTTCAGCCGGAAGCTCCGCATGTCCACGTTGGCCGAGCCGATGATGCCCCACCGTCCGTCGATCACCATACTCTTCGAGTGCAACATCGACGGCTGGTACTCGAACAGGCGCACCCCACCTCGCACAAGCTCGCGATAAAACGACCGAGCCGCCAGGCCCACCAGGCGGACATCGTTTTTCGCGGGCAGCAGGATGCGCACATCCACGCCGCCCTTGGCCGAGGTGATCAAGGCGCGGATGGTGGGCTCATCCGGAACAAAGTACGGCGTGGTCACGAAGCATTGCTGCCGGGCTGCCATGATCCCCGCGAAAAAGGTATGGGCGCTGGCATTGTGCGACTGGTCCGGTCCACTCGGCAGGGGACAGACCACGGCGTTGCCCGGCCATTCGCCATCCCTTTGCGGAAGAGGCAGGGACTCGTCGGTGGCGAACTTCCAGTCGTCGGCGAACACGGCCGCGAAGTCCCGGACCGCGGGCCCGCGGATCCGCAAGTGGGTATCGCGGAAATGCTGGTTGCCCTTCCGCCGCGAACGGCCTGAATACTCGTCGCCCACATTCATGCCGCCCGTGAAGGCCACGTCACCATCAATGACAATCATCTTGCGGTGGTTGCGCAAGTGCACGGCCCAGCGGCGGCGAAGCGGGTTCAGCGGAAGGAAGGGCTCGACCTTCCCGCCAGCGGCGCGAATGGCTTTCAGCCGGGCGCCATCAAGGCCCAGTGAACCCAAGCCATCGTAGAGCAGCCGCACCTTCACGCCGGCTTGGGCCCGCGCGCACAGCGCATCGAGGAAGCGGTGCCCGGTCTCGTCGTTCTTGACGATGTAGTACTCGGCCCAGATGGAATCCTTGGCGCTCGCAAGATCATGCTCGATCTGCCCGAAGGCTTTCTCGTCCTCGACCAGCAGCTCGACCGCGTTCTTGGCACTGGCGCGCAGACAGGTCAGCTCGCAAGCCAGGCGCGCGATTTGCCGCTCGCCTTGGTTGGCAAACGCGTCCGTGAGAGCGTCCTCCGCCGTCCGGCCGAGGGCCGCAGCTTTCCTTCGCACCGTACGCCGGACGCTGGGATTGGCAAGCAGCAGGTACGCCGCCGCGCCCAGGCCTGGAAAGGCAACGATGGCAAAGACCCAGGCCAGGGTGCTTGCGACGCCGTGACCCCGGATGAGCGCGCGAACGATGGCGGTAGCATCGAGCGCAATAAGAGCGAGTCCGAGCCACCAGGGTCCAAGTTCGGTCAGGCGAGCGGTCAGGGAAAACATGCGCGTTGGTCACCCGTCGTGCGAAGGGGTCAGCCCGCGGGATTTACCACACTGGCCTTCCGCCCCACGCCTGAAACAGCGTCCACAACGCGCTCACGGTCTGGACCCCAATGGCCGAGATCAACAGTGTCCAGCGCGCCATGGCCCCGATGGGAATGGCCACAAGAAGGCTGCCAAGGACTGGCAGCGCCTGCAGTGCGTGCATCGCCACGAAGTGCGACACCCGCAGATCCCCGTGGGTCGCGCTCCAATTGACGACAGGCAGTCCGGGCCCACCGTCGTCGCCCCCCACCGAGTGTCGAAGCCGGCCGCCCATGCTGAAACCAGAAGCCGCGGCCAAAAGGAAGATCCACAAACCAGCACGCCAGGCCGTGGCCACCAGCGGATCCAGCGGAACACCCGCGGGCGTGTGCAGGGGCCGCAGCGAAGCAAGGAGCGCGACGTACACCATGGCCATGGTCATGGTCACGATCGCCACCATCATCGTCCGCCAAAGCACGCTATTGAACCACCCTTGCATGTTGAAGTGCGAGGTCGTGCCACGCAGCGCCTGCACCCCGATGGGCACCATTTCGAAGATCATCGTAAGCGCCAGCGTCCAAGCGAGGGCACCTCGAACGCCCTCCCCGACGGACAAGGCCGGAATCAAGACGGCCATGGTTGCCAAGAAGACCCCGATGGAAAAGGCGAACTTCATGGGCTTCAGCGCCGGATGAACGCCCATCACGGAAGCAGCGTCCGCAAACAGCGCGAAGAGGCAGACCACACCGATGGCCAGGTGCGCGGCTGCGACCCACAACAGAATTCGATCCAGGTGATTTGGAATCATGAATTGTCTTTCTTCGGGATCCGCGCCAGAGAGTCACCGTGAGGCTTGGTCATGCTAGCCATCGCTCGTTCCTAAACCAGTGGCCAGGCGAGGAAGATGCCCAGATCCCACACGATGTGCGCCACGATGGGGGACACAAGAGACCGAGTGGCGACGCGAAGCCCACCCCACGCCATTCCACACAGGAGCGCGCACGCGACAAGCAAGGCGCTGCCCAGGGTCAACGTGGCGGCCGCGTAGCACGCCGCCAGCGCGACGACGGTCCAAAGACCCCGCCAGGTCAGGAGGTCGTGCAGACCGCCTTGGCCAGTCCCTTGGCCAGTGCCAGCCAGCACGCCACGAAACAAAATCTCCTCGCAGGTGGCGACCACAACCACGAACGTGGCCTGTGCCACGGGTGAAAATCCGCTGTTGTTCAACAGCGCGTACAGCCCGCGTGTTGCCGTTCTGATTTCAGGCAAACGCACTGTCACCACCGAGAAGGCCGCGTGGGTCAGCAAGATCATCATCGCGCCCAGCAGAAATCCCGTGCCCACCTTGGCCACCGATGGGCGAAGAAGACCCAGCAACGCGGGATCGAACGTCAAGGCAAGCGCCACCAGCGCCGCTCCCGCCAGGGCGAACCCGGCCCACGTGCCCAAGTGGACCAACAAGGCGAAACAAACCAGCCAGGCCGCAACCGCAAGCGCGAGCAGCAACAAACGCCGGGCCGTCTGTGAATTCGTCACGACAGGGCCCGAGCCGCAGCCTCGTCGAACGAGAGCAACTGCTGATGATCCGCGAGCTGCCAGAAGCGATCGTCCTTGGGAAGGAGATCATCGCCCAGTCCCAAGACCAGCTCACGGGCCAGCGAGAAGTCGGTGCGCGTGACCAGCCTTAACCACAGCGCCGACAGTTGTGGCGTAAGGAACGGAACTTCCACGGCCAGGATGTGCCGGCCTCGCAGCGCCGCGATACGCTCCAAGATCTGCCGGCCGCTAAGGATCTCAGGGCCTGGTATGTCGAACCATGCGCTTTCCTGCAGCGGCAATGCGGCCGCCGCCACCAGCGCAAACACCACATCGTCCAGGCCGATAGGCCGGGTGCGTGACTTCAGCCACCTCGGCAGGACCATGAACGGCAAACGCAACGCCAGGTCGCGCACGATCTGCCAGGATGCACTGCCAGTCCCAATCACCATCGACGCCCGCAATTCCACGGCTTGCACGGCGCCTGCACGCAAGATTTCACCGACCTGAAGCCGGCTGCGCAGATGCTCGGAAACATGACCAAGGGGCGCAGGCCCACCCAGGTAGACAATGCGGTCAAGACCGGCCTTGGCCGCGGCCTCGGCAAAAGCCCGCGCCGAACGGCGCTCCAGCTCGCCGTAGTCGGCCCGGCCCCCGCCCATGCTGTGAACCAGGTAGTAGGCCACCTTCACGCCGGCGAACGCCGCTGCGAGCGTCTCGGGACGGAGAAGATCGCATTGGCGCCATTCGACGCCAAGGCCGCCGTCCGCCGGTTTCACTTGCCGGCGACTTGCCGCCACCACGTCGTAGCCAGCCGAACGCAGGGCCGGCACAAGTGCTCTTCCGACAAAGCCAGTCGCCCCAGTCACCAGAACGCGTCTAGCCGCCATGGTCTCCATCCTTCTTCTCTCGCCCTTCTATCGCCGCTGCTGTCCTGCACCCTTCGGCCCACCCAACGGGAAGGCCAGGTCACTCATAACAGGCCAGTCATAGATCGAAACACGGCGAGCTGATGCTTGAGCCCGCCGTGTTCCGAGGGTATTCCGCGGTTGCCCCGCATCACCCAATGGCTCGTTGAATACGCCACATTGATAAGATGCTACTTGGGGGTCAGGACCGTGTCGATGACATGGATGACGCCGTTCGAGGCCATCACGTCCACGGCGGTCACCGTGGCGTCGTTCACCTTGACAGTGCTGCCCGAGACACTGATGGCAACGTCCTTGCCCTGCACCGTGGTGGCATTGGTCAGCTTCACAACATCTGCGGCCAGAACCTTCCCGGCAACCACGTGGTAGGTCAGGATGGATTGGAGCGTCACCTTGTTTTCGGGCTTGAGCAGGTTGTCCACCGTGCCAGCGGGCAACTTGGCGAAGGCAGCGTCGGTCGGGGCAAAGACCGTGAACGGTCCCGCCCCTTTCAACGTCGTCACCAGATCCGCCGCCGTCAGTGCTGCGGCCAGGGTCTTGAAGGTGCCGGCCGCCACCGCCGTGTCGACGATGTCTTTGAGGGCTGCGGTTCCGGCAGTTCCGCCCATGCCGCCCATGCCGGCAGTTCCGCCCATGCCACCAGCGCCGCCAGTCCCGCCAGCCCCAGCCGACGGCGGCATGAGAACCGTGTCGATGACGTGGATGACGCCGTTCGAGGCCATCACATCCGTGGCGGTCACTGTGGCATCGTTCACCTTCACGGTGCTGCCAGACACGCTGATGGCAACATCCTTGCCCTGCACCGTGGTGGCCTTGGTCAACTTCACGACATCAGCCGCCAGAACTTTGCCGGCAACCACGTGGTAGGTCAGGATGGACTGAAGGGTCGCCTTGTTCTCGGGCTTGAGCAGGTTGTCAACCGTTCCAGCGGGCAACTTGGCAAACGCTGCGTCGGTCGGGGCAAAGACCGTGAACGGTCCCGCGCCTTTCAACGTTGTCACCAGGTCCGCCGCCGTCAGGGCCGCGGCCAGAGTATTGAAGGTGCCTGCCGCCACCGCCGTGTCGACAATGTCCTTTTGCATGGCTACGGGTTGCTTGCCATCGTCGTTTGAGCCGCAAGCGGCCAAAGAGAGCATCGAGGCAAGAATTCCAAGGAGTGACTTTCTTATCTTCATGACTTTGTCCTTTGTTTTGTTCAAAGCCGCTCCATGGCGGCAGGGTATATGTCTAACATTTGTCTATCAACTGTCAAGAATAAATTTAGACAAAAACAGTTGTTACTAGACAAAAGATGATCATAATGAGTACAGATGTACCCAGTGATCACGGACGGAGACAGCGCGGCGGTTCCCCCATCGACGGAGCCGAAGCAGCAAAAACAACCTGAGTCGGGCGGCTTTGGCATTGGTGCTGTTTCGCAGATGACTGGAATTGACGAGCACACCCTGCGGATCTGGGAGCGCCGCTATGGCTTTCCCCATCCCGAGCGGTCATCCGGCGGCACCAGGCAGTACACCAATGCCGACGTCTATAGACTGAGACTGATCCGCCAAGCCCTGGCGCGCGGCCATCGCCCACGCGAGGTTGTGGGCAAGGACTTGGCGGCCATGGAATCGCTCGCCAAGCAACAAGAGCCACTCATTCCCTCGCCCGTGCCACTGGCCGCGCCAGCCGAGCTTGAATTGATCCTGGCCGCGCTTAAACAAGATGACGTCAACAGCGTTCGAGCGGGCCTGCGCAACCTGGCCATCCTGCACGGACCGCGCGGCTTCTTGGTGCATGTTGCCCAGCCGCTCCTGTCTCAGGTGGGCCAGCTATGGCGAGCCGGCGAGCTGGAAATCCACCAGGAACACCTCCTAAGCCAGTGCATGTCGACCCAACTGGGAATCCTGGGTTCGCTCCAGGAGAACACCGCTGGACCGGTGGTGGTGTTGGCCACGCTTCCCAACGAGCCGCACGGCCTTGGACTGGAAATGGTGGCGCTGTATCTGGCCACGGTTGGCGCTTCCCCAAGGGTCATTGGCGTGTCGACCCCCAAGGATCAAATCGTTCGAGCGGCGCACGCGCATCAGGCCGCGGCCGTCGGACTGTCCGTCCTGCAGTCATCCGATCTCTTGGCTGCGGCGAGCGAGATCCGTCAGCTCGCGCCGCAGCTGCCGCGAAACACGGTCTTGTGGTTGGGAGGTTCAGGAGCGGCAAGTTTGCCGCCCATCGAAGGCGCACGGATCGTCGCCACCTGGGATGACCTGGACGACGTCTTGCGCACGCTGATCACCCTGCGTGGGCGATCTCTTTAGGCCAACGGCCCCTGCCCAACCGACCCGGCAAGTGGCATGCTGGCCCCGTGACTTCAGATGTGCTCATCGTCGGGGCAGGAATCGCTGGGCTCTCCTGCGCAAAAGTTCTGGTAGACGCTGGCAAGACCGTCCGCTTGCTCGAACGCGCGCGCGGGGTGGGCGGCCGGTGCGCGACCCGCCGGATCGACGGCCAGCCCGTGGATCACGGCCTGGTCTTTTTGCACGGGCAGTCGCCCGAGTTTCTTTCAGCTCTGCGCGAGGTTCCCGGCCGCTGGAACGACGGCTGGCCAAACGTCGTACGCGGCACGGGCGCCCCTTGCCAGCCAAACGCATTCATCCCGGGCACGCAACGCATGGCCCACGCCAGCGGCGTGAGCGCTTTTCCCAAGCACCTTGCCGCGGGACTGGACGTGGCTCTGCAAACCACCGTCACCGGGTTTGACTTCGACGGCGACGACATCACGGTTCTGGCCAAGCAACAGGCTGAGACGACGACCTTCACGGCACGCGATGTGGTCCTTGCGCTGGCCGGCCCCCAATCCCATGCGCTGCTAGACACGTTGCCACGCTCGCCAAGCCGGGAAACGGCGCGGGCCCTGCTCGGCATGCTGCCAAGCCTTCCTTGCGCCACCGTCCTGGCGCTCTACCCCCGCGACGTGCCGATCCCAGGCTGGGACATCCTGTATCCAGAGATCTCCGAGTCGCTCTTGCTCGTGGCCCACGACTCGGCCAAACGGAACGATCCCAAACACACGGCGCTCGTGCTCCAGGCCCGTCCGTCGTGGTCGAGCGCGATCCTGGCGACGCCCGAAAGCGAATGGGCACCAAGACTGCTGGCCGACGCGGCGAAGCTTGTCGGCCCCTGGGTTGCTCAGCCGGCGACTTGGCAAGCCCACCTGTGGCGGCAAGCGCGCACGAGCCCGGACTGCGAGCTGGCCCGGCCCCTTGTGCTGGACCTTGAGCGTGGGCGGCGCGTGGGCATGGCGGGTGAGTTGTTTGCGCCGGGCGGGGGCGTGCAAGCAGCGTGGCAATCAGGAAGACAGCTCGCGCTTCGCTTGCTAGATAGGGTGCAGCCATGAACGATATCAAACAGCGACTGCAGGACATCGTCGACCGCGATGGGACCCACGAATGTTCGGGTATCGGAAAGCACGGCCTGTGCGTCCGTGCCGTGGCCGTCGCCGATCTGCCAACACGCTTTGGCGACTTTCGCATTGTCGCATTCTGGAACAACCGCGACGCCAAGGACCATGTGGCCATCATTCGCGGCGATGTGATCGGCCGTTCGGAGATCCCCATGCGCGTCCACTCCGAATGTCTCACCGGGGATGCGCTCGGCTCGATCCGCTGCGACTGCCGGGATCAGCTCGAAGCCTCGCTCAAGCGCATCAATGAACTGGGCGACGGGCTGGTGCTCTACCTGCGCCAGGAAGGCCGCGGCATCGGGCTGCTCAACAAGATCCGCGCCTACTCGCTGCAAGACGCCGGCCTCGATACCGTCGAGGCGAACCTCGCCCTCGGCTTCCGTGATGACGAGCGCGATTACGCCATCGCCGCGCACATGCTGAAGTCGCTGGATGTTCGCTCGGTGCGCGTGATGACCAACAATCCCAACAAGCTGGAGCAGCTGAAGGGCTACGGCATCACGGTGGCCGGACGCATTCCCCACGTGCTGCCGCCCAATGTGCACAACCGTTTCTACCTGGAAACCAAGGCCAAGCGCTCGGGGCACATGATCAACTTCGGCTCGGAGACGCTTCTGTCAGAGCAATCCGACACTGGCATTCCACCCGGGAGCGAAGGATAAGAGGATGGCGAGAAGCGCGGCGACCTTGCTGATCGGTTGGCTCGCCCTGGCTGGCTGTGCAAAGACCACCACGGTCCGTCTGGGCCTGCCCGAGCTTCGGACGGTACCGCGCGTGGACCTGCAACAGTACCTTGGAACCTGGTACGACATCGCCAGCTTCCCGCAGCGCTTTCAACGTGGCTGCACCGGCACCACCGCCACCTACACCCTTCGCGGCGACGGCGACATCGACGTGCTCAACCGTTGCCGCAAGGGATCGCTCGACGGCAAGGAAGAATCGGCCCTGGGGCGCGCACGCGTGATTGACCGATCGACCAACGCCAAGCTCACGGTGAGCTTCTTCAGGCCCTTCTGGGGTGACTACTGGATCATCGATCTCGGCGCCAACTACGACTACGCCGTGGTTGGCCACCCCAGCCGCGACTACCTGTGGATCCTTGGCCGCAAGCCAACCCTGGACAGCATGGTCTACGAGGGAATTCTCGGGCGGCTACGCGCGCAGGGGTACGAAGTGGAGCGGCTCGTCCGCACGCCACAGAAGGTTGACGGATCGTAGGCTGGCAAGATGGTTGGGTGATCGCACCTCCGGAAATCCAAGGGTACTTGCTGCGCGCCCAGCAGGAATCGAACCTGCAACCCCCGGCTTAGAAGATTTGGACGATTCATCGCATGGCGTATCCGACGCTAGTAAATCTTTGGAAATTCAACGAGATGCGGATGGTGACTTTAGCCGCGTGTTGCCCAAAAATGCACCGAATAGCCAGCCGTATGGTGCAATAGTGGTACAAGCCGAGCGAGACGGGAACGGTGGGTCGGCAACCATCGGCCCTTACCTGACCGCCCGTGAGGTTGCGGCACGGCTGCGAGTGTGTACGGCGACGGTGTACAGCCTGTGCGAGTCCGGCGGGTTGATGCACCTGCGCTTGAACAACGCGATTCGAGTGGCCGAAGCCGACCTCACTGCGTTCCTTCTGCGCCAGAGAAAGAAGGGACAGCGATGACGGGCGAGGAAGCAAGTTCTCGCGCCAGGAGGACGGTGGACCACCGAGTTGCTTGGGGTGTGGACGAAGCTAGCTCGGCATCGCTGCACGCGGTCCCTCCGCGCCACTCGCCTGAGCGGAGCCGACCGCAGAGAGCAGACGCGCCATGCCGTCGAAGAGAGACGCGAGCGCGCTGGCGGCCTCCGGTGGGGCTTCGATGCGCAGGCTGCCATCGGCCCCGCGCTCCACGCGAAGAGCATCGAAGAGGCGCGCGACTGGCAAAGGTGCCGGTCCAGCAGCGGGCAGGGACGGCACCAACGGGCGCTCCGCGATGGGCTCGGGTGCGTCTGGCCTTGGCGGCTCCGCGGAGTCGACCATTTGTTCCACTTCGCTGGTAGTGGATTCGTTGGCCGGCGCGTCCAGCGAGCTCTCGGGCTCTTCGGTCGGCGGCGTGCTGGCGGCCGAGGGGACGACCAAGCGTTCGAGCACGTGCAGCAGCGAAGACGAGCGCTCGAACTTGACCTCGTCGCTCGATCCCTCGAAGAGGCCTCGGAACAGGGCGCGCTTGTCTGAAACAATGCCGGCAATGCGTTCTTCGATACAGGCTCGGCTGACCAGGTTGTACACGTCAATGGGGCGCTTCTGACCCAAGCGGTGAATGCGGCCGATCCGCTGCTCGAGCACGGCAGGATTCCACGGCAGCTCCAGGTTGATGCAGGCATTGGCGGCCCTCTGCAGATTCAGTCCTACGCCACCAGCGTCGCTGAGAAACAACACAGCAGCCTGGGGATCGTCGTGGAAGTCGACCAGGTTTTGCGTGCGCCGACGTATGCCTTCCTGGCCGGTGAAGAACAGCGTACGTAGTCCCTCGGCCGCCAGCACATCGGACACCGACCAAGCGGCGAGCTCCAGCATGCGCCGCCACTGGCTGAACACCACGACCTTGCGCTTCTGCGTGATCGTGAGGCTAGCAATCAGCTCGCGCAATTCGATAAGCTTGGGCGTGGCCAGCGATCCGATGAGCTTGGGCGTGGGCACGTGCGTGCGAATGTCTGGCCAGAGGGCTTGGAAATTGAGCTGGGCCATCCCGTTGCTGATGACTCTTTGTGTGGCCAGCAGGCTCATCAGGCGCAGGAATTCGGCGGGGCTCAGCGCGCGGCGTCCGGCGATAGCGGCCAGCTTGGCGATGGGCTGGTTCAGTCCATCATGGGCCTCGCGCTGTTCCTCGGTCAGGTCCACAGGAATGACCGTGTCCTGCCTTTTCGGAAGCTGGGTCAATACCTCTGCTCGTACCCGGCGCAGCAGCACTGTTTCAAGTCGCGCCCGCAGCGTGTCCAAGTTGCGCGCGCCCACCACCTCGCGCTTGCCATCCGCAAAGCTGCTGTGCCACGGCGCCAGGCGCCACTTGGGCTCGAGCGCCCGATCGTCGACCCATTCGACGATGGACGCCAGCTCGTCCAACCGGTTCTCCATAGGGGTTCCGGTGAGCACCAGCCGGTAGGCGGGCCGCAGGCGCTTGACGGTCAGTGCGGTACGCGTGGACCAGTTCTTGATTCGCTGGGCTTCGTCCAGAATCACCAGATCCGGAGCCCAAGCCGCGATGGCGTCGAAGTCGCGCACCACCTGTTCGTAGTTGGTCACTAGGAATCCGCGGCGAGTGGAAGCGTAGAGTGCGCGGCGCTCTTCTGCGTTGCCGTCCATCACGCGCAGAGGAGAACGACTGACAGCTTGCCACTCGCGCTCCCATTGCGGCTTCAGCGACGCGGGAACGATGAGAAGACCGCGCTGGGCCAGCCCAGTTTCCAGCAGAGCCGACGATGCCACGATGGCCTGGGTGGTCTTCCCCAGGCCCATGTCGTCCGCCAGAACGAGTCGGCCTTCGGCCAAGAAGCGCGCCACTCCTTCCTTCTGGTACGAGTACAGTAGCCGCTTGCTCTTGCTGCTGGCGCGCAGCAGGCGCGGCATGGCGACGTGCAGGCGGGTGACCCTTTCCAGTCGCGTTCTTTCGTCGGCCAACACCGCGCGAGCAGCCGGATCGGCGTTCGTGCCCTTTACGTACCTCTGCAGCTTGTCCACCAGACGCAGCCGCGCCTTCGGATCGGCGGCGTGCAGGTCGGCGAGTTGCAACCGGCCTTTCTTCCCCGCGTGGAAAAGGCTCGAAAGTCCGTTTGCAGGCGAAGTGAGCACAAGCGCCGAGAGCGGATCGAAGGGACCGGCCGGAACCCGCGTGGCGTCCCATGCCAGATCCGGCGGCGCAACTCGCCCAGCCTCCATCGACTTCTTCCATTCGCGGGGTTTGCGCGCCAGGTGATCCACGACCGCCAGCACGTGCTTGCACAACCCAAGCGAGCTGCGTAGGAAGTCCGCGCAGTCGCAGCGGGCGTCGATGGGATCAAGCGCGAGCAGTCGAACGTCGTAGGAAAGCAATCCTGCGGCCAGGGGACTACCTAAGGCGTATCGCCCCAAAGGCTCGCGCCGGGGACGCTCGATCACCGCCAGCTCTTGACTTCGAGCTGAGGCCAGCCGGCGCAGCAGAGCCTCGAACGCCGCCCGGCGTACGGGCCAGTCCCAAGGGCCCGGCAGCGCCAGGATGTGCCCCACCAGTATCTCAGCGGGGATAGGAAGCGTGCGCCGTCCGGCGAGTTGATTCAGTGCTTCGAACGCCTCGCCGTCGGACATTGAAGTGGTCGTGTCCAATCCAGGATCAGGCATGGCCATTTTCTATCACGCTCGAATTCGGAAGCGTGGACTACGTCAGAAACGACTGGGATCCTATGGTCGACAATCGTTCGATGCGCCCTTCGTAGCGCGGGCGGTCTTCCGACTCGTCGATGGCGTCTTCTTCAGCGATTGTTTCCGCAGTTTTTCAAGATCGCGCAGTCGTTCGACCGGGTTCATCGCAATCAGACCAAGGTAGGTCACAAGCTCGGCGCTTGGATCGCTCCGAGAGTTGGATACCTTGGAAAGATAGCCCTCCGAAAGGCCAACCAAATGCTCCACCCGGCGCATGGATGCGCGAGGTCGGATCTTGCTCAAAGCCTGGTTCAGGCGGGTCCGAAGCGAAGCCTGAAAGACATTCTTGAGAGCTTCGTCGATGGCGCGCGCCGTGGCCGGGTCCATCCATTCAGCACCACAGTTGTCGCAAGTTGGAATCTCTACGTGCGCTGGGATCTCCAACATCAAGGTCCTATATCG
>Ga0302321_100002466_pt1 | contig 15852 bp, 17 predicted proteins | sample Fen_T0_1_FD_202505 | JGI IMG/M metagenome (GOLD analysis project Ga0302321, IMG submission 202505) | Peat permafrost microbial communities from Stordalen Mire near Abisko, Sweden - Fen_T0_1 | ecosystem: Environmental > Terrestrial > Soil > Wetlands > Permafrost | place: Sweden: Abisko...
ATTGGACGCATTCTCGCTTCCAAAGAAATCTGAAGGCGAAAAGAACTTGAGGGATACAGCAATACAGGATGCAACAAAGAATGCAACCCTTGTCCCATTAAAAGTGATGGAAACTGCATATGATGGATTTGAATTAATAAGTGAAATGGTTGAAAAGGGAAATCCAAATTCTGTCAGTGATGCAGGAGTAGGGGCACTGGCGCTAAGATCGTGTATTAGAGGAGCATTCCTTAATGTTAAAATCAATGCTTCAGGATTAAAGGACAAAGATTTTATAAAATATGTAATTGCCAGGGGAGAAGATATAGAATCCAGAGCCATTGCTGCAGAGGAGGAAATCCTAAAAAGGATTAATGCAAAAATTGTCAAGTAGAGACGCCCAATTTGGGCGTCTCTATATATCAGATCATATCAGATCAAATCAGATCAGATCAGAATTCTTCTAATAGTCCTCAATTTATGAGAGTAGCCACCAATTTCAGGTTTAAATATCCCCTGGTGATCAATTGAATCAATTCTTACCCTGCCGGAAGCATGGATCACCAACCCTCTTGATAGAATCATCCCGACATGTGAAATCTTACCCCTGTCATTATCGAAAAAAACCAGATCCCCTGGTTCTGCCTGATCTATAAAGTCAATATTTTCCCCTGACTCAGCCTGCTGCCAGCTGTCGCGTGGAATCGGTACTCCGTGAATTTTATAAACAAGCTGGGTAAATCCTGAGCAGTCTATCCCTGAAGGTATCCTTCCTCCCCAGATGTAAGGACTATTTATAAATTTCACAGCTGAATCTGCTATAGAATCATTTGTTGAAACAAAGTATTCGCTGAACTCTTTTCCCGTGGTGTATTGATTGTTTCCGGCAAAAAATACTTTATTATCGAAATCAGGATTAAATACTTCGCATCCGGCTTCAAGCACTAACTTTGACTTGTCATTTTTATAGCAAAGCAAGGACCTGTTCAATACGTTTCCAGAGGAGATGTCTTCAATGGGAGAATGTTGCAGATGATCCATATCGATCCATCCCCGGTACTTGTCGAACAGAGTTTCGATTTTCATCCAGCTTCCTGTCTTATCCGTGACAGAATATTTTTCGCCAAACAATATCTGGCTAAGCATCTCTGTCTTATGTGACGGCCCCGATCTTAACGGGACGAAGACATTCTCACATATAAAATTCTCCATTTTAATATTATTTGTTTCAAAATTAGCAAATATCCTGAATTCTAATTCATAAACACAGCTGGTTCTGGAATATTGTGGATGTAGAGACATGTCTCAGACCTGTCTCTACATCAATTAAATTTCTATTGTTATTAAACACAGAAAAATTGATTTACTTTTGCCCTTCAAAACCGGTTCTCAAAACTATTTATCAATGTCTGAAATTCAGAATGTTTGGAAGCCAACCAGAAAATACTATTTAAATCTTATATATTTTATTCTGAGTACTGTGATTATAGTTGCGATCTGGCCTCACGAATCAAAGGGGAGTTGGATCAGAATTCTCGGGACTTTTATTCTTGTTTCATCCTGTTACCTGGTTCTTTGGCTTTTTCTGGCTCATTTCCGTTCTGAAGTACTGAACGTTACGCGCAAGACACTTTTTATTATTCTTATAATATTCTCTTTTGTTTCATTGACAAGGATTGTAATAACTTTTGCTGACCGGAACATATTGTTTCTTATTCCAATTGTTATCATTCCGGTAGTTATAAGAACATTTTATGATGCACGACTTGCATTGTTTATCCTGCTTATAACTCTTATGCTTTCCGGATTTATGGTTCCCGATCCGTTTCAGTACATCTTTATGAGTTTTATATCGGGTATGATTGCAATATTCACATTGACAAATATCTACAGACGGGCTAAATTATTCATTACCGGACTGATGGTAATAATAAGTTATTCAGCTCTTTATCTGGGATTAAGTTTAATGTTCGACGGGAGCCTAAATAATGTTAAATTGTCCGTATTTTTTCTGTTTGGTGGCAATGGTCTCTTTGTTCTCATAAGTTATCCTATTATATTCATTTTTGAAAAAAGATTCCTCTTCCTTTCAGATAATACCCTGCTTGAACTTGCTGATACGAACCAACCACTGTTGCGAAAACTGGCTGAGGAAGCTCCTGGTTCATTTCAGCATTCATTGCAGGTTGCTAATCTGGCAGAAGAGGCAGCCAGAATAACCGGTGCCAATCTTCTGCTTGTGAGGACAGGAGCGCTTTATCACGATATAGGTAAAATTGCCAATCCAGGTTACTATATTGAAAACCAGATGGATGGAATAAGTCCTCACGGTAATTTAAATCCTGAGGACAGTGCAAAAGTGATTATCAATCATGTTAATAACGGGGTAATACTGGCAAAGAATTTCAAGCTTCCTGTCCAGATCATAGATTTTATCAGGACACATCATGGTACTACTATCGCTTACTACTTTTTTAAGAAATACACCGACATGAACCCCTGGGATACGAGCAGGGAGAAAGAATTTACATATCCGGGGCCCAAACCATTTTCTAAAGAGACAGCTGTTGTAATGATGGCAGATGCAGTAGAGGCATCTTCACGGAGCCTTGTGAAATATACAGAAGAATCTATAAGTGAACTGGTTGAGAGAATCGTATATATGCAGGAACACGACGGACAGTTTTCCGATATCCCTCTTACTTTCAAAGATATTTCTGATATTAAAAGTGCCTTTAAGAAAAGACTTTCAAATATTTATCATTTACGGATAGCTTATCCAGATAGAGAGTTTTAACAAAAATAAGCAGGTTATCTGATCTCTTATCCCTGATCCCTGATCCCTTATCTCATATCAATGATCTCAACACCCTTGAAATTTCCCGGCTGAAATATAAATGCACCTGGTTCGGGTTTTACTTTAAGATCATACTCATTGACCTGCAGGGTGACTATTACACCATCCTTTCTCTTGTACTCCAGGCTAATAAGATTAAGCATAGGTTTTGCTATAGAAAGTCTGACCCTCAGAAGTTCACTTTTTATATCTTGAGGATAAAGATCGATAATATATGAATCTGATTTCTCCTCAATCAACCGGCTCTTATATCCTTTTTTGTACAAAGAGAATATTAATGACGGACGACTCTGAAATGAATTATCTTTTTTATCGGCTTTTGCAATGGTTACTTCTTTCTCTGCCGGGAGATAACTCCATGATGTTTCGCCATTAAACCAGACCATATTATCCGGAAGGTCAAGTTTGTATTTATCCTTACTGATTATGACGGATCCTTCCAAGGTGTCTTTGGTATTATCTGTCTGATTGGTTGTTATCAATTTAAATTTCATTGAAACAGAAGGAGCTTTCATAGCGTTATCGGCGAATCTGTCAAGAATTTTAATGGCTTCCTGATCAGTCTGGCTACTAGCATTCATTCCGAACAGAAAAAGAAACAAAAATGTGGCTATTATAGATCTCATCTTAATAGTTTTATTCAAGACGCTTCAAAATCTGTTCCAAAGCGATAAAGTCAGAGCAAAGAACCTCTCTGGCTTTGCTTCCTTCGAACGGTCCGACAACTCCTGCAGCTTCAAGCTGATCAATAATTCTTCCTGCCCTGTTATATCCTATTGAAAGTTTTCTCTGGATAAGCGAGGTGGAACCCTGTTGGTGCTGGACCACCAGACGTGCAGCATCATCGAACATAGGATCTCTCTTACGCAGATCAACATCAGGGGCGCCTGAATCACTATCGTCGATAAATTCCGGAAGATGCATTGCATCGGCATAACCCTTCTGCGATCCAATGAAGTCTGTAAGCTCTTCGATTTCAGGAGTATCAATAAAAGCGCACTGAACCCTTACCGGTTCATTTCCTGAAGAAACCAGCATATCGCCTCGTCCAACCAGCCTGTCTGCTCCTGAAGCATCAAGAATCGTACGTGAATCGATTGAAGAAAACACACGGAATGCGATTCTTGTCGGGAAATTTGCCTTTATAAATCCGGTAATAATATTTGCTGATGGTCTCTGAGTTGAAATAATCAGATGTATCCCGATAGCTCTGGCAAGTTGTGCGAGTCTGCCGATTGGGCCTTCTATTTCCCTGCCTGCTGTCATTATAAGGTCGGCAAACTCATCAATAATCAAAACTATGTATGGCAGATATTTATGGCCTTTCTCGGGACTAAGCTTCCTTGAAATAAACTTCTCATTATACTCTTTGATATTGCGTGACTGGGCAGCTTTAAGCAGTTCCAGCCTGTTGTCCATCTCAATGCATAATGAATTGAGCGTTTTAATAACGTTTTGGGTATCAGTTATTATTGCATCCTCTTCATCCGGTAGCTTTGCCAGAAAATGTCTTTCAATTTTCATATACAACGGCAATTCTACTCTTTTGGGATCAATCAGAACAAATTTAACCTCAGCAGGATGTTTCTTGTATAGAATTGAAGTTATGATCGCATTTATTCCAACAGACTTTCCCTGTCCGGTAGCTCCCGCTACAAGAAGGTGTGGCATTTTAGTCAGATCGACAATATAAGGTTCATTGGTAATTGTCCTTCCAAGTGCAAGAGCAATATCGAATTTTGATTCCTGGAAAGCTTTTGAAGTAATGAGAGATCGCATTGAGACTATCTCAGGTTTCTTATTCGGAACTTCAATACCTACAGTTCCTCTTCCCGGAATCGGGGCAATAATTCGTATACCAAGAGCTGAAAGGTTAAGAGCGATATCATCCTCAAGTGATTTTATACGAGCAAGTTTCACTCCACGTTCTGGTACTATTTCATACAATGTAACTGTAGGACCAACAGTTGCTGAGATACTTTTTATACCGATTTTATGATCGCCAAGAGTTTTAATAATATTTTCTTTATTCTCAAAAACTTCAGAATTATCAAAGGCACTCTCTGATTTGTGTTCTTTCAGAATTGAAACAGGAGGAAATTTATATCTTGAAAGATCAAGACGTGGATCGTAATCTCCCATTATCCTGTCAACTTCGTGATCGGGGAGAGTATCATTTGTTTCGGGACGAGTAATATTTAAAGGGACATCTTCACTTTGTGGAATTGACGATTTGTCATCATCGAAGTCCCTGATTATAGAACCTGTTGAAGATGGTTCCGGAAATTCTTCATCTAAATCCTCCTCTTCAGCATATTGATTTGTGGTTCGGACAACAAACTCGACCTTGTCATTTTCTGGTTTCTTTTCGAGGGTGGATTTCATTTCAGGAATGACTGATTCCGGGTCCGGGCCGTTAAAGGTGACTGATCCGGGATCAACAGTTGAATTATGAGGATGTTTCCTGAACTTAAGGAATGAAGGCAGTCTGAAACCGAATGACTCCGGTTTAACTCTCATTGCAAAAATCAGGTATGAAATTGTCAAAAATGTAAGAATAACCCCGGTTCCTATCATACCCATAAAAGCGTTCATCCATTTAATAATATGGTAACCCTGGGCACCTCCTGGACCGCTCCCCAGGTAAACATTTGATTTACTAAAGATAAAGCCAAGAATAAGTGAAAGTATGATTGTAGCAAAAGTAAACTTGACAATCAGTTTAAAGGGCTTGATATTTGGAAATTTAAGAAGATATAATCCAATCGTACCAAAAATCATGGGAATAAAAAACGCACCAAATCCGAATCCGTTATTTATTATCATTTTAGCAAGAAAATGACCGCTTTTACCTGACCAGTTTTTTACAGCGATATCAGAGCCTGAAACAATATCTGAATCAGGAATACTGAGGTCAGTTTTCCACCAGAAGAGATATGTAACACAAGCCAGAAGAAGGTATAATGCAAAACCTGTAATCAGAATCCCTATAACAAATTTGATCCTCTCATCTGTAATAAAAGATTTGGTCTTTACTGAACTTTTGGAGGTCTTAGTATTCTTTTTACCGGTATCTTCCTTCTCTTTATTCATCTCTGGGTAAAGTTTTTTCAAAACAGTTATCCTTTTTTAAAAGCAACCCAAAGGTAATAATTTTGAGCCTTACTCAAAAAGTACACCGATGATTTTGTTTTAGTACCTGATATTTTGGAAGATTAGGAGTGTGAAATGATGTAATATTGAATGATGGAATAATGAAATAATGGACTTGCATCGAGGTTTTACCCTGATCTCTGATCTCTGATCCCTGATCCCTACAGGCTGATCATTTTTGTAATGAACTTGTCGATTTCATCTCTCGATACCTTCAGAAATTTTTCTCTTCGTTCGAATGCTTTATCAGGTATCTCTTTTTTGTAAACTGTCTCAGCTTCGAAATGCATTTCTGAGTGTCCCAGAATAAAGAAAAAACTCATTAATACTCCGTCAATCTCATTGAAAGGTGTAGCGGCATTTGGATTTTTGATATTTATCTCATCAGTATACCATATCTCATAAACTTTATTCCTTTCAGGTGGAAATGTGACTACCGCATTTTTACAATTGTATCCGCAAATAATCGATGTTTTTGTTGTTTTCCTGATCACTATTCCTTTCATTGCTTCGAACCCGGGAAAAAGTTCTCCCGGTTGAACAGGATAGAAATATTTTATAGTGAAAAGACTGAAATATGTGTCGAAGATCACTTCGTCGGGATTGGCCAGGTATAATATGCCGGAATTTCCAAATGAAGAAATTATCTCATAAAGGATCTTATTGTTTTTAAAGGATACGATAAGATTTTTAGGGAGTACCTCTTTCGGCATAGGCCCAAAATTACCAATATAATCTATGTTATAATGGATTTCCCCCTGATTTATGAATTTCCCCGCTTTTTCTTTACAGGAGAAACCTGTCAGTGCGAAGATTACCGCAGTGAACAATACATAGCTGAATCTCACGTATCTGGTAGTATTTTGAGTTTCGTAAATGTAATATTTTTTTTTGACTTCAATTCTAACAGTTGATATTTATAAGATTTATCAGCTTTAAAACATAAGTTATTTAGTTTTCTATTGCACACGTACTAATGTGGAATTCTTTGGAATTTGGTAACTTTGAAATTTTTCAGCATATTATAATAAATTTTATGGAGAAGAAACTTGCTGTTGTTGCCCTTGGGGGGAATGCCCTGTTAAGAGGTGACCAGGCCGGAACTATTGATGAACAGGAGCAAAACACTACTGAAACTCTTGAAAACCTTATCTTTTTAATAAATGATGGTTATGACCTGGTCATTACCCATGGTAACGGGCCTCAGGTTGGTAATATCCTCATGAGGAATGATGCAGGTGAACAGTTATATGGTATTTCACAGATGCCGGTGGATATCTGTGTGGCTGACTCGCAGGGAGGAATCGGCTATATGATCGAACGGATGTTCAGAAATGTACTAAATAAGCATGGGATTACTAAAAATGTAATCTGCATTGTTACTCAGGTTCTTGTTGATATTAATGATCTTGCATTCAGTGACCCTCAGAAGCGAGTCGGTAAAATATATTCAAAAAAACAGGCTGATGACCTTTCTACCAGAAAGGGATGGATATTCAAAGAGGAAGTTAAAACTGAGGGAGGCTTCAGGAGGGTTGTTCCGTCTCCGGTTCCTGTCGGTGTAATAAATGAATCAATTATTAGTGACCTTGCCAGGGAAGGAAATATTGTTATTGCTGCAGGGGGAGGCGGAGTTCCTGTCTATATTGATGAAAAGAAAGATGTAAGGCCAGCTGAAGCAGTTATTGATAAAGATCTGGCCTCTTCACTTCTTGCGTCGCAAATTGGTGCTGACGAGTTTTATATTCTTACTGATGTTCCATATATTTACATCAATTATAAAAAACCGGATCAGGAAGTTAAGGAATTTCTTAACTATCAGGATACGCTGAAATACCTGAATGAAGGTCAGTTTGCAAAGGGGAGCATGGCACCTAAGATAGAGGCATGCCTGAATTTTATTAAACACGGAGGCAGAAAAAGCGTCATCACTGAAGCATTTAAGCTGGCTGACAAGAAATATGGTTCTAAGATTACAATGGAATATGAAGATGACCGAAGGTAGGTGTGAGGCTTGAGGTGTGAGGTGTCGGGCTTCAGGTGTCAGAAAATTTGTATTAAGAATAGGGATTTCCTGACGCCTGTAGCCTGTAGCCCGAAGCCTTTTAATAAATGAACAAATTTTTCTATTTTTGTCACAACAAAATTAACTAGTTATGTCTATCAATCTTCGCAACCGTCCTTTTCTTAAACTTCTCGATTTTACTCCGGAAGAAATTAAATATCTCCTCGATCTGGCTGCAAAGCTTAAAGAATCAAAAAATAAAAAGGCTGAAAAACAGTACCTTAAGGGTAAAAACATTGCTCTTATTTTTGAAAAATCCTCAACACGAACTCGTTGTGCTTTTGAAGTTGCTGCTTATGACCAGGGAGCTCATGTAACCTACCTTGGTCCTACCGGTTCACAGATTGGGCAGAAAGAGTCGATGAAAGATACTGCAAGGGTACTTGGAGGTATGTATGATGGAATTGAATATCGCGGCTATGGTCAGGATATAGTTGAGGTACTTGCCAGATATGCAGGTGTGCCTGTTTGGAACGGATTGACAAATGAATTCCATCCTACTCAGATTTTGGCCGATTTCCTTACAATGATAGAACACTCGGATAAACCTCTGAATAAAATGGTTTTCTGCTACCTGGGTGATGCCAGATATAATATGGGCAATTCCCTTATGGTCGGTTCTGCCAAAATGGGCATTGATTTCAGAATTGCAGCTCCAAAAGAATATCAGCCATCTGAAGATCTGGTGGTAAAATGCAGGGCTATTGCAAAAGAGACAGGTGCAAAGATAACTATTACCACGAATGTTGAGGAAGCAGTTAAAAATGCTGATTTCCTTTATACCGACGTGTGGGTCTCTATGGGTGAACCGGATTCTGTATGGGAAGAGAGAATAAGATTATTAAAACCTTTCCAGGTGAATATGAAAGTAATTGAAAAGACAGGAAACCCATCGGTTAAATTTCTTCATTGTCTTCCCGCATTTCATAACAGGGATACAAAAGTAGGAGAGGATATCTTCAATAAATTTGGTCTCGATGGGATGGAAGTGACAGAAGATGTCTTTGAATCCAAATATTCAATAGTTTTTGATGAGGCTGAAAACCGGCTTCATACAATTAAGGCGGTTATGGTGGCTACACTTGGAATGTAGTTGGCCCCCCTGCCCCCCTAAAGGGGGGTACGTACTCAAATATGAAGGGAATTTTCTTAAAAAACGAGAACGAGCCCCCCTTTAGGGGAGATGGGGGGTAAGGATCAGGAAATCAGCTCCTTAACGAAATAAAATGTCATTATAAATGAGGCGGCAAGTTTAAGGCCGATACCAGTAAGGAATCCCAGCAGGCTTCCGAACCCGGCCTTAAAAGCATAACTCAGATCATCTTTGAATATCATTTCCCCTGCAAATGCACCAATTAACGGACCCAAGATTATACCCAGCGGACCAAGAAAGAATCCCACTATTAAACCTACAATTGCACCTTTGGTTCCGTACTTGGAACCGCCGAACTTCCTTGTTCCCCACACTGGCACAATATAATCGAGAACTGTAGCTATAATAGCTATGGTACCAAGAATAATTAACGTTATCGTAGAAAACTGACCGAACCTTGTCAGGTGAAGGAATATTAATCCAAGAAAACTTAAAGGAGGTCCAGGTAATACGGGAACCAGGCATCCGATTATCCCTATGATCATAAAAATGATCCCAAGAATAAGCAGTATATAATCAGACATTCAGATAATTCTTATCACTTCTTGCCAAGATCATCAAACTCGACGTTTGTGAATTCTTCAGCTGTCATAGTACTTTTTTCATCACTGATCTCGGCAAAGGATGTTGGTTCCGGAGTATGACTTTCATCTTTGCCATTACCAATATAAGTAACAGCATCTTTTAATCCGTCTGAAAACTTTTCAAAATCTTCTTTATAAAGAAAGATCTTATGCTTTTCATAAAACACTTTCCCTTCTTTTCCTAAACGTTTCTTGCTTTCAGTAATAGTCAGATAATAATCATCTTTCCTGGTAGCTTTTACATCAAAAAAGTATGTTCTCTTTCCGGCACGCACCACCTTGGTGAAAATTTCTTCTTTTATGTTTTTTTCATCATGCCCGTTTATGACTTCCTTTATTCCGGCTTCTTCTTCCATTTCTAAGTCAGTTAGTGTTAGGGTTTTGTTTTATATTGTCAAATATAACAATTATTTTATCAAATCAAAACCTGACTTAATATTTGTCCTTAATTTTGCCAAGTTGTTTTGAGGGTACAGGAAAAAGAGTACTTTTGCTGCGGAAATTTGAGGTTCTTTAGAAATGATAAGCAGAAGATTATTACGTATAAAAGCCCTGATGGCTCTTTATGCTTTTAACCGCAGGGAGGATGAGAATCTTGCCCAGGCCGAGACAGAATTGATGTTCAGCATTGGTAAGAGTTACGATCTTTATCATTATCTGCTGTTGCTTGTTCTTGAAGTCGCTGATATAGCAGAGGAGAAGATCGATCTGGCTCTTCAGAAAAGAATTCCGTCTCATGAAGATCTTAATCCGAGAAGAAGATTTATCGATAATCAGATTATAGGTCAGCTGAGAAAAAACATTGAATTTAAAACCTATATTTCCTCCAAAAAGCTTTCATGGGTTAACAATTCCCATATTCCACGCCTCTTATACAGTAAAATGATCGTATGGGAAGTATATGAGGAGTATATGAACTCGGAAAATAATAATTTTCTTTCCGATAAGAAGTTTATTATCAGGCTTATAACTGAATTGTTTTCAAATTCGGAAGATTTACTTGCAAACCTTGAAGAACAGAGCATATACTGGAATGATGACATGGAATACATTTCATCAATGGTTGAGAAAACATTGAAAAAATTCAAAACCGATTCAGGAGAAAAAACGCCACTTATGCCTCTATTTAAAAACGATGAGGATGAGGAATTTGTGAAAATTTTATTCAGAAAGGCAATCCTCCACTCTGAAAAATGTTCTGAGCTTATTGATAAAAATACCACCAACTGGGAAGTGGACAGGATCGCTCTGATGGATATTCTTGTGATGCAACTGGCAATAACTGAAATACTTGAATTTCCGGAGATACCTGTAAAGGTGACTTTGAATGAATACATTGAGATTGCTAAATACTATTGTACTTCAAAAAGCAGTACCTTTGTCAACGGTATTCTAGATAATATAGTTAAAGAAATTCGGGATGACGGACTTTTTAATAAGTTTGGAAGAGGGCTGGTTGGCGAGGCCTTAACAGACGAAAGTCAATGAGTCTTAATTAATTGAGCATTATGCATAAGATCATAGTAATATCTTTTGTACTGGTAACAATAATAGTTTCTAATTGCAACAGTGGACAGGGACAAAACTCAGCCGCTTCAAAAACAAATAGTTCAGGAACAAGTGTGATAAGCTTCAGGGAATATCAGCATGATTTCGGAAAAGTTGCAGAAGGGGAGAAAGTCAGTTTCACATTTACATTCGATAATAAAGGGGAAACAAATCTTATAATCTCTTCTGCAACAACAACATGCGGATGTACAGTGCCTAAATATGAAGCAAAACCAATTCCTCCGGGAGCAAATGGGAACCTGGAAGTTGTTTTTGACACTTCGGGAAGAAGCGGAATGCAGACAAAAACCATTACGGTAAAATCTAACGCCACCACGCCTGTTGTATTATTAAAAATTACCGCTGAAGTAGTAACCACAGATAAATAGTAATAATTAATACTTTTAAAAAATGACCAGTTTTGTGTATTTGTATTTGATGGGACAGCCTGCCGGAGCAACCGGTCAGAGTAACCCGCTTGTGACTTTTCTTCCGCTTATTCTTGTCTTTGTTGTTTTTTACTTTTTCATGATCCGACCCCAGATGAAAAAGCAGAAGGAAGTGACCAGCTACAGAAGTTCCCTGAAAAAAGGAGATAAAGTTATAACCACAGGGGGAGTATATGGGAAAATCTATGAAGTGAAAGATAACTATGTAACTGTTGATGTTGGTGGGGATATCAAACTGAGAATTGATAAAAACGCTCTTCTTAAAGATCCTTCTGCCGACGAATTATAAATAATTCTTTACATTAAACCTTTTGTGAAAAAGGAAAATGGAATACGGAGAGAAAACCTTATGAAGAAGGGAGTAAGAGCAATTAACAGAGATATCGCTGTTTTTGCTTTCTTCCTTATTCTCTCTTTTATTTTATGGTACCTTAACTCACTCGGAAAAGAAATTGAAGCCGGAATAAAATATCCTCTGAAGTACACAAATGTCCCAAGGGAGAGAGAGATATCTGAGGAATTACCAACTGAACTGAATCTTTTTCTCAGAGGACCGGGTTATTCAATTTTAAAGCTCAAAATTTCAGGTAATAAAACTCCTTTGATTATTGATATTTCAAAAGTCAATTACAAAAGAACTCCGGGGGATAGAGCATTAAACTATTATATTATAACATCAGGACTTACAAAAAGCCTGAATGTACAGATGAGATCAGGATGTGAGATAACTTCAATAAAACCCGATACTCTCTTTTTCACATTTGATAAGGTAGCTGCAAATTCGTCTGTTATTTCCGATGGTAAGCCAGATAATAGAAAGAAACGATGACTTTTTATCCCTGAGACACTTAAATGATAACAGAAAGAAAATCAGGTTTTAAGCTTGGTGTCACCGGTGGTATCGGAAGTGGCAAAACATCTGTGTGCAGGGTTTTCAGTGTTCTCAGTGTACCTGTATTCTCAGCAGACAGAGAGGCACAGGACATAATGGAAAATGACGAAGTGATCAAGTCAAAGATCAATTATATTTCGGGAAAGGACCTTTATGCTGACGGGAGTCTAAACCGAATGGAACTGGCTAAGATTATCTTTAATGACAGAGCTCTCCTTGATAAAGTAAATCTGCTGGTTCATCCCGCTGTATTTGATCGCTTCAGAAAATGGGTTAAGGATCAGACTGCTCCCTATATAATTATGGAGGCTGCAATACTTTTTGAAAGCGGAGGTTCGAAATTTGTAGATAAGGTAGCAACAGTTGTGGCGCCCGTTGAACAGAGAATTGGAAGAGTTATTGCGAGAAATAAACTTTCGAGGGACCAGGTTATGGAGAGGATGAGAAATCAGATGGATGACGAGATGAGGATTAAATTGTCGGATTATATAATCAATAACTCCGAAAATGATATGATAATTCCTCCAATTCTGAGTATTCATGAAGATATATTAAAACTTATAAATACCCAAACCTGAATATGGGAATTTTTGGAAAATGGCTTGGAGGCGGACTTGGTTTCGCAATGGGTGGACCAATAGGTGGCCTGTTGGGCTTTCTGGTAGGCTCTATGATAGATGGTACCACCGTTCGTACTTCAACGTACGCTTCAGGAACGACAAGGTCAAGTCAGGGCGATTTCGGTATGAGCCTTCTCGTTCTTGTTGCAGCAGTTATGAAAGCTGACGGGAAAGTTGTTAAATCTGAACTCGACTATGTTAAGCAATTCTTTGTCAGGCAGTTCGGCCAGGAATCAGCAAAACACGCTCTTCTTACCCTGAAAGATATACTCAAACAGGAAATTCCGGTAAGGGATGTCTGTTTGCAGATAAAAGTAAATATGGATTATTCCTCAAGGCTTCAATTGTTGCACCTGTTATTTAATATTTCACTTGCAGATACTGTGATAAGCCTCTCAGAAATTCAAATTATAGAAAAGATCGCATCATATATGGGTGTCGCTTCCGGCGATTTCTTGTCAATTAAGAATATGTTTATTCCTGAAACAGATTCTTCCTATAAAATTCTTGAAATTGATCCGTCTTCGACAAATGAAGAAGTTAAAAAAGCGTACAGAAGAATAGCAATGAAATATCATCCCGATAAAGTCAGCCATCTTGGTGATGATATCAGAAAATCAGCAGATGATAAGTTCACAATGGTTAATGAAGCTTATGAAAAGATAAAAAAGGAACGGAATATGAACTGATCTCTAAAATTGAAAAAAAGATCAGTTATGAAACGGACTTTACAATTCTAGAATTAACTTTGTAATTAAATAGATAAGAGATGATTTTAAAAGATATTTTGTCAATTTCCGGCGAGCCGGGGCTTTTTAAATTTATTGCCCAGGGGAAAAATGCAATAATTGTTGAGCACCTTGAAACAAAAAAAAGAAGCACTGCTTACGGATCAGCAAAAGTAAGTTCGCTGGAAGACATTGCAATCTTTACTGAGAAAGAGGACCTGCCTCTGGGGAAAGTTTTTGACCTTATTCACGAAAAGGAGAATGGCGGACCAACAATAGATTCAAAATCAGAAACCGCTAAATTGAAGCTTTGGTTTGAAGATATTCTCCCGGAATATTCAAAAGATAAAGTTTACGCCAGCGACATAAAGAAAGTTGCACAATGGTATAATATTCTTCAGAATCTCAATCTTCTAGTAAAGGAAGAACCTGAAACTGCAGTTAAAGAAGAAGCTCCGGTTGCAGAAAAGAAAAAGAAAAAACCAGCACCTAAACCAAAGCTTGAGTAATTCTGGCCTAATTAATACATCTATGAACTTTGGCGGCAATGAGGTAGTCTATAGTTATTCAGAATCGGACATTATCATTGTCCCTGTACCTTATGATAAGACCAGTACATGGATGAAAGGAGCCGACAAGGGGCCTGATGCCATCCTCGAAGCTTCTGTAAACCTTGAATTCTACGATATAGAAACCTCATCGGAAGCGCATCTTTACGGCATAAACACAATTGATCCTGTATTGGAAAAGGAAACTCCTCAAAAACTTGTTAACGCTGTATATGACAAGGTTTTAACACTTTTGTCAGAAAAAAAATTTCCGGTAATTCTTGGTGGAAACCATACCGTTTCAATAGGATCCTTTAAAGCTTTTTCAGAATATTTTGAAAATCTGACAATTCTTCAGCTTGATGCTCATGCCGACCTGCGACAAGTATATGAAGGGTCGGAGTTAAATCATGCCTGTGCCATGGCCAGGGCAAGTGAATATGCACCTGTAGTTCAGGTTGGTATACGAAGCATGTCAGTGGAAGAGCTGCCATTCGTTGAAAAAGACAGGATATTCTATTCACATGAGCTTTATTATGACAAGGGTTTGTATAAAAAAGCACTTGACAAACTTACGGAGAATGTATATATCACCATCGACCTTGATGTTTTCGATCCATCTATAATGCCATCAACAGGAACCCCGGAACCGGGAGGTCCAGCGTATTTTGAACTCCTGCATTTTATGCGGGATGTTATAAAGACCAGAAATGTTGTTGGATTCGATATAGTTGAATTATGTCCCTCAGCAACTAACAAATCTCCGGATTTCATTGCTGCGAAGATAATATACCAGTTGCTGAGTTACAAATTTGCAAAGAGTACTCACCCCCTTTAATCCCCCTCTCTACTTCGTAAAGAGGGGGAATTTACTAATAATAAGCGCATTACACCCCCTCTCTAAGGATTAGAGAGGGGGACGGGGGGTGAGTTCATCAAATTCTCAATCTTCTTTCTTCGCTTCCTCCCAAATGACATTCATCTCATCGAGACTCATGTCGTGTAATGAAATTCCTTTTGTAAGTGTTTCTTTCTCAAGATAGTTAAACCTCTTAATAAATTTCCTGTTGGTTTTTTCAAGTGCAGCTTCAGGATCAATTTCATAAAGACGCGATGCATTTATAATTGAAAAAAGCACATCACCAAGTTCTGATTCAATTGATTCGGTATTATGGTTTTCAATCTCTTCTTTCAGCTCTGAGATTTCCTCGAGAACCTTGTCCCAGATCTGATCACGCTTCTCCCAATCAAATCCGACGCCCCGTACTTTTTCCTG
>Ga0302321_100002467_pt1 | contig 15848 bp, 33 predicted proteins | sample Fen_T0_1_FD_202505 | JGI IMG/M metagenome (GOLD analysis project Ga0302321, IMG submission 202505) | Peat permafrost microbial communities from Stordalen Mire near Abisko, Sweden - Fen_T0_1 | ecosystem: Environmental > Terrestrial > Soil > Wetlands > Permafrost | place: Sweden: Abisko...
ACGGCATTGAAGGCGTCTTTGTCAAATACCACCGATCGTTCAACCAAGTGTCGTGTAGTGTGGCGTTCGAATGGCATCTCAACAAGGAGTTGATCTCGAAGTCGCTCCAGACGACGAACGTTGTAGTACCCGCGGATGGTACGATATCTACCAGTGAAATGCCATATGACATGGGACTCGAGAAAGTCTGTCCTGTTCCGGTACCACCCGCGCGCAACAAAAAGGGGCAAAAAGTCGATCCAACTATCTGCTGGTGTAGCCGATAGCATGATCCATTGGTTATGCTTAGCCATCTTCAAGAACGCCTTAACCCAAACTCCACTACCAACCAACTTCTGTTCATCTAGAATAATGAAGTGATCTTCAATGTCCTTGTACTTCTGGATGTTCTGCCAACTGTCAACTGTGATATTAACGTGTCCATACGACAGTTCTGGTTCTTGGAAGAGACCAAAGTGTGCTGCCTCAGAGAACCAGTCCAGGCTATCTCTCTTCTTAGCGGTTGTGATGATAAGCAGATCAGTAGGAGTTTCCATTGGAATAGAACGATCCAATGTACCTCCACATGTTTTTTCTACATAATAGGCAAGCGCAGCTAAAGACTTACCTGTGCCCACGTTCCCAGCTAATACGCAACCATCGTGCATCAAGTCAACTGCGGCTCGTTGATGTGGAAAGAGCTTATTATCCGTCATAATAACTGAAGTTCAACCCCTTCCATGTTTAAGTGAAAAAAAAATGAAAACCTATGACTAGTTAGCGCAATGCCAGCTAGGAAATGTTCAGCGCAATGCCAGACTATTTCAAGATCAGCGCAATGCCGATCCCATAGGTTCTCATTATAAGCATTGTTAATTCTGCGTCGTCCATACGGCCTTCAACTGCTCTACAATGCCTCTAAATGGCCCTAGAAGCCACGCTAACAGCTTTAAACCCCGTTACGGAGCTCCTGTAGGGCGATCTCCTGATGTGGTCTGAGCTCCATGTGTCGCCTCCTTCTGCTCTTTGGTCCAGGCGATAGCATTCTTGCTAAAGACTATCGTGTAGAGAATGGCTGCAATGATGAAGCCGTATTGCTTGGTGATGATGGCGTATGCGAACCATAGTACTTGGCAAGCGATGTTGATGTACCAAGACCACCAAACCTTACGACCAGCCAAGATGAAGCCGGTGATGCCTACGACAGTTAGAACCCAACTCCATAGTTGGTTGTGCATACGTCACTCCTCCTTCATGTCTGATCAATGATCCAATCTGGCAAAGGCACCATAGGTACCTCCATCCCTGCCATAGCATGAGTACAGTCGCTTAAGAACCTCCATACTCCGTTTTCCAGAAAAGAATGGCAGGTAGGCATTGTGCCTGAGCCATGTTGTAGAATGCTTGGAGTCAGAGTAGGTACTTCCTTGTTACCATCCCAAGTCCACGACACGCCTTCGGTTCTGTTGACAGGCAGCCTCGCTAGATGATCGCATGCAGGACACCACAACCAAATAGCCTCTCCAAGATAAACATCATTAATATCATCTTCTCCCGAGACAATACATACAGGATTCATGTTTACCTCCTAGATATCAAACGTGATTTCTATCAGAGTTGGATCCTTCCTCACCAGCCTAGCGGCAGTGATGATGACCTCCGTGCCATGATGGTTGTAAGGTTTACCGATGAGATAGTTGCAAGCTCTCTCAGACCAGACTACATTGAAGCCGTAGCCAATCTTAAGTTTGTGCTTGGCCATGATTACTCCTCATCTTAACTTCGTCTAAGCAAGACAAGGAGCAGTACCAGACGATTGGCTTACGTGTTTCCCAAACGCCATTGCTTAGACGAACTGGATCCCCACATCCGGGGCAGTATCGAATGAGTTCTCCCATCCCTAGTCCCACTTCTGAGAGCGCAGCCAGTCAGCAACTGCACCACCAATGGCCTCTCCGATCTTCTCATTGATGCCATCGAAGTTGTCCTTGGCGATAGCGATGACTGTTGGAGTCACCAACTCCTTCATTCGTGATTGGATCTCTGGACTATTCCTGACTTCTTCGACGAAAATCTGACGAGCGACTTGGCTGATGGCCGAGTGCATAGCCTCTTCGAAGATGGACATGTTACTGCCGTACCTGGAGCCTGACTTCTTCTCGAGCAACTCTGAGATAGCATCGGTGATGACCTTCTCACGCTGCTCGGGTGTGATAGACTCCACCAACGACTTCACTACCATTGCTTCGACTGCTTCTGTGTCAATACTGAATGCCATGATCAATTCCTTAGGATATTTGAAGGGACTGTCTTACTATCTTCTTCCAGTTTGATGTCATCTAGGTCGATCTCGATCATGACCCAGTTGTCCTCGACCCATGCTCGAGTCACTACGCCAGGCATTCCGTTCACCTTAGTCCCGACGAACGACTCGAGTGCGTTGTCTGTGATCTCGGTATGCAGGCCAAGTTCTAGGAGCTTAGATTTGATCTTCATCATTCAACCGCCTCATAGGTAGCATCGAAGATGTCCGGCTTACATGGGTAGAGTTCGCCTTGGACGCCCTTGATGATCCAGTCGCCTTCGAAACCAACCATTACTCCTTCAAGCGTTGGAATCATCAATGCCAAAACGTGCTTATCAGTGGGCTGGAGGTTGGTCTGTTCGAACGATGTTGAGTCACGTGGGATGGCATAGCCACCTTCTGGACGACTATCTACCAAATAACCGACATTGACGAAGTCGCACATCTCATTCCAAGTTGTCCATAGAAGTTGGATGGCTTGAATCTCCACTGGTCGCTTACGATATACATAACTCATGATGCTTCCTCTACGTTAGGACGATAAGTATAATGGAGTCGATCTTTTCTGATTTGTTCGATGAGTTGTCCCTTGGCGGTCTTCACCCAGTTCGTGATATCATCATTAGGTAGCCTTACAGCAGATGCGTAAACGTTGTCGCCCTTCCAGTCATGGTTACGGATCGGGATACCAGCATCACACGTCCAGTCAACATAGAAGCCTTCATATGAGGCTCCTCGAGCAAATGATGGACCACTTCGTCGTGCTCTGTGTGTCTCCTGGAGCTTGAGTACTGTTTCGTAACCATTGTCTCCATCGAAGTCGTCAATGTTAATGATCGCTTTGACTAGTTCTTTGTCGATATAGGTGTACCATCGGTTGCCCCACAAAGCATCCAACGGGTTCAGTTCGATACATCCTTCACGAAGGCACATCCAGCTACGGTACTTATGCCGGTACCAAGAGAACGGCCACCACCAAGTCTTACGTCGTTTGTCGCATCTGTGGTAGTCGTCATAGCCCATGTCGTTGTCGTACCATAGGTTCCACCACATCTGTCCAGCATGGAAGCCCAGGTACAAGTTACGCTTGTGTCCATGTCCGACCCAAGCACAGAACTTCCCTAGTCCGGGCCAGTTAAAGCTACCGTAGAAGTTCATCCAGAACAAACAAATATGCCAGTCGACTGGCGTCTCACTTGACGCATTACCAAGGTGCAGTTTGAAGGATGGGCCAGTGTGTTTTGTAGAGATCTCTAGATGCAGTTCGAGTTTACGGTAGCGGAACCAACTTCTGAACAACTTCGGTTCGTGGATGGTGTGTAGATAGAGAGTTTCTCGTTTGTTTACTTTGAACATGTGTCACTCCGGTCCATCTAGATTGTTGACAAGCCAGCCTTCCCAGCCACACTTACATAGCCAGAAGGACTTGCCGAACGGGTTCTCTACAACAGGTACGCCTAAGTGAGTGACGTTCGACTTCTCGAGCCTATGTCCAACACGTGAGTGCTCGAGGATGCGGTTCTTAGTTCGTTGGCCCATAATTACTCCTTAGATATTGACTTATTGAACACGTCATCGAATTCCTTGATCTTCTGGCTGGCAAATTTTGCACTAATCCCCAACGCATTGAGCGAGGATGTAAAGTTAGCCATAGACTCAGCTAGATATGCAAAACGCTGCAGAATATGTTCACGCTCAATACGTCGCCACTCTTTTTCTAAGCTGAAGTAGACGACACAGCAGATGAGTATGAACAATAGACAGAATACTTTGTTCTGTGTCATAGTTACTCCTTACATCCGCCCTTGCAGACGATATATGTCTTGCCACCAATGTTGACAAGGTCGAATCGAAGCTTTCCTCGCTTAGAGGTGAGTGGTGCGTTACAGTAATAACACCTCCATCCTCTCTTGATCATGGTCACTCCTCAGGTTGAATATAGCCCGTCTGCTTCTGTGCATGGTAGAATCGATTAAGCAAGACCTTACCGACGGGTAGGGGGTTAGGTTCATTGATATGATATCCCTCGAGTAACTCGACAATCAGGTCCAACTCATTACGGTTGAGGATCATCGTTGTGTCCTTGCGGTACATCAGAATATGCCCCCTTAAATGTCTACTCTACTTTGAATGGAGGGAACGAGATTGTGTCTCCAGAATAGATAGCCTTAGTATGCGAAAAAGGCACCTTTGCCACACAACGACCATCCTTGTCAATGAGTTCTACATGATCGACGTTAGTGTATAGTGGTTCTTGTTGAGTTGGCTTTGACTGTGGCAGATTAGTCAATGTCTTATGCCATGCTTGGTGGAAGTCCGCCAACTCAGGGACAGTCAAAGCTGCACAAGTCTGACATTCAATAAAATCAGTAGCCATGATATGTTCCTTTTTGAATGTAGGGTCGTTCATCTCGCAGGCCAATCTACCCACTCGTCCATCAGGACTACACCACAACGACAGGTAGGAGCATCATTCAAAGAAAACATCGTCGGATCAGGACGATGTCTGTGGAATGAGAACTTCATTGCTATCCCTTCTGAATAGTTAAGTAGGACATGTCTCCGACAAAGTAGTCGCAGTCATGCCTACGTACTTGACGGCAGTTCAACTTCCCGCCAATAGTCAAAGGATTGGTGTTAGTGATCGTCTTCAATGTACGGTTGATCGAACGGGAGACTCCATCAATCGTGACAGTTACCTTGTTGGCTGTGCGCGAGCAACTGACTACGTGCCAACGCCCGTCATTGATCAGTTTGATGGAGCGGATCGCACCCTTGTTCCCAGCAGTATCGTCGAAGGAGCAGGTGACACTACCGCGACGACTACCATCCAACTGCATCTTCCAGAACGACTGAGTACCCGACTGACCCTTCTGCATCACATTGCCATAGGCCGCCCCAGTCAACCTGATGCGAGTAGTTACTATGAAGGATGATGCGTCTGGGTTCAACTTGTTGCTGTAGACCGTGGCTAGGTGCTGTGGATCGACCGTGCCCCCATCCCCACGAGTGACTTTGGGGAATGAGAAGTAGTCACCATTCAGTCTGATCGAGGTACCAATCGTGCCGTTCAACTTGTTCGGCCCCGAGTCAACTAAAACCTTTGCCCCGGATGCTTCGTTCATCTTGTAGTTGGCAACTGCTGTGAAGGCGGCGGATTGTGCTGTCCCTACGCCAAGTAACAACAATGCTGCCGCCAAAGGCAAAGACAGGAGATATACCTTCTTCATTCTGAGTCCTCTTCCTTTTTTATAAAGTAGAATGAGCCGTTCTCTTCTCGCCATTTGTCTATTTTTTTCTTTTCCTGCCGTTCAACAAGGGCATAGGTCCCTGAGATCGCCAACATGAGACCAAGCATTACCCATATGCTATCCATTGCTCGTGATGTTCCCTTCTTCTTTCTCGGGCCTTTGCCTAACCGGCTGCGGCAGGTCGTGCAGAGCCTTCTGCTTCTTACGCAGGCAAGAGTCGCAGTAACTACTGCCGTTGTAGATGTACATCGTCTCTGGTCGGTAGTAGGTGTTGGGTGGGCAGGCGATACATCCGAGCGTCATCGAGGCCCCCTTCGTTGTGATCGTCCGACGACAATACCGAGATTGTAGGTGAGCACTAACAAAGCGACGAATGCTGATACTAGAACCCACCAGAATATGGTCATGAGATCGTCACCCATCCGTTGTCGATACCCTCTTGTTGCCAACGACGAAAAGCCTCTTGGCCATTCGGAGCAGTCAACGGCCACCAAGCGTCGCCAACTTTGATCGGCAAGTCGAAGCCAACATGGACTGCCCATTCACGCTCAAACTCGTGACGTGCTTGTTCTTGCGAGGTCTTTGAGTTGGTTATGATAGTTACGTTGTCAGTCATCCTAATTCCTCCAAATATAGTGGGAAGGCAGTTTAGCCACATGCCTAGGTGGTTGACTACGATCGAACCTTTGCTCTGCCTTCTTGGTCCATCTGCTTGAGTTCTTCCCGAGTGTAGAGAGTTGCATACCGTAGGAAGCCAAGGACCTTGCACATGTACCAGGATCCGACCTTGACGGCCAACTCAGAAGTGTAGTGACGCCACTCTGGGCTGAGTTCACCACTTGGGTCGCTGTAGTAGACGTGGTATGGGCGGTCGTTCGGGTTCTCCTTGTGCGCTGCCTTCTTAGGTAGTGGTTGTGGTGATGGCTTAGGGTACAGAACCTTACTCATAATTTACTCCTGTTCAGGGATAATGTTTGTGTGGATCTTTATGACTTCAAAGTAGTGATGCTTATCATCATGCATGGGCAGAACACAATGCCAGGTAAGGCCGAGATATCGATCGGTCTCAGATGCCTGACACATTAAGATTGTTACTTGTTCGGCCATAATTCTCCTAACAGTAACTCGTCCAGTTACACCAGAAACTGCCATTTGGGCTAGTCGAGTAAAACAAACCCAAAGCTACTTTGTCTTGAATAGCAGGTGGCCAATGGTTGGCTGGGGTGCCGGCATAGGCTGCAGCGCCATACCGTCGAGCCCAGTCATCCATATACAAACCATGTAACTGATAGGCACCATAACAACCATAGCCTTCACAACCAGATGCGTTATAGGCTGAGTAGTTACCATGAGACTCATTGTTACGGATCAATGCCAAGAGAGCTGGCAACGAACTACTTGACATGCTTTTGGTAACTGGTATTGGAGTTGCCGTTGGCGCAGGTTGCTGCTGTTGTACTAGTATCGCTTCTTGTCTTGCCTTCTGTCTTGCTTCCCTACGAGCTTTTTGTCGTTCGTTCCTGACTTCAATCTGGTCGACATACTGCGCTATGTAAGAGTGATAGTTTACATCAGGCTCAAGTGAGCGATCGGGTTGCGTCATCAAGACTACTGCTGTGAATAGCTCCGGTAACATATAACTCCTTTGTCTCGGCTCCCTTTAGGTTCAAGACGTCAAACAGCATTAGCGCGTCTTCAACATCAATGGCCTGACCGCACACAAGCAGCTGTGCTTGTCGGACGAGTTCGGGAGGTAGGTGCAGTACGTGCATTACTTGCGGGTTGTTGTGGACAGACGGATTCGACGACATATCACTCCCAAATATGGCTGCCTAGAGGATCTACTGAGATACAAGGGGCATTGGGATGTGCTTCAAGATCATGTTTGCTTTCTACACCATGTGCCCGACAAATCCATTTGACTCTACCAGTGAACATCTCCACTCTTACGTAGTGACAGTCAGTGTCGACGTAAATATGGACTTGGTCAGATAGGTTAACCGAGTCTTGTGAGTGTGTTGCACCATCTGGCTCAGGAAGGTCATCGCTGAAGTGTTCGAAGACGTTCCTCTCATTAGGTGCTTCTGTGTCACCTCCCTCTGCATCTGGTAGGTTGACGTACATGTCGTAACCTGAGACCTTCATCTCCTCGACTCTAGCCAGAAGATCTTCCTTGCTGTTACCCGTGAGCTTGTCGAGGCCGTATTCCATGATGGTTGATGCGGTTACCAGGATACGCATTATCCTCCTTCGCAAAGTTTCGTGTGCAGCCTCTTACGGAACGAGATAAAGATCTCGACTGGTGTAGTGTCTTCTTCCTGAGCTGCTGCTTTTATAAACTCAGGAATTAGAACAGCACGACGATTGACAAGATACTGAGCACAAACAAGATCGTCATGATTGACTCTATCTGCTACTGACAATCGATACTCCAAGTCGAGTTCTAATAGTACTTCCTCCATCAAAACTTTCATTGTAGCTAGTTCTTCGTCTGTAATACCAGGCATAATTCACTCCTCAGTGATATACTATGGGTAAAAAAGGAAACGCCTTGTTAGGGGCGCTCCCCTTTTAAGACTTATTTCTCATGGAGGGTTTGGTCATTTTCTTGACTTTGATCTCTATAAGCGAATTCTCTAGCCTCCATCATACGCTGTTCCCACGCTTCACGATGATCGCGGGTAACGATACGCATGCTGTAGATAAAGAATCCGAGTGCGAAGACCATAAAAGCCAAGTCTAAAATGGTTGCCATAAGTCTCCTTTCGATAGGTAAGTCTCATATAATGCCTTGTTTTCGCTGCGATTATGAATTTTTGTTAGATATTATCTATTATCTTTTTAAAATTGTAATCAACTAAAAATTCTTCAAAACGAGGATCTTCCAAAAGTTCTGGATGATCTGCAGCCACCTCAAGGAAAACATTAACAAACCCAAGAGCCAGATTAATCTTTTTGAGAGTAAACCCAGCATTGTGAAGATACTTCCACATCTTGTAACTAGTAAAACCGATTGTGGAAACACTTCCTAAACCAAACCCAAGTCCAACATAAGCAAGCCTTTTACTCATAATTCTCCCTAGATAGAAAACTAGAACCCTTGTGGGGTCCTAGTCTTGATTTAGTTTACTAGCCGAAAGATTCCAAACGTGAGTGCTGATGCGATTACGATTACACCCAGGAACAGGACAAGCGTGCTCAGAATGATCTTCATGGTGATGTTGTAGATCATGTCGATGAACAGGTTGAACAGGCTCCCGAGGAATGCTAAAAGTTGGGCAAGCATGTTTTCTCCTTAGGGATAGATAAGTATCTCATTATATGCATTGTTCTGTACGCGAACTGGAGAGGACGGGTACCGTCGTTGCCCGCCCCCTCCAGAACTTTTAGGTACACCCAGGCGCATCACAGTGCACTACAGGCGGATGCAAGTGTGGGTTGACCACCTTGTCATGGCTTTCAAACCAGGCCAATGCACTGAATGCTATTAAGAAGGTCAATGAGAACAGCAGAATATAGGCTAGGACCTTCCCAATCACGACCCAAGGGCCTTGAACTCAGCATCGCTGATCAAGGTGAACTGTGGCTTAGCAGCAAATGACTGATCCCAGTAACACCAAGCCATAAGGTTGTTGTCACGAGCCCACTTAACTGCATCTGCAATCCACTTTGCCCGGGCTCCATCTAGAGTACCTACGCGTGCTCCATCGTTATTACCATTGGTGGGGTTGTTAGCAGGCGATCCCGTCTCACCAATAGCAAGTGGGAGATTATGCTTCTTCGCAAATGCCAGAGCAGGAGCATACAAAGCAGCAGGTTGCTTCCTAATTGGAGAGTACCAACTGTAACCATCTACTCCAACGAAGTCCCAGATGCCATCGATCCATGCTGATTCTGCTGAGCCATCAATAATATCCTGCATCATATGCACTGGGCCGAATCGAATAGGGACATACAAACCCGAACCTGCCTGAGTCTTCCGATAGGCATTGGCAGCATCAATGTTCTTACGAGCCTTGATCTGATTGGCCTTGAAGACTGCCACACTGATGTCTGGGTTCCATTCATGATGCTCGGTTTGCAGACAAGTATGTCCAGGCGGAATGGTCTTGTAATATGGTGTTCCGTCCTGTGCCTCCAACTTGGTGCTGTTCCATGAAGCACACTGCCCAACATCCTTGCCAGCACTAGTGTTCATGAAGTTAGTCGGCTGAGTGTCATATGACCGACGGATATCCAGTTGTCGACCGCTCTTCTGAGTCAGCACAGCCCAGGTATGTGATCCTGCACTGCTACCAATCAATGTTTTACTCGGCGGAGGAGGTGGAGGAGGTGTCGTTGGATCGAGAAGAGCTTCCAGACGAGCGATTTCAGCTTGTAGCACTACCTTTTCGGCCGTCAATACTCCGATTTGACGATTTAGGTCTGCAATTGTGACTCGTTGTGATTCATTGGCTGCGTTTCCAGCAGCGATAGTGTTTGTTAGAGAGTCGATCTGGTTTGTCTTTGTAGTGTCATACTGCTTGAGTGTGTTAACGACATCATCGATGGTTGTCATGTATTCCTCTCATTAGAATATAACCCTCCCCAGGAGTGCCGGATCATCAGGTCGCGTACCCTCCCCGGCACCCCCGTCTGGAGGGAGCAGTTTAACGTCGTGCTCAGGACGTACTACAAAGCCCTATCAGTCCCGGAGGACGATAGGGAGTAAAACGTTAGGTGCGGCACTAACGTGCCAGGGCTACAACCCGGCTGCTTCGCTACCCTTGTAGAGGCACTTATCCAGAACCTGTCTGCTTAAGGTACCTAACGGATTTTTTAACTACCTAAGAACTGCTTGTACATGAGGCGCGACCCTCGCAGTTCCCGTTCGGTCTTTACTGACCGCTCACGCATCGGACGCCAGGGCCACCGCCCTTTACTTGGTCATTTAATTCTGAGCCTCAGGAAACACGAAGGGGGGCTTCCGAAGCAAGAATCCGATACCGCTCTAGGCCTAAGGTCTTTATACTCGCCCAGACGAGTGTTCGGGGTCTTTAACCCCAATTCATCTCAATCACCTCAATCTACATTGCTATCTAAATCTGTGTGACCTTTCTCATAAGAGAATGTTGATCGTAATCGGTGAATGCGTACATTGTTTCAAATATCTCTGGTGTATAAAACGAACAGTCCAAAACGGTTGATGGGTCTCTAACAAACCAACCGACCTCATACTCCTCAAGCCAACGCAAAGCAACATCGAGGTCATATTTTGTTCCTGCTTCGCTGAGAATAATACCTCTGATGTTCTCTTCGGTAATTGCGATAGCATAGGCCTCCATGTTGCCCCCAGACTTTTACTTAGAAGTGAGCCAATTAACGATCTCGATGATGCTCCAACCAAGAAGGAGTACCATACCAATGATGAAGAGACCTATAACAATAATAGACACCCAAGCAAATTTCTCAATATTCTTATCATTCATTACAGTTCCTCGAACTCAGCATACTTAGCAGAGAAACGGGACTCCTTGACCTTAGCGTAGAGCTCCTTAGTGTAGGCCGTGATGCCAGAGTTACCCCCAGCAACCCATCGACTAGGAGTGATAATGACATCGATCTGCTCGCAAGTATCTCTGCGAATATCGGCAAGATCACGCTCATCTGCACGCAACTTACGATCCCCCTTGATCAGGTAGATCTTAGGAGGTTCGTACTTGTATGAGATCTTCACCTTAAGCAGGTGCTCAGGGGGATCTCCTTCCTCATAACCATCCATAGTCCGGACGTTCCAGCCTTCTTCACGAAGTCGATCTGCAACATCATCGGGTAGGATGACCTGGAAGTTATGGTCACCTAGAGCATTGAAGGTGTCTTCACGCCCATCAAAGTGAGAAAATGCCCACTTGATCTTGACATCTTCCAGCTCAACGTCATCAATCCACTTTCGATCATCAACCATAACTACCCCTTAGGAAAGAACACGCACTCGACCCGGGTGGGGTCATGATATGGTGAACAACCGTCCTCTAGAACAACACGCTGAACGATGTTTTCGACTTCATCCTCAGTGACCGTCATCGTAACTTCCTCATCTGCATTGGCAGGAACATCCATCCCATCCATTACTACCTCAACAGATGGGGCAGATTGCTTCAGCAAAATCTTGTTGAGAGCCGACCGGTGCCGCTTAGCATGGAAGCGATGCTGCTTACCAACGGCAGTACACCACTTTCGAACCTGTTCGTCCTCAAGCGTAGGCGCCAGAGTCTCGGCGATCTCAGCAATGCCTTCGTTATACTTAATGGCTGACTCGTGATAAGTCTGATCCTTTTGCATCAGTTTTTCTCTCTCTTTTCTCTAATGTTCTGTACAGGGATTGCACCAAACGACAGTGCAAAGGGATCTGCCTGTTCCAGAAACTCTGAAAGTCGTTGACCGGCATCTCCAACTGCTTCTATCTGAATCAACACCTTTTCTGGCTCTCTGAAGATTTCAACCTTTGCCATGAGATAATCTTTATCGTCATGGAAAAGGATAGGAAGGTTACGAGATAGATACCGAGAATTACTCATCAGATGACTCATATGATCGATCTATCTCATAATGCTTCTTTGACTTTGACTTCGACTTCGAGTCCGATGCTTGTTTTGCTTTATTCTCACGATTCTGTTGATCTTCACGCTGAGCTCTAAGACCATCTGCCCTTACGGTAGCCAGCCAACGCTCTCGCTTCGCCATGGCCGCTGCATGCTTTTGCTTTTTAGTAGCCACTGATAAACTCCTTCTAGATATATCCAACGTTTTTAAGAGATTCATTAGCCTTGCTCAGAAGATCATCAAAATATGACATGTCAATGGCTTCTTCGAGTTCGAGTTCTTCCACCATCTCGGCCTCAAGCCACAAATATCCCTTGGTGCCTGTTACTGCATACTCTTTGTCTTCATTGATTCTAAGAAGATGACCTTCGCCCTTGCCCGTTCCTTCTTTGATCGGAACGAACCTGCCGATACGCCCAACAAACCGAGTTCCATCAGGATTCGAAATATGGATCGACCCTTTGACTACGTTCCGAGTCTCACACAGATCATCGAATAGGACATCTTCATGACTCAGAAGAGTCTTGAACACATATGGGTGCTGGAACTGAGCGCCAGTGGCAGACCAGGTGTCTCCATCTTTGGCAATATAGACCGCATCATTGAACAGCACGAACTCGTCATAAGTTGCCTCGTGCTCGAAGTCGTATCCATACTTACGCCCGAACTCGAACACAAACTCGATAATTTCTGGAGTGGCCTCTGGGATCTTGATGCTGTCAGTCTTGATGTGGGCGACAACATAGCCTTGCTCTTGGACAGCATGCTTGAGATCGATCATGAACAAGGCTCCACGCTTCGCAACAATGTTGTCTCTGTTACGTGGATCCAAGAAAGCATTCTCGAACTTGGCTGACGTAAGACCGTAAACGATGTTGATTGCGATCTTCAGTGCATCTGACAATTCTTTTGCCTGATCCTCGTCATCAAGGAACGAAGCAAGCTTTCCATCAAGCATACGTCGGGCTTCGTCTAGAGCACCTCGCTTGATAGCAATACGAGCCAACTTCAAATCACTGAACTTGTCAGTATACGGTCCAAAGAGGTTCAACAACTCAATAGACGATGGGTGCATTGATGCGATATCAAGCAAAGCTACATTCTTGTAGACACCAGGCTCAGCATAAACGTATCCGCCTTCACCAACTAGTTCATCCCTATAAGTTGACTTTCCAAAGTCATATACATAACCGGGAAACATCTCTGACAGATCCGTATAGATAAATTCCCGCTGGGGCTTTTTTTCATTGCCAAATATGATCCTGGCTGCATGCTGTTGCGTAGAATGGTTCACACTCAACCCACTCAGAGCAGATAGAATCTCTCGAGCATGCCAGTCACCTTGGCGTGCTTCGAATGTGGCCTCTGTCGCGATAACGTCATTGGCACAATACTCAGTAACCTCGAGCCACCGCTCCTCAGGAACGGGTTCGAGCCAAGGAAGACCCAACTCCATGTGATGTATGCCTAGGTCGATCTCCCACTTCTTAAGCGACTGCTTGATCATGGAGAAGTCATAAATATCGGTGTAACTAAGGTCGTATGCTCCTCCAAACAACGCTGAACGATCATTTGCGATAATACGCTGCGATAGGTCATGCAGTTGTTCATTGGTGTAACCCATGGCTGCAGCATAGAGAATATGGTTGTCGTACCTACGGCAGTTGAAGCCAACTAGTTTAAGAGCAAGCAACTCGTCAACTTCTTGGGTAGACGGGTTGATCATTTTAACGACATTGGCATCGCCAGCGAACTTCCAGCAGATAACGAAGAGGTTGGGAAAGACCTCAACGTCATAGAAAGCGATACGATCATTACTACTATTAGTAGTCAACTCTAGAACATCAGCACTTTGAAACGGCATCTCTTGAACAAGACGGGTGCAGAAACGTGCATGATTAGTACTACTCATTGCAAACGAGTAAACATCAGGATATAGGTCGCTGACGTCATATGGGATCCCAGAGTCGAATGCATCATCCAAGATTTTCTTGATAAACTCGATCGATGGCTTAGTGCCAGGATGGATCTCCTTTTTAAGGTTTTTGACAATCATTGATCTGACTGTTTTCTCATTCGCCATCATTTTATTATCTTGCACAGTCACCTCCTTAAGAGGTAGTCCAGAACTAATAGTTGCGATAGGAAGGTCATTACATCCAGATACTTTCCGTCGTAAACTACTGTTCCCAAGCAATGTTTTGACCTCAATGCCTTCATCATATGCAGCTTTTAGTTCATGGACATCGCCATTCCAAATATAGTGAAGGTGGATCCCACTTCCGCCTTGACTGAACTCGGCATAAGTAGGAGGCCATTCGGCTGCTGTTTCTAGATTGCGCTCTTGTGATTTGTTTCCGTATTCATCTTTCAGGTCGAAGTCAATGACAATGTGCTGCTCAGGGATTTGGACATAATGCAATTGATGCGTGTCCAAGTCTTTTAATGTGGTCGTGACTTCTTCCCACTTGTGCTCAGGTATGCCTGATGATGTAGCATATTGCGCTGGCATGTCAGCAAGCACATCATCCAGAATAGATGTCTTCTGGTCCATCACAATCGAGAGAGGAACGCTATCATCTACCTTAACGAAGCGATGAGTTTTGAATCCAGAGTAATAACTCCTGACTCGTACTCCATCAACCTCAGTACGTTCATCGAACTTATTGAAGTACTCCATCAACTCTGTACGAAACTGGTGTCGCTGCATCTTATGACGGATAAGTGCGTCTTCACAGAACTCCTTGTACAATTGCCACGCCTTATCAAGTGCTATACCATCCTTAGTATAGAGATGGTCATAGATATGCTCGATAAAGTTGAACATGACATCAGTTTCGTACATCATCGTAGTAGGACGATAACTCGAGTAGTGGTTCTTACCCAGATTGTAGTAAATTCCAAGACACTTCTGAGCAATAGCACCGAGTTCGAAATCGATCTGATTGAGCAGAATATGGTAGTGTTTGTTGGGGATAAGGTTACCTGATGGGTGGATGTCGATCAATCGTCGAATGATCCCTGACTTGGAGCCAGTAATACGCACTGGCTCGTTCGTGCCGAGGAACAAGAAAGCATAAGCCCGAGTATAGAACTCGGCCCTGTACTTCTCATTGATAGTCATCAACTCGTGTGAGACAATAGAATTAAGTTTGCTATTGTCTTCAATATGGCTCAAGTCGCCATCGTGCTGGATAGCGACAAGAGGATTATGCTTAAAGCCAGCCATAGCAAAGGCAGCACCCGATGTTGTGATGGCTTTAGCATCGAACGGAATATAGTACCCCTCAAACAACTTTTCGATAATACTCATGATAGTTGACTTTCCCGTTCCAGCAGACCCATAGAAGACAGCAAACTTTTGGTTCTTCTTAGAATCACCAGAGATAATAGAGCCGATAGACCACTCGATTTTTTCTCGTTCTTCTGGGAAATACAATATATTAACTAGTTCATCCCATGCTGGACATGGTGCATCAACTAGAGAATATGGTAGTCTCTTTGATGTATACTTCTTTCTGTCGGGGACTTCATCTGCAAAAGATAGTGTCAAATCAAGTTCTACAGGTGAATCGTCCAAGGTGGAAACGTAGGCTTTGAATTCCTTCCAACTTCGTGATACGTTGGAGTTCATCAATAATGGGGTAGCATCTAGTTTCTGAGCCTCTTTGTATAGGTCCTCATCTACTAGTCTGGCAACATCCATTTCTTCTCTAGACCACAGACCTCTG
>Ga0302321_100002468_pt1 | contig 15847 bp, 13 predicted proteins | sample Fen_T0_1_FD_202505 | JGI IMG/M metagenome (GOLD analysis project Ga0302321, IMG submission 202505) | Peat permafrost microbial communities from Stordalen Mire near Abisko, Sweden - Fen_T0_1 | ecosystem: Environmental > Terrestrial > Soil > Wetlands > Permafrost | place: Sweden: Abisko...
CGAGCAAACGTCGACCTCCTCGCACTCGAGTGCTGATGTCATCCGGAACGAACCGCGGTCAGCTCCTTCACGGAGTCTGAGCCAGATCCACATCAGACTCACACTGACGCTCCAGCCCGCCTACGGCTGCAGTCCTCAGCGACCTGCTCTGCTCGTCCCGTCGGTCGCCGGGGACGTCAGCGCAGTACGAGGGCGAGGACGACGGCCAGGATCACCAGGCTCTGTGCGCTGTGCACCACGATCCCGAACCAGGCGCTGCGGAAGCGGCGGGACGGCCACGACAGCATGACGGTGTCCAGCAGTGCCCCGGGGATGGCCCACGGAGTGTGCACGTGGTAGAGCGCGAACAGGAGCCCGTTGACGACCCAGTCGGCGCGCCCGAACGCTGTCCCCATGCGCGGCAGCAGGAAACCCCGGAACAGCAGTTCTTCGCCGAGCACGGTGTTGAGGATCACCAGCAGGGCGACCACCGCGAACCATCCCCACGCGCCGTGGAACATCGTTCGGCCGGCAGGTGAGTCCAGGAAGGTGCCCAGGTCGCGTCCGGTGACCGGGGGCGGTGACGGGACGAACTGCTCGGCCCCGAAGCCGATCACCAGTGGTACCAGCCACCACCAGGCCCGCCGGTGCGGGCGGTGGGTGCGGGGGTGTTCAGGGCCGTGCAGCCACAGGGCGTCGCGCAGGACGGACCATCGCAAGCTGCCCTGCTCGCGTTGGACCAGGGTCATGACGAGCACGAACTGCCACGCCAGCCCGACGGTCAAGCACGTCAGGAGGGCCTTGGCCAGGCCGGTGGCGCCACCGCCGAACGCGGGAGCGACGGCCGGGGCGACCACCCAGGCCAGCAGGCCCATCGGTACGACGGCGCCCGCCCACACCGTGAGGATCCGGCCCGCGGTGTAGGGCGGTACCGGTCGCCGGCCGGTGGGCCCGGCGGGGTCGGCCGACATCCGGTCGCGGGAGGAGGCGGCGGGCGTGCTGGGAGGGAACATGGCCGGGGTCTCCGAGGGTGGAGTGGACGGGATGGTGCTCCAGTGAACCTTTGGTGATCGGCGTCGACCATGGGGGTGACCCTCCGGACGGGCGTAGGGGCAGCCGGGGTGCGGCGGCGGAGCCAGCCCCAACGCTGGAGGCCGGGGGTGCGCCCGCTCGAGCAGGATTTGGTCCCGCGACCTGGACGTCCGGGCTTACGGCCGGGGTGTCGGGCGACGCAGGCTTCCCTCTCGGCACCACGGGAGGGGATCTGCGCCAGCGCTCCGCGTCGCGTCGTCCGCCCGCCCGCCCGGTGCAGGCGCGCAGCCTGCGCTCGAGCTGCGATGCGGCCACGTGGCGGTCCTGGCCGGAGCGCCACCAGGTCGCGAGCAGGCAGGCACTGCACCAGAAGACCGGAGAGCAGATCCGATCCGCCGCCTCGAGAAGGCGCCGTGGACTGGGCAGCGTGGGTGGTTGGCGGAGCGTGAACAGGGCCTTGGAGGCGGCGAGGGGTGCCAGCCGGGGCCGTGAACGCACGACCGGCGAACCACGTCGGGCGGGGACGCCGGTACCGCTGCAGGTCGTCGTGGTGGGCCTGCGGTGCATGCCGGCCGTCTCGAGGTCTCAATGACGACGTTCCCCTCCGGCGCGAGGCGCCCGCCGGGCTCGTAACCCGTTGGAGCAGTCCGCGTCTGCCGTCGTCGAAAGGCCGTCGTAGGCAAGGCTTGTCGTTGGGAAGGCCTGCCGTTGGGACGGACAGGCAGGTGGCCCTGCGCGACGGCGACCGCGGTCACCCGGTTCCGGGTGCTGCGCAGGCACTGCAGCGCTCGCCGCCCTCTAGCCGTGTCCGCCCTTCAGCCGTGGACGACCAGCGACGGATCGCGGGGGGCCGAGCGCCTTGACGAGGCCTGGGCGAGGGGACCGGCAGGAGGAGCCGGTGGTCGGACACGGGCACGGACGTCGGGACCGTGGCGCGCTCGCGTGAATCGGTCCGACGACGGTCAGCCGGACGTGCTCAACCAGTTGACGAACGCCTGGGAGCCGGGCAGAGGTCTGGCGTAGTGCCAGCCCTGGCCGATGTCGCAGCCCATCGCCGCCAGTCGGGTCACCTGGTCAGGGTGTTCGATGCCTTCGGCGCAGACGGTCAGCCCGAGGTGATGGGCTGTCTCGATGACGAGCTCGATCAGCGTGGAGTCAATGGCGCCGTCTGCCAGCTGGTCCACGAACCATTGGTCGATCTTCACCACGGTCAGGGGAAGCCGGCGGAGCATCGCCAGGGTCGAGTAGCCGGTGCCGTAGTCGTCCAGGGCGATGCCGATCCCGAGGTTCCTCAGCTGTTGCAGGCGGCGGGCCGCCTGGTCGAGGTCGGAGATGGCCGAGGTCTCGGTGAGTTCGAGCGTCAGCCGTCGCGGGTCCAGTCCGGAGGCCGTGATCATGGTGCAGACCTCCTCGACGAACGAGGGTTGCTCCACTTGCCGTGCGGACACGTTGACCGACACCCCGACCGGAAATCGACCGGGGATGACGGGCCAGCCGGCGGTGTCGCGGCAGGCGGTCATCAAGGCCCATCGGCCCAGGTCCAGGACGAGGCCGGACTCCTCCGCGACGTCGACGAACTCGTCGGGGGACACTTCCCCCAGCTCCGCGTCGTCCCAGCGTGCCAGTGCCTCGGCGGCCACGACACGTCCGGTGGCCAGCGTCGCCATCGGTTGGTAGTCCATGCGCAGGGCGCCCGCTCGTAGGGCGGTGCCGAGCCGGCGTTCCAGCTCGTGGCGTCGGGTGGTGCTGTGCCGGGACCGCTGCCCGGCGGCGTCGATGTCGGCGTGGTCCCAAACCCGACCCCGTCCGCGGGCCTTGGCCTCGCGCAACGCCTCCTCGGCCCGCCCCAGCAGCGTGGTCAGGTCCGATCCGGCCCGGTCATCGACGTCCAGACGGGCGTAACCGACGCTCGCCGCGAGGCTGACCATGGCCTCGCCCGAGGTGGAGCGCACCGCGAACGGCAGGGCTGCGGCCAGGAGCATGCGCTCGGCGACGGACCGGCTCGCCCGCGCGCTTGGCACGGTCCCGGCCATCACGACGAACCGATCGCCGGCCAGGCGCAGGACCAGGTCGTCCTGGCGCACGCAGGCCCGCAGTCGGTGGGCGAACGTCACCAGGACCTGGTCACCGGCCGCGCGGCCGTGCCGGTCGTTGACGTCCGTGAACCGGTCCAGGTCGACGGAGAACGCCGCCTCCACCGGATGGGCGCCAGCGGGGTCCAGGTGACGGTCCAGGAAGGTACGCGTGGGAAGTCCGGTCAGGGCGTCGTGCACGGCACGCTGCGCGTAGCGCTGCGCGAGCGCCCGGAACACGTCGCTGATCGAGACGGTGGACACGCTCCCGTCCGCCATGACCAAGACGACGGCCTCGAGGGGTTCGCGGGCCTGGTGGGCGCTGATCGCCGTGGCCGCGACCTCCAGCGCCGTGGCCGCGTCGAGGATCAGGCAGGCGGGTGGCTGGAGCCAGTCCACGCGTCGTCGGTGGCTGAGTGCACGTCCGTACCCTCGGGGCCCGACCAAGCGCTCCTGGAACCAGCGCCGGTCGATCAGGGACGGTCCGTGCGTGGTGTGCACGACCACCCGGCCCAGCGTCGGGTCGCGCCGGAAGAGGGCGTCGAGTTGCGGCACGGGCATGTCCTGGAGGACGACGACCGCCGGCACCGCCAAGGACGCCAGGACAGCGGCCTCGTCCGTCCACGAGAACCACGGCAGTGCCGGCTCGTCCTGCGGGCGCCGCTCGTCCCGCCGACGTGCTCGAGGCACCCGTCCCTGAGTCGTCGTCACTGCGGATGCCTCACCACCGGTCGCCCACGGCCCTCGCGCACCCCGCCGGCGCCGTCGCCGAGCACCTTGCGGGTGCCGGTCCCTGTCACCGGCGCCCAGGTGGCGCAACATTCCAGCGAACTCGTATCACCCGTCGGAAGCCGCCGGGGACGCGGTTCGGACGGTCCTCACCCGTTCGTCACCCGCCGTTCGCCTTGCCCCGCACCCCGCGCGTGGGCCGTCATCCGGACGGCTACCCTACGTAGTGGCTCGAGCGGACGGCGCGCGTCCGGTCCGGGCTGGGGCCTGTCGCTGCAGACCAGCTCGGCTGAGTCGGAACGGCCCTTCAACAGTCCCGCTCCAGAGTGTCGTGGCTCTCGCCTATGGCGTTCTGCGAGCGCAGTGATCCGCAGCAGCGACCCCCGTAGAGACCGTCGTCACGAAACGAGAGCGCGGTGAGGCCAGTGCCCTGCTGGAGTTCCTGCAACGTGACCAACCACGGCACGGTCGCCCGTGGAACGCGTTGGGTGCGCCAGTGCCAGGTCATAGACCCAGTTCCGTGGCGAGGCGGCGGTAACTCGCCATGGGCACGGAGGCTGGGTGGGCGCTGAGCAGTCCGATGGCGACGTGGTCGGCGCCCGCCGCGTGGTGGCTCGCGACGCGTTCCAGCATGACGTCGGTGTCGCCGCAGGCGACGACGCTTTCGATCAGCAGGTTCGTGACCTGGGTGATGTCGTCATTGGTGAAGCCCATCCGAGCCAGGTTCGCCCGGTGGGCGGGCAGGGCGGCCAGGAAGCCGCCGGTGGTGTGAGCCACCTCGATTGCCTGTGCTCGGCGACTAGCGGCGCGTGCTGCAGTCCGTGTTCGCCTGGGACAACACGCACCTGCACGCCTTCGAACGCCCCGTACCCGGCCGTGACGAGCGCGGACGCGGTGGTGGGCGAGGCGCGAGCCGGTCTCTCGTCACGATCCACGAGACGGTCTCCGGGTTCGAGGGCTTCCCTGCGCCGGATCGCCGCGTCGTCACCCGGCGGGTTGATCAGCAGAACAGACGAGCGCAACGAGCTAACGCGACGAATTGATCCATCCGATGAACGAGCCTGTGCTCCCCGATGAACAAGTCACCAACGCCATTGGGTCGTCCGCCAGGTTGTCCTCGGCCCTGGCGGACTATCCGCGCGTCGCCACGTGTCCGACGTGCAAGGCCTACGCGTCCGGCGGCGCCGATCTGGCTGATGAGTGGACGGTCGTGGCGGCCACCCTGGGCCACCACGACAGCGGTCACCAACGCGACATCTTGCTCACTGCCAGCCAGCATTTCGGGGCGTACCCCTGATAGGTCCTCCCGGTCGTGGTGGCGGGCGAGGCGCTCGCCGGCCACTTCGACGACCGAGCCGCCGCCGAGGTTGATCAGCGCCAGGGTGCCTGTCCGGGCGGCCGCCATGGGTGGCGATCTCGTTGCCGCGGGTCGCCGCGAGGGCTGTGGCGACCACTCTTGTGCGAGTGCACAATGAATGGATGGCAAACGACAGGCGACGTACCAAGGTCAGCGATCTCAGCTCGTTGGGGGGCAGCGAGCGGGTCACTGCCCCACTGTTGGTCAGGGGCAGCCGCGGGCGTGGCACTCGCGCGGCCGCGATGGTGTCGCGGGAGGTGGAGTCAAAGTTCGAGATCGGTGAGGGCTTCACCATGCCCGAGTTCGACGGGCTACCTGGGGTGGCTGGTGTTGCAGAACCGCAGATTCACTCCTTGGACGCCATCTACTTCGATACGGACGATCTGCGCCTGCTGGCCCACGGCGTGACGCTGCGCCGGCGGACGGGTGGTTCGGACGCAGGCTGGCACCTGAAACTGCCCGAGGCGGCCGTCGCGGCCACCCGCGAACGGCAGGAAGTGCGATTGCCGATCGGACGGACGCGAACCGTCCCGGCGGCCCTGGCCCGGCAGGTGGCCGTGTACGCCCGGGGTGAGGCCCTCGTCCCGGTGGTCCGGCTACGCACGCGCCGGGTCGAGCGGCCCGTGCTGGCGTCCGACGGCCGGGTGCTCGCCGAGATCGCCGAGGACGAGGTGTCGGCGTCCGCTCCGTCTGCGAACGGTGCTCAGACGTCAGTCAGCGCCTGGTCTGAGCTGGAGGTCGAGTTGGTGGAGGGGCCCGGCGAGGTGCTGGCGGCGATCTCCGAGCGAGTGGTCCGAGCCGGGGCGCTGCCCAGCGCGTCGCCCTCGAAGGTGTCCCGGGCCTTGAGCGACCGGTTGGACCTACTGGGTCGTGGGCCCGGGTCGGGCTCGGTCGCCAACGGCCGACCGATTCTTCCCGAGCGCAGCGCCGGCGCCGTCGTCCTGGCGCACCTGGCCGAGCACGTCCGCCGGCTGCAGGCCAACGACCCCCTGGTGCGGGCCGACGAGCACGACGCGGTGCACCAGATGCGGGTCGCGACGCGGCGTCTGCGTAGTGCACTGGCCACCTTCCGGCCCCTGTTCGACCGAGACGTCACCGACCCGCTGCGCGAGGAATTGCAGTGGCTCGCCGGGGTGTTGGGTGCGGCCCGGGACGCCGAGGTGATCCGCGACCGGCTGCGCCACCTGGTCGACGCCGAACCGGGTGACCTGGTCCTGGGCCCGGTACAGGCCCGCATCATCACCACGATGGGCACCCGGTACCGCCGCGCCCATGCCACCGTCCTGTCCGAGCTGGACGGCCGCCGCTACTTCGACCTGCTCGAGGCTCTGGACCGCCTGGTCGACCAGCCCGCGGTGACCGAGGTCGCCGCCGGCAAGGCGGACAAGGTTCTACTGCCGCTGGTCGCCAAGAGCTGGAAGAAGATGAAGCGCCTGCACCGTGCCGCGCAACAGCTCCAGAGGTCCGCCGAGGACGCTGATCGCGCGGAGCACCTCGACCATCCCCACGGTCTTCCGCCCGGGTCGTTGGTGGACGTGACGGGGCAATCGGCTGCCGACCTGGCCCTGCACGAGCTGCGCAAGGCTGCCAAGCGGGCTCGGTACGCCGGGGAGGCAGTGGCGGCCCGCTACGGCAAGGACGCCCGGCGATGGGCCGGCGCGATGGAGGCGATCCAGGAGACCCTCGGTGGCCACCAGGACACGGTCGTCGTCCGCGCGCAGCTCCGCGAGCTGGCCGTCGCCGCGCACCTCGACGGGGAGAGCGCCTTCACCTACGGCCGGTTGCACGCCCTGGAACAGGCCCGGGCGGGCTCTACCGTCCGCGACTACCGACCTGACTGGAAGCGCGCCACCCAGCCGGCTCTGCACCGCTGGCTGCGCACCTGACGACCCGTCAACCGCCGGGATGATCGGTAGGGCCGGTGACCCGGGCCCACAACGCGTCCCTGGGCCGTTGGTGGGCCGGGCCGGTGAGTAAGGTGGTGGCCATGGACGAATCGGGCCCGACGCCGGAGCTGCTGCAGGCCGTTGCCGACATCGACAGGTCGTTGTGGGAGTCCAGTGACGCCACGACCATCACTCAGCGTAACGAGGCTGTGGTGGCTGCGCTGTCCTCAGGCTGGACCGAAGAGGACATCGCCCGCGCGGTCGGCGTCCGGACCGACGACGTCGTCCGCTGGTCACGGGCCGCCGCCAAGCCGCTGCCGTCCCCCTGACCACTCTCTAACCACCCGACCAGCCAGGGCTGGGGTGGCTCGAACGTTGGCACGCACCACTACCTGGCTGCGGAAGACCATGAACGGGATGGGGTGGCCCGTCGCTGCGTCGTGGCCGTACGCAGTCGTACGGCTTCGTCGCCCACCCAGCCTCGAGGCGGCTCCGCCGAGCACGCCCAGCAGCGTCGTCCTCAGCAGTCCGACGATCACCAGATGGTTGATCCCGGCCGCCAGGGAGTCCGCTGCGGTGGCGGCGCGCAGATGTGGTGCCCGGCCGAATGTGGTGACGTTCTGCGGATCACGCACGAGCACCGGCGCCGGTCAGCGCCAGAAGCACCATCGTCACCAGGCCGACCTAGCTGCTCACCAACCCGGCCCATGGGCCGGTCGGGGCGCCACCCACCACGGGCCGTCCCGGATCGCCAGCATCCCACCAGGACCTCGAGGCCGATCACGGCGAGGATGGATCCGCTGTAGGGACACCGACACCAGGTATCGGCGCCGTACGCCCGGTTAGCCACCAGCATTTCCACCCCCTATGCAGCGCCCAGCGGCAGCCCCGGCGAGCACCGTGCCGGGCCGCCGCGGGCCGCCGCGGTCCGCCGCGGTCCGCCGCGGTCCGCTGACGTCGGCTGCCGCGCCGGCCAGGAGGTGCCGGCCCCGCCCACCGCGAGCAGCACCAGATAGACAGCCGCGTCCGACTGCCCCTGGTCCAGGTCCGGGTACCGCCATCACAAGGTCGCCACGACCCGGCTGCCAGCAGGGTTCCGCCGAGCAGCCCTGCACGCAGACCCGACATCCGGCACCAGAGGTCTTCGACCCGTGGGTGCGGCCTGCGCCTGCGTGATCGTTTCGGCCTGTGTGGATCACTCCGTCGGGTCGCCAACGCACCTCGTCACACACCCGTTCGAGGCCCGCGGCGACGTCGTTATCGCCAACACACGGCCAGGCCGGGGACCTCGACGCCTGCGGTCCCTGGCCGCCTCCTGGTCCTCGGGCCCCGCGAGATCGAGGGCCGCGCCAGGACCGCTGCCTGCACAGGTACGGGCTGACCCGTCTACCCGACGTCGGCGGGCAGCCTCGCATAAGTGCTTGCCGCCGGGGCGTGCCGCGTCGAACGGGTGGGCGCGATCGGTGACGTCGGTCGTCCAGGTGGCCGACCAGCTTCGGCGGGGGTCCTGCGGTGGGGCGGGTCACCGCCCCGGGACGTCGGCCGCTTCGGCACCCTGTCCGCACCTAGGAAGGCGCGCTACGCATGTACGCGTCGAGCCGTACCCACGCGGGCCAGCCCTCGCCGCGTCACGCCCGACGGCGCGATCGACAGGGCGCTGTGGTCGCAGGCCGGCCGTCCGTACGTGGGATACGGCCCATGACCGACCCATCACCGACGGGCCTGAAACGATCGAAACCAGTTTCGAACGCCAACTCCGCGCGACCTTCGTTCGTCAGGCTGTCGGGTGCCAGTGGCCTGAGTTGCTCGAAGGTTTCTCACGCGTCGACGTCGACCGCACCGATCCTGGCCCGGACGTCTGCGGCGTCCGGGTGACCGAGGCCCTCCAGAGTCGCCAACGCCTGGTGCCACACCTGCCGCGCCGACGAGTCGTTGCCGTCGGCGAGGTACACGTCACCGAGGCTGGTCTGGGTCGCTGCCGCTTGGTATAGGTTGCCCGACTCCTGCGACAACCGGATGGCCTCGAGGTAGGCGAGTTCCGCGGCGCCGTGATCGCCGAGTCGGTAGTGGGCGTAGCCGATGCTGTCGTACGTCGCTGCCTGGGCGATCCTGTCGTCGATGGCCGCGTGGATGGCGAGCGCCTGCTGGCAGTTCACGATGGCTGCGGCGTAGTCGCCGTTGAGGGCCTGGTACCAGCCGATGTTGTTCAGGGCATTGGCCTGGCCCGAGTGGTGGCCCGTGGCGCGGTAGAGGTCGAGCGCCTGACGGGCGTGGTCGATGGCCTCGACGTAGCGTCCCTGCAATTCCAGGACCCAGCCGGTGTTGTTGTGGATCCGTGCCTGGGCGTGGTGGTCGCCGAGCTGCCCGGACGCGGTGAGGGCATGGTCGAGGTGGACGTTGGCCTGGTCGAACCGCAGGAGTCTGGCGTAGCCCATGCCGAGGCTTCGATGTGCGTGGGTCAGTCCGGTGCGGTCGCCCGAGCGTTGCGCTGCGCTGAGCGCGGCTTGTTGTACGGACACCTGGATGTCCCACTTGCCCTGCCGCTCGAGGTACTCCGAGCAGGCCCACGCCAGCTTCCAGATGTGTTCGTCGAGCCCGGCGTCCTCGGCCAGGGCGATCAGTCCGAGCAGCACCGGGTGCTGGGCGGTGTACCAGGCCAGCGCGGCGTCGCGGTCGGCGATGTCTTCGGCGCCGACCCCGGGCAGCGGGTCCGGCAGGGTGAGCCGATCGCGATGGGGGCGTAGGAGCAGCGACGCGGCGGCTGCGGTGTGCAGGTAGTGGTCCATGCTGCGGTGCAGGGCGTGCCGGCGTTCGTCGTGGGGCTCTTCGGTCAGGGTGAGCTCGGCGGCGTAGGCGCGCAGCAGGTCGTGGAAGGCGTACAGGCCGGGGTGGTCCTCGGTGAGCATGTGGGCGTGGGTCAGTTCGGCCAGCAGGGACCTGGCGTGCTCGACGGGCACGGCGGACAGGCTGGCCGCGGCGGTCAGGGTGATGTGCGGGCCGGGGTGCACGCCCAGCAGCCGGAACATGCGCCGCGCGGCAGCGGTCAGCGCCCGGTAGGAGGAGGAGAACACCGCCCGCACGTCGCTGACGAGGTCGGGGCCGTCGAGGGCGTCGAGGGCGGAGCGGGTGCGGTGCAGGTCGTCGGCCAGGGTGCGCAGGGGGAAGTGAGGGTGGGTGACGGCCCGCGCGGCGACCACGGCGAGCGCCAGGGGCAGCCGGGCGCAGCGCTCGATGAGATCGGTGACCGCGGACGGCTCGGCGGCGGTCCGGTCGGCGCCGATCCGCTCGACCAGCAGTTGCCGTGCCCCCTCGGCGTCCAGGACGTCCAGGGCCAGCGAGTGCGCTGCCTCGGTAGCGACCAGGCCCTGGAGCCGTTGGCGACTGGTGACCACGACCAGGCAGCCCGGGGAACCGGGCAGCAGGGGACGCACGTGGTCCTCGTCGAGGGCGTTGTCCAGCACGACGAGCATCCGGCGCCCGGCCAGCAGGCTGCGGTAGAGCGCGGCCTGCGCCGCAAGGCCGGCCGGAAGGCGCCGCGGTGTGACGCCGAGGGCCTCGAGCATGGTGCGCAGGGCGTCCTGGGCGGGTACCGGGACGGCGGCGGGATCGAAGCCTCGCAGGTTGACGTACAACTGACCGTCGGGGAACTGTCCGGCCACCCGGTGCGCCCAGTGCACCGCGAGTGCCGTCTTCCCGACGCCTGCGGTCCCCGATACGGCGCAGACGGCCACGGTGGACGGCCGGTTCTTGGCCTCGGCCATGACGGCGTCGAGCCGCGCCAGGTCGGTGTCGCGGCCGGCGAAGCCGCGCACGTCGAGCGGGAGCTGGGCGGGCGTGGGTGTCCCACCCGGTGCAGTGCGGCCGGGGACAGGAGCGGACGGGGCGGCGGACGGGGCGGACGGCGTCGACGGGGCAGCCGGTGGTGGCGTGGACGGCCGTTCGGGCAGCAGGCTGGGATCGGCGGCAAGGATCCGGCGCTGGACCGCCTGCAGGGACGGCCCGGGCTGCAGGCCCAGCTCCCGGTCCAGGATCTGGCGGACGTCGGCGTAGGCGGCCAGGGCCTCACCCTGCTGGCCGACCCGGTAGAGCGTCACCATCAGCTGCTCCCAGAACCGCTCCTTCAGGGGGTGCTCGCCGGTCAGACGTCGCAGCTCGCCGAGGACCTCGTCGTGGCGGCCCAGCTGCAGGTCGGCCTCGATCCGCCATTCCACCGTCTGCAGGCGCAGGGCGTCCAAGTGGGGTGCGTGGGTCTGCTCGACCGCGCGTGAGCTCACATCGGCGAAGGCCGAGCCCCGCCACAGGGCCAGGGCCGCGGCCAGGTGGTCGTGCGCGTCGTCCCACGCCCGCGCGCGGACGGCGTCCCGGCCACGGCGGGACAGCCGAGTGAACAGGAACAGGTCCAGCTCGTCGTCACCCACTTGGATCAGGTATCCCGGCGCCCGGGTGATCACCCGGGCGGCCAGCTCGGGACCCAACGACCGTCGCAGCAGGCGCACGTAGTTGCGCAGGGTCGCGCGGGCACCCGGGGGCGGGTCGCCGTCCCACATCGCGTCGGCGAGTTCGTCGAAGGAGATGGCCTGATTCGCCCGCAGCAGAAGCACGGCCAGCAGGAGCCGGTGCTGCGCGACCGGCACCGTGTGCCCGACACCGGCGTCGTCGTAGGTCAGCAGGGGTCCCAGGATTCCGAATCGCATGCCGCCCCCCGACGATGTCCCGCTACGCAAACAACACGCGATCGCTATGACCCGGCGACACGATAGCAACGGTTCCTCGGGGAGGCGGCGCCGGACAAGCTGTGACGAATCGGCGGCCACGCAACCAGGGGTTCTAACGTGAGCGAAAGGTGCCCCGGCCGACGTTCAGATGGCGTTGCGGTGAACGAGCCGGATCGGGGGCGCGGGCGGTGATGTCCGAGCTGCCCGGGCGATGATCGATTCCCGCTGAAGGCCGTGACCGTCCGCTGCTCCTCGGTGCTCCGTCATTCCTCACCGATCCTTCCAGACCGATCCATCCAGGAGGTGCGATGCCGTCCTCACCGTTGTCACCGAAGTCGCGTGGCGGATTCCGTTCGCGTGCAGCAGGAAGTCTGGTCGCCGTGGCGCTGGCGGGGTTGGGTGCCGTCGCTGCGGCGCCGGGCGCTTCCGCGGCCACAATCACAGTCATCCCGGTCGGCTGCTCGTCGACGGGGGTCGCGACCATCGCGGCTGCGGGCAGGGTGTCCTTCAAGGCGTCCTGCGTCGGGGGCCGATTGACCGTTGCCGGCGTCGTCACCGACACGGCCGATGACGGCCGGTGTCTTCAGCTGTCGGTGGTCTTCCCCGGCGCCGCCACCAAGAGGTTCTCGCCGGTGTGCGGGGTCAACAGGTCCGCCCCGTACACCGCGACCGGCGCCGGAACGCTGGCCACGCTGAGGGTCTCCGTCGCCTGACGCGTCCACGGGCCCTGTCCATGAGTCGGACGGATCCGGATCCGGCAGGTCTGTTCTGCGACATCAACGAAAGGGAGAGCGTCGACATGCAGGTCGAGAAGCAGGAAGACATCCAGCCAGCAGCGGGGGCGCAGGAGATGCCACGCTCCGCAGTTCCTGGAGGGCGAGGCGTCCACCGGCGCTGGACGCCTCGGCTCACGGCGTTCCCGGCGATCCTCGCCGCCGCGCTGCTGTTGGCAGCGGGCGTGGTCGCGACGGCCAGCCCCGCCTCGGCCGGTGACACGGCATGGCGCACCATCAAGTACCTGGACTGCTGGGTGAGCGAGCGCGCCTTCACCTCGGGGCTCGGTGGGCAGATCGGCTACGCCGAGCGGATCTACGTCCAGGGCACGGTGGTGGGCTCGCACCGGAACCCGAGCGACTGCAAGCTCAAGATGCAGGTCTACTTCGACCACCCGCCGAGCCACACCGCGGGAAATCGGATCGTCATCGCGCCGGTGCCGGGCAGGGACAGCTACATCAACGCCCTGTACTACTACTACAACGGCGAATCATCGATCAAGCTCCTCAAGGTGACGATGTATGCCTGCAAGTCCGCGTGCAGTGACGGGGTGACCTATCCCTCACTGAGCTGATCGCCGGCCGGTGGGGGGGTTCCGGTGGTCGGGTGCGTCGCATCTGACCTACGTCCGATTCGCCCACGATTCGCGTCCGACTGGCGCCTGCGACGGGCCGGTCCGACGCGTCGCACCGCCCGCGGTGGGCGAGTGGGCGGACGGGCGGGCCGTCGCGGTGAGTGCTCCGGAACCCCCCGCAGGTCCGCAGGAGCCCTGCAGGGCGCTCCTGCTCCGTCCGCCGCTCGCCCGCGCACGCGTCAAGAGCCGACCGGACGCGTGCAGGCCCTGTGCCGTCGCGGCGACCACCATCTGCACCGACGAGGGCACCCGTTCGTGTCCGCATGGGGGCAGCGACCGACGACGACAGTCAGCCGTCGCGCGTCACTGTGGCCCGCCGGGGCGATCGATCGGGGCATGGTGGTGGTCGCGGGTGGTCGGGGTGTGGTGGCATGGGCCCCATGGCCGAGGCGAGCGGGACGATCGACATCAGGTTCCTGCGGGACGTCCGCCACGGGGGTGACCCGGATCAGCTGGCCAGGGTCGGGGCAGATCTGGCGTCGTTCGTCCTCGCGTCGACCACGTCCATCGATCTGGCGATCTACGACTTCCGGCTGACGGACCCGGACACGACGGCCCTGGTCGTGGCCGCGCTGGTGAACGCGGCCGACCGGGGCGTGACGGTCCGGATCGCCTACGACGCGGGCAAGCCCGCGCCGGGGACCGCCGCGGACTTCGCTCGGCTGCAGGCCGACCCCGCCCCGCCCGGTACGGCCGCCTGGATCAGTGAACACTTCGCCGGGACCCGCGTGATGACCAAGGGCATCACGGCCGGCGGGCAACTCATGCACTGCAAGTACGTGATCCGCGACGCCCCCGCCGCAGCGGCCCTCCAGCACGGTGCCCCGGCGGCCGGCGCCACGGTACCCGGTGCCATCTCGTCGCTCGCCCCGTCGCGCGGGCCGGCCGTGTGGACCGGGTCGACGAACTTCACCGACGACGCCTGGACGCGGCAGGAGAACAACATCATCGTCGTTCGCGACGAGCAGGTCTCGGGCGCTTTCCGGATCGACTTCGATCAGATGTGGGCGACCGGTTCGATCAAGGGCACCGGTAAGAACGACGCCGGCGCCACCACCGTCGCCGGCGGCGTGCTGGGTTGGGACTTCTGCCCGGGCGACGGGAAGAACGTGAACGCCGCGTTGGCGGCCCGGATCACCGCTGCGACCACCCGGCTCATCCTCGCCAGCATGGTCGTCACCTCGCACGAGGTCTTGGCCGCGCTGGCGGCAGCGGTCGACCGGGGCTTGCCCCTGACCGGGATCTACGACGGCGGCCAGATGGACCCCATCGTCGCCCAGTGGAAGGCCAACCCCCACGACGTCGGCGTGCTCGCGAACTGGCAGAAGGTCGCCGCGCACCTGGCCCGCAAGGACTCCACCCCCTACACCCCGACCAGCGTCCATGACTTCATGCACCTGAAGGTCCTCATCAGCGACGACGAGGTCACCACCGGCAGCTACAACTTCTCCTCCAACGCCCAACGCAACGCCGAGAACCAGATCCACCTGACCGACCGTGTCACCGTCGCCGCGTACGTCGACTACGTCGACGCCGTGATGGGGGCCTACGCGTAGGAGGCCACCGACGGCGGGGCGAGGACCCGGCGGACGGCGAGGGGCGAGCCGTCAGCGGCCCGCGTCACCGATTCACCGGCGTTCGCGCGGCTTGAATGCGTCGATCTTGCCTCCGCGTTCGAGGGTGGGCGCCAGGACCTGCTCCACGGTGGGCTTCGATCCAGTCGTAGTCGCGATCGGCGCCAACGGCTCGAAGTAGAGGCTGCAGGCGTGCCGGAGCAGGTCTTCGCGGGCGGCCGGGTCGGTGTCCCTGCCGGCCCCGCTGACGAGGTCGCGGGCCGTCCAGAGATTGATGTCGACGGTGGCGGGGTCGAGACGGTAGCGGCCGTCGTCGCGCGGGAGGTACGCGGTACGGCGGAAGCCCGCGGCCCGGCCCATGACGTGCCGCAGGTTCGAGACGTTGTTGTGGACGTGCTGGTCGGCCTGGCGTAGCCGAGCGCCGGGGTCGAGGTACTCGCCGATCGTTCGGGCGTCGGCACCCCCGGGGGTGGCAGGCCAGGAAGACGGCCAACTCGGCGGCCTTCGCTCCCGGCTGGCTGTCGGATGTGCGGACGGTCTCGCGGTCCTCGACCTGGGCGAAGCCGCTGCGTGAGAGTCCAGCGCTGGGCATCGACGTGGCGGAGCTGAGCCCCCGCGTCGAACGAGCCGTCGAGGCGGCCGAGCACCGGATGCCTGCGGGCCTGCACCCGCATGCCCGCAGGGGTGGTTGCCGCCGGAAGTGCGCCCGAGCCCTACCGACAGGCAGATGGACGGGCAGCTGCGCAGGCCGTGACCGACCGGTCGCCGGTGACCGGCGCCGACGGGGGCAGCGACACCGCGACCTCCTGTCCCCACGGCATCCGTAGCACCGCGACGTGCCCGGCCGTGAACCGGACGGCATCCTCGGTGTCCCACTGCGTGTACTCGTCCGGGTAGGTGAACACCGGCATCTCGACGCCGACGTCGACCCGGTGCAGTTCTGCGTCGGGCAGGTGCAGCGCGCGCAGGCTCGCCCAGTCGAGCGTGACCCGGGTGCCGGTCCGCTTGTCGAACAGGTCGGTGAAGTGCTGGTCGGTGCCGCGCACCCGGTATCCGTCCGCGACGAACCCGACGAGCCAGCGGCTGTCCGGCGAG
>Ga0302321_100002469_pt1 | contig 15846 bp, 14 predicted proteins | sample Fen_T0_1_FD_202505 | JGI IMG/M metagenome (GOLD analysis project Ga0302321, IMG submission 202505) | Peat permafrost microbial communities from Stordalen Mire near Abisko, Sweden - Fen_T0_1 | ecosystem: Environmental > Terrestrial > Soil > Wetlands > Permafrost | place: Sweden: Abisko...
GTGGCGCCGGATCCTGGAGCAGTGGGAGGGCACGATCGGGCTCAACTTCGACCCGAGCCACCTGGTCCTCCAGATGATCGACATGCGCCGGTTCCTGGTGGAGTTCGGGAAGCACGTCCTCCACTACCAGGCCAAGGACCTCATGATCGATCGCGACGGGCTCTACGAGCGCGGCGCGTTCAGCATGGGCATGGGCTGGCAGATCCCGCGCATCCCGGGTCTCGGCGAGGTGGACTGGGGGATCGTCCACGGCGAGCTGTACCGCCAGGGCTACGAGGGGGACTGCATCATCGAGCACGAGGACCGCCGGTTCGAGGGGACCGACGAGAAGGTCAAGCAGGGCTTCCTGATCGCCCGCGACGTCCTGCGGCCGTACTGCCACTGAGCCGTCCCCGACCCGCCGGGGGAGTTGACCTCGGGGCGAAGGGTCCATACCATCGGTAATCGATTATCGAGGGCACCGAGGCGAACCCATCCGTCCCCCGGACCGCAACCGACGGCCCTCACATCCGGAGCGACATGACACTGACCATCGCGGACCTCACCGAGCACGACATCGCGAAGACCATCGACCACAGCCTCCTGCGGCCCGAGCTGGACGACGCGTTCGTGGAGGCCGGCTGCCGCCTGGCGGCGAAGTACGACGTCGCGTCCGTGTGCGTGCGCCCGGCGGATGTGCGGCGCGCGACGGCGATCCTGGAGGGGACGGACGTCAAGGTCGGGACCACCATCGGCTTCCCGCACGGCAACCACGCCACCGGGACCAAGGTCTTCGAGGCGAGGCAGGCCCTGGCGGACGGCGCCACCGAGCTCGACATGGTGCTCGAGATCGGCGCCCTCAAGAGCGGCCGCGACCAGGACGTCGAGGACGACATCCGCGCGGTGGTGGAGGTGGCCCACGCGGCCGGCGCCATCGTCAAGGTGATCTTCGAGAACGCCTACCTGACCGACGGCGAGAAGATCCGCGCCTGCCGGCTCACCGAGGCCGCAGGCGGCGACTTCGTCAAGACCAGCACCGGGTTCGCCCCGTCAGGGGCGACCCATGAGGACCTGCGCCTGATGCGCGCCAACACCTCCCCGCACGTCGCGGTCAAGGCCGCCGGCGGCGTCCGCACGCTCGATGCCCTGATCGCCGTCATGGACCTCGGGGTCACGCGCATCGGCGCCACCGCCACCGAGGCGATCATCCTGGACTTCCGGGCCCGCAAGGCCGGCGAAGGTCCCGACCTCCCGTCCCCGGTCGAGGCGGGCGGCTACTGATGGCGACCCCGGTCCGGATCGGGATGCTGGGCTGCGGCTTCATCGGGGAGTTCCATGCCCTCGGGCTCCGCTACGTGCGGGACGCCCGGCTGGTGGCCGCCTGCGACGCGAACCCCGAGCGGCGGGAGGCGTACACCGCGCGGTTCGGCGGCCGGCCGTTCGCCACCGTCGAGGAGCTGTGCGCCGACCCGGACGTGGACCTCGTGATCGTGTCGCTGCCCAACCACCTCCACCGGGCCGCGGTGCTGGCGGCCGCGGCGGCGGGCAAGGCTGTCGCCTGCACCAAGCCCCTCGGCCGGAACGCGGGCGAGGCGGCGGACATGCTGCGCGCCGTCACGGATGCCGGCGTCTTCAACGCCTACCTCGAGAACGTCATCTTCAACCCGGACCTGCTCCGGATGCGCGACATGGTCGAGGCGGGCGCCATCGGCCGGCTCACCACGGTTCGTGCGCGGGAGGGCCACTCCGGCCCGCACGCGGCCCACTTCTGGGACGCGGAGCTGGCCGGCGGCGGCGCCCTGCTGGACATGGCCTCGCACGGCGCCGAATACGCACGCTTCCTGTTCGGGAAGGACCTGGCCGTGACGGACGTCTTCGCCTGGGGCGCCACGCTCGTCCATGGAGCGAGGACCAGCGGCGAGGACAACGCCGTCATGGTCATGCGCTTCGCCGACGGCCGCGCGGCCACGATCGACGTCTCCTGGTCGTCCAAGGGCGGCCTCGAGGGGCGCTTCGAGGCCTACGGCGACGCCGGCCGCCTGATCACGGACATCAGCGTTGGCTCGCTCAAGGCCTTCGTGGAGCGGCCGGCCGGGTACGTCGTGGAGAAGGCCGACGCGGAGACGGGCTGGCTGTTCCCGGTCCCGGACGAGGTCCGCGTCCACGGCCACGACCTCATGATGGCCGACGTGATCGAGGCGTTCCGCGACGGCCGTGCCCCCCGGGAGACGTTCCACGACGGCTACGCCGTGAACGCCGTCCTGGACGCCGCATACCGGTCCCTCCGGAGCGGCGCGTGGGCGCCGGTGGCCGGCGAGCCCGTCGCGGGTACCGTCGCGTGACCCTCGCCGTGACGGCCGCGGGGACCTGGCTGCGCGATGCCGCGGCCGTCCTGGCGTGCGTCGCGGAGACCCAGGCGGACGGTATCGAGACGGCCTCGCACTGGTGTGCCGACGCGATCGCCGCGGACGGCCTCGTCCACCTCTTCGGCACGGGTCACTCCCGGATCCCCGTGGAGGAGATGTTCCCGCGCTACGGCTCGTACCCGGGCTTCAACCCGATCGTCGAGCTGTCGATGACGTTCCACACCCAGGTGGTGGGGGCGAACGGACAGCGCCAGGCGATGTTCATCGAGCGGCAGCCCGGGCTGGCCGAGGTCATCCTCTCCAACTTCCACTTCGGGCGGCACGACGTGATGATGATCTTCTCCGCGAGCGGCCTGACGGCCGTCCCGGTGGAGATGGCGCGCGGGGCGAAAGCCCGGGGGATGCGCGTGATCGCGGTCACGTCCGTGGCGCAGTCCATGTCCGCGGAGCCCGAGCCGGCCGCCGGCGAGCGGCTCCTTGCCGTCGCCGACCTCGTGCTCGACCTGTGCTCGCCGCACGCCGACGCGACGGTGAAGATTCCCGGCCTGGAGAGTCCGGTCGGCCCTGTCTCGACTGTCGGCGCGGTCGCCATCGTCAACGCGATCAAGTCCCGGACCGCCGAGCTCCTCGTGGAGCGGGGGGCCATGCCCCCGGTGATCAGCCGCGCGAGCGCGGTCGGCGCGGAGCGGTCGAGGGAGCTGTTCGACGAAGCCTATCGAGAGCATGCGCGGCGGCTCGCCCGTGCGATCGACCAGCAAGGAGGTGGGTGACGCTCCAAGGAGCCAGACGCAACTCCCAGGGTTCTTGGCGGACCTCTGCTCCATCAGGAGCGACCGGCCGCCGCAAGGAGGAGACGCACTACATGAAGCAACTGGGCAAGACCCGCGGGATCGTCGCCATCGGCGCGATCGCGGTCCTCGTCGCCGCGTGCGGCGGCGCTGCCGCTACCCCGGCCCCGACGACCGCTCCGGCCACGGCGGCCCCGGCCACGGCGGCCCCGGCCACGGCCGCTCCGGCGTCCGAGGCCCCGGCCTCGGTGGCCCCGAGCGCCGCGGCGACGGGCTTCAAGATCGGCTACAGCAACGGCGGCGGCGTCGGCAACGGCTTCCGCGAAGAGCAGATGTGCACCGCCAAGGCCGAGGCGCTCGCCTCCGGCAAGGTCTCCGAGCTGAACCTGATCAGCCGCAACACCGATGCGGCCGGCCAGCTCCAGGACATCCGTGACCTGATCGCCGCCGGCGTCAACGCCATCGTCGTCAACCCGAACGACGCCGACGCCCTCAGCCCGGCGATCGACGAGGCCAAGGCTGCCGGCATCCCGGTGGTCTCGGTCGACGCGTACGTCAACAACAACTACGCCTACAACCTCTACAACAACCAGATCAACTACGCCTACCTCGGCGCCAAGTGGCTGTTCGAGCAGATGGGCGGCAAGGGCAACGTCTACTACATGCGCGGCCTCGCCGGTCACCCGGCCGACAACGACCGCGACATCGGCTTCAAGAAGGCCCTCGCCGAGTACCCGAACATCAAGGTCCTCCCGAACGCCGATGGCGTCGCGACCGGCTGGGATCCCGCCAAGGGCACCGAGCTGATCAACAACTTCATCGCCTCGGGCGACTATGACAAGATCCAGGGCATCTGGACCTCGGGCATCGACTCCCAGATCGTGGACGCCATCAAGGCGGCCAACAAGAAGTTCGTGCCGGTTGTCGGCGCCGACCTCGGCGCCTTCGTCAAGCAGCTTCTCGACCCGGCCGGCTACGCCGGCCTCACCGGCGCCGCGGTCACGAACACCGCCGCCGTCGGCGGCGCGGGCGTCAACCTCGCCATCAAGCTGCTCGAGAAGCAGGCCGTGCAGACCGACCCGTCGGCCACCAAGCCGAACACGGTCCTCCTGACCCCGGTCGTCGCGGAGAACGTGACCGACGCCGGCAAGGCCCTCCTCAAGTCCTGGCAGGTCGACGGCCTCGATCCCAACTGGCCGCTGGGCCTGAAGATCGACGGCTGGACGACCTACACCCCCGAGCAGGCGATCGCCTGCAAGGGCCCGGGCGAGTAGATCTCCCTCGGCTCTGACAACGCGAGGGACGCCGGCTCCGCCGGCGTCCCTCGCGCCCTACCCCCAACCGACAGGACCCATGAGCCTCACCTCCACCGACCTGCTGCTCGAAGCGACCGGGATCTCCAAGACCTACGGCGCCGTCGTGGCCCTGAAGTCCGCCTCGCTGGCAGTCCGCCCCGGGGAGGTCCACGCCCTGATGGGCGCCAACGGCGCCGGCAAGAGCACCTTCGTCAAGATCCTCACCGGCGCGATCCGGCCGGACGGCGGCTCGATCTCGCTCCGCGGTCGGCAGCGCATGGCGCACTCGCCGGGTCAGGCGCGCCACAGCGGGCTGATCTCCGTCTACCAGGAGCCCGCCCTGATCCCGGACCTGGACATCCGGGCCAACCTCCGGCTCACCGAGACCCCGGTTGAGCCGTTCCTGCACTGGCTCAACGAGCTCGGCCTCGGCGGCATGGACCTGTCGAGCCTGGCGCGGCGCGTGCCGCTTGCCTCGCTCCGGATCATCGACCTCGCCCGGGCGCTCGCCATCGAGCCCGCCGTCCTGATGCTCGATGAGATGACCGCCGCCCTGCCCGCCGATCTCACGGAGCGGGTGCTCGACGTCGTCGGCCGGGTCCGGGGCAGCGAGCGCAGCGTCATCTTCATCTCCCACCGCCTGATCGAGATCGCCGCCGTGTGCGACCGGGCCACCGTCCTGCGCGAGGGCGAGACGGTCGGCGTCGTGGACGTGACCGCGGGCTCGGACGAGAAGATCGTCGAGCTGATGCTCGGGCAGGTCGTGGCCGAGATGGCGACCATCGAGGAGCGCGCCACCGCCGCCCGCGCCGCGGCCAGGCAGCCCCGCGTCTCCGCAAAGGGCCTCGCGCTGGGCACCAAGCTCCACGACGTCTCGTTCGACCTGTACCCGGGCGAGGTCCTGGGGGTCGTCGCGCTCGAGGGCCAGGGCCAGGACGAGCTGTTCGACATCCTGTCCGGGTCGTCGCGGCCCAACGGCGGCGAGCTCGCCATCGACGGGAGCCCCGTCTCGTTCCGTCACCCGGCGGACGCGATCCGTGCCGGGCTCGTGTACGTGCCCGCGGACCGCGCCGAGGCCCTGCTGATGCAGCAGTCCGTGCGCGACAACATCGCCCTGCCGTTCACGGCCAGCGTCGGCAGCTGGGGTCCGATCCGGCTCGGCCGCGAGAAGAAGCTTGTCGATGGGGCCATCGAGACGCTGCAGATCGACACCCGCGCCCAGGGCGAGGTCCGGAGGCTGTCGGGCGGCAACCAGCAGAAGGTGACGATCGCGCGCTGGGTCGCGGGCGGCGTGAAGACGATGCTCTGCTTCGACCCCACGCGCGGCATCGACATCCGGACCAAGCACCAGATCTACGTCCTGCTCCGCGACCTCGCGGAGGCCGGTGCCGCGGTCCTGCTCTACACCTCCGAGCTCAAGGAGATCCAGCTCGCCTGCGACCGGGCGATCGTGATCTTCAACGGGCAGCTCGTGGCGGAGATCCCGGTGGCGGACGCCGACGAGGCCACGCTGCTGCGGGCTGCCTACAACCTGCGCTCGGACGCGGTGATCCCGGAGCTCGCGCTCGCCGAGGCCGCGTCCGAGGCCGGGTCCGAGACTGCCGCCGCGCCACCCCCCGAGGCACGCGTCGAGGGGCCGCCCGAGGGGCCGCCCGACCCCGGCCCCGTGACCCCGGCCGAGACCCCGGAGGACGCCCGATGACCGCCGCGGCCGCGACGATGGCTCGCCCGAACCCGCTCCTGTCGGTGCTCCGCAAGAACACCTGGACGCTGGGCCTCATCGGGTTCCTCGGCGTCCTCCTGTTCTTCACCAAGCTCATCAACCCGACCTACGGCGCCACGGGCGTCCAGAACCTGGGCATCGCCGTGCTGCCGCTCGCCTTCGCGGCGGTCGGCCAGGCCATCGTCATCATCTCCGGCGGGATCGACCTCTCGATCGGCTCGACGATGGCGCTCACGAGCGTGATCTCGGCGGCGCTGATGAAGGATCAGCCCGGGGAGGTCGGCGTCGCGGTCGTGCTCGGCGTGCTCCTGCTGGGCATGCTGCTGGGTCTCGTGAACGGCGGGGTCGTCGTCTTCACGCGGGTGCCGGACATCGTCGTGACCCTCGCGATGTCGTTCGTGTGGGCGGGCTGCGCGCTGCTGGTGCTCCAGCGGCCCGGCGGCGGGGCGTCGGACTGGCTCAAGGCGCTCGTCGCCGGGGCGCTGGGCAGCGAGTGGATCCCCAAGTCGGCCGTGGTCATGGTCGTCATCGTTGCGCTGATCTGGATCCCGGTCAGCCGGACCCGCCTCGGGCTGTCGATCTACGCGATCGGCAGCAACCGCCTGGCGGCCTTCCGGTCCGGCGTGTCGGTCGGCGGGACGCGGATCGTCGCCTACGTGCTGGCGGGCCTGTTCGCGGCGCTGGGCGGCCTGTCGCTCACCGCGAGCACCGGCATCGGGACCCCGGTGCCGGGTCCGTACACGCTCATGAGCGTGGCCGCGGTCGTCCTCGGCGGCGTCAGCCTCGCGGGCGGGCGGGGCGGCGTGTTCGGCCCCATCGTCGGCGTCATGGTCCTCCAGATCATCCGGACGGACATGACATTCCTCAAGGTGGACTCGAACCTCGCGACCGTGCTCCAGGGCGCGATCCTCATCGGAGTCGTCATGATCGGCAGCCTCGTCGAGATCCGGAGGGCGCGCGCATGACCAGCGCGACGAGCACCCCCGAGCTGCACGCGGCGACCCGCCGCGGCGGCCTGCGCACCCTGTTCCGCGACCGCCCGATCATCCCCCTCATCGGCCTGCTTGCCTTGCTGGTCCTGGTCATCCAGATCCTGCGGCCCGAGGTCATCAACCCGGGCTGGGTGGGCGTCGTGATCCGCGCGGCGGTCCCGCTGTCCATCCTCGCGGCCTGCCAGACGATCACCTTCCTCACCGGCGGCATCGACCTCTCCGTCGGCGCTGTGGCCTCCATGACCGGGTTCTTCGTGGCGACCCTCGTCGGCCACCAGGGTCTCGCGGTCGCGATGGCGATCGCGCTCGCGATCGCGCTCCTCACGGGATTCGTCACGGGGATCGGCGTGGGCGTGTTCCGTGTCCACCCGCTGATCATGACCCTGGGCATGAGCCTCGTCGTGCTGGGCTTCGCCAACGTCTGGCAACGGATCATGGTCCAGACCGGTGCCGGCGTGCCGCCGGCGTTCCGCTGGATCGGCTCGGGATCCCTGTGGGACGTGATCCCGGCCAACCTGCTGGTGTGGATCCCGATCGCCGCCCTGGTGATGTTCATGCTGCGCCGGACCGGTTACGGCCGCCAGCTGTACGCGATCGGCGACAACCCGATCGCCTCGCGGCTGGCCGGCACACGCTCCTGGCGCGTGATCCTCATCCTGTACATGATCTCGGCGCTCCTCGCGGGCATCGCCGGGTTCATGTTCTCGGGCTTCACCAACGTCGCGAACGTGAACCTCGTCGACAACCAGGTGCTGCCCTCGGTCGCGGCCGCGGTCATCGGCGGCACGTCGATCATGGGCGGGCGCGGCGGCTACGGTGGCACGATCGTCGGGGCGCTGATCCTGACGGTCCTCACCTCGCTGCTCTCGGCTCTGGGCTTTCCGGAGCCCGTCCGCCAGATCCTGTTCGGGTCGATCATCGTCGCCGTCGCGGCGGCGTACACCCGGGTCACAGCGGAGTCCTGAGCAGGGCGCCGACGGAGGGGAGCGGACATGGCTGAGGGCGCGACCCGCCACCTGGGGCTGGACCTGGGGGCCACGAACCTCAAGGTCACGGTGGTGGAGCACGCGGCAGGCACGTGGACGGCGCTGAGCCGCGAGCAGGTCCCCACCCGCGTCACGGCGGACCCCGACGCCGTGCCCGACACCGTGGTGGCGCAGCTGGCCCGAGTCGCGGTGGCGACGATCGCCGCGCAGGGTCCCGTGGCGAGCATCGGCATCGGCATCCCCGGGCTGTACGACCCGGTCACCGGCTCGACGCGGTTCCTGGTCAACGTGCCGGGTCCGTGGGCCGGCCACCCGGTCGCCGGGCCGGTGTCCGACGCCGCGGGCGTGCCGGCGTTCCTGATCAACGACGCCCGCGCCTTCGGCCTGGCGGAGCTGCGCCTCGGAGCGGGCCGTGGCGCCTCCTCCATGGTGGGGCTCACGCTGGGGACCGGCGTCGGCGGTGTGCTCGCGATCGGTGGGCGGGTCCACCAGGGCCACGACGGGACGGCTGGCGAGATCGGGCACCAGACCATCGACCCTGACGGGCCCTGGTGCGGTTGCGGCAACCGCGGCTGCGTGGAGGCCTATGCGCGGGCCGACCAGATCGCGGCGGCCTGCGGGACCGCGACTGCCGAGGAGGCGGTGCGGGCCGCTCGGGCGGGAGACGCGCGTGCGATCGCCGGGCTGCGCGACGTTGGGCGCTACCTCGGCATCGGGATCGCGAACATGATCACCGTCATCGCACCGGACCGGATCGTGCTGGGCGGGGGCGTGGCGGCGGCCGGCGACCTGCTGTTCGAGCCCATCCGCGACGAGATCCGGCGCCGCGTGAAGACGACCTCGATCGACGAGGTGACGCTGGTGGCGGCCGAGCTCGGGACGTGGGCCGGGTCCATCGGCGCGGCCGTGCACGGGGCCGAGCGGGCCGGCGTCGTCTGATGGTCGCGTGATGGAGGCGACCGCGTGATGGAGGGGACGGCCTGGCTGCCGCAATACCGCCAGATCGAGCTGGCGCTGCGGGCACGTCTCGAGGCGATGCCGCCGGGTGAGCGGCTCCCGTCCGACGACGAGCTGTGCCGGGAGTTCGGCGTCTCGCGCATGACGGCGCGCAACGCGATGCAGCGCCTGGCCGAGGACGGGCTGGTCCAGCGGATCCCGGGGCGCGGGACGTTCTCGGTGGCGCCGCCCTCCCATCGGCACGCCGACCGGCTCATGGCCTTCTCCCACGAGATGGAGCGGCTGGGGCGCGTGGCGTCATCCCGGCTGCTGGCCCGCGAGATCCGTCCGTCGACCGAGGGGGAGGCGGCGTTCCTGGGCCTGCGCCCGACCGAACCGGTGGTTGTCGTGCGCCGCCTCCGCCTGGCCGACGGCGAGCCCATCGCCCTCGAGACGGCGGTCCTCGTCCGCCGGACGGCCGGCGTCGTCATGGCGGCGGACCTGGAGGGTGGGTCGCTCCACGAGGCGCTCGCGACCGCGGGCCTCCACCTCCGGCGCGGCAACGCCACGATCACCGCGGAGGCCGCCACGCCCGACGACGTGCGCTTGCTGGGGGTGGCGCGCGGTGCGCCGCTGCTGGTCGAGCGGCGGGTGATCGCGGACGTGACGGGGCACGCGGTGGAGGCGACGGAGTCGCGCTACCCGGGGGAGCGGTACGCCCTTGATGTACGGTTCGAGGTCGAGGCGGGGACCGCGGCGGCGGGATCCCGGTAGGCCGCGTGCAGGTACCGGTCCGGCGAGCGGCCGGCGCCGGGTGGCGGCCCTGAGCGGTGGACGGGGCTCGGCGCCTGCGCGGTACGCTCCCCCTGACCACCACCGGGAGGACCGATGACCGAGCCCACTGCCAACCCCTGGCCCAAGGCGATCGGCGCCATCACGCTGTTCGTCGAGGATCTCGCCGCGACGCGGCGGTTCTACGCGGACGTCTTCGGGCTGCCGATCCACTACGAGGACGCCGACTCGGCGGTCTTCAGGTTTGGCGGCCTGCTCGTGAACCTGCTGCGGGTCGAGGCGGCCCATGAGCTGGTGGAGCCGGCAACGGTCGGGTCGCCGGACGCGGGTCCCCGCTTCCAGCTGACGATCGACGTTCCGGACGTGGACGCCACCTGCGCGGAGCTGGCGCGGCGCGGCGTGACGCTGCTCAACGGCCCGATGGACCGCCCCTGGGGCATCCGAACGGCCAGCTTCCGGGACCCGGGCGGCCATGTCTGGGAGGTCGCGGGCTAGCGCCAGCCGGTCCCGGTGCGCCCGCGCCGCCCGTGGCCTCTGGGACCGCCCCGGAAAGGCTGAGCCCGGGCGGCCGATGGGGGGAGATCGACCGCCCGGGCGAAGAGGGCGAGCCTGCTAGGTCGTGCTGATCCCGGCCAGCTCCAGCATCCGCCTGGCGGTGTAGGAGGGCCCGTCCTCGCGCGTCAGCTGCGCCAGGACATCGATCGGCAGATCATCCAGGATCGCCCCATTGGAGTTGAACAGGAGGTGCTGGTCCACGGCGAGGCCGAACGCGGACCCCTCCTTGACGGCGTGGTACAGGTTCCGTGGCGCGACGGAGTCGCCCACGTTGAGGACCTGGACACCCGCCGCGCGCAGCTCGTCGTAGAGGGCGAGCTCCGGCCGCTGGTGGCAGGTGACGATGTCGTCGACCTCGAGCTCGGACCGCTTGAAGTCCTTGTCGACCAGGACGACGGACGCGTCACGGATCTCGGCGACCGTCGTCGACGTGATCACCGTGACCGGGTGCTTGTACGGCCGGGACGAGAGGACCTCCGCGTCCGTCTGCGCGAAGCGCTTGCGCAGGACGTACATGTGGATGACCTCGCAGTCGGCCGCGAAGTCGCGGTTCTCGGTCACGATCGTGACCTCGCGCCCGATGTCCGCCAGCCAGGCCGCGGTGTCGGCTGCCGCATAGGAGTCGCCCCAGAGCAGGACGCGCTGCCCCAGCTTGCGCATCTTCCGTGCGCCCGGGTGGCACTCGCAGGAGATCTTCGGGCAGGCCATCGTCTCCTCGAACGGCACGACCTTGGAGGTGTCGCCGACGACCGGCGGCACGTACGAGGCGGCCCCCGTCGCGTTGAGGACGACGTCGAACCCGCGCAGCTCGTCGACCGTCGGCGCATGGTTGAGCCGGATCTCCACGGCCAGGTCGAGCAGCTGGTCCCGGATCCAGTCCAGGTACCAGCGCATCTTCTCCTTGCCCGGGACCATGCACACGTACTTCATGGCGCCACCCAGCTCGCCGGAGCGCTCGAAGAGCGTGACGAGGTGCCCCCGCTCCGTGGCGATCCGGGCGGCCTCCATGCCGGCCGGGCCGCCGCCCACGACCGCCACGCGCACGGGCTTCCCGGTCCGTTGCATCTCGTCGTACGCCGGCTGGCCGCAGGCCGCGTTGATGGAGCACGCGATCTCGTGCTTCGCCATCAGCGACTCCTGCCAGCAGCCGCCCAGGCACGAGATGCACTTGCGGATGCTCTTCACCTTCCCGTACTTCGCCTTGACCGGCCAGTACGGGTCCGCGAGGAGCTGGCGGGCGAGGCCCACGAGGTCGGTCTTGCCCTCGGCCAGGATCCGCTCGCAGTAGTCGGGGTCGCGCAGCGAGTGCGAGGTGATGACCGGGATCCTCACGACCTTCTTGGTCGCCTCCGCGGCGTAGGTCGCCCAGCCTTCGGGGTACTGCATCGGGTCGAAGCCTGCGCCGGGGCTCTCCTGCATGCCCTGCGAGAGGTCCAGCGCGGCGACGCCTGCCCGCTCCAGCACGCGTGCCGTCTCGAGGCCCTCCTCCATGTCGCGGCCGCCGGGACACCACTCCTCGAACGAGTAGCGCACGAGGACCGGGAAGGCCTTGCCGCACTTGCGCTGGATCGAATCGATCACCGCCAGTGGGAACCGCATCCGGTTCTCGAACGTGCCGCCGAACCGGTCCGTGCGCATGTTGAGGTAGGGCGACATGAACTCGGACAGGAGGTAGCCGTGCGCCGCGTGGAGCTCCACGGCATCGAAGCCGGCCTGCTTCACCCGCCAGGCGGCCTCGGAGAACAGGTCGACGAGCTCGAGGATCTCGGGGATCGACGCCTCGCGGATCTCCTTGCCCTGCTCCTCGGCGTTCTCGTAGACGATCTCGTGGCCCGCGGACCACGGCAGCTTCAGGACGCGGTCGGTCGCGCCCAGGGTGTTGTAGCGCGGGATCGCGCACTGGCGCCCGGGGTGCTGCAGCTGGACGGCGGTCTTCGCGCCGTAGCGGTGCATCGACTCCGCCAGGCGGGCGAGGCCCGGGACATAGTTGTCGCCGTCGGCCACGAGGCAGGTCACCGTGGGCCGGCCGGTCTTCATGTCGGGCGTCGTGGCGCCCACGATGACGAACCCGGTCCCGCCCTGGGCGATGTTCCCGTGGTGGTGGATGTCGCGCTCGCTGACCTCGCCGTCGGCGTGCGAGGAGCTGATGTCCGTTGGGACGTGCACGATCCGGTTGGGGAGCGTCAAGCTCCCCAGCTGGAGCGGGCTGAACAGGTTCGGGAAGGCCATGACGGATTGCTCCTGCGGTTGACGGGCAGGCGGCGACGGGGGATCGGGACTTGACCCTGATGCTCGCCCCGGCCGCCGCAGGCGGCAATGCCAGACACGGTCGATGAAGTGGCAGAAGCGGTCGCGGGTCCCGGAGGTCAGACCCGAAATCCTCCATGTGGCCCTGTCCGATGCGGCTGCCGCCTGCGACGGTCACGTCATGGCCGTCTACGTCTGGAACCAGGACATGGAGCCCGAGTTCCCGCTCGCGGTCCTCGAGTACACGGTGCACGGCGACGCGGATCCCATGCACTGGCATGACCATTTCGAGATCGCGCTGGTCGAGGCCGGCCGCGGCACGTTCATGTTCGGCCGCCGCAGCCTCGCGGCGGAGCAGGGCGACATCTTCTTCATCGACAACTCCCAGCCGCACGTCGCCCTCGCGGACCGCGGCGCGCCCCTGCGCCTCCTCCTGGTCCTGTTCCGCCCCGAGCTCCTCGCCGGGCCCGGCTGCCGCGAGCTGGACCTCGGCTACCTCGCCCCGTTCCGCGTCGACGAGCGGACATGGTCGCCGCGGGTGCGCGGCACCACGGACCTCGCCGCGCAGGTGGCGCCGTTCCTGCGCCAGCTCCGGGCCACGCACGAGCGCGGGGAGCAGGCGGAGCGCCACCTCGCGGACGCCACGCTCCGGATGGCCCTCGCGCTCGTCAACCGGGACAAGGGCGCGGCCGTCACCGCCGGGGCCACCCGGGCCGCCGCGGATCGCCGCGAGCAGATCCGTCCGGTCCTCGCCTACGTGGACGGGCACTGCCGGGAGAGCATCACGCTGGACGACGTGGCCGGTGTCGTCCATGTCAGCCCGTCCCGGGTCCGGCACGTGTTCAAGGACGTCACCGGCGTCAGCTTCAAGGAGTACGTGACCCAGGTCCGGGTGGCGGAGGCCAAGCGCCTGCTGCTGTCCACGGACCTGTCCGTCTCGGAGATCGCCCGGGCGGTCAGCTACACGAACCTCAACCAGTTCTACAAGGTGTTCTACCGGTCGTGCGCGATGTCGCCCGGGGAGTACCGCCGCTACTACACGCCCACGGGCGGCGAGGCGCCGGCGTCCCCGGTCTCCGCGCTGTCCCGCTAGGAGGATCCGAGGTCACATGGACACGATGGTTCGCCAGGGCGTGGGCGTCACGCTCCGCGAGGCGGTCGACGCCGACTGGGAGGCGGCCGGGCGCATCTGCTACGAGGCGTTCGCCACGCTCGCGGACCAGCACGGCTTCCCGCACGACTTCCCCACCGTGGAGGCCGCGGCCGAGCCCATCCGGTGGCTGATCAACCACCCCCGGATCTACGGGGTGGTGGCGGAGAAGGACGGGCGGGTCCTGGGCTCCAACTTCCTCGACGAGCGGGGGACGATCAGCGCGATCGGGCCCATCAGCGTCGATCCCACGGCGCAGGACGCCCACATCGGCAGGCGGCTGATGGACGCGGTCCTCGAGCGCGCCCACGCGCGGAACGCCCCCGGCGTCCGGCTGCTCCAGATCGCGTACCACAACCGTTCGCTGAGCCTGTACGCCAAGCTCGGCATGGAGGTCCGCGGATCCTTCGCGGCCATGCATGGCGCGCCGCTTCGCCGCAGCCTCCCGGGCTACGACGTGCGCCCGGCCACGCAGGACGACGAGTACGCCTGCAACTCGCTCTGCCTGCGGGTCCACGGGCACGCGCGCGCCGGCGAGGTCCGCGAGGCGATCGAGGCCGGCACGGCGCGGGTGGTGGAGCGCCTCGGCCGCGTCACGGGCTACACGACCCGGATCAGCTACTTCGCCCACTCGGTCGCCGAGACCAACGACGACCTCCGGGCGCTGATCTGCGAGGCCGACGATTTCGGGACGCCCGGCTTCCTCGTCCCGCTGTCCAACAACGACCTGTTCCGCTGGTGCCTCGACCAGGGGCTGCGGATCTTCTTTGTCACCAACATGATGACGATCGGCCTGTACCAGGAGCCCGAGGGCGCCTACATGCCCTCCGTCGGCTACTGAGGCCCGCCGCGTCATGACCTCCCGCGACCGCGTCCGCGCCGCCCTGTCCCACCGCGAGCCGGACCGGATCCCATTCGACCTCGGCGGGACGCGCGTCACCGGCATCCACGCCCGAGCCTATGAGCGCCTCCGCCCGGCCCTGGGCCTGGAGCCGCGGCCGGCGCGGATCGTGGACCTCACCCAGCAGCTGGCCGAGGTGGAGCCCGACGTCCTCGCCGCGCTCGGGGCGGACGTCCGCCTCGTCAGCCCCCGCGGCGCGGCGGGCTACCGCCGCGAGGTCACCGAGCGGGACGGCCACCGCACCTACACGGACGAGTGGGGCGTCGGCCGCCGGATGCCGGTCGACGGCGGCCTGTACTACGACTCCTACGCGCCGCCGCTCTACGGCGACATCGACATGGCCGCGGTGGACGCCTACGCGTGGCCGGACGCCGCCGACGCCGCCCGGTATGCCGGCATGGGCGAGGAGGCTCGACGATACGCGGAGGACGAGGGGCGCGCGGTGGGCGTGGGCTCCATCTGCGGCGGGCTCACCGAGGGCCTGTTCAAGCTCCGCGGGTTCGAGGAGGGGTACATGGACCTCGCCGGAGACCCCGCCCTTGCCCGGCGCGTCATGGAGCGGGTCCTCGAGGTCAAGCTCGCGTACTGGGAGCGGGCCCTGCCCGAGGTGGGTGAGCACGCGGACGTGCTCGTGGAGGCGGACGACCTGGGCGGCCAGGACCGGACCCTGTTCTCGCCGCGGACCTACCGCGAGCTGGTCAAGCCCCTGCACCGCGAGCTGTTCGACTACCTCCACGCCCGGACGGACGCCAGGGTCTTCTTTCACACCTGCGGCGCGGTCCGCGAGCTGGTCCCGGACCTCATCGAGATCGGGGTGGATATCCTGAACCCCGTGCAGGTCTCGGCGGCGCGGATGGACACGGCGGAGCTCAAGCGCGAGTTCGGGCGCGACCTCGTCTTCTGGGGCGGGGGCGTGGACACGCAGCGGGTCCTGGGCGCCGGGTCGCCGGACGACGTCCGCGCCGAGGTCCTCCACCGGGTGGACGACCTGCGCGGCGACGGCGGCTTCGTCTTCGCGGCCGTGCACAACATCCAGCCCAACGTCCCGGCCGCGAACATCCTCGCGATGCGGGCCGCGCTCCGCGAGGCCAACGGTGGCTGAGCTGGTCGAGGGCCGCCTCGTCCTCGCCGGCGCG
>Ga0302321_100002470_pt1 | contig 15844 bp, 14 predicted proteins | sample Fen_T0_1_FD_202505 | JGI IMG/M metagenome (GOLD analysis project Ga0302321, IMG submission 202505) | Peat permafrost microbial communities from Stordalen Mire near Abisko, Sweden - Fen_T0_1 | ecosystem: Environmental > Terrestrial > Soil > Wetlands > Permafrost | place: Sweden: Abisko...
CCGGTGACCGTGGGCGGGGGCGTGCGTTCGCCGGCCGACGTCAAGTCGCTCTTGGACGCCGGCGCGGACAAAGTGAGCATCAATTCCTCTGCCGTAGCAGATCCAAGCTTGATTTCAGCGATTGCCAGCGCTTGGGGCCGGCAAGTCTTGGTCCTGGCGATCGACGCCAAGCGAAACGCGGACGGCAGCTACGAGGTCTTTACGCACGGGGGGCGCCGGGGGACCGGACTCGACCCCATCGCCTGGGCACGCCGCGGCGCGGAGCTGGGGGCCGGAGAGATCCTGCTCACCAGCATGGACCGGGACGGCACGCGGGCGGGTTATGACTTGGATCTCCTTCGCGCGCTGACAGCCGCGGTAGAAATCCCGGTAATCGCCTCGGGTGGCGTGGGCAATCTCGAGCACTTGCGCGAGGGGCTCGCCGAAGGCGGCGCGGACGCTGCGCTCGCGGCGTCGATCTTTCACGATGGTCTGTTTACGGTTGGGGAAGCCAAGCGCTACCTCGCCGAGCACGGCGTTCCGGTTCGAGGAGGCTGAAGATGAGCGTGACACTTTCCGAGGTGAAACGGGCGGCGAGGGCGCATCGCGCGCCGTTGGCAGGCGAGAGCGCAGGCTATCTGGTGTTGGCGATCGCGGACCAGGTGCTCAAAGCGCCTCGGCTCGTGCACGCGGGCGACGTTCAGCTCAGCGAAGACGGCGCGCTGCGGGTGGTTTCCGGACTCGCAAGCTCGGACGCGGACGCAGAGCTATCGCTGCGACGGGCGCTGGATCAGCTGCTGCTGGTCGCGAGCTCGGGCAGTGCCGCGCTTACCCGCGCCAGCCGGCGGACCGCGCCGCTCGGTCTCTCGTCGCTGGTGCGAGAGCTAGAAGCGGCGTTGATCCCCGTGAACCGATCGGCTGCGCAGCGCGCACTGGCGCGCATTCACCGCGAGACCGCGCGTGCTCTGCAGAACGGAGTTTTGCCGGAGGAAGAAGCGCAAGACGTCGCATCGGTCGCAGCACCGGCTGCACCGGTCGCACCGGCTGCGCCGGTCGCGGTGTTGGCTGCGCCGATCGCGGTGCCGCCCCGCGTCGCACTGAGCCAGCCCAACCCGGAACCCGCACCGGACCTCGACCAGGAGTTGGAGACCCCGACGCGCGCAGTCCCGGTACTTCCCGTGATCGAGGAGAGCCACCTGGGCGGCGTGGTCAGCGCGCTTTGCGAGCAATTGCTCGCTCCACCTCAGTTCATCGAGAGCGATGCCTTGACCCGTGCACTCGCGGTTCGCCCCGTGAGCGAATCCGCGCCGGTGCCCGAACCAGAGCCAGAATTTCTGCTCGATATCGACGTCGAGTTCGAAGCCGATGCGGTCGATTCGAGCGCGGCGCCGACTGTGATGCGCGCGGTCGAAGTTCAGCCGGTGGCTTTGTCGACTGGTGACGCGGGCATTGAACAGCCTCTGCTCGATATGCCGAGCGAAGCGCGAACTCGTCCCGAGCCGGTCGTGTTGCGGCGAGCTCTACGCCCTTGGCTCGACCTCTTGCCGAAGCCGCCGAGCGAGGAGGAGTGCCAGCCCGAGACGCCCACGCTCGGCAGCTTGGCTACTGGGTTACCAATTCTTGCGCCCGAACGAATCGCCGAAATGAGCATCGCGGCGAGTCTGGTGGTGGAATTCATGGAGAACCCGCCAGGTAGCAACGAACGCACCGAGCGGATGCCCGAGGTCGCGCCCCTCCCGCCCGGAGTGGCCATGGTGGAGTCGAAAAGGAGCGACGTGCGCGAGCTCGTGAGCAGTTTCCAAGTCGCCGAGTCGGATGCGAACCCCGGCTTGTGTCGCGCCATCAAAGACATGGCTGAATTGGACCTGACGCCGGGGCCGTTCGCGGCCTTGATCCGTTAGCCGAGATCTGGCAGCGTCGAAGGCAATGCACATTCAGAACTTGGCGATTCTGAAAGGGCTCGTCAGCGTAGCCTGGGCGGATGGCCGCATGGCAGGGGAGGAAAAAGAGGTTCTCGAAGCGCTGCTGCAAGCGTTCGACGCCACTCCCAGCGAAGCGCACGAGCTGCGCATGTACGCGCGTGAGCCAAAGCGGCTGACCGACGTCCCGCTGCACGACCTGAGCGCGGACGCGCGCCGCCTGCTGCTTCAACATGCCGTCCTGCTCAGCTTCGTCGATGGCGAGCAGGATCAGAAGGAAAAGCAGATGATCGAAGATTTGTGCGAGGTCCTGCGCATCCCGAACATCGAATCTCGCGGCTTGGTCGCGGCCGCAGAAGAACGCGCGAAATCCCTACTCAAGCTACTTTGAGCGGCTCTCAGGTCGCGCCGGTCAGGTTCTTTAGTCGCTCGATTTCCTTGAGCAGAGCAATCGGGCTGAACGGCTTGGTGTAGTACGAAGTCGCGCCGGCCTCCGTAGCGCGATTGCGCGACTCTTGGTCGTCGAGCGCGCTGATGATCACGACCGGCACGTTGGCCGTCGTCGGATCTGCGCGCAGTCGGCGACAGACTTCGAAGCCGTCGTACTGACCGGGCAGATTGAGATCGAGCAGAACCAAGTGCGGCGGATTCGTCGAAGCCACGTCGATCGCCTTCGTGCCCGAGGCCACGGCGGTGACGTCGTAACCGCGCGCTTGCACCAAGGCCTCGATCATACGGCGGATCGAGTCCTGGTCCTCAACGACGAGAATGCGCATTTTGACAGCATAGCCCAAGAGCGATCGCCCCCGCTAGCGCTGCTCAATCAGGTCGATTTCGGAGTACGGCCCACACCTCACACCGGCCCGCGGTACCCTCCCGCATGCCCGCCCCACTGCCCAGAACGCCGCCGATCACGTCTGCGACCAACAGTGAGACGCCCGCGGGACGACCGAAGCTCGCAGGATCCGTACGGTGCTGAATGACCGCAGTGCGCGAGGCTTCCGGCACCACCGGACCGCCGTCTTCCACACTGACCATCATGCCCATTTCCGTGGGCACGACCGCCAACGAGATTTCTCCCCCGCGCGGTGTCGCGGCAATCGCGTGATGCAACAACGCGCGCAGTAGCACGCGGAGCTCCGAAGTCTTGGTTTCGAAGGGCGCCCGCTCCGGGAGCCGTGGAACCAGACTGACGCCGTGGCGGGCGGCACGGGATTCTACCGATTGCATCGCCTCGCGCGCGAGCTCGCTCACGTCCACGCGGCGCACGGGTTCGGTCAGATCACACTCGGTGAGCAACCCCAGATCTCCGAGCAGCTCGGCACCGACCGTCATTCGCCGCGCGAAGCTTTGCGCCAGAGGCGCTTGCTCGCCCAGCTGCTTTTGGAGTTCGGCTGTATCCGCGCGCAGGCCGTCCAGCCAATGGCGCAGCACGCGTTGCAGGGCGGATGCGGTATTTTGCAGCAGCTCCAGCCGATCCACCCCGGATTCGGGCGGAGCGGTGGGCGGGATATCGCTGCGCAAATCCCCCGCCGTGACGACCGCGGCGAGTTCGCGCGCGTAGGCCTCTCCGAGTTGCTGCGCTTGCTCGAGCTCCTTTCGAAGCTCCACGACTTCACGTTGGTCGCTCGCGCCGTCGGCGGGCAAAAAAATCGATTGAGTGCCGCCCTCGAGCTCGACGCGACCGCCATAGCGGGTGGCCATGCGGCTCAACCAGCGGCGCTCGACGTCGTCAGCGGCGGCCGTGTCGGGGCCGAGCTGGACGGCGATTTTCACCCATTCGCCCTGGCGCCGGATCTCGACCTCCGAGGGACCACCTTGACCGTTCGGGCTGCTGTCCTGGTTGACCAGCATGTGGAACATGCGTCGCATGTCCGACTCTTCGCCGTTTACCTCCGTGCCGGCCCCGGGCTCGATGGCGATGCGCGCGTTGGGGGCGACCTCGTACAACAGAGCGGCGAGATCGATACGCCCACGGCGTTTTTTTCCACGGTTGCCCGAGTTGAGCTCGCTCAGCATGTTGATCGCATCTTCGAGCGCGTCGAGGTTGGTTTCGACGGGGGGCATCGAATCGACGGCGACTATTTTGATCTCCGGGCCGGGTTTGGTCGGAGCAGGCTGCTTCAGCTGGGTCACGCCCTCCCGCAGGGCGTGCGCGGCGCCGCGCGCCTCTTGGGCGAGTAGCCAGCTCAGCTCATGTCGCGTGAGGCGATCTTTCGACACCGTACCCTCAATCATAGAACGAAGCGGGACGCGGCGGCTACCGCGTACTATCGTTCGGCGAGGAGTCAGGTGCGAAACGGATCTCGACGCTATCGCGGAAGGCGCGCCTTGGTCGCTCTCGCTCACGAGTGGACCCTCGTGGCAGCGCTCGGGCTCGGCGTACAGTTGCTCGGCATTTCGGCGTGCGGCAACGGTTCGGTCCAAAGTCCGTTCCATGTAGACGCAGGTAGTGAAGCGGGCGAGGGGGGTGCCTACGATGCCGACGGGGGCTTGAATGTGGGCGTCGATGCAGGCGATCCGACTTTGGGCGGGCCGTGCGCGGACGACCGTCAGTGCGAGGACGATATCCCGTGCACGACTGACCGCTGTGACCAGGACCTACAGCGATGTCGCCACCTGCCAGACGACACGGAATGCGCGGATGGGGTGTATTGCAACGGGGACGAGCTCTGCGATCCCAAGCTCGGTTGCCGTTCCGGCCCGCCAGTAGCTTGCGCGGATTCCGACCCTTGCACGATCGACACCTGCGTCGAGAAGTCGCGCACCTGCTCGCGCGCGCCGCGCGACGCAGACGGTGATGGCGATCCCGTATGGAATTGCGCCGGGGGTGGGGATTGCGACGACACCGATCCGAGCGTCAATAGCCTCACCCAGGAAGTATGCGCCAACGGCAAAGACGACGACTGCGACGGGACGATAGACGAACCCGATTGCGTCCGCCCCGCCTACGACGTGTGTCGCGACGCGCTGAAGATCAGTGAAAGCGGCTTCACCTCGCTGTCACTTGCCGCCACCACGCTCGACTATCCAACGACTTGCGCACCCGACGGACAGATGTTGGGCGACGTCGTGCTCGCGCTCGAAGTGCCCGCGGGCGAAGCTCGAGACGTGGACGTGGTCGTGCAGGGTAGCGCTTCAATCGTGTCACTGGCCACGCCGGCCAAGAAGTGCGGCGATATCGTGGACGTCACGTGCTCGCCGAGCTTCGACTCTCTGTCGCGCCTGCACTTGTACGGCAAGGCTCCAGGAATCTACCCGCTGTACATCGCCGGAAAAGTCGGCTCGGATCTGGCATTGGCCGTGACTTTTTCACCGGCCACCGACCCGCCTGCGAACGAGACTTGCGGGACCGCGCTGCCGATTGAACCCGGTGTTTCGCAAACCGCTTCGCTCGTTGGGCGTGCTTCCGATCTTACTAGCGTGTGTGATCCGGAGGCGAACTCCGAGCCGCTGATCGCGGCAAAGTCCGGAGATCTCGTGTATTCGTTCGCGCTCGACGCGGCGCGTGACGTGCGCGTTTTCGCCAATCCGCTCGACGACTACGGGGCTCCGGAGCTGTCTTTGCGCAACTCGGGTTGCAAGAATGCCGGCAACGAGCTCACTTGTCGAGTGGGCTCGCCCGCCGCGGTGCTGTTTGCGCGCGCTCTTCCCGCCGGTCAGTACTTCCTGAGCGTTGCATCGTCCGGACCGAGCGACGTGAATCTCCGACTCGAAGAATCGGCCGCCAGCGATCCGCCCCCCGATCAGGGCTGTAGCAGCCCGCCGCTGATCGCTGCGGGCCAGACGCTGGATGTACCGCTCACCGATCACGCGGATGCCGTGGACGTGGGTTGCCTCGCCGGTGCGACGGATTCGAGTCACAGCCTCACGCTGAGCGAAGCCTCGGACGTGCTCCTAGTAGAGCGGCTTTCGGTGGGCGACACCGGCGCGGTCAGCTTGGCCTTGCCGACCTGTTCCGAACAGACCCGCCTCGCATGCGCCACTTCCTCGGTGAGCCCGGTGCGTGCGCATGCCTATGGCGTAGCGGTAGGGGCGTATCGAGCCATCGTCGAGAGCGTGTTGGCCAGCCCGGTAACCCTGACCGCCTTCACGCGCAAAGCGACGCCGGCTACGCTCGTCGCCTTTGCCGACGACTGCTCGTCGCCGTTCGAGATCCCTGCGGCGGGCGGTCGCTTCAAAGGCAATACCGCCAACTTGCATGCGGACTTTTCGGCCGGCTGTGACCTCGGCAACCAGGCCAAAAATGGCGCGCCCGATCAGATCTTGCACCTGCGACTCGAGTCCAAGAGTCGAGTGGTGCTCGACATGCAAGGCAGTCAGTACAGCACCCTGCTCAGCGTGCGCGGTGGAGCCACTTGTCCAGGCACCGAGCTGCCGCTTTCGTGTGCCGCCGGTCAGGCAGCGGATCGCAGCTTTTTGGATCTAGACTTGGATAGCGGGGACTATTACGTGCAAGTCGACGGGTACGATGGCGACGCCGGCGCTTGGTCGCTGGACGTATATGTCACGCCTGACTCGATCTAAAGGTCGCGTCCGGAGCCAACGGCTTGCTTTGAACTACGCGAAACCAAAAGAAAAGATCGCTAGCCGGAGATTCCTTGGAGAAACCAGGCTAGCGTGAGCGCTCTTCGGCTTGAGTCTTGCTAAGTCCGTGCACGGTAACTGACTTCCGCTCCCTCGAAGTTCGAATAGGAAATGGGCACGATGCAGACCTTGCGTTGGCTAATGGCCATGGGATTGGTAGCGATGCTGAGCCCGAGGGCAGAGGCCGCGCCGCGGGCGAGCTCTCGCGCCCAGGCGTTGAGCCGTAGTGAACGAGACGCACTTCGGGCCGGAGAGGTCGTGTCGCGCCCGATGCATTTCGAGACCCGAAGCGGCAACTACCGCGGTGGTGTGTCGTACTCGATGGTCAACGCGCCGGCGGCGGCCGTGCTCGCCGCATTGAGCAGTGTGGATACTTTGCCACAGGCGCTTCCCCACACCAAAAGCGCTCGCTTGATCGACGTACGTGGCAGTTTGGCACGCGTCGAGCTCGTGCACGGAGGAGGGACGACCTACACCGTCAGCATCGAGCGCTCGACGGAGAGATCCGAATTGCGCTTCTGGCTCGACTCTAGCCGGCCGCACGACATCGACGACGTGTTCGGCTTCTTTCGAGTCGAATCATTCGGGGAGGGCAAGAGCTTGGTCACAGTGGCGGCGGCGCTCGACCTGGGTTCGGGGCTCACCAGTCTGCTGTTCAGCGACGCGGTCGAACGGAGCGTACTCAGCACGCCCGGGAAAATTCGAAACTACGTCGAGCCGCGCGCGCTCGCGTTGCTGGAAGCGCCGGGATGGTCGGTCGGGTTTTGAGCTAGCTAAAGCGTCGCAAATTTGCTCAAACTGCGGGCGGTCCCATGCTTGCCCGCGTCAGCGTCGTTGCCCTCAACACCTACCGGGAGGCCGTGCGGGCTCGAGTGTTGCATGGGCTCTTCGCGCTGGCGATCGCCACCGCCGGCTACTCCTTGGTCGTGGGGGCGTTCGCGCTGAACTCGAGCCTGCGCGTGGTCAGCGACTTGGGCGCGGCTTCGATTTCGGTTTACGGGATCGTGGTCGCGGTGGTGCTCGGGGCGACCTCTCTTTATCGCGAGTTGGAGCTCAAGACCATTTTCCCCATTCTGGCGCGTCCGATTCGTCGCTCCGAATATCTGGTGGGCAAGTACTTGGGCACCGTGCTCACGCTGGCCGTATTCATCGCCGCGAACTCTGGCGTGCTCCTCTTGGCCCTGGGCATCGAATCGGGGCGGCCGATGAGCGGGCCTCTGGCGGTGGCGCTGGGCACGACGATCGCGGCCGGTGGCCTTGCGTTCCGCTTTGTTCGGGTGCGCAGCTATTTACCGATACCTTGGGCGCTGGTGTTTTTGCTCGCGGGCGCGTACTTCGCGAGTGGCGCCCCGGATGATCGCCGGGTGGTGCTCGGCTCGGCCGTGTTGACCTTGGCGGAGGTGGCGGTAGTGACGGCGATCGCCACGGTTTTTTCGTCGTTCTCCTCGCCATTCCTGAGCGCGGTGTTCACCTTCGGTGTGTTCGTCGTGGGCCGCAGCGCCGATACCCTGGCTCGCCTACCCGCGCGGACTTTTGGCCCGTTTCTGGCCGACGCCGGCGCGTTTCTGGCTAAGCTGGTGCCGAACCTGATGTTGTATGTGCCGCCTCGACCGCTGTTGACGGGTGAGGCGTCGGGTGTCTCGCTCGGCGGGTACTTGGGCATGGCCGTCATTCATTCGTTGGCCTGGTCTGTCTTGCTCCTTGCGTGCGCCAGCATCTTGTTCCGCCGTCGCGATTTTCTATGACGGGTGTGGCGAGCTGGCTCCGGCGACTTTCGCGGCTAACATTTCTGATCGTGTCGATCGGCGCGGTCTTCAGCGCGCGAGTGATCCTGGAAGGGGAGTCGGAGCTATCGGCCAGCGATGCGGCCTTCGACCGGGGCGAGCTCGGCCCGGCGCTGGACCACGCGCGCCGCGGGGCCACGCTGTACGCCCCGGGAGCCCCGCACGTGGAGCGCGCTTATCAGCGCATGAACGCGATCGCGCTCGGTGCGGAGGCCGCGGGTCAGCCGAAAATGGCGTTCTTGGCCTGGCAGGCCACGCGTAGTGCGGCGCTCGAGTCGCGCCACGTGTGGCTGCCGCGAGCCACGGAGCTCGAGCGAGCCAACCGAAATTTGGCTCGCTTGGAGGCGTTGACCCGGGCTGACACGGGCAGCGAGCGGGCCCAAACCCAAACTCGCGCGCTGACTCGCTTGAACGCGGACGACGCTCCGGCCCCTGCTTGGATTGCGGTCTTGGGGGCCGGTTTTCTGCTCGCTTTGGCTGGCCTCGGGCTGTTCGCATTTCGAGGGCTGGATCGCACGGGCAAGGTCTCGTTTCCGCGCGCCCGCCTCGGTCTGCTGTTGTTCGCGATTGGCGCGGCTTGTTGGACCCTGGCTGCATACAAGGCGTAAGCTGTGACGCGCGGTATGGCCTCCGATCGGTTGAACCCCCCACCCAACGACGAGCTCGGGCGCGCGCTGTGCCGTTTTCGTGAGTACCTTTCGAGTGAGCGGCGCGCCTCGCCGCACACCGTATCGGCGTATCTCCGCGATCTGGAATCCCTGGCCCATTTCGTGCGCGCACGAAACGCCGGCGCGGCGAACTTGTCGTCACTGGACAAGTTTTTGCTGCGCGCGTGGCTGGGCGAGCTCGCGAAGGGCGTGGCTCCGCCGACCGTCGCGAGGAAAATTTCCAGCGTGCGGGCGCTGTGCGAGTATCTGCTTCGGACTGGCGAGCTGCGTCAGAATCCGAGTGCGACGCTCGCCAGCCCGAAATTACGCCGCAAGCTGCCGCGGTTTTTGGGTGCGGAAGCGGCCGCAGACGTGATGAACGCGCCGCTCGCGCAAGCGAAGGGGCGGGAAGTCGCTCATCTGCGTGACGCGGCGGCGTTGGAGCTGCTGTACGGGTCGGGCTTGCGCGTGAACGAGCTCGCTACCCTCGATCTGGCGCAGATCTCGCTCGCCGCGGCCGAGCTGCGCGTGCTCGGCAAGGGCCGCAAAGAGCGAATCGTGCCCCTGGGCTCGAAGGCTCTGGCTGCGCTCGACGCCTATTTGCCGCGCCGGGCCGAGCTCGCGCACCCGCGCACCGGTGTGTACGACCCAGAGGCGCTGCTCCTCGGGCAGCTGGGCAAGCGTCTGTCCGCGCGTTGGCTCCAGGCGCTGGTCCAGCGCTACGGGGCACTGGGCGCTGGGCGTTCCGACTTGCATCCACACGCGTTGCGTCACTCGTGCGCGACTCACATGCTGGAAGGCGGAGCCGACCTGCGCGCAATCCAAGAAATGCTCGGACATTCCAGCCTTTCCACGACCCAGCGCTACACACACGTGTCGCTCGACCAGCTGCTCGCGGTATACGACCGAGCGCATCCCTTGGCACAGTCCGAGGGGCAATCGTCGAAACGTCGCGATGGGTCAGTCCGCTAATTCTTCAGTGCACGTCACGAGTTGGTTCGATCGCCTCTTAAAGGCCGGCTCAGGCTCGTTCCTCGGTGCCACGCTCGGTCTGGGGATCGCATCGGCGCTGGACTGTAGCTACGCCCGAGGTGGGCAATTCATTGCGCGCTGGCTCGCGGATCTCGGTTTGCTCGCGCCGCTCGCCCTCGTGCTCGGGTTGGGCTTTTCGTGGGCGCGCTTGTTCTTTCATGCGGGCGGCGCGCCAAGTCTCGGCCAGACGTTCGCCGCGTGGCGCGCGCTCGATCGAGACGAGCGCGCTCGTCGGAACGCCGCCTTCTTGGTCATGCCTTTGGCGTTCACCCTCTGGCTGGTGGTGGCGGCCGACGTCGCCATCCGCTTGCTCGGTTCGGACGTGCCCGCGCGGGCGGCCGGGGCGGCGCTTGCGCTCGCTGTGCTTGCTACATTTTGGCTCGCGACTCAGTTCGCGACCAGTGCCAGTGGAGGCCTGAGTCAGCTCGCTCGCGTGGCCGAGCTGGACACTCGGTTTGCGGTGCTAGCCGGCGTGACGCCGGCGGTGGCCCTGTTTGCGTACGCGATTGTCACGGGGACGGCCAGCGGCGCGGGCGGAGGGCTTTCCGTCTTTGGGGTATTCAAGCGACCTGAGCTCGACTTGCGTGCGCCCGGGTTGCTCGTCCTGCTGTGCACTTCGGCGTACCTGGTGCCGAACCCAGGCCGGCGCTGGCTCTCGTTCGCCGCGTTGGTGCTGGGCGTGATGCCGCTGCTTCTGTCCCTGCGCGCCGCGCATCACGGGCTCGAGCGGCGCGCGGTTGCCCTCAGCATCGAGCGGGAGGCGCCGCTCGGTAAAATTTTGCTCGCCGCACTACGCAAGCAGGGCGATCACGATCACGACGGGTTCGCTAAAAATTTCGGCGGTGGGGACTGTGACGACACGGACGCCAGCCGCAATCCGGGCGCGACGGACGTGCCCGGCAACGGCATCGACGAGGATTGTTCGGGCAGTGACGAACCGCTCGCAACTCCCCCGCCGAGTGCCTTGCCGAGCGAGGCCACGACCAACGGACGCAAGGGGCTAGCCGAACATCTGAACGTCGTATTGATCAGTATCGACACGTTGCGCCAAGGCGAGGGCTCTACGAGCGCGCGCCCGGTCACCCCCAACTTGGATCGCTTGAGCCAGGAGAGCGTGGTTTTCGATCGGGCCTATTCGCTTGCATCATACACGGCCAAAAGCGTGGGCCCGTTCTTGCTCGGCAAATACAGTAGCGAGACGCACCGCGATTGGAGCCATTTCAATCGCTTCACGAAGCAAGACGTGTTCGTGGCCCAGCGGCTGCAGCAAGCGGGCGTGCATACCGTGAGCGTTCAAGGCTATTGGTATTTCTTCGCCAACACCGGGCTCGAGCGCGGGTTCGACGTGATCAACAAGAGCGCGGCGCCGGCGTTGGTGACGGTGGATGGCGACAGCAATACCAACGCGGACAAAGTGAGCGATGCCGCGATAGCCGAGCTTGCCAAACCGGAGCTGCTGCAGCAGCCTTTCTTTCTGTGGATGCACTACGTCGACCCCCACTCGGAGTACGTCGCACACGAGGGCTTCGACTTTGGCAGCACCAGCCGCCAGCGCTACGACGGTGAGGTGGCGTTCGTCGACCATCACGTCGGGCGCGTGCTCGACGCGCTCGAAAAATCGCTGATTTTCGATCATACCGCGATCATCGTGACCAGCGATCACGGCGAGGCGTTCGCCGAGCATGGCATGATTCGCCACGGCTTCGAGCTTTGGGAGGAACTCGTGCGGGTGCCGTTGATCGTACGTGTGCCGGGCGTCAACGCGCGTCACGTGCAAGCCCGACGGAGCGCCATCGATCTCGCTCCTACCATTCTGGATTTGTGCGGGGTCGTACCGCCCGCCCCGAGCTCCCGCGATTTCTTGTCGGGGCGCTCGCTCGTGCCCGACCTGCTCGCTGCCGGAGAGCCGGCGCCGCGCGCCGTGTTCATCGACATGTCGGCGGGCCCGAACAACGCCGACCGTCAAGCGCTGATCGAAGGGGACAAGAAGCTGGTCGCGAGTGGCGGTCGCCCGCTCAGCTTGTACGACCTCGCCGCCGATCCCGGCGAAACTCACGATTTACTCGACGACGCTGCGGAAGCAACGCCGATGATCGCCAAATTCAAGGCGTTTCGTCGCGGTCTTCGCGAAGTGTACGTGAAGCCCGAGTGAGCGCAGACTCACTCGAATTCGACCAGCAGCGTGCCTCGCTCCACCGTTTGCCCGACGCTCACGTGCACGGCGCGCACGTGAGCGTCGGTCTTCGCGCACAGCTCGTTTTGCATCTTCATGGCTTCGATCACGATCAGCGGCGCGTTCGCCTCGACCCGCAAACCGACCTCACACAATACACGCACGATGCGGCCGGGCATGGATGCGACAATCGCGCGCGTCAGCGCGCTATCTTGGGCGTTGCCTGGCGCTAGCCGGCGTTCTTGCCAATTTTCTGCGCGCAGGGCGAACCGCTGATCGCCGAGGCGAACTTCGCCCTCGCCCGGTAAGACCGTGACGGTTCGGCCATTCACGAGCAGATTCTGGATGCCCGCCCCGCTGGCGAGTGACTCGACGACGAACTCGCGCCCTTCCGGTCCGAGCACCCGGTAGCCGCCTGTCGGGTGCAGCTCGACATCGAGTTCCAGCGTTTCTCCGTCGATGGTCACCAGGTAACGCATCGAGCTCAGTACTTGCCCACGGGCGCGGTCGGCATGGCTGGCGCGTTTGGCGTGTAGCCCTCGAACGGCGGCAGGCTGGGGCCGCCCGGCATGGCGCAGACCACGCTGATCCGTGACGGCGAGTAGATGAACAGGGTGAGCACTCCTGAGAGGAGAGTAAACGGATCGCGCGCGACCGTCACTTGCGACCAGCCGCTCGGGCAAATCTTGGCCAGGTCGTACGGCCCGTTAGCGGGTATCACGCCCCAGAGGAACGCAGAGTGCCAGCGTTCGTCGTAGCCCGGCGCCACGTCCATCGGCGGTCGGCCCGAGTGGACCGTGGTGGCGGCGCAGCCGAGACAAGCGCACGCGGACAACAGCGCAGCGAGGGAGGCCTGGCTCAGGCTCACGGTCGTTCCCGGCACTGCACCTGCACCTCGCGCGGCGTATACAAGCCGAGCGTGAAAAGGCTCACCAACACCGTGGACCAAGTGGCGCCCACCCGAACACCCGCGGCGCCAGTGGTCGGACAATCGTCACGCACGTCGAGTTCCGCCGTGCCCCAGATCCCGAACACGTAGCCTGGCACCCAATGCTCACGAAGGGGGGCCCTCGGCGTTCCGTTGCTGGAGGCGCAGCTAGGCAGTGTTGCGAGCACCAAGCAAGCAACGCGCGCGAACGCAGCTCCGCTGCGCCAGGCTCGCGCTCCTGAGTTCACGGGCGGCACGTTACGCGGAGGCGGGCTTTGGGGCAAAGCGACGACCGCTCCGGGCCATGCCGGAGCGGGGATTTCGGGTGGGCGCAGTAGGGATTGAACCTACGACTTCGTCCGTGTGAAGGACGCACTCTACCGCTGAGTTATGCGCCCGAAATTCGGCGGTCTTCTTAGCGCGCCCCTCCGAATCCTGCAACAGTTCTGAACGGGAATGATGATATATGAAGCGGCTTTCCAAAAACGTCGAGCATGAGCGTGCATCCCAACCCCCCGGCCCCCAGTCCCGATCTTGCCCGTATTGCCCGCCTTCGCCAGACCGACCGGCTGCGAGGGCTGGTGATCGTGGGGCTGACCTTCGTGCTCTGCCTCTTGATCTCGGTTTGGGCCAAGCGGCGCTCGCTCCCCGTGTTGAGCACGCCCCCGGAGCCGGCCTCCCCCGTCGGCGTCGTCGGCTTCCCCAATGCGGTGGACGCGGTGAAGACGCTGGCCCGGGCTCGACAACTCTCGCAGCGCAGCCTGCTCCGGGGTCTCTCCGCCGACGGTGTGAAGAGCGACGGCACGATTGACGTCAGCGCGGCGCACGGTCGCGTCCGCTATTCGTTCCAGAGCGCGGCCGGTGAAGGCCCCGAACCTCCGCGCGAACCCGGGACGCTGGCTCGGCATCCGTATTGCGGTCGGCAAAACATCAACGTCAACAAGGAGGGCATCGTCGCCGAGGTCGACGCGCCGGACGCCATCTGCGCGCCGCACCCCACCGATCCGCTGCCCGAGCCGCATTGCACGATTGCAGACGTCTGGGCCCACGCGTTGAATCGCGGGGTGCCGAAGGAGCGCGTGGCTCACATCGAGTACTATCGTGCCAGCGCGGGTCCGGCCTGGCGCTTCGAAGCGCCGCACGCTCGCGGTCGCTTCGCCCTGTACGGCGACTGCAAACGGGAACTCGACGCCAAAGAAGCGATCAGCGTCGCTCCGTAACGTTTGCGGGCGCTCGCGACCCGGCAGCGCAGCTCGCAAAATGGCTGGTTTCCCGCCCTATGTCGCCGAAGGCCTGGCCGGCTAGGGTCTGTCCCTGACTTCAGGTCCCCAGTAACCGTGCCCGTGCCCGTGCCCGTGCCCCTGCCCGAAATGCGCAACCGGGTCAGCGGCCGTGCCGATAGGGGTGGATGCCGCTCGATCACGAACGACTGGACGTCTACGAGTTGGCGCTGGAATTTGTGGTTCAGGCCAACGGGATCATCGAAGGAATGCGCCGAGGGGCCGGAGCCATTTGGCCGACCAGTTCACGCGGGCCTCACTGTCCATCGTGCTCAATCTCGCCGAGGGCGCCGGCAAGCACGGAAGGCTCGACAAGCGACGCTACTACCTAGGTGGCGAAGTGTGACCCACAAAAACCTACTCTCCCCAGCCGCTGGTTATCGACCGCGGGGAGGGGACACCGCAGAGAGTCGTTCATGCGGTTGGGGAAATGCCGGGGTCGGGCGCGCTGATGCCGGCGCGCCGCTCGAGGGAAGCCCACAGTGCCGACGCCGTTTCCGGTAACTCGGTCGAGAAGCCGAACACCGTCGCGCCCGGGGCTTTGATTTTGGCGAGAGCGGCGGCGCGCTCGCCAGCGCGAAGCTTGTCCAGTTTGGTGGCGACGATCAGCGTCTTGAAGTCGGCGCGCCCGCCGCGGGTGCTGCCGGACTCGAGCATCTCGATCAGTCCGAGGTCGTCGGGTTCGAGTCCGCGCCGCACGTCGACGAGCACCGCCACCGCGCGCAGCGTGGGGCGTTCGAGCAGGTAGCCATCGATCAGCTCGGCCCACAGCTTGCGTTCGTCCTTCGAACGCTTGGCGTAGCCGTAGCCGGGCAAGTCCACGAGGCTCAAGTTCATGCCTTGCGCGGTGCGCACGCTGAAAAAGTTGATTTGGCGCGTGCAGCCTGGCGTCGAACTCGTGCGTGCCAGGTTTCGGCGGTTCATCAACTTGTTCAGTAGACTGCTCTTGCCGACGTTGGAACGGCCGGCGAACGCGATTTCGACTTGCATTGGCGGAGGCAACTCCGACTGAGCCTTGGCGGCGGCTGAAAATTCAGCACTGACGATGCGCGGTGCATTCGCGGCCGGGGCGGGCGGCAGAGCGGGTTTTTTTGCTTGGGCCATGGATAGCGCGGCAAGCAGTAGCTGAAAACTCAGCCGCGCGCACGGCGGCGCCGGATCGCGTCGACCACCGAGCGCAACTCCGGGCTGCCGATCGCATAGGCGACAGCCGCAAATACCGCGCAGAACACCAATGATCCAGCGAGGCCCGGCAGCGCGCGCCGGAACGCGCCCACCACACCCTCTGGGGAAAGAAAGCCGGCCACGCTCGCACCCGCCGCCACGGCCAGCAAAGCGGCGGCGAGCGTCCGCAGCGCAGAGGCCAGGATTTCACGCGTGTGTAGCGTCGGCAGCTTGGCGCGCAAACGCCACCAAAGGAGCAGCATTTGGACCGCGCTCGAGCCGGTTACCGCGAGCCCCACGCCGACATGGCCTAGGGGGCCGCGTAGCAGCAGCGCGAGCACTACGAAGACG
>Ga0302321_100002471_pt1 | contig 15843 bp, 16 predicted proteins | sample Fen_T0_1_FD_202505 | JGI IMG/M metagenome (GOLD analysis project Ga0302321, IMG submission 202505) | Peat permafrost microbial communities from Stordalen Mire near Abisko, Sweden - Fen_T0_1 | ecosystem: Environmental > Terrestrial > Soil > Wetlands > Permafrost | place: Sweden: Abisko...
CCCGCGGACAAGCCTACAGCAAGATCGAGACGCCGGCCGACAGGTATGGGTAACCAAGGCGTAGCAGGAAACCGACCGAATCCGTCACGAGAAAGCGCCCGCCGACCGAGAAAGAAGCGTCGACGTTGTTGTCGCTGCCCGCGCCGGGGCAAAAGTTGTTGCCACAATTGACGCCGTAGTTGGCGTCGTAGCGGCGGTGCTGCAGCACGAGGCCGCCCTCACCGAAGACGCTGATCTTGGGCAAGAGGAAGAAGTTCCATTGCACGACCACGGGGATCGACCAGATGTCCGCCGTGTAACCGTTGCCGTAGTACACGCCGTTTCGGTAGTAAGCCGCGCAGTTGCCGTTGATGCCAGCGTGTGCCCAGTCTAAGCCGAAGCCGATGCCCATGTTGTTATTGATGCGTGGGACCGGGCCGTTGTCCAAAAATGGAATCGTCGCCCGAAAGCCGGGACCGAAGCCATCGTTGGCGCACGGCGCATACTCGTTCCATTGCACGATCAAGTGCGGTTCGAGCTCCACCGGGTAGAGCGGGTGAGCACCCGGCTGCTTGATCTGAGCCGAAGCTAGGGTCGGCAATGCCAGCATGCCGAGCACGACGCACGTTTGCGTAAAGCGCATGTATCTTCCTTTTCACCAAGTTAGGGCGCGGAGGGCCAAGGTTGCAACCGTTGCTCGACCTCGCGCAGCAGTTGCGCCGCGCCGGACGAGATTCGTGGGCGGGCACTCGAGACCCACTCCCGTACAACGGATTGCCCGCTGTCGTCCATTGCGAGCCGTGGGCGGTCGGCCAGAATGCTCCGCAGGCGCACGGCAACGAGTTCGGCAGGCGGATGATGTTGCAACGGACCGCGGGTGCGCAAGTTGTGACACAGGTGCTCGAAACGCGCGCGGGCATCGCTCGCGTGCCAATGGATGTGGCCGTTGACTCGCTCCGTCAACGCGCAATCGACGGCTGACAAATACGCCTCGTTCACGCCTTTTTCTCCAACGAATGCCGCGTCCAAGAGAAGCTCGACCCCCACGTGCGCGACCGCGCGCGCGGTGCCGCGTGGCACGCCGCGGTCGTGCAAGAAACGCGAAGCTTCACGAGAAAATTCCAGGAAGGATCGGCAGCCGTGGAATGCATCGTCGGTGCGGTGGTGAAAGGCGAGTCCTGCTTCGATGGTGTCGAGCGAGGCGGAAGGAGGGCGGGTTCGCAGCATGGATGCGAAATCCGGCACCATCGCACCCAGCACGAACTCCGCTCGAACGGGGCCGCGAGTTGCCTCGTCGCGCTGCGCAATCAGTGCGTGACCCAAGAAATTCATGGCAAAGAGACTGATGAACCTTCTATGAATGGGCCATGTCTGCCCGTCGCTTCGTGGTCGAACTCGTCGCTCGCTCGGCGCTTTCGACCCGCGTGGATCGGCTTCGCTTCACTTCGCGCTCGCCCTTCGATTGGGCCGCGGGCCAGCACTTGGTCGTCGTTCGCGCTCAGGGGCAAGAGCTTTTCCTACCCTATTCAATCGCGTCCGCGAATGATCCGCAAAAACCTGGGGAATTCGAGCTGGCCGTGTCGCTCCATGCGCGGGCCGAGGCGATAAATACGCTACCGCTCGGCGCCGAGCTGGAAGTGGAAGGGCCCACGGGTTCTTTCACCTGGCAAGCCTCCCCGAGCCCTGCGGCGCTCTTGGTCGGCGTCGGCACGGGTATCGCTCCCCTGCGCGCGTTGATCGAAGAAGAGCTCGCGCGCTCGTCAGACGCGCGGCTGCTCTTGCTCGCGGGTCATCGGGCGGCGGAAGACGTTCTGTTCGCCCAAGAGTTCGCTCGCCTCGCGACGGAGCACCCGCGCTTTCACTTCATTCCAACGCTGACCGGCGCCAGCAGCGCTTGGCTTGGTCGACGCGGCCGAGTGCAGGCGCAGCTGCTGGAGGCGGTGAACGCGCTCGCGCCCCTGGATGCGTACGTCTGCGGGCGCCTCGACATGGTAAGTGAGGTCGTCACGGCGCTGATTGCACATGGCGTTCCCGAAGCTCGGATCCGCAGTGAAGGCTTTTGAGCCGCGCTAGACGTTGATGCGATCCGCGTCCGGGCGAGACTTGCTGGCCGCGCGGCGCTTGGACGACGGCGCGGGCGGGGGCGGGGGCGCGGACTTCGCGTTCGGTAGCAGGGATTGAATCGGCAGCGCCCCGCCGCTGCCGACTTGGATCGCGAGCAAAGCAGCAGCGGCTTGCAGATCCTCCAGGCACGGCTCGTCGCCCGTCGCCGCGGCGCAACGCGCGCGCGCGAGGCGATAGGCGGCGCGCCCCGTACCGCCCGACTCGCGCACCAGGCGACGATAGCCATCGCGCTCCTGATCGAGTTGCGTCAACCACTCTAGCGGATGGGCGAATTCTTCTCGTGTCGGGCGCATGGTGATCTCTCGTTGCGTTTCGATGACAACGGCCACCGCAGGCCGCGCGTAAGTCCGCATGCTGCAACGTACGTGCCCCCGTCGCCATTCCCTAGGGCAAGCTCGATGGCTTTCGAGATCGTCCTGAGTTGTCGACTACTTGCCAGCGTCGGCCGCTGGGCCACGTAACGCGCGAGGCGAATTTGGTGTGTCCAGACCCCTGACGCTCGTGTCAGGTGCGACGCACCGGCTGCGGCCGGAGCGGTTCGGCGCGAACGAGGCTTCGCAGCGGAGTGCGGAACTCGCCGCCCCTGCGACGGCCACGCGAACGCAGCCGCGCCCCGATCATTTCATTGCCGCCGGGAACGTTCGAGCGAGTGACGCTCACGGTAGGGTTGGGCACACTCGGCCTCCACATGGCAGCCCAAAGAACGAAGCCCACGAAGCGTAAGCTGCGCTGCTCGTGGTGCGGCGAAGACCCATTGCTGATCGCCTACCACGACAGCGAATGGGGCGTGCCCGTGCACGATGATCGCGTGCTGTTCGAATTCTTGACGCTGGAGGGGGCGCAGGCCGGTTTGAGTTGGCTCACCGTACTGCGTAAACGCGAGGCCTACCGTGCAGCGTTCGCCGAGTTCGACGTGCAGCGCGTCGCGCGCTTCAGCGCGCAGCGGATCGAGCGCCTCATGCTCGATCCGGGCATCGTCCGAAACCGACTCAAACTCGAATCGACCGTGAAGAACGCGCGCGCGTTCTTGCAGGTCCAAGAAGAGTTCGGCAACTTTGCCCGGTACCAATGGCGCTTCGTCGACGGCGTGCCACTGCAAAGCGAGGTCCGTACACCGAAGGACGTTCCCGCCCGCACCGCGGTTTCCGACGCGTTCAGCAAAGACCTCAAGAAGCGTGGTTTTAGCTTCGTGGGCTCGACGATCATGTACGCCTACATGCAGGCCGTGGGGATGGTCAACGATCATTGGCTCGAGTGCTTTCGCGCGCAGAAACTGGCCCTCAAAGTCGGCAAATCGCGCAAGTAGCGACCGCGGACGACTCGTCGCCGTCTTCTTCGAGACTTCGCGCCGCGAGCGGGTCGGGAGCGCTCAGCTGACGAACGATTCCCAATCCAAATCGGCGCACAATACGCGAACGCCGTCGGTTTCGGGGATCGCGATCGAAAACGTGACGCAAGCTCGCGCGTCCGCAATCGACAGGTACGGTCGAGAGACTTGCACTGCCATCGGCTGACCGATGGCGCGGCGGAAGTAGGGCCTCCGAAACCAATTTGCGCCCTCGGCGTCTGCGCACGGCAGGTAGCGTGGGTCGAGCCTGCGCGCCGCTTGCCGTGTCCCGATGTTGCCTCCGACCTGCACGCCCTGGGACGACAGTAGGTAGCAGCGCTGCACGCCGCCCAGCGCCAAAAAATCCGCAAACGCGTGCTCTGCTTCGCCACCCAGGCGAAACAGCAGCGCGGCGTCTTCGAACTTCTTGGAGTAGTGAGCGAGCACGGACCGCTCGCTGCTCGATTGGCGACGCACCCGATCCTGAAAGCCATTGAACAGCTCGTTCAATACCTCACGGTAGTCTTCGTCCGGGCTCAGGCAGGAGCGCGGCTCACCGAAGTAGAAGCCTTGCACGAAGTCGACGTCGCTCTCCATGGCTATCAGCGCATGCTCGGCGGTCTCCAGTCCCTCCATCACCACCAGGCAGCCAGCCTCGTGGATCAATGACACCAACCCCGGCAAAATGCGGCGCACCCGCGGCGTGCGCATGGCTTCCACGACCATCGAACGGTCGAGCTTCACGATGTCCGGTTTGAGGCGCCAGATGCGCTCGAAATTCGACTCTCCGGCGCCAAAATCGTCGATCGCCACCAGGCAGCCGAGGTCTCTGAAATACTGCACGCAGCGCGCGAGATTTTCTTCGTCGTAGGCCGACGTCTCCAAGATTTCCACCACTACTCGGTGGGCCGGCACGCCGTAGTGCTCGAGCACGCGCGGCAGGATGGTACGGGTGGAGTGGCCTTCCAGAATCAGCGCCGGGCTAACGTTGAGGAAGATCCAATTGTCGGCGGCGCCTTGCAGCACGCAGTTTTGCACGTGCAATGCGCGGCAGATTTGATCGAGCGCGATCGCGTCGTCCCCCGCTTTACGAAACATGCGATGCGGCGAGATCAAGCGATCTTCGGCGTCATATGCGCGCAGTAACGCTTCGTAACCGACGGGTTTGTGGTGCGCGAGGCTCAGCACCGGTTGCAGCGCGGTGCGCAGCGTGTACTCACCGAAGCGCGCGTGAGCCAGCCCGCCATCGACCTGGATGTTCGTGAAGATTTGCTGAATCCACGCGAGGTCGCCACGATCCGGCGGCGAAGCCGGGGGATACGAAGAGCGGTGCAAAGCCGGCGGACGCGACGACAGGCGCCTTCGCGCTGCCGCTTGAGCTGGCTCGGGCGTTTCCGCCTCGAGCTCCGGGAGAGCGCCCAGCGGCGTATCGTATTCCGTGGGATCTGCCAGCAGGCGTCGCAGCATGAGACCACGAGCCTGGCACATCCGGCATTTCGCGCCCGTTTCGCAGCCGGCTTGCCGGTAAAGCAGGTGCGACTCTAGGCTACCGTGTGCGAGACCCCGAAAATCGCGAGCTCCGTTCACGGGAGCGTTATTGGGCGCTCGCGCTGCTGGTCTCATGGCTGGCTTTTTGCGGGTTGTTCGTGGTTTCCGCTGCACTCTATCCGGGCGGAAACTGGCTCGATCCCGCCGCGCCCGGGCACCGCTTCTTTGCCAATTACGTGTGCGATCTGACCCAACCGGTTTCACTTTCAGGGGTGAATAACCCGTTCGGCTCGAGACTCGCCCAACTGGCGATGCTGTGCTTCGCCATCGCTCTGGCAGGGTTCTTTTGGCTGCTCCCTCGGTTTTTCGCGCCGGCCACCCGCGCCGCCCTTTGGGTGCGCGCTTTGGGAGAGTGCTCGGTGCTGAGCTACCTGGCCGTGCCGCTCACACCCTCCGAACGCTTCGGAGAGGTGCACGCCTGGCTTGCACTGCTCTCGGCTGCGTTCGGCTTTTTAGCCGCGTTCTGCGCGGTGTGGGCGCTGTGCTGGTCGTCCAAACCAGCGCGTGCGCTGGGATTCGTCGGAGCGCTGGCACTCACCGCAGGAGCACTGCACGCTTGCTTGTTCGTTCGTTACTTGCACGCTCGGGCGCCTGCACCGTTGATCGTCCCTGCCGCACAGAAAGTGGCAGCGCTGCTGCTCAGTGCCTGGATGCTCGGGGTCGCCTGGCTCACGCTGTCCTCCCGGCAAGAACCGCGCGACCGCGGTTGAGCCAGCGGAAACTACTCCTCGCCGCGAAAACGATCGGTTGCGCGGCGCTCTGCCTTCGTCGGTCGCCCGGCGCCGCGCACGCGCACCGCGACCCGCTCCTCTCTGGCTGGAGGCGGCGGTGAATGGTCGGCGTACAACAAGCGGGCTTCGGGTGCTCCCAGGCGCTTTTCGGCTAGCTGCAACACCTGCCAGACGATACTTCCGCGCGGTGAGAAGGCTCTGATCTCGTCACCTACTCGCAGGGCGTGGCTCGAGCGCGCCGGCTCTCCATTGACGCGTACGTGGTTCGCTTCGCAAGCGTTCTGCGCCAGCGTGCGCGACTTGAACAAGCGCGAGGCGAACAGGAAGCGATCGAGCCGCACCGACTCGCTCAACGGTTCACCGCCCTGGGTCTCACTGAACGATGGATTGTCGCGAAGGCCCGCCTGGCTCGGGCTGGGTGACGAGGACCGAGCCCGGTGCAGGCGCTGGTGCCTCCGCTGGCGCCACGACCGAGGGCGGCGGTGTCGGCTCGGGGCGGTCGAGGATCGGCGAGAAACCCCGCTGCGGTACAGCGCCCGTTTCGGCAACCCCGCGGCTGCTCGGCGGCGCCGAGCGGGAGACCCCGGTTGTGTCGAGCTCGCGCTGGGGTTCGGCTAGGCGGAGCGCCAAAGACGAGCCGTACAATGCGCGCTGCGGCCGCGGGCTATCGAACGAGCTCAGCGTTGCGGGAACGCGCGGTTCACCGAAACGAGTCGGGATCAAGAGGATGGCGAGAGCCACGAATGCCAGCGAGCCCGCGGTGAGGCCGACGCATGGCGCCCAGCGCCATTCGAGGAATTCACTGACCATCTGAGATACTCGCATGGCGGGCGTCCTTGCTGCGAGGGTGGACAATGCTCGGTGTGCTTCCGAGGTTACACTCGCCTTGCTCGGTCGTCACGCGGCACGTGACGCCCTTGCGTTTCTGCCACGTTTCTCAGCGGGCCGATCGGCGACCCTCGTGCCGTTCCGGGGGCGCTCAACCGCCCGAAAACTCATCCTCGGCGTCCGCGCCGGGAGGGGTCGCATCGTCGCGATCCAGCAGATAATTCTCGGGCAAACTGACGGCCTGCGTCCCCGAACCCTTGCCCCGCGGCACGCGCATGGCAGATGGTGGAAACGGCTGCCTGCCGTCGACACCGTGCAGCGACTGCCGCAGGTCGGCGAGTGTGGCAATTTGCATGAGCCGCTGCCGGAGCTCCGCCGAGCCCCGAAAACCCTTCGTATACCAAGTGGAGTGGCGACGGAACGAGCGCATCGCCATGCGCTCACCGAACCACTCACTGAGCAGGGTCGCGTGTTCCAGCATGATCTCGACGATACCGCCCAGGAGCGGAGGATTTTCCGGCTCACGACCGTCGAATACGCTCACCAGGTCGCGGAACAGCCAAGGCCGTCCGAGACACCCCCGACCCACGATGACGCCGTCACAGCCAGTGGTACGCATCATGCGCAGCGCGTCCTCCGCTTCCCAAATATCACCGTTGCCGAGCACCGGGATGCTCCGCACGGCCTGCTTCAACTCCGCGATGGCGCTCCAGCGCGCCTCGCCGTCATACAGCTGCGCGGCGGTGCGCGCGTGTAGACCGACCGCGCGGCAGCCCTCCGCTTCACCGACTCGGCCAGCGTCCAGGAACGTCAACAGCTCGTCGTGAATGCCCATCCGGAATTTGATCGTGACCGGGACGGCACCCGCGCTTCGCACGCACGCTCGCACGATCGCCGCGAGCAACTTCGGTTTGACCGGGATCGCCGCACCGCCGCCCTTGCTGGTGACTTTGCGCACGGGGCAGCCGAAATTCATATCGATGTGGTCGACACGCCCTTCGCCGACCAGGCGCTTGGTGGCTTCCCCTACGTAGTAAGGGTCGACGCCATAGAGCTGTAGGCTGCGCGGGTTCTCTTCCGGGCCGAAGTCAGCGATGCGCAGGGTCTTTTGGTTGCCTTCGACGAGTGGGCGAGCGGTGATCATTTCGCTCACGTACAGCCCCGCCCCGAAGCGCCGGCACAACGAACGGAACGGGTAGTTCGTGACGCCCGCCATCGGCGCCAGCACGACCGGTGGCCAGACGCGCATCGGGCCAATGTTCAGCGCCGAAAATTCTCCAGGCGCCGCCGGTTTCACGTCCCGGTTCAGATCGCTTCTATATTGCTCATCCATCGGGTCGTTACTGCTTGTCGTAGGGCAGGCTGACGCGCGGCTTTTTGTGTCGCCATACCCGCCAGTCAGCCGCGGTGCTGGGGCCCGTCACGTCGTCGCAGGCGGGCGGAGCGTCGATGCCGATCAGCCGGCGCGGCTCGGACTCCTGGCTATCGGCCAGCAAGATGCGTTCGTGTTCGTCGAGAAAGTAGGCCGTCGTTAGACCCTGACCGCGCTCGGCAGGCCAAGCGTAAGCGTAGAAACTGCGCTCGGCCCGTTCGTCGTCGATGACGTCGCCGGGTTTGGCAGTGTAGCCGCCGCCTCGCTTGGGCAGACAAACGAGCACCAAGTAGCCGCCGATTTCTGCCGCCGGACCGAGGCGCGTTTCGACCAGCCTGGGGTAGCCCTCCAACACCGGCGGCTCGACGCGATTGCCAGAGCGGACGCCCAGCTCTCCGCTCAGTTCGCCGAGTAACCCCGCAGAGCCGATGCGGTCGCCATCGGGATCGTAGTAAGCATTCTTGCGCCAAGCATCTTCGGCAAATAGGATCTCGCGCAGGCGCGACACGACGCGTTGTTCCGTGGCGCTCGTCCCGCCTTCGACCATCCCAGGCACTGCCTCGAGCACGAGAAATCGAAAGGTGCCGACGGTCGCGCAGACACCCGCCACGCCGAGCGAAAGTTTCATCGCGTACACTTGGCGGCGAGGCACCGTGGGCAGCGAAACGAAGCCGAGCAGGGTCCCGACTGCCGCGAACAGCGCAAGCTTCGTGAACCACACCGACGCCACGGCCGCGATGAAGAGCAGCAGTACGCGCAGGAGCACGCCACGCGGCACCACTTCGGACGAGGGCTCAGCGCTCGGGTTCAACGGTGCGTTCTGATTCATGCGAGGGGGCCTAGAGCGCCGACCGGTTTGAAACCAATTCAGAAATGAGTGAGGCCGAAGCGAAACGCACGCCCGAGGCGCGAGCACTAGTAGCACTCTCGCGACGGTCTGCGGCAGATTCAGCGCGAAAACCCGCTAAATCACCGAGCTTAGGGCTTGACGCTTCCTGGGGGCGGCTTGGAAGTAAGCTGGGCGGGGGCCTCCAAGCGTTCGGGAGCCACGCTGTCGTTGCCCATGGCGTAGCCGCCCAATGGACGCGCGCTCGCTTCCGGCTTCTTCTGGGGCGCGGGTTGACTGCTGGACGTTTGCGTCGATGCCAAGCCGGTCAGCGCGCGTCGCAGCTCTTCCGGTGGCAGTGAATTCCCTACGGGCGGAGGCGGGGACAACCTGGGCGGCGGTGGGGAGAGCCTAGAAGGGATCGGTGATGCGTATGGATTACCGCGAGGTGGGCTGAGTATGCTGCTGATTGGCTGAGCCTCTTCGGGTTCAGCGCTCGCCGTGGACGAAGCGAAAGGCGAGCTTTGCACGATCGGGCGGCTGGCGCGCCCCTCCGTCTCGAGTTGGTCTAGAGTCGGCCCGGCTAGGTGCGCCCGCGCTGAAGCGGAATCACGCCGCGTCTCGGCCGGCGGTGGACGCGTCGAGAGTGGAATCCGCGGTCCCCCGAGCTCGCTCTTCAGACGATGAATCTCGTACAGCGCGTCATCGCGCTCTTTGCTGATGCGCGAAACGGCGCTCTGCGCGTCGTCGCGCTGGGCCTGCAAGCGAGCTACCGTTTCGCGCGCCCGCTCGCGATCTTCAGCCAGTTTCTGCGCGGTCCGTTCGAGTTCCGCGCGCTCGGCCCGGTCCAGCTCGGATGGCGCCGATTCGACGGGTAGGCTCGGCGGGGTGAGTTCGATTGGAATCGTTGGGGCGGTCGCCAGCTCTACCGGCCGCGGCGCGAGTGTCACCAGGTCACGCCGCGCAAGCTCGGCGAGCTTTGCGCGCAGCGTATGAAGCTCGCCGTCGCGCCGCGTGAGCTCGGCTTCTTGTTCATCGAGCAGTTTGACTAGAAAAGCGTCTTGCTGATCGATCAGGAAGGCACGTTCACTCGCGTGTTCTCGGCGCGTGCGATCGAGCACCGACTCCAGCTCCGCGATCCTGCGCTGGTAGAGCCGTTGCTGTTCGCTGGCACCGCTGAGCAAATCGCGCAAGCCTTCGAGCTCGAGCGTCAACGACTCGTTCGCCTCACGGGCGCCACCGACTCCGTTGCCGAGATGCTGAATGGCGCGGAACAGACCGGTCAAGCTGGCCTCGGCGCGTGCGCTCGCCGCGAGCGCCGCTTGCACGCGTGCGTCGCCATCGTTGGCCAATTCGGGGAGGGGTGTCGGTTTTCGCTGTGCTCCCGCCAGTGGCGGGAGGGTGGGTGAGTTCGACATGGTCAGGGCGGTCTCGGCACAGCCGACACTCGGGGCAATGTTACAGGCTTGTCGGCCCCGGTTCGAGTACCGCTTTTGACTCCCACCCGCGTCGGCAAGTCGTTTGGCCCGTTTTCCGCCCCGACGGTTATCGACTAGGCACGCCGTTCGGGAGGGGTTATGCCTTTGAAATCATGGGCGCATCGATTGCGACGACCAACGGACCATCGTGGACGCCGGCCGATACCGCCGTGCCCGCGTTGGAGGAGGCGCTGGCCGTCTTGGGCGAGCGAGCCACTCCGTTTGCTCGTGCGCCGCTCGCCGATAAAATCGCCTGGCTGCGGGAGATTGGCAGCCGTTTTCGCGAACTGGGGCCACGCATGGTGGCTGCAGCATGCACCGCCAAAGGGGTCGAGTGGGGGTCACCCCAGGAGGGTGAAGAGTGGCTGTCCGCGCTCGTGCCCATCTTTCGCAACTTGAAACAACTCGCGACCTCGCTGGATGAAATTCGGCGCTTCGGGGCGCCCCTCATCGACCCAGCGAGGATTTCATCCGCCTGGGATGGCCGCGTGGCGGTCGAGGTGACTCCCCACGAGTGGTACGATGGCCTTTTTTACGCGCCATTTCGCTCGAAAACCTGGCTCACGCCCAACGTCGATGCCGGCCGGCTCGGCGATGTTCAAGCGAATTTTTACAAGCAGCGTGACCCCGTGGGGCGGGTTGCTTTGGTGCTCGGCGCGGGCAATGTCGCCTCCATTCCCGTGCTGGACGTGGTCTACAAGTCCTTCATCGAGGGCGCGGTGTGCGTGCTCAAGATGAGCCCGGTCAACTCATACTTGGGGCCGTATTTCGAGCTCGCCCTCGCTCCGTTGATCGCGCGCGGCTTCTTGCGCATCGTGTACGGCGGACCCGAGGTCGGCGCGCACCTGGTCGCGCACGCCGCAATTGACGAGCTGCACATCACCGGTTCGCTCGAGACCCACGACCGAATCGTGTGGGGCGCGCCGGGAGCGGAACGAGCCGAGCGCAAGAGGCTAGGCGTTCCGCTGTTCGGCAAGCGAGTCACTAGCGAGCTCGGTAACATCAGTCCGGTGCTGCTAGTACCTGGAAAATATGGGGACGCGGAGCTGACCGCGATGGCGCGCAGCTTGGCGGGGATGGTCGTAAACAACGCATCGTTCAACTGCAATGCCGCCAAGATGCTGATCACGCCGCGTGGTTTTGCCCAGCGTGAGGCGTTGCTCATGCGCGTGAAGGCCGAGCTTGCCAAAGTACCGCCTCGCAAGGCGTACTACCCCGGCGCCGAAGCGCGTTACGCTTCGCTCACCCAAAGTGCGGCGCACGTGACGCGTATCGGCGAGGCAACGACCGGAAAGTTGCCTTGGACATTGATCAGCGACCTGGATCCCCGATCGGATGCCGCGCAGTTCAGCGTCGAGCCGTTCTGCAGCATCCTGAGTGAGGTCGGCGTGGGCAGCTCGGATCCGGTCGAGTTCTTGGCCAGCGCGACCGAATTCGCGAACGAACGCCTGTGGGGGACCTTGAACGCCATGCTGTACGTCACGCCGGAAACCGAACGCGACCAGACTTTGTCGCAGGCGCTCGAGCGTTCGATCGGTGCCCTCCGCTACGGTACGGTCGCGCTCAACCATTGGCCCGGCGCTGCCTATGCGCTTGCTACTGCGCCCTGGGGCGGGCATCCGAGCGCCACGCTTGCGGACGCGCAAAGTGGGCTGGGCTGGGTGCACAACTCGCTCTTGCTCGAGCCGATCGAGAAGACCGTCCAGCGCGGTTCTCTGCGCGCTTTTCCAGCTCCCCCATACTTCCCCGGGCATCGCTCCCTGCATTTGTTGGGTCGCGCTTTGGCGGATTTCGAGGCAGCGCCGAGCGCCGCGGGTCTGGCCAAAGTCGGGTACTTTGCGGTCCGCTCCTGAGATGGCAGAGTCCCGGCAAATCCGGTCCGAGCGGCCGCCTTACCCCTAGAAATTCATGCCTGACACCGACGACGTTCGCATCGATAGCCTGAGGCCGCTGATCCCGCCTGCCATCTTGATGGAGGAGCTACCCGCGTCGGAGGCGGACACCCAGCTCATCGCCGAAGCCCGCGCAAACGTCGCGCGCATCGTGACCGGCGAAGACGACCGGCTCGTGGTCGTCGTGGGGCCGTGCTCAATCCACGATCCCGAAGCGGGGCTCGAGTATGCCAGGCGCCTCAAGTCGCTTTCCGACACGCTCAGCGCCGATCTCGAGATCGTGATGCGCACCTACTTCGAAAAGCCGCGCACCACCGTCGGTTGGAAGGGCCTGATCAACGATCCCAAGCTCGATGGCTCGTTTTCGATCAATCTCGGTCTGCGGGTGGCTCGCAAATTCCTGCTAGACGTAGTGCAGCTCGGGATGCCCACCGCTACCGAATTTCTGGACCCCATCTCACCGCAATTCGTAGCCGATCTGGTCTCGTGGGGGGCGATCGGCGCGCGCACCACCGAGAGCCAAGTGCATCGCGAGCTAGCCAGCGGTCTGAGCATGCCCGTCGGTTACAAGAACGGCACCAGCGGGGACGTGCAGATCGCGGTCGACGCGGTGCGTTCCTCCGCTGCGCCGCACCGCTTCCTGTCCGTCACCAAGCAGGGCTTGGCCGCCATCGTCTCGACCCGTGGCAACAGGCACTGTCACGTGATTTTGCGCGGCGGTCGCACGGGTCCGAACTACGCGGCCGAAGCCATCGCGGAGGCCGGCGAGGCGCTCGGCAAAGCCGGCCTGCGCCCGGCGTTGATGGTCGATTGCAGTCACGCAAACAGCCAGAAGAACCACAAAAACCAGGTGCGCGTGGCAGAGTCGTTGGCGGCGCAGGTGCGTTCCGGCAGCCAGGCCATCTTCGGCGTCATGCTCGAAAGCAACTTGGTCGAAGGCCGTCAGGACGTCGTTCCGGGAAAACCCCTCACCCACGGCCAAAGTATCACCGACGCTTGCCTCGGCTTCGAGGAAACCGCTCCCGTGCTCGAGCTGTTGGCTGCCGCCGTGCGCGCTCGGCGCACACTCAGGGCCTGACGGAGGCCTCAGCTGGATCTGACTCGCCGCCGGAGGCGGCGTCGCTTCTCGCGACGTCGCTCGAGCGGGCGGTCTCGATCGCCGTGTAGAGCGAGAGCGCTCCTTGCGTGACGCCGCGCAGGCCGATGAGCAACGCCGCGAATGAAAGCGAGTCGAGCGGCACGCGATTGGAATGCGTCGCAGGAATTGCGGGCGCCAACTCGGCCAGCCAAATCACGTCCGCGGGAAACAGGCCGGCATCCAGCACGGCCCGCTGCGCGAGCGGAAAGACGGCGCTCTTTTGCAAGCGCGCCGGCATTGCCACGCCCGCGGGAGTCGCATCGTGCACGGCGATCACTTTCAGGTCCGGGCGGGTCTCGAGCAAGCGGCGAGCCTCGCCGGCAAGCAGCCCTGGATAGCCACTCTCCGAGACAATCAACGCGGACAGTGCGCTGTGAGCGCCGTTCTTGAGCAGTAAGTCGGCCAGCGCGTCGCGCTCGACGATCACCAAACAATCGACCGTCGGCGGTACGTACTCGAGTCCGGCTTGGCTCAACGTCGCCTCGGCGACCAGGAACTGCTCGCCGTGCACCGCGGTCCATTTGGACAGCCAGCGCGTGATTGGCTCTCGTGCGGCCGGATCGCGCCGGGTCACCACACCCGTACCGACCAGGCCCACGCCGGTCAACGTCAGCACGATGCCAAACACCAGCGTCAACCCCCAATCGGCCTTCAGCGCAAGCACCCAGACCCCGAGCCCGATCGCGATCATGCCGAGCCCGATCATGCCGCGGCGGGCGATGTAGCGGGTGACCTTGACTCTGTTCCGCGCGTAAGCGAGATAGAGCTGGTTTTCACTGAAATACCGGGTTGCTTGGCCGCTGGCATGCGCCATCAGCTCCAGCCACTCGTCGTCGCTGATGCCGTCGAACTCGGGCTGGAAGACGCCACTTTTCACGATGCGCTCTCCGTGCGGCGATTCGGCGCGGAGCCGCTCACCTGCCGGGCGCGAGCGTTGCGATGGCGTGCTCGAGTTTGCCCGGCTTTCGTTTCCTCGGCGAGGCTCACCAGGTACTCCTCGTAGTCCAGCTGCATGGTGTGACGTCGCGAAGGCACATAGCGCGCGAACATCTCCTCGCGCTCGCGCTCGGTTCGTCGCTTGCGCTCGTCGACCTGCGGCAGATCGTAGCTTCCGTCGAGCAGCTGGGCGATCAGCTTGGCCTGCGCTTCCGCCAGTGGCATCACCGCGCCCACGGGCTGGGCCAGACCCACGAAACTCAGGTCCTCGCGATCCAAAGGAAATATCCGCAAAAATAGCGGTAGGTCATTGGCCTTCGCCGAAATCACGTCCGGCGAAAAGAAGGGGAAGCTCACCTTGTAGCCAGTCGCGTAAATGATCACATCCACGATCTCCGTGCTGCCGTCAGCAAAATGGACGCGTTCACCATCGCGTCTGATCAGCGTGGGCTTGGGCCGGACGTCCCCGGAACCGATCCGCGTCAGAATGTCCGAGGAAATGGTGGGGTGGGCTTGATCCAAGCGATGGTCCGGCTTCGGTAGCCCGAAGTCTTCCGGTCGGCCGACGACCAGGCGGTACCAGAGTTCCGAAAGCGCACGCCGCGCGCTTTTCGGCAAGAACGACGGCAACACCGTTTGCTGGTCGATCGGCCTACCGAACGCATACTTCGGCAATACCCATGCGCCACGTCGAGCCGAAAGCCAGACCTGCTCCGCCACTCCCGGGTGTCCGAGCTCGCAAGCGATATCCATCGCCGAATTCCCCATGCCCACGATCAGGATACGCTTGCCGCGCAGCGTGTGCGGCTCGTCGGGATCGCGATACGCATGCGAGTGTAGTTCGAGCCCCGCAAATTCACCGGCGATTTCCGGATCGGGCCAAGCCGGGTCCCAATGATGCCCATTGGCGACCACTAGCGCGTCGAAATCCTCGACCTTGCCGGTGGACAGGGTCAGCCGAAAGCCGCCTCCCGCGCGCGGCTCGGCGCGCTCCACCCCGGTTTCGAAATGGATCAGCCGTTCCAGCCCGAACGCGTCGGCATAGTCCTGGAAGTAGCGCGCAATCAGGTCGTGCTTCGGATAGTCCGGGTAGTGCGTGGGCATCGGAAAATCACGAAACTGCATGCGTTCGCGGGAGGTGTTGATGTGGAGCGAGCGGTAGGCGCTGCTCAGGCCGTTCTTGTTCTTGAACACCCAGTTGCCGCCGACGCGATCGCTCTTTTCGAAGCACTCGACGGACAGCTGGGCATCCGTCAGAGCCTTGACGGCCGTGAGCCCACAGGCGCCAGCGCCAATCACGGCGACCCGCGGCGCGCGCCTCATGCGGATTCCGCCATGTAGGTCGATCTGAGTAAGGCTCCGCGACCGGACGAGCAATCCTGCCTTTCCATCGTCGATTTGCCGGCGGGGCCGCGCCGAGCACGGGCCTCTTTCGAGCGAGCGTGAGCCCAAAGCCTGTATCCACACAAAAGCGTCACCGCCCGGAGGATGGCGGGGTCCCGTTCGTCCCGCAAGGCTGCTACGATGTGCCGAGGAATTTGCTCGAATGCCGCGCATCTTGGTAGTCGAAGACTCGGCCAGTATGCGTTCCTTCGTCAGGAACGCCCTCGAGTCGGACTCTCGGAGTTCGGCGGGTGTAGACGTGGTGGAGGCCTCCAGTGGCT
>Ga0302321_100002472_pt1 | contig 15843 bp, 17 predicted proteins | sample Fen_T0_1_FD_202505 | JGI IMG/M metagenome (GOLD analysis project Ga0302321, IMG submission 202505) | Peat permafrost microbial communities from Stordalen Mire near Abisko, Sweden - Fen_T0_1 | ecosystem: Environmental > Terrestrial > Soil > Wetlands > Permafrost | place: Sweden: Abisko...
CACATGCCCGTTGAAACCGAGCAAAAGCAAGGCGTGCAGGCCGGCCGATATAAGCACGGCTAGCCAGGTAATCCACGCCGTCTGGTGAATGCTGGTGTAGTGAAAATCACCACCCCGATTTCGGGGGGTAAGGGTTATAGGCGATCTGGTTGTGCGGGGGGATTCCGCATTGGGAAGAGTCGGAAGACTAGCTCCCGACACCAGGGTGGGGCGGGTAATAAGTGCCATGGCTGAAGATAATCGATCCAGGTCGAAAACTCGTGGCATTCCTTGGCTTTAGTCATGCATCGATTGCCGACCCCAATCGACCATTATCCTCATCTCTTGTCCTCACCGGGCGAAAACCCGCCCACGAACTCGAACTATTGTCTTCTCAAATCTCGAAAATTCGCGTCACTAACCGATCGCATGGATCCATTACAACTTACTGGCGCCCAGAAGACCAAACTCCGCGGTCTCGGCCAAACCAAAGCGGACGACCTGTTGGTTGGCCGGGAAGGGGCGACGGCGAACGTGACCGCTCAATTGGGTCGCGAGTTGACCCGGCAGGAATTGGTCAAGGTGCGCTTCACCGGCGGCCAGGACCGTCACGCCCGGGCCGCGCTCCACGAGGCCCTCGCGGTTGCGACGCAGTCCACCTGTGTCGGGGCGGTCGGCCACACCGCCTTGTTTTTTCGCCGCAATTCCGATCCCGATCAGCAGAAGATCGCCCTTTCCTGAGGCATTTCTAGGGTTGCGGACGGGACCGCTCTGCCTAGCCTTCCAGCAACCATTCCCTCCGTGAAAAATCGCCTCATCGCCTCGGTCTTCGCTCTCATCGCTCCGGCTCTCCTGCTGACCGGCTGCACCACGGCCGGTCAGGATGCCCGTGTAACCAACCCCAATCAACCGGGTCCGGCCATCGGCAACGCCGTTGGAACCGCGGTGGGCGCCGTTGGAAGCAATGTGGTCGGCGGAGTCGTGGGTGCGGTCGAAGGCGCGTCCGCCGCCACGAAAAAGACTTTCACCAACGAGCGCCGAGTTGTCCGGACCTGGCGGACAGAAACCACTTCAGATGGGCGCACCATCAAGATCCCCGTTGAGATCGAAGTGGACGAAAACGGCCGTCCAATCGAGCGGAAGGAGTAAGGATCTCCGGATCAAACTCCAGGGGATTGGGTAATCAATCCGACTGTAGTCGGGGTCACTGACCCAGACGGTCCTCTGCGAACTAATCGAAAACTTGCGACGGTTGAATGCCGCCGGGCCCTTGGGTCGAACCGAAACGCGACTCATGGGTCCGCAAAAAAGCGCCGCCCGACTCGGGCGGCGCTGTGTTTTTGAGCGAAAAGGTGTGGCGGTTTACCAGCCGATCGCGCCCGGTCCCCGAGTCTGTTTGGCAATCTGCTTCTCTTCTTCCCAAACGGTCAGACCGGTCTTCACTTGGACCAGCGACATCTGGAATGCGTAGGTGTTCTGCGTGACCTTGCCGTTCTTGTCAGTCTGCTGGATCAGCTTTGCGTACAGCGTGTAATCCGGCACGAGCGTCTTGGCCTTCTTCCCGCTCTGCATTTCCTCCAGCTCGGCCGCTTCGCTGGCAACCACGGCGCGTTCGCCCAAACCGAGGGTATTCGTGATCGCGACCTTGCCGGTGTTGGTCAGGGCCACGCGGATCTTTTTGATCAGAAGGTCGGTATCGACCATCAGCTGCGTGTTGTTGATCACCCGATCAACCGCGAGAATGGCCGGCGTGCGGGGCGCGTTGTTCAGCGCGCCGCCGGATAGCAGCGAGTTGATGAGCTGGTCGGCGGCGTTGGCCCAATCCTGGGAATTAATTGCGGCCGTGTTGATGGCCTGCGGACCTTTGGCATCCACGGTGCGGGTTTCGGTGGCGGTTTCGCAGCCGGAGAACGTCAGCATGGCGCCGAGGGCGAGCACGCCGAGCAATTTGGAGGAGACAGTCTGTTTCATGGGATTTGAGCGGAGGATGGGTTATTCGCGGAACTTGAGTTTGAAATCCACGGCGCGGGGTGACACCGATACCGTCGAAATGGTGGTGGTTTCCCGGCCCTGCAGCACGAGCGTCTTCCAGGTTTCGTTGGCGGAATCGAGCGCCATGCCATCCTGATCGATCCATTCGAACTTGTAGTTCACGTTCCGCGTCGAGTTGCGGAGATTTTCCACGGTCGCCTGGATCTTGAGCAAATTCCCTGACACCGTGCTCTGGTTGATCGAAACGACGCGCACCAGTCCGGCGAGCGTGTTGTCCGTAATCACGCGCTTGTCGGCAATGTAGTTGGGGGTGGCCTGAGATTCGGCGCGTTCGTAGGAATTTACGTTGCTGGCGCAACCGGCCAACAACAGCGCGGCACCGCCGGCCCACAGGCTGGCAACGACGCGGACGGAGTGAAGTTTGATTTTCATTTGAGGGCGAATTGGGAAACGAGGAGGGCGGCGGTAGGTGAAATACTTTTCACGTAGACGATATTCACGGCTCCCGCAACCAACGTGACTGTGCGAGAGTCGTTGCCGGTCGCAAGGGTAAGTTGACGGTCGGCGGGCGTGCTCAGGCGGGCATATTGAAATTCCTTCGGTATACTTGTCCACACCCGGGTGTCAGCGTGGGTGGTCGCCTGGTTAAGCCCGGTCAGCAGGGCCTTGCTGGCCAATCCCGCCATCAAACCCATCCGGTCGGCACTCTTTTGGGCCGTGGCCTGGACGATGGCTTTCGTGGCCGTGGAAACCATGGTCTTTGTCACCACGGCCGGCCACTCGTTCTTGAAGTCGTTCGCGACCACGCTGTCGATGCTCGCCAGGATGGCGGTGGAAAGGCTGCGGTCCCCGGCTTTGACGGAAAGGGCCCCGACATAGCTCGGATTGAATTTCAGCTTGGGGAACGCCGCCTGCACGTAGGGCACCTTGTTGCTGACGAGAAAGGTTGGGATATCGATTCTCTTCTCGTCGCGGTCCGGGCCGGTGCCCGTCTCAAAAATAACGTACGTCACGCCTTCGGGCGCCTTGCCCTCGGCGGCCGCGGACGCAAGCGCGAGGTCTTCCTTCACATAGGGATTGTCCGGCACCATGAGGGCGACGCGTTCCATGGACTTGCGGCCGCGTTCCAGATCCGAACCGCCTTCGCCGTGCACGGTAAAGAACAGGGCGTCGAGGAACACCGCGAAGGGATTAACATAGTCGCCGTAGCTGACCATGTTGGCAGTCGATTCCGCGAGCACCGCATTCAAGGCCGGACCAGTCTTCGGGTCGCTCGTCGCCTTGTCGGTATCGTAGGCCGCCGACTTGCCGTTCTCATCCTGGACTTCTCCATTCTTGGCTTTCTTCGCCGTTTCTTGAGCCTCGGCAATCCGTTTTTCATTCTCCGCCACAGCATCCTTCTGGCGTTGGAGAGCGCGGTTGAGTTCGACTCGGGCGTTGTCGCGCTGACCGAGCTGCATGTAGTTGAGGGCCTTGAAGGCATTCATGAGCACCTTGTCGTAGGCGTGTCCGCGATACGGCAGCGTGCTAAGGTTCGTCAGCGTGGCGCCAACCTCGGAGGCCACCTTGACCTTGGATTGTTCCTCGTAGGAATTCACCTTCTCCTCGGCCTGATCGTAAGCTTGGAGACTTCGTTTCAAGTAGGAATTCGCGACGTCTGCTGGCGTCGTGGGCGCCACGGGTGCAGCCGGTGCCCCAGACGCGTCGGGCGCCGGACCAGCGGGATCGCCAATCGCAGGGACGGCGCCGGGTTCGGTCAACGCGGCGGTACGCAGGATGGTGCCCTGCTCGAGCCGCCAGAGGATCGCATCCTTCGAGGTCGCGTTGGACGTCGCTTCCTTGTCCACGGCAGCGAGGGCCGCCGCGATGTTTCCGGACTGGTAGCTGGAGGTAAATCCGGCATTGGATTTCTTGAATAGGGCCGCCGGACTGGCGACCGTGATCAGAAGGAGCGAGGCGCTACCGGCAAGCAGTCGATAGGATGACAATTGGGCGAGGAGCCCGGGGCGGGGATTCATTCTGGATGGGTGGGGGATCTGAGTTTGGTGCAAAAAACCGGGACGCATCAGCGCCCCGTTGTGATCGGGCGGAAGATCTACTCGGCCTCGACGTCGTCCTTGAGGCGAACCACCGCACCCTTGTCGATGCCAGTGTCCTCGACAATTTCCGCCTGGGAATTTTGCGGGGTGACGCGGTTGATCTTCACCTTGCCCACGAGCACTTCCTCGCGGGTCTTGTCGCCCGTGTCCGGGTCGACGAGTTCGTCGCCCAGCACAAAAACCTCCCAAGTCTGACCGACCTTCACGCCGGACTGGTCGTTGCGGTTGATCGTCACGATCTTGTCCCGCTTGCCGATCACGCGGGCCGGGGAAATAACCTCAGCCGCGCGGCTCGCAATCTTCTGGGCCATCTCGCCGACCGCCTGGATCAGCAGGTCGTCGGAACCTTCGCCCACGCGGGCGCTCGTGTTCTCGGAACGATTCTCGGAGTCGCGCTTCGAGACCTTGAAGTTCGTGCTCGCGATCGCGCGTTGCGTGGCGACTTCCGTGATTTTCGTCACGGCCGAAAGTTCGATTGTGCGGGCGCGGATGGTCTTCCCCAGCGAGGCGAGCTTGCGCTCTTCCATGCGGTCATTGAACGAGTCGACCTTGATCGTGAGGATGTAATCCGACTTGTTGAAGGCGAAGGCCTCGCCCGAAGCTGCGCTTTCCTTGGCGAGGGCATCGGCATCCGAGCGCTCGAGCACCTCAAAGCGCTTGGTGTTGAGCACGCGATCATAAACCTGCGAATCGAGGGCCTGCAGCACGCTGTCGAGCGAAAGGCCGACACCCTGCGCGCCCATGCGTTTGGCGACCGCCTCGGTCGAGGTGATTTTCGTGATGGCGAGCTTTTTCTTGCCGGTCGCCTCCTGCGCCTGCAGCGCGGCAGTGAGAGACAAGGCGAAAGCGGCGAGGAGAATGGAAATGCGTCCAGATTTCATGGCGTAATGGATTTTAAAGGAGTGAAAGGTTGGCTCGATTTAGAAATCGAAGAGGGAATGCAGGCCGCCGACCAAGGTCTTGACGCCCTCGGTGCTGTTCACCTTGTAGCCGCTGTTTTCGAGCATCTTGGCCCGGCCCTCGAGGACCTTGACCTGGGCGTCAGTCAGTTTCGCACCGTTTTTCAGATCGTTCATGAACGCAGTGGCGTCCTTCCAGCGAGCATAACCGGCCTCGCTCATTTCCAGGCCGACATTGAGCTTTTGCCCATTGGTGAAATTGACCGTGCGCTCCCAGGGCTTGAACCCTTCGCGCACCACGCGGAGCTTGTGCAAACCCGCCTTGACCGCGAGTTGACCGGGCGCGGTGCCCACCGCGATCCCGTCGATTTCCACCGTGGCGGACAGGGCCGATACCTTGAACTTGCTCTCGGAAATATTCACCGTGTTCTCCGCGCCGATCCGGACATCGGGCACAAAGACGTCCGTCAATTCCGTCGTCAGCGTGATCGCCACGAGGCCCTGCGCGGCCGAAGCCGTGATGCGACCGCGGTCAATTTGGTGTTTCAAGCTGCCGGCGACCTTTTGCGCGGCTTCATCGAGCAGGTCGTTGAGCACGCTCGAACGCTCCTGGCTCATGCCCTCGGCGTTTTGGTAGGTCTTGCTGACGCGGACCGTGTCGGCGGCAAGGCTACCACCCGTCGTGCCATCGAGAATCTTGTAGGTGACGCGCACGGTCCGCTCGTCGTTCACCGTCTTTACTCCGTAGGCGTCAATGGACTTCTTGTTGGAATCGAATCCGGTCAGTGAAACCTGCAGGAGGTGGCTGGCACTCAAAGTCTGAGCTAGGCGGACCGCTGAGGTGCTCTGGGCGAGTTGGGCGTCGAGGGCGTTTTCCTTGGCGCCCGGGGCCAGGCTGCCCACCGCGTTCAGCGCGGTCTCGGGGCTGATCACATGCACATTCAGTTCGGTCACACGGGCCGTGATGTAATCCTCGAGGGCGCCAAGCTCGGCGTCGCCGACCTTGCCAGCGCGGTTGACGACAAAAATTGCCACTGTGTACTCGGAGGGCTTCGCGGGCTTGGGTACCTCTTCCTTCACTACCGTGGTGAGTGTGCGCTCCGTCACCGTCTTGCCGGCCTCATCGTAGGTCTTGGTCTGAACGGTGGTGGCGGCGGGGGTGGCAGTCTGGGCCAGCACGGAGCCGGCGGAGAACAGGAGCAGGGCAAGGATGGACGTTATTTTGGTAGGCATGGCCTGAGGGTGATGAAACGTTGCGCAGGGCGATTTCAGAGCGGGTATTCGCAGGGCCGTTTAGGATGATTTCGTGACTCGAAAAGTCACCCTGGCACCGCGTGTGATTCGCACCTGATTAGTAACAATAACAGCCACCTTTCTAGCAAGGTAATATGGGTTACAAAAGGGTGGCCGGACGGCCACTATCAACCGTTGGTCTTCGTGCCATTTTTGGCGGCTCGTTCGTAGGCGTTGCGGATCGACGTGTCATAACTTTTCTCCAAATCCGGATAGATGGCCATGGCCGCCGCCACCGCCTCAGTATAACTGGCGCCGCCACCTTGGCTCACGTGCAGGTAAACCGCGTAATCTTCGAGATTATTGAAGGATAATTCCGAAGTTTTCTTGATGAAATCATAACCGCCGACGGCGGTGACCGCCCCGAGCTCCTTGGCCTTGTTCTTGATCAAGCCCGAGGCCAGACCGCCGAACGGCACATGCGAGGCCACCTGCTTTCCGGCCGCCTCGCCCGCTTTGGCCCCGGCTAGGGCGCCGAGCTGAACGTTGAGGGTCTTGGCCGCCCATTCGGCCATCTCGCCGTTGGCGTTGACCGGCAAAAAATAGTGGCCGGATTTGTCGAGCAACGGCGCGGGCGCCTTGAGGTCAACTGAGGCCGTCCGATATTTGGCGGCGAGTTCAACAATCTTCACCAGGATCTTTTGCGCTTTGACGAGGTCGGCGCCACTGGTGGCGAAAGCCATCGACGGCACGAGCAGAACCGGGCAGACCAAGGCGAGGAGGCGGCGGAGGGCGGATTTCATAGAGGGCGGGAGAGTGGTTTTGGCGGGAAATTTGATTTCGCCCCGAGCAAAGGGAACCGCCCTCGGCCAAGGCAAGGCGCCAACCGACCCCAAGCATACGCAATGCTACGTAGGCGCTGCGGACCGAACTCGCCTGCTCTCCGCGCCCATTGCGACGTTGCGCCCGCGCCCGCTCGGGCCCAAGCATGCTGCCCATGACGCTTGCTGAACTCGGCTGGAACGACTGGTTCGCCCAAGCCTTTGCGCCTTACGCGGCGGAAGGTTGCGAGCCGGCGCGCGTCACCCTCGAGTTGAAAGGTTATTGCGAGGTTACCGGGTCAACGGGCGCGCGATTGGGCGAATGCAGCGGCAAATTTATCCACACCGCCAAATCCCCCGCCGACTACCCCGCTATCGGCGACTGGGTCGCCGTCGTTCCCCAACTGGGTGAGGCTCAGCGGGTCGCCATCCAGGCGGTCCTGCCCCGCCGCACAAAATTTTCCCGCCGCGCCGCCGGCCTCGAGGTCCTCGAACAAGTGGTGGCCGCCAACATCGACACCGTGTTCCTTGTCAGCTCGCTCGACGGTAACCACCACCTCCACCGACTCGAACGCTACCTCGCCGCCGCCTGGTCCAGTGGGGCCGAACCCGTCGTGATCCTGAACAAGGCCGATCTTTCCGAGGCAAATGTGGTCGAGTTGCGCCAGGCGATCTCCGATGTAGCGCCGAAAGTTCCGGTGATGGTCGTCAGCGCCCAGACCCGACGCGGCCTCAAGGCGCTCGCCCCTTATCTCCAACCTGGCCGCACCATCGCCCTGCTGGGTTCCTCTGGCGTTGGGAAATCCACCCTGATCAACCGCCTCATGGGCGAAAAAATTCAGTTTACCCAGGAGGTCCGCGAAACGGACAACAAGGGTCGTCATACCACCACGCAGCGGGAACTGCTGATCACGCCGGACGGGGCCATCATCATCGACACACCCGGCATGCGGGAGATCCAGCCCTGGGAGGCCGGCGCCGGTCTGGCCGGCGTCTTCGATGACGTCGCGGGCATCGCCGCCCGGTGCAAATTTCGCGACTGCCAACACACCGTGGAACCTGGCTGCGCGGTCCGGGCGGCCCTGGCGGATGGCACCTTGGATTCCTTGCGCTGGGCCGGCTACCTCCGCCTGCTGCGGGCCACCGCCCATGAGGTCCGCCGGGTCGACCGCCCCGCCCAGGCCCAACATCGTTCCCAGATTAAAAAGCTCACGAAAAGTCTGCGCCAACGGGTCCGCGAAAAGCCTGGCGACGACTGAACCGGGATGACCTCCAAACGGCGACCCGATCACACCCAGCGTTGACGCGCCACCGTTTTCCCCAAGAATGACTGCATGTTCACAATCTTGGGCGCGGATGGAAAGGAATACGGGCCAGTGACGGCTGGAAAACTGCATGAATGGATCGCGGCCGGCCGGGCGAACATGCAAACCACGGCCCGTCGCGACGGCGAAACCGAATGGAAAACGCTCGGAGATTTTCCCGAGATGAGCCAGTTCGGCAACACCTCCGGCTCCAGCACGCCGCCCATTACGCTTCCGCCGGCGGTGCCCTACACCGCGGCCGTGGCAGCCCAGCCTATGGTCCCGGGATCAACCCTGGAACTCGCCGATCGCTGGGTTCGGCTCGGGGCCCAGCTGCTCGACGGTATGATTGGCTGCGGCTTCCTTCTCCCTGGTTTCGGACTGTTGCTCGCCGCCGGCGTTCTAAACGATGCGAACCAGCCCAACATGCCGTTGCTCGTGGCGGGGTTCGGCATCCTTGGGCTCGCAGTGCTCGCGCTGCTCGGCATCCAGATTTATCTGCTCAGCACTCGCGGCCAGACCATGGGCAAGAAATTGCTCGGCATCAAAATCGTCGTCTTCGAGGACGAATCGAATCCCGGCTTCGTGAAGGCATTCCTGCTCCGCGGTTTCGTCAACGGCCTCATTGGCGCCGTGCCCGTGGCGGGCCCGATTTACTCGATCGTGGACATCTGTTTCATCTTTCGCTCCGACCAGCGCTGCTGCCACGACCTCCTTGCCGGAACCAAGGTGGTCAAGGCCTGAGCCCGCCCGGGCTCACTTTCCCGCCGACGATTTACGGAAGAACAGCGCGTCGAGCGAGAGTTTGCCCGGCCCGAACGCGAGCACGATCACGGCCGCGAGCAGGAAGAGAAATGGCGCGGCACTGACAAATTTGTCTGGGTCGCTGGTGATGGCGTGAAGCGCCTCGTTGTCCGCCGTCACATAGGCGATGATCATGGTGAAGATAAGCGGAATCGATACCGGCCGCGCGAACAGCCCGAGCGCGAGCAAGACGCCGCCGAAACACTCGACCGAACCCGCCGCGATGGCGTTTAGCTTCGGCTGCGGGATATGCAACGATTCGAAAAACCCAGCGGTCTTTTCGAGGTGGTTGAGCTTCCCCCAGCCCGTTTGGGCGAAGGACCAGCCCCAATAGAGGCGGATAACCAGCAGCACCGGCGATTGCAGGTACGAAGCGACCGTATCGAGTTTATCGAGCAGCGAGCGAATATTCATGCGAGTGGGAGGAGCGGGTTGGGAAATTATTCCAGGAAGAGTCGTCAGCGCTTTGGAAATAAAGGGGATCGCGTGGATCGGCCGGGACCACGCGCCGTCGCGGCGCCCTGGTCCGGAAAACATTTCAAGATCGGCCGTCGCTCATCAGCGTTTCCTCGGGCAGAGCCAGCCGAGTTCCATCCAGGTCGAGAACCAGCTGCCGACCTGCTCAGGCTTGACCGCCCGGCCGCCGGCGGCAATGGCTTGCGCCAGCGGTTTCCCGTCAGCGATCGATTGCAGGATGAGAAACGACGGGCGGTCGAGCCGCTTGTAATAGAGCCGGTTTTCGAGCCGGTGCACCGCCACATAAATGCGTTCGCGGCGGGGGCGCTCCACCCGTTTCTGCCGGGTCGCGTCCCGGGCTGAATCGACGGCATTGCTCGCCTCCGTGCGGAGCGCGTTGCGCTGCTTCACGGCGGTCACAAAGTTATCCACCGGATGGTCGAGCACGAGCAGTGACACGTAAGGCTGGAGCTGCAGATGCAGCCGCGTCGGCGGCGTGCGCTCGATCTCGGCCGCGGTCAACCCCGGCAGTTGCGCTTCATCAAACGCGAGCGTCTGCGCCCACTCAAATCGAGCGACGTCCCGGGCCAGCGCGGTCCGGGGCGCCGTCCAACGAGGCTCTTCGCGCAAAAACTGCTCCAGCCGTGAGCAAAGGTTCCTCAGCGTAAATGAGCGCGACGGATACTTGGCCAGATACGCCTCGACGAGGAGGGTGAATTTTTTGTCTCCCAGCACGGCCCGCAAGCCCGGGTTGTCATCGTGCATGATGTCGATCAGCCGAAACCAGTACATCCGATTGTACAGTTGCAGGCGCTCGAATGCGGTCAGCCGGTCGTTGGGCTTGATGAACTCGTTCGCCACTTCCGCCATCGGGCGCCCGTCGATCCACTGCGGTTGCAGTCCGTCCTTCGCTGTCAGCGGGCGCACCAGCGCGTGCGTCATCAGGCGCTGCAACTTTACGATGTCCGCGTCAGTGGCCAGCCGGCGCGGCGCGTGTTTCGGCGGAGCCTTCAGGCCAACCGGGGCGATCATCTTCCCGGCGCGCCTGAATCCGCGCTTTGAGTTTTTTGGCCGCGACTTCATCTCCTTCCCTGAGTGAGGGGCGTGATCCCGAACGCGCCGCGATCGAGCGCATCAAGCCTGATCGCTGCCTCGCCGGTGACCGGCGGTTCCAGGAAAACGCGCCCGGCAGGTCGCATCGACGGTTCTTTCATTGCTTAACCTTCGCCGGCACCGCCGCCTTGGCGCCATCGATGAACTCGTTCGCCTTGAGCGCCTCGTTGTGCACCTCGTCAAATGACGGGATCTTGTCGTCCCATTCGAGCAGCGTCGCCGTCACGCCGCACAATTTCGTCGCGTGGGCGTAAAGCTTCCAAACCGGGTCGAGCACGGGGTGATCGTGCGTATCAAGAATGTATTTCTCAAACTTAGTGTGGCCCGCCACGTGCATCTGCCCGACCCGGTGGTGGGGCACGGCGTTGATGTAATCATACGGGTTGAAATCGTGGTTTTGAGCCGAAACGTAGATATTGTTCACATCGAGCAGGATTCCGCAGTCCGCCCGCTCCACCACCTCGGTGAGAAATTCCCATTCGGTCATCTCGGAGACGTGGTACTCGGCGTAGCTGCTGACATTCTCCACGCAGATCGGGACTTCCAGAAAGTCGCGGATCTGCCGGATCTTTTCGGCCGTGCGCTTCGCCGTGGCAAAGGTGTACGGCATTGGCAGCAGGTCGTGCGTGTAGGTCCCGTCCACGCTGCCCCAGCACAAGTGGTCCGACAACCAGGGTGTCTTCGTGCGCTTGACCAGGGCCTTGAGCTTTTTCAGGTGGGCCCGATCGGGCTTGTCCGCCGAGCCAAAATACATCGAGACGCCATGCTGGACCACGCGATACTGCTCCATGATCTGGTCGAGCACCTGGAGCGGCCGCCCGCCGTCGACCATGAAATTCTCGGAGATGATCTCAAACCAGTCCACGACCGGTTTTTTTTCGAGAATGTGCGCGTAATGCGGGACGCGCAGGCCGATCCCAATGCCGTAATCGGTCTGGCCGTTAAAGGAGTTGGCAGGCATGCGGACGGAAGGGGGGATACCGACCGGATCGCGGTGGGCCGGTCAAACAAGGGAACCGCGCGATATCAGCGAGATAATTCCGGATTCTGGGAAAAAAGAGGCCGGGTGTTGCGACCGGCCTCTGAAAAACTGCCCGGTCGGACCCGTGGGGAGTCCGACCGAAGAAGGGAAACGATTACTTGGCTGGCTTGTCGGCCGGCTTGTCGGCCGTCGAGCAGCCACCATGGCCCTTGCAGGAGTTCTTGCCCTTGCAGCCGTTGTCACTGGTGCCACAGCCGCCCTGGCCCTTGCAGGCATTCTGGCCCTTGCAGTCATGCTTGGCCTTGTCTTTGCCTTCCTCTGCGACCGTGCCGGCCTTGGTGGAAGCGAAAGTCTTGGTGGCGAGGGCACCGGAATAGAGACCGGCCATGGCAGCAGCAGTAACGAGGAGACGAGTGGATTTGTTCATTTGATCTGGGATTTTAGTTTCTGTTTTCGAATCGAGCCCGGCGGCACCTTGCCGTCGGACCGAATTGAAAGTGGGTTGAGCAGGCAGCCAGCGTGCTGGCGTCGAATAGGAGGCGTGGAGGGCAAACCTTATTCCCGAAAGATACGCTTAAGGTGGGGTTGGGGATGCCGGCTGGAAAGAAAATCGCCGGACAGCCTTGGAGACAGAGGCAACCCGCCGCGGTTCCTTCAAGCACATTGTCGGTTGCGTGAAAGCGACGAGCCGGCCAGAAGAACCTGTGCAAAATCCAGCCCCTTTGTCGCTTCGCATGCCTCGCGCCAAAACAGGAAGGGCGCAACCGGCCAACCGCGACCGTAAGCCAGAACCTTTGGTGAGGGAATGAACTTCAGCGACGTCCAACTGGTACGACTCGCCGGCATCGCGCACCTCGTTTCGTTGAGTGCCATTGTTTACGCCCCGATTCATCTCGGTTGGCATCAGGCCCTCGGCCGAGTTTCCAAACTGCTGCGCCAGATGGGCCAAGTTTATCACTATTATACGGCGGGAACCATCGTCGCGATGGGATTGGTCAGCCTGGCCTGCCCCCGGGATCTTGTCTCAGGCAGTCCGCTCGGCCGCGCCGTCTGCGGCTACATTGCCCTCTTCTGGATCGTACGCTTGGCTGTGCAGCTCTACTACGACTTTCGTCCCCACGTCGACCGATTCTGGCTTCGCCTAAGCTATCACGCACTCAGTGCGCTTTTCGTCGCCTTCGGCCTGCTTTACGGCTGGCTCGCAGTCCGAACGTAAGCCTAGTTTTTTGTCGGTCCGCCGGTGTGGTATCGCGAGGCCGCACTCTTTTCTCGCGCCTCAGCCCTGTCCTATCACGGGCAGATATTCCGTCCTCACAGGCGAAAACACTTCGATCGCGACCGAGTCCTCGTGGATGATTGCCGTGTGCTCGACTCCTCCTTCGATGCACCAACAATCCCCCCGGTTTGGCCTCGAACGATTGATCGCCTATGGTCAGGCGAATCGAACCACTCAGCAGATAACCCGTCTGCTCGTGCGAGTGGGAGTGCCGCGGCAGCACCGCCCCTCGCTTAAGATGGAATTCGGTGAACAGTGTCTTCGCCCCATGGGTCAGGGTCTTGAACTTGATGCCAGGAAGTGCGTCGCGATAGCCGGAGGATGAAGCAGGAGTGAACATGGAAGTGAAAAAATTGTCAGTCAGCGAAAACCCGCGGGTAGATTTGCCCACGAGAAACACTAAAGGCAGAACATGAATCCAAAGAAATGACGAAGCCCTACTCGACCAGGCGGACTAAACCCATTTCCGTCCTGGAGCCGGGCATTCCAACCTGAACTCTTCCTTTGGTGTGATTCGTATCGGTCGTGGGCATAATCTCCGGCATTGATCAGGCTCACAGGATCCGGTCCAGCAGCGCTTCTCCGGCTCTGAACCGTCGGAGATTTTCCAGAAAAAAGCGGACCAGCTTCCGGTCCTGATCCCTCGTGCCGCCGGCAATGTGACAGGTGATGAAACAATTGGGCGCGCTCCAGAGCGGATGATCCGGCGGCAGCGGTTCTGGCTCCATCACGTCGAGATAAGCCGCGCCAACCTGCCCGGAACCAAGCGCCGCGATCAACGCCGGTTGGTCGACGGTCGTGCCCCGGCCAACATTGTAGAAACGCGCTCCCGCCTTCATCGCGTTGAAGCGCGCCGATTGCACGAAGCCGCGCGTGGCGGGCGAGTCGGGCAGGATGTTCACCACCTGATCGGCGGCGCCCAAGGCGGCGGCCAGCCCGCGTTCATCCACCACCTCAACCTTTTCATCCCCGCGCACGGCCCGCCGATACGCGATCACCCGGCAGGCAAAGGGCGCCAACAACTCGGCCAGCCGCCGCCCGATCGCACCAAACCCGAGGAGGAGCACCGTCTGTCCGGTCAGGGCCAGATTGGTGTAACGGTCCTCCAAGTATTGCCACTCGCGTCGGCCGTCCTGGTTGCGCCATTGCGCCGGCAGGTTGCGCGCCAGCGCCAGCATTTGCGCGAGCACGTGCTCGGCACAGGGGTTCGCGAAAACCGCGGACGCATTCGTGACCACCGTGGCGCGCTGTTTCATCGCCGTACGGAAATCATCCCGGTCGTACCTCGTGTATCCGGCCGTCGACAGCGCCACCCACTTTAACCGCGGGTTGCGCACCACGTCGTCTGGATCGGGCTGGCCGTAGGCAATATCGGCCTCCGCCAGCGCCGGGTCGGACGCACTCGGGATCAGGACGGATTGGGAAGACCCGGCGGATTTCACCAACTGGCAATCGAATTGAGTGAGGCCGGCGTCCAGAATCTCCTGCGCTTCCGGTCGAAGTTCATGATTGGTCCAAATGGTCAGACTCATCCCTTCATCACGCCGCTCCCTCCGCTCGTTCGCAAGTCAATCTGGGCAGCTCCGCCTCATCGCCCCAGCCCGCGTTCCCTTCCCCTAGCCGGGCTGGTCTTGCCAAGCCGTTCACCCTCGGTCACAAAGTCCGGCGACGGGCCCGCCCGTCCTTTCTATGGAAGCACTTCTGGTCTTGTTGGGCCTCTACCTCTTCGCGGTCCTCATCATCCTCCCCATCTGGACCGTCATCAAAATCAGCGGCCAGCGCGACCGACACGACGCACTGCAGCGGCAGCTGGGAAATCTTCAGGCCTCACTTGAGACCCTGCGGCAAAAACTGGACCTATCGCCTCCGCCACCGCCGGCACCGACCGAGACCGAAACGGTCGTGACGACCGACGCTTTCGCCAACACCCCGGACGATCTGACCGCGGTTCCGTTCCGCACGGTGACCCTGCCGAAGGTGTCCCGCCCGCCCATCCAATCAAGTCCGCCCGCGCCTCCTACCCCGGCGGTCGCCGCCGAGCCGCCGGCGATGCCGCCGATTCTTCCCGCCACCCCCATTCCGCCCGCGGTGCCCCTCACCCCGCCGCCAGTCCCGCCGCCGCCGCCCAAGCCCCGCCCGAAGATCAATTGGGAACAGTTCATGGGCGCCAAACTCTTCGCCTGGCTCGGGGGCGCCGCCCTTTTTCTCGGCGTCGCCTTCTTCGTCAAACTCTCCTTCGAAAACGGATGGATTCCGCCGGAAGTGCGCGTCGCCCTCGGCTTCCTCCTCGGCGTCGGCCTCATCATCGGGGGATTGAAAATCCCCCGCGTTCGTTACGCCGTCACCGCCCAAACCCTGATCGCCGCCGGTGTCGTCTCGCTCTACGCGGTTACCTTCGCCTGCAATTCGGTCTACCATTTTGAATTCTTCGGCGCCGTGCCGACCTTTCTGCTGATGACCCTGATCACGGCCACGGCCTTCATCCTCGCCGTGCGGCTCGAAGCCCAGGTCGTCGCCGTGCTCGGCATCCTCGGTGGCTTTCTCACGCCGGTGCTGATCAACACCGGTCACGACAATCCGCCGGGGCTCTTCGGGTACCTCGCCTTGCTGAATCTCGGCCTCGTCGCCGTCGCGCTCCACCGGCGCTGGTTCTACCTCGTAGCCCTCGGCACCGGTGGCACCGTCTTGATGCTGATCGGCTGGACCGGAAGGTTCTACGTCCCCGAAAAATCCCTCACGGCAATGATCGTGTGCCTGGCTTACAGCGCACTCTACCTCGGCGCGTGCGAGACCGCTCGCCGTCTGGGTCGCCATCACTCGCTGCTCTCGTGGTGCGCCACCGTGTTTCCCTTGGTCTCGTTTGGCTTTGCCCTGTACTTCCTGGA
>Ga0302321_100002474_pt1 | contig 15840 bp, 5 predicted proteins | sample Fen_T0_1_FD_202505 | JGI IMG/M metagenome (GOLD analysis project Ga0302321, IMG submission 202505) | Peat permafrost microbial communities from Stordalen Mire near Abisko, Sweden - Fen_T0_1 | ecosystem: Environmental > Terrestrial > Soil > Wetlands > Permafrost | place: Sweden: Abisko...
CGCTGGCAGCGGTGCGCGATGGACCGACCGCGAACCTTCTCCTGACCGGCACGGTCATGATCGTGGGCGGCCTTCCCACAGCTCCCACGCTGTTCTGGAGGGATTGACCCCCGGCCTACCTCACGCTGCGTCTGCCGCCCCCCACCTCCGGCCACACCATCCGCCGCGCCGCTGGCCGCTCGATCAGATAGAGCACGGTTCCGGTCACGGCCGCCGCCCCACACGCCACCGGCGCCCACTGGACGTACAGCCCCGATGCCAGCGGCACGGCCACCGCGGGGATCGCCAGCCGCTGCACCCACGCAAACACCCGCAGCCTCCGCAGCCGCCGCGGATCGATCTGCCCGAGCCGCTCCCAGAGCAGCTGCTCCTGCCGCCAATAGGTGTAGTCCACGGAATGATCTCGAGCGTCAGGAACGCCGAGGTGACGAGCCCACCCACCATCGGCGCCGCGATCCGCTTCATCACGTCGGCGCCCGATCCGGTCGCCCAAAGCAGGGGCACGAGCCCGATGAGCATGGTGCCCACCGTCATGAGCTTGGGCCGAACCCGTATCACGGTGCCTTCCATGTGCGCCCAGATGATGTCGTTCAGGTCCCGCCGCTCGTAGGCGTTGTCGATGTAGACGATCATCACGACGCCGGTCTGCACCGCGAGCCCGGCGAGCGCGATGAGTCCGACCCACGACGCGGTCGAGAGCCGGTGGTCGAGGAGCCACAGGAGCCAGACGCTCCCCACCAGCGCAAACGGGATCGAGAGCAGGACGATGAGCACCTCGCCAGCGCCATGAACCGCTCGAGCTCTGCCGGCTCCACCCGGATCGCGTTGCTCACCCGGACCTGGGCGAGTTCCCCTCGCTTGCAGAGCCCGTAGACGGTCGCCGTGGAGACCCCCAGGCGAGCCGCCACCGCGCGAACGGTGAGCAGGTGGTCCCTGCCCCCGTCCAGCAAAGCGATCCTCGCCCTGGCGGCCGTGGTCGACCCTTGCAGCAAGGATGCAGCAAACGGGTTCGGAAGCGTGCCGCTCGGCTGGACCCGCTGGGACGTGACCATACCCGTAACCTGCGAGGATTCTTGACGGCTGCGAACCGTTGGGACGGTTGAGATGCCAGAGGCCCCGCCTCCGGAGCCGAAGACCGCAGGTTCGAATCCTGCATCGCGCGCCATCTCAGAGGCCGGAACTTCCTGGTGGTTCACCAGAGGGGTTCCGGCCTCTTCTTTCGTCCCGAGCTCCCGCTGTACCACTCTCGGGGTGCACAGGGCCCTTGCTCAGAGGCCCCACGCCCGACCTGCGCCGGGTGAGCCACGGCGGGAGTTGAATCCGCGCGTCGCTGGTCGCGACAAGTGGAAGCGGATCGAGGCGATCGGCCGACTCAAGGTGTTCCTGAACATCAAGGCGTTCCTGAACAGCTACCGGGTGGCATGGCGGCAGTTCGCCATCGGCACGCCGGGAGCGGTGTTTCCGCATGGAACCTATTGGATGCGGATTGCATATGGGGTGGAGTGCGGTCCGGCACGATCCGGAGGCACGCGTCGCGTTCGTCCGGGCAGTAACCGAGTCCGGTCGTGCGCGGGCGGAGCCCCCTGTTGGTGCTCGCCGCGGCTTGACGGAGGGTCGCTGCTCCGTGCCGTCGCCGCCCGCGTCGATGGGCTCCGAGGTGGAATGACTCTGGGACGGGGCTCCCGGGTTCCCTAGGACGGGGCTCCCCATCTGGGATGCACCCCTTCGCCTGCGCGAGCGGCCCAAGTCGTTGGTCCACTCGTAGTGGGTAAGTGAGCCAATGAGAGTCCCGGCCCGACGGCGCCGATGGGCTCCACCTGGAAAGGGGGGGTTGTGCTGATGTCCACCGCAACGACAGCAAAGGAAGGTGTCACGATGAATAGGACGACGACAGCCTTGTTGATCCTCGCCTCTCTGGGCCTCCCGGTCAGCCACGCCCGCGCGGCCGACGGCCTGATCATCGACTGGCCCATTGGATCACTCGATGGGACGGAGTTCGTGCCGGGCTACCACGTGCAGGTCATGCAGAACTTCGGCAACCAGAACCCCGCCTACGGGAACAAGCTGCACTCCGGCGTCGACTTGATGCTGGACAACAGCGCAACCACCGGCGCCGCCGTGTACGCGGCGGCGGACGGCGTCGTGACCTGCGTCCCCCCCTCGATCAGCTACCCCGGTCGGGTGGTCGTCGTCGAGCACACTCTCTCGGACGGCTCCAAGTTGTACACCCAGTACGGCCATCTCAACGAAGAGCTTCAGGTGAGTGAAGGGATGTCCGTCAGCCGTGGCGCGCCGATAGGGAGCATCCTGGATCAGTCCGGAAACACCCACCTCCACTTCGAAGTCCGTACGTTCCGCGACTGGCCGGCAGGAGGCTGCTGGGGCCCAGGCTACGCGGACCTCGGGTACTCTCCAGGAGACCAAGGCTGGCTCGATCCGATCGACGCCTACTACGCGCACCGGCCGGCTTTCCCGGCGTACGTGATCACCAACTATGACCCAGCGGCCTACGACGGCGTTCATCAGAACGTGCGGAATGCACCGAACCTGGCGACCGGCGCGGTCATCGGGTCGGGGCCGGAGCTCGGCACACGGCTCCTGGCCGACGGAGTGACCTACGACCAGGGCGGCTACGACATCTACTGGTATCACGTGAAGTACGATGGCGTGAACTGGGGCTACATGGCGTCGTTCGTCAACGGGGGCTGGGGCGGCGTGCTCAACATCACCGAGCCCGTCCGCTCCGCACCCTCGGTCGCGCCCGACCTCGTCGTCGACCGCGTCTACGTGGTGAATGGGTCCGGTACCCAGGTCACGTCGCTGGTGTCGGGTCAGACGTACGTGATCCACTCCTGGGTCAGAAACGTGGGGACGGGTTCCGTGGCGGCCAATGCCTTCTTGGACGAGATCGCAATCAACGGCGCGCGGCTCTGCTACAACGGCAATTCCAGCGCCATGGCCACCAACCAGGAATACGATCGCTTCTGCACGTTCGTGGCAGGCGCGGCGGGAACGATCACGATCACGGGCCGTGCAGATTACGGAAGCGCAGTCGCCGAATCGAACGAGAACAACAACGCAACGTCGATCAGTGCCGCCGTGACGGGAACCCCGCCCGACCTCACCGTCAATCGGCTGTACGTGACGAGCGGCAGTACCACCGTGACGACTCTCGAGGTCGGCAAGACGTACACCGTCCACTCCTGGGTGCGCAACACCGGCGCCGGCTCCGTGGCCGCGGGGGCGTTTCGCGATGACATCACGATCAACGGCACCCAGCTCTGCTACAACACGAACTCGACGGCCCTGGCCGCGAACCAGGAGTACGATCGCTACTGCTCCTACACTCCCAGCGCACCCGGAACGATCGCCATCCAGGGTCGCGCCGACTATGCGAACCAGGTCGCCGAGAGCAATGAGTCCAACAACATCTACGGCGTCTCCTGCACGGTCGTCGACCCCAGGGCTGACCTCACCGTGAACCGCGTCTACGTGACGAGCGGCTCCACGACCGTCACCGCCTTGGAGGTGGGAAAGCAGTACACCATTCATTCCTGGGTTCGAAACGTCGGTACGGTGGCGATCCCTGCCGGCGCCTTCAGCGACGAGATCCAGGCCGGCGGCGCGCGGCTCTGCTACAACACCAATCCGGCGCTGGCCGTAGGGGGAGAATACGACCGGTACTGCCTCTACACCCCCTCCGCCGCAGGAACGCTCTCGATCTCGGGTCGCGCCGACTTCAACAACACCGTCGCGGAGGTAAACGAATCGAACAACGCCGCCTCGACTTCGGTCTCGGTCGCCGGGACGACCGTGAAGCCTGACCTCACCGTGTCTCGACTGTACGTCACGAGCGGGAGCACCACCGTCACGACTCTCAGCGTCAACACCACCTACCTCATCCACTCGTGGGTGAAGAACCAGGCCAGCGGTGCCGTGGGCGCACAGACCTTCCGGGATGACATCCTGATCAACGGCGTACAGCTCTGCTACAACACGAACCCGGTGGCGATGGCGAACGGAACGGAATACGACCGGTACTGCTCCTACACGCCGCGCACGACAGGGACCGTCACGATCACGGGCCGGGCCGACTATCAAGGAGCGATCGCAGAGACGATCGAGACGAACAACACGCGGGCCGCGAGCTACTCGGTCACATATTGACGGTCCGCATACCTCGCGGGCGCGTTCGCCCAATCGGACGCGCTCGCGAGGAGCTCGACCGTCTGCCTCTGAGCGTCGAGCGGGAGTTCATACGAGGGCGAGCTGCTGGAGTAGGTCTCGAGCCACCATGTCAGCAGGGCCGCCAGCGTCCTCCGCCATCCTCCGGAGGAGGAAGCTCGAGCCCGAGGCGGACCCGCTCGGCCTTGCGCTCCAGATCAGCGGCGAGGCGACGCGCCTCGGTCTTGGTTGATGCCGTCGAGACCAGGTTGCGCCAGCCGATTCACCTGAAGTTCGCCGTGGCGCTCCTCTGCTGGGACATGATGAGCTTGCAGGTCGTGCTCGTCCCGCTGCAGGCGCCGCTCCAGCCGGTGAAGGTGTGACCCCGCGCCGGCGATGCCGTGAGCTTCACACTCGTGTTCCTGGAGAAGGCGTAGGCGCAGACCGAGCCGGCGGTGCCGCATTTGATCCCCGCGGGGCTCCAGGTAACGCCTCCCCGGGCGGAGGCGTTCACGGTCGCGTCCAGCTCCAAGTAGCTGGGATAGAATTGAGCCGTGAGGCGTATCCCTGGTTTCCCGAAGCGTCGTAGGCCACGGCCAAGAGGGTACGCGGTCCGTTGATCAGCGGATCGGTGCTGTCCCAGGTGAAGGTCCAGGGCGGCTGGGTCAGGCTCCTGACGAATCTCGACCCGACGAAGAAGTCGAGGTGCGTCACGCCGATGTCGTCGCTCGCGTAGGCCCAGAGTTGCACCGCGGATCCGCACACCCACCGCGAAGACGGAGAGTAGAGATAGACGGTCGGCGGAGTCGTGTCGATGGGCGTGACCCGGAACACGAGGTCGTCATGGTCGTCGTACGATCCCTGGGAGCACGGGTCGGCCGTGCCATCGCGGCGGAACACGCCGCGGACGGACTGGAACGGGCCCCCCAGGGGCAGCTTGAAAGTGGCGGAGAGCGTCTGCGCCCCGGCCTGCGCAGCCGGCGCGGTCGCGACCCAGCCCCAGATCGGCGAACTCGCGTTGGGCGCCACATAGAGGTCGAGTACATCATGAGCGTACTGAGAACTCGCCCAGACGTCCGCATCGACGCGCACCTCGGCGGCATCCTCGAGGTTTACCCCCGGGAAGATACGCGAGATGCGGATCCGGTCGAGCGACTCGTCGGAATGGAACTTGCCGGAGGCGCCGTCCCGACAGCCGTCGATGGTGTTGGGTACGTCGAGCTCCGGGCCCAGGGTCGATCGACCCATGAGCAGGCCGCCCGAGTCGCAGAACTGCGCCCAATCCGCACAGACCGGCGCGTGCCGGGTGGAATCATAGGTGGCGTTCGACTCCGCGACACAGACGTTCTGCGCACCGCAGCTCGTGCCCCCGGCGCAGGTACCGCACGAGACGGTACCGCCGCAACGATCCGAGATGGTTCCGCAGGTTCGGCCCTCGGCCATGCAGGTGGTCGGGATGCAGGGACTCGGCTGGTAGAGCTCGGTGCTGGTCAAGGGATAGTAGTAGCCGCTCGCGCCCTTCTGACCGCCGGCCACCAGCACCCGGCCGTCGTCCAGCAAGACCGCCCGATGGTCGCTGCGCGGCTCGAGCAGCGGCGCTCGCTGAGTGAAGCTGCCGGTGGCGGGATCGTAGAGCTCGACCGAATCCAGGAAGGCATCCTTGAACCCGCCCAGCATCAGCACCGTCCCGTCTGCGAGCGAGACTGCCTGATGGTCATCGCGGCCGTTGTTCAAACGACCGGTCACGCTCCAGCTCTTCGTCGCCGGATCGTAAATCTCGGCCGACCCGATGGCCGCCGAGGGGCTCCTGCTACGCGGCATCGACAAGGTGCGCGCCGAGCGGTCGCTGATCTGCATGACTCACAACCTGCTGAAGTTGTACCGAGCCGCCGCGACCGCCTGACGCGCCCGGCGCACCCACGTCCCGCCTCACCGAGACCATCGGGCCGCGCCTCGGTTGGCGGGCCAGGCCGGCCGCCGGGGGCGGCCGACCCGTCACACCGACAAGCTCCTAGTGGTCGTCGAAGACATCGAGCACGACCCTGGCAAAGGGGTCGTCATCGACCTCGACGTAGGCGCCTGCATCCCAGCGCAGGCGCTGCGTCCCGGCGTCGGTCTTGCGGAGCAGATCGAAGTGGCCCTGGGTGGTCTTCTTGCCCACGCTGAGCGTCGCTTGGCCGGAGTTGCCCACCCGGTCCCGCGTGCCGTCTTCCAGCCAATCCCCGGCCAGATCAGATTCGTAGGACATGCAGGTCATCAGGATGGGTCGCAAGTCCCGGCCGCGCCGCAGATAGAGGCGCAGCATTTCCAGGCTCGCTTCTCCGCCACCGGCGTAGTATCGGTGGCGCCTGATGCGCACGCCGATTGCCGTCTGGGTGGCGGAAACGGCGTACTTGGCCAGATCGAGGCTGGCTGCCGAGTCATCCGGGCCGAGCTCGACTCGCCCGCTGCTGGCTATCAGGCGTCCTGGTAAAGGCCCTTCGCCGGCTGTGAACAGGGCCACGGCGAAGGCGCGCTTCTCCTCGGAGTCGGGCGTCGCTACAAGGGCCACGCAGAAGTCCCGCTTCCAGGGCTTCACTTCGATCACCTGGACCGGCGTGAACGGCAGGTCCAGCCCAGGCAGCTCCGATGAGGAAGGCTCCGGGCAAGAAGCCGCCGCAACCTGAACAGCAACGAGCAGAAGCAGCACGGCCAGGAATCGCATCGGTAAAATGTACTGCGGCTGCGGATTGCTCGGCAAGCGAGCCGAAAGCAAGCATCCGCCGTCGCGAGCGCAGACCTCCCCGTCCGTGCCCCCAGGCCCGCGTCAGTCGGCGTACTACGGATCGGCCGTGTCGTAGTCCGGGCGCATCGGCTGCGACCGATGGTGCGGCACCCGGAGGCGGGAAAGTACCGCCGCACGCGCCTGTTCGTCATGACGCTCGGGTTCAACCGGAAGTCGGTCCGGCTGCTGACGTTCAGGTCCTCGACGCGGATCTGGACGGAGTTTGCACTGGTTCGAAAGCGGAGCGCCTCTCCAAGGACCCTGAGCGGTCCGTAGGCCCCCTGACGGGACGCGGGCGAGGCAGGACGAGGCGGTACGGTCGTCCTGTGATGAGGTGCCACGTGACCGTCTACGACCAGGGAGCGCCGAACGCTTCCAGTAAAAACCTAATGACGGGCCTTCCTCTTCCCGCGGGAGTTGGTGCGCCTTTGGGTGCGCTCACTCCACCTGAAATCCGGGCGGCGGCTCGTGACTAAACGCAATTTCCCTTCTTCCTCTTCGTCGGGACGGACTAGGCCGGAGAGAACCAGGTCGGCCTCTACTCCAAGTGGCCAGCTGCTCCGCACGACCGCGCGCAGGATCGTCCGTTCCGGCTGACGCCTGCGATGGGGACAGGACCCACCGGGGCCTTGTAACGATCCGTGTCACCCCCACAGGACGACAGGGCGAAGCCGGAAGCGATACCGAAAGCAACGCCACGCCGCGCAATCGTCGCCGCGCGGAAGGAGGGGGGCCCCTGTGCCGAATTCGAATGTCAACTCCCTGGGTCTCAATTCGCAGGGCACGCAGGTCAAGGACCTTCAGGCAAGTCTCTCCAACCTGAACCTGCCGGTACCCGATTCGGAGGCAGGTCAGGGCGTATTCGGCCCGGGGACGCAGAATTCCGTCCGGCTCCTCCAGACCTTGTTCAAGCTCCCGTCGACCGGAGTCATCGACGACACGACCCATTCCGTGCTGTCGGCGGCCTCTGCCGCGATCGCGATCAACCACTTCACCGTGACCGGCCGCCTCTTCATGGACTACGGGCTCCCCGCTGCCGGCGTGACGGTGCGGCTGTACTCGATCGGCTTCGCCGGCGCGGACGTGAAGCTAGCGGAGTCCACCACCGGCAAACAGGGGCAGTACGCCCTCTCCTATCTTCCTGCGCCCGCTGGAGCCAACGTGGAGGTACGGGTCCTCGATACCCAGGGGAACGAAACCACCGTCTCCAGGACCAAGTTCGCCGCCCAGCGTCTGGAGGTGCTCAACCTGGTGGCCCCGGGCAGGGTCCACCCGCTGGCGTCCGAGTACCAGCGCCTCTCCGCGGACATGCAGCGGACCATCGGCGCGGTGGAGAAGCTCGGCCAGGCCCAGGAAGGCGCGGCGCGCCAGGATCTGACCTTCCTCAACCAGACCACCGGCTGGGATGCGCGCCTTGCCGCTCTGGCGGCCTCCGCCGCACAGCTCACGGCGACCACCGGCATGGGCCAGGACGCGCTCTATGCGCTCTTCCGCATGGGACTACCCACCGACCCGCAGCACCTCGCGCTCGTCCCTCCCTATCTCGTCAAGACCGCGCTCACGCGGGCGAGTGCCGCTGGCATCGTCGGCATGAACGCCGACCAGGTGGCGGCTTCGGTCCGCTCCTTCCAGGCCTACGGCACCAAGGCACGGCTCACGCTCACCGCCCCCGGCGCGGTCTCGAGCTTCGGCGATCTGCTCAAGGGGTCGGTGACGGATCCGGCCCAGCAGACGGCCTTCGCCGATCTCTTCTTCACCAACCCCGACGGCGGCGCCGCACTCTGGCAGCAGGCGGCCAAGCTGAACATTCCGGCGAAGACGCTCGACGGCCTGAAGCTCCAGGGCAAGTTCCTCTACCTCACCTCGAACAATGCCGCGCTGGCGCAGAGCCTCCAGCAGCAGGTCGGAGCGATCGAGAACCTGCCCCAGCTCGCCGATAAGGGCTTCCACACGGGCGCCGCATGGAAGAAGACGCTCACGTCGCTCGCGAACGGCGACGCGCTCGACAAGCTCATCCCGGCCACCTACACCGGACAGAACACCGGCGAGCGCCTGGAGGCATACGCGGCCGACCTGGCACGCAAGGTGCGCTTCAGCTTCCCGACCCAGGTGACGGCGCGCCTGCTCGATGACCGGGTGCTGCCCATGGATCCGGCCGTTGCACCCAAGGTGAGCGCCTTCCTGCGGAGCGCCACCCAGTCCGGCTACGAGCTGGGCCGGACCCCGCTGCACGCCTTCCTCGCCTCCCGTCCGCCCGGAGCCCCCGCGCTGGACGACGCGACCACCCACGGCCTGAAGACGCTCCACCGCCTTCACCAGATCACGCCCAGCTCCGAGTCGCTCGCGACCGCCATGAGCATCGGATTCACGTCCGCCCGCGACATCGCATCTCAGAACAAGGACGCCTTCCTGGAGAAGTATGCCGCCCAGTTCCCCTCCCGGAACGAGGCGGAGCTGGTCTACTGGAAGTCGCAGCAGGTCAGCTCGGTCACCTTCAACTTCTTCTCCCTGGCGAAGCAGCTCGACGGCGCCCCGCTGGTGTACGGCCTCTCCGGCTCGGCCGCGGACGTGCAGAGCGCCAAGGACTCCATTGTCCAGCAGTTCCCGACCATGGCCTCGCTCTTCGGCTCGACCGATTACTGCGAATGTGAGGATTGCCGGTCGGTGCTGAGCCCGGCCGCGTACTTCGTCGACCTGCTCGAGTTCCTCCGGACCTCGGCCGCCAATCCGGCCGGTTACACGCCGCTCGACGTGCTGGTGGGCCCGGACGCGACGAACAATACGCTCAGGGGCCGCCGCCCGGACCTGGCCGCCCTGCCGCTCACCTGCGAGAACACCAACACGGCGATGCCCTACATCGATCTCGTGAACGAGATCCTCGAGTACTTCATCGCCCACAGCGCGCTCGACGCCGGCGCCGCCTACGACACCGGTGACGCGACCACCGACGACCTCACCGCCGAGCCCCAGCACGTCCTGCCCGCGGTCTACACTGACACCCTCCGGTCCGCGGTCTACCCGCTCGGCCTGCCCTTCGACCTCTGGGTCGAGACGGTGCGCGGCTTCCTCGAGTACTTCAAGATCCCCCTGGCGCGCGTGCTCGACGCGCTCCGTCCCACCGACGCTCTGGAGCTGTTCACGGACGGCAACTCCTATCCCTATTACCGGGCACAGATCCTGGCCGAGTCTCTTGGCCTCTCCCCGGCCGAGTACCGGATCCTCACCGTCCTCGACCCCGCGACCCACACCCCGTCGGTCCAGAAGTGGTACCAGCTCTACGGGTACCCCGACGAGAACACGGCGCTGAACGGTCAGCCCGATCCGTCCGACGCCAGCCGGTTCATCGTGCCTCCGCTCCGGTCGGCCAAGAACCTCGCCCAGCGGCTCGGGCTCAACTACCGCGAGGTGACCGACTTGGTCACCACGGGATTCCTGAACCCGGCGCTCTACGCCGTGCTCTTCCAGTTCCAGCGCTTCGGCATCGGCCTCGCCGACGCGTTCAGCTACACCGGGCAGCCCGGGACCACTCCCCTCGCCGGGCAGGCGAAGACCGACTTCGAGGCGCTGCTCGACGGGATCACCCAGCGCTACAAGAAACTGAACCCAGCGTCGACCTTCGACGCCCGGGCCTGGCTCTCCTCCGTGCTCCCGGCCAACTACGCGCGGGGCGTCCTCGTCCTGCGCGATCCCGACAGCGGCTGCGACTTCGGGAGCACCACCCTCGAGTACGCCGATGGCACCGCGGCCACGCCGCTCGACTTCCTCAGGTTCAATCTCTTCGTGCGGCTCTGGAAGAAGCTCGGCTGGAGCCTCGACGAGACCGAGCGCGCTCTCCAGGCGTTCCTTCCGCGCAACCTGCCCGCCTGGACCGACGCCGGCTTCGCGGCCGCCTTCAGCTCGGCCTGGAAGACCGCGCTGGTCTATCTGGCGCACCTGAACGATCTGGCAACCCGGCTGCAGCCAGACGATCGCGCCGCCTTGTTGCCGCTCTGGGGCAATCTCCCCACGCAGGGAACCGATCCGCTCTATGCCCAGCTCTTCCTCGGCCCGAGCGTGCTCGGCAACGATCCGTCCTTCGACGATCCCGCGGGCCAGTTCCCCTGGACGCCGTCCGATCCGCTCTCTGCGCACCAGGCGACGGTGCAGGGCGCGCTGGGGCTCTCGTCGCAGGACCTGGCCGCGATCCTGGCCGACGCCGGCTCGGCGGTGACCACGGTCAACGCGGTCGTGAACGGCCAGAACGTGACCGTACCCAGCTTCTCGCTGATCAATCTGTCGATCGGCTACCGCTATGCCCTGCTGGCCCGGTGCCTGGGCCTACCGGTCACCGACCTCGTCGCCTCGAAGGCCCTCTCCGGCTTGAACCCGTTCCAGCCGATCGGATCGCAGCCGCTGGCGACGCTGGCGGACGACGTGATCCTGGCGCAGACGGTCGAGTTCACGAACCGTGTGGACCTGGCGCAATCGAGCGGTTTCACCGTGGAGGATCTGAAGTACCTCCTCCGCCACCAGTTCGATCCGGTTGGCAAGTACCAGGTCGATCCGAACCTGCTCATGAGCCTGGTGCAGTCGGTGGGCAGCGGCCTCCGGCAGATCCAGGCGCAGACCGCAGTGCCGGCCGATCTGGGAGGGCTCTCGGACGATCTCATCCAGCAGAAGCTCTCGGCGCTCTTCCCCTCCGCGATCCTGAAATCGCTCTTCTCGGTCCTCACCGACGGCCGCGCTTACCAGGCGAGCCAGGGCGGCGTTGCGCCCGCCAGCCAGATCGATCCCGCTCCGTTCGCCGCCGAGCCGGCGCTCGGCTTCACTTACGACGGGACCACCCAGACCCAGACGGTGACCTACCAGGGCGTGCTCCTCGACTGGAAGAAGGCGGCCCTGGTCCAGATCAATGGGTCGCCCCTCTTCTCCGGCTTGCTCGACCAGATCCAGCAGCAGACGCGGGCTTCCTTTGGCGGTCGCATCGAGGACCTCCAGGGAGTCTGGGCGAGCCAGGTGGAATACGAGGCGGTGCGGACCGGCGTCGCCAGCGCGATCCCGGCCGCTCCTCTCACCCGGCAGGATCCCGCGCTGGCGCTGAGCTACGACCAGGCCGACCAGCTCCAATGGCTCGCCCACCGGGGCGTCCTGACCGACTCCAGGAAGTCCGCCCTCACCGGCCTGAACCCTTCGCCCGATCTGGCAGGCCTGCTGAACGCCGTCCAGCAGCAGGCCATGCCCGCCTACCGCCAGCTCGTCGGCAGCCTGCTCGCCATGTGGACCAGCGGCCAGACCTATCAATCAGCGCAGACCGCGGTTGCGCCCGCCAATCGGATCGATCCCACGCTCTTCGCCGCCTGGCCCCAGGCCCAGTTCAGCTACGACGCCACGGCTCAGGTGCAGACCCTCCGCTACCAAGGCACCTTGACCGACGCGCAGCGGGGCGCGATGGCGGCATTGAACCCGGCCTCGACCGTCCTCGCCAATCTGCTCCAGGACGTGCGCAATCAGGCGTTGCAGTTCTTCCAGGCGCAGGCTGGGAACGCGTTGGTCGTGGCGCCGGCCGATCTGGACGGCTTCGTCGCGCCGTTCCTCGCCATCGATTCCGCGCGCGCCCAGAAACGGGTCAAGGAGGAGCTCGTCCGCGCGTTCCTGCCGCTCCATGCCCGCAAGCTCTCGCGCCAGCTCGTGCTCCAGTCCCTCGCCGCCGATCTCGGCTCGGATCCCTCGCTGACCGGAGCGCTCCTCACCGACGCCGGCCTCCTCACCGATCCGAGCAACCCGGGTAAGTCACTCCTGGCCTCGTTCCTGGCCATCGGTCGACCGGGCGTCACGGCGACCTACCTTGCCTCGGCCGACGGCAGCGGTGCCCCTCTCGCGACCGCAACCGCGGCCACGGCCGACACCGCCGATCCCACCAATCCGAACGCCGGCCACCCGGGCACGGGAAGCGCCCGCTTCGAGGGGGTGCTGCTGGTCCCGACCGACGGCCCCTATCGCTTCTTCGTCGAGCTCGGAAACCAGAACGCCCGCGCGACGCTCCGGCTCACCTCGCCGGATCCGACCGCCCTCTTCGACGATCCGATCCTCCAGCAGACGGCCGCGCACGACGGAGACGAGGCGAGTGCGTTCGTCGTGCTCAAGGGAGGCGCGCCCTACCCGTTTACGCTCGAGCTCCAGTCCCTGGGGGCCGCGGGCGCGGCGCTGCTGGTGCAGGGCGAGAACCTGCCCAAGGGACCGGTGAGCCAGATCGTCCTCTACCCGCAGGCGGTGGTGACCGCTTTCGCGCGGGCGCGCACGCTCGCCGCGAAGGTGCTCCAGATCGCGCAGGGTTTCGGCCTGGACGAGCGCGAGCTGAGCCATCTCACCTCCCACGCGGCCCAGTTTGGGAACCTGAGGCTGGGCGCCCTGCCCACCCAGGCGGCCGACGACTCGCCTGCGGGCGCGGTCGCGCTCTTCTCGCAGTTCCTCAGGCTGGCCAATTACGCCGACCTGCGCAAGGGACCCGCGGGCGGCACCGACGGCCTCATCGACGTGTTCACGGCGGTGGGTCCGACCTTCACCGAGCCGCTCGCCTCCCAGAGCTCGAACGACGATCCGGCCACGCCCTGGAAACGGCTCGCCAGTCTGACCCGGCGCGACCCGCGGGTGATCCGCGACGTGGCCCGGATCCTGGGCCTCCTCCAGGAGCAAACGGTGGGGCCGAACCGCCAGGTGACGGCGGTCGGTGACTTCGCGAACGACAGGGGACTCCGGCGCATCTGGGACGCACTCCAGCTCCTCCAGGTGGTCGGAATCCCGGTGGCCTCGCTCGCGGCCGCCACCGGCGTGGTCTCCCTCTCGCCACCCCTGAGCGCGCCGGCTCCCGACGTGGTCGCGGCCGGGATGAAGAACGCAGTCAAGGCGCACTTCACACCGGACGCCTGGAGGCCAATCGCCCAGTCGGTCTTCGATCAGCTGCGCCGGAAGAAGCGAGATGCGCTGGTCGCCTACCTGGTGCAGGTGCTCGGACTGGAGAACGCCGAGCAGCTCTTCGAGTACTTGCTGGTGGACCCGGGCATGGAGCCGGTGGTGCAGACCTCGCGCCTGCGCCTGGCCCTCTCCTCGGTCCAGACCTTCATCCAGCGCTGCCTGCTCAATCTGGAGAACGGCAACACCGCACACCCGGAGCGAAACGTGGCGCCGGCCGCGATCGACGCCGAGCTCTGGGCCTGGATGAAGCGCTACCGGGTCTGGGAGGCGAACCGGAAGATCTTCCTCTTCCCGGAGAACTGGATGGAGCCGGAGCTGCGGCTCGACAAGACCGACCTCTTCCAGGCCCTGGAAGGCGCGCTGCTGCAGGGTGACGTGACCCGCGACCTGGTAGAGGACGCCTTCCTGGCCTATCTCCAGGGGCTCGACGTCCGCGCCCGGCTCGACGTGGTCTCCATGTACCTGGACCAGGATGCGGCGCATCCGGGCTTCAGCACGCTGCACGTCCTGGCGCGGACCTACGGCACGCCGCACAAGTACTTCTACCGGACCTGGGCCAACCAGTCCTGGTCGGCCTGGCAGGCCGTCGCGCCCGACATCGAGGGCAATCACGTGGCGGTCATGGTCTGGCGCGGGAAGGTGAACGTCTTCTGGGTCACCTTCATCACCAAGATGAAGCTTCCCCCCAGCGCGCCGTCGGACAGCGACCCGACGGCGGTCGCGAGCCTCAGCTTCGGTGCCCTGGGCCAGAAGGTCTACGAAGCCGCACCGCGCCCGCAGGTGCAGGTCCAGCTCCACTGGAGCGAGTACTTCCAGGGCAAGTGGACCGATCGACTCTCCACCGATCCCAATGCCTATCCGCCCATCGACACCTTCATCGGCTTCGATCCCGACGCGAACGTGTTCCTGCACGTCTCGAAGGAGCTCGAAGCGGATGGGACGGAGGGCGCGGCCAAGATTCACCTCGACGTGAACCTCGGGGGCGGAAACGGCGTCTTCGCCTTCCGGGTCACCAGCAAGAATTGCGAGCCAGGCTTCGGCAGCGCCTTCTGGGAGGCGCCCGCGCCCGCGGTCTACGGCTACGACGGCATCGACGCCACGGTCCGGACCGGCTCGGACGTGTTCGAGGCCACCTTCGCCAACGTGATCTCGTCCGACGGAACCGAGAGCGTGCAGCCCGCGGTCATTCTGGGCTCGGCCAACGCCTTCGCCTTCCTCGAGTGCGCCAATCCGGTGGTGCCGCCCTTCCTGCAGCCGTCCGAGCCCGAGTACCTGGAGGCCGGAAGCCTGGTGGCCCCCTTCTTCTTCAAGGACCGGTCGCACGCCGGAACGCGGCAGGAGCTCACCTTCTTCGTGCAGCCTTCGCTCACCGAGAAGACCATCGTCCAGTGGGATGGCTGGGCGGTGGGACCGCCGGTGATCGATCCCGGGATCGTCAAGTCGATCGGCGACATCCACGTCGTGGCCCAGGTGCCCTGGGTCGGCCCCATTCCCGTGGATCCCGGGGATCCGGTCTACTCGGTCTACCCGACGCAGTCGCGGATCGACTGGGCCACGAGCCCCACCACCGCCGTGGGTTACCAGGGCGGCTGGGTGGGACAGAAGGGCGGGATCGCGGTGACGCAGATCGGGGCCGGGATCGGGCTCGTCCAGGCGACTGCCGGAACCGCGGTGAACGGCCTCGCAGCAGCCGTCGCGGCCACCGCAGCGGCAGCGATGGGAGGGGCCGTGGGCGCGGTCGTCCTGGTCGGCGCCCAGGGGCTGCGGGCCCAGCAGGTCTCGGTCCTGAACACGGCGGTCTCTGCCCTGGCGAGCGGGACCGCGATGCCGATTCTCGGACGACTCTAGGGGGAATTGCCATGGTCATGCAGGCCAAGAGCTTCCACAATACGTACGACCTCGAGGTCCGTGGATACCAGAGCTACGCGGTCGATGGCGGCTGGCGGGGAGGCCGGTACCTG
>Ga0302321_100002475_pt1 | contig 15833 bp, 9 predicted proteins | sample Fen_T0_1_FD_202505 | JGI IMG/M metagenome (GOLD analysis project Ga0302321, IMG submission 202505) | Peat permafrost microbial communities from Stordalen Mire near Abisko, Sweden - Fen_T0_1 | ecosystem: Environmental > Terrestrial > Soil > Wetlands > Permafrost | place: Sweden: Abisko...
TCGATGCGTGGGTTTTTCGGAAAACCGAAATCCCGGTTCGCGATCCGGGCGGCCAGAAGCTCGACCGCCCATGCGCCCATCACCGGTTGATTCTGCTGCATCCCAGAAAAGCCAGTGCCATCAACGATATGGCTGAGCACCGCCACGCCGAGATCCTTGGGCACACGCACGCGATTCTTTTTCAACACCGTTTGCAGCTCCTTGAGCGTGTCGTCCAGATGCACGAAAACCACCGCATCGGGCTTCTGCCCCGCAAGCCACTCTATCAACGGTGCCTCCTCTACCCGATCCAGACAAAGCGTCGGCACTGCCGGTGCCGAACCGAGCATTCGGTCACACCAACCGAGGTACGCAGCCGCATGAATATGAGAGGTGCGCGCCTGTTCGTAGCGTCCAAGGACCAACCCGGGACGACGGTAGCCGAGTTGATGCAACCGGTTAAGCACCGTGATGGTGTCGCTGTAAAAATGACTCGTCACCCGATGCAGCGGAGTGCGAATGCTCAAACCGATCGTCACGATCGCGTAGTGATCCAAGTCAGCCGGAAAATCATCTTCCAACGCGCCACTTCCAAAACACAACAAGCCCTCAATTCCACGCGTGTCGAGAATGCTCCTAACCCGGCGATAGGTCATACCGGGCGCACGAAGCCAAATGGGTTCCAACCGGTAGCCGAGTTCCCGGGCGCGCCGAACCATGCCTTCGTAGATTCGCTTCAAGTGCCGCGAACGCTCCCAGGGCCGAGAGTCATCGTACAGGGAAACCACCCCAAAACACGCCGTTTGTCGTATGGCACGTGATTGGCGCAAACTACGCATCAAGGAAACGATTTTTGCGTCGGGAACATATCCGTTTTTATGAGCCAGCAGACGCACACGCTCCCGCGTCGCAACAGAGATCTTGGGACTATCGCGAAGCGCGAGTGAAACAGCCGAAGGCGAAAGGTCAGCGAGCACAGCCAGCTTGCGGAGGTTCATCGGGTGAACAGTTGACCAAAAATAACGCGGGGCGCCAACCTGAACCCCGTTTTTGAGCAAAAACTCCCGTTTCTCAGCGCAACCCTTCAAATCTTCGCTTCAAATTCCGGCCGAAGCGCTCCTTCCTTTTTTCTCATGAAGTTTATTCGCACCCTTTTGGCTTCCGTTGCGTTTGTGTCCGCTGCCGCATGCTGGGCCGCCGATTCGCTCCTCGTCTCCGGCTTGGCCAAGCCCGGCGATTTCATCCTCATCGCCAACGGACATGCGTCGCCGATCCTGATCGAAGCCACCACGCCGCACCCTGTCGCTCGTACAGCCGACGACCTGCGCACCGACATCGAACGCATCAGCGGAATCATCCCTTTGATACTCCCGGCGCTTCCCAAACAATCCACGCGCACCCTCGTCATCGCTGGCGTCGTCGGCCAAAGCCCGTTGCTCGGCGAACTGATCGCCAAAGGCAAACTTGATGTCCACGACCTCGCCGGCGCCTGGGAAAGTTTCGTCATCGCCGTCATCGACCAGCCCTTTCCCGGCGTTGAGCAGGCGCTCGTCATCGCCGGCAGCGACACTCGCGGCGCGATTTACGGCCTCTACGATCTTTCCGAAACCATTGGTGTTTCGCCTTGGTTCTGGTGGGCGGATGTTGCACCAAAAAAACAAACCACCCTCGCCATCGCCGCCGGCACCCATCGCTTTGGTCCGCCGTCCGTAAAATACCGTGGCATCTTCCTCAACGACGAAGACTGGGGCCTTCAACCGTGGGCCGCGAAAACCTTCGAGCCCGAAACCGGCGACATCGGCCCAAAAACCTACGCCAAAATCTGCGAACTACTCCTGCGCCTGAAAGCCAACACGCTCTGGCCGGCCATGCACAAATGCACGCAAGCCTTCAACGCTGACGCCCGCAACCGCCGGGTCGCCGGTGACTACGCCATCGTCATGGGCTCCTCGCATGCCGAACCGATGCTCCGCAACAACGTCAGCGAATGGACCGCTCCACCCGAAGACTTTAACTACCTCACGCACCGCGACGACGTCCTCGCTTACTGGGAAAAACGCGTCGAGGAAAACGGCCGCTTCGATAACATCTACACCCTCGGCATGCGCGGCATTCACGACTCGAAAATGCAGGGCCCGAAGACCGATCCTGAACGCATCCGCATCCTCGAACAAATCTTCGCTGACCAGCGTGCCATGATCGCCCGCCACGTCCGGCCCGAAGTCGACCAGGTGCCACAAATGTTTTGTGCCTACAAAGAAGTTCTACCGCTTTACCGTCAGGGTCTGCGCGTGCCCGACGACGTGACACTCGTCTGGCCGGACGACAACTTCGGCTACGTCCGCAACTTCGCCACGCCCGCCGAACGCCAACGCTCCGGTGCCTCCGGCGTCTATTATCACCTCTCTTATCTTGGCGCGCCGCTCTCCTACCTTTGGCTGAGCACCACTCCACCCGCTCTCGTCTGGGAGGAAATGCACAAAGCCTACGAACACGGTGCCGACCGCATCTGGATCGCCAACGTCGGCGACCTCAAACCCGCCGAAATCCCAACTGAATTTTTCCTGCAAATGGCTTGGGACATCAAACGCTGGAGCCCCGAAAATCTCGCCAACTTCCTCCCTGAAAACGCAGCCCGCGACTTCAGCCCCGACCACGCCGCTGAAATCGCCACAATCCTTACCAACTACTATCGCCTTAATTTCCAACGGAAGCCCGAACACCTGCAATGGTGGCGCTCAAAACAACCGCGTTGCCCAAGTCCATTGACCGATACCGAGGTTCAGGAACGCCTCGACGCATTCGCTCAGCTGCGCGCTCGCACCGACGCCCTCCGCGCCAAAATCCCCGCCGCACAAAAAGACGCGTTCTATCAACTCGTTTATTATCCGGTCATCGGCTCCGCGCTCGCGAACGAACGTTTCTTCGAAGGCGAACGCGGCAATCTCGCTGCCGCCCGCGCGGCTGACAAACGCCTCACCGAAGAAACCCGCTTCTTCAACGAACAACTCAATAGCGGCAAATGGCGCGGTATCATGGCGCTTGAACCAGCCGACAACCAATGGACTTCCATGCGCATCGAACGGTGGACACCGCCCGCCGCCGCACGTGCGCCCGTGCCGTCACCCGCAGGTGACCGTTTCATTTCACTCAACGCCGCGCGTTTCACCGCCAATACCGCACGCAACGGTTCCGCGTGGAAAATTATTCCCGGCCTCGGCCACACCGGCCAAGCCCTCGCCCTGCTTCCCACAACCACCGCACCGATCGAACTCGCCGCCGCCGCCGAGAACGCGGCACGCTTGGATTACACGGTCACGTTTCCCGCCGGAGGTGAATTTAGCCTAAAACTGCACGTGTTACCGACCCATCCGATCACGGGCGACGCGCTGCGTATCGCTGTCGGGCTCGACGATGCACCGCCACAACTCGCCTCACTCCTCATCAACGATGGCGAACCCGAATGGGCTCTGGGCGTGCTCGACGGATCCCTCATAATCAGGACAACGCTCGCCGTGAAAACACCCGGCGCTCACACCCTTCGCATTTACGGCATCGATCCCAATGTGGTGCTCGACAAAATCACCGTCGATCTCGTCACGCCCACCACCGCGTCATCTTCAGAACCACCTGCCCAACGTTGAACGAGCCGCGACAAAGTCCATTTCCCATTTCCTGTTTTTCCGATTTCCACTTTTCCGTCTTTCCCAATTTTCCAATAACGCTCTTACTGCCCGGCGATGTCGCAGAACTTTGCCCGCATCGTCTTCACCGTGACCGTGGCGTTTTTCGCCCTGTTTTTTCTGTGGCCGATCATGCAGATCCTCAAGGAGGGCTTCGTCGATGCCAACGGCCATTTCACCTGGCATTTCCTGACGGCCCTGCTTTCCGACCCACTTTACCGCGGCGGACTGGTTAATTCTTTTCTGCTGGCCTGCACGGCAACAACCATCGCCTTTGCCATCGCGCTGCCGCTGGCGTTCATCTCGGACCGCTACCTTTTCCCAGGGAAAAACTTTCTAAGTTCACTCGTTCTGGTGCCGATGATCCTGCCGCCCTTCGTCGGCGCGATCGGCATCAAACAAATCTTTGGCCAATACGGCGCCGTCAACGCCCTCCTCGTCGCCCTCGGCGTGCAACCGCCCGGTTGGACCTTCGACTGGTTCGCGGCCAATCAGTTTGGCGGTATCGCCTTGATCGAGGCACTCTCGCTCTACCCGATCATTTATCTCAACGCCGTCGCTGCGCTCGCCAACGTCGATCCCGCGATGGAGGAAGCCGCGCAAAACCTCGGCTGCACCACCTTTCGGCGCTTCTTTAAAATCACCCTGCCGCTCATCCGCCCGGGACTTTTTGCTGGCGGCACGATCGTGTTTGTCTGGGCGTTCACCGAACTCGGCGTGCCACTGATCTTCGATTTTCCGCGCGTCACTTCCGTACAGATCTATTACGGCCTAAAAGAAATCGGCGGCAATCCCCTGCCCTATGCGCTTGTGACGGTGATGCTCGCTAGCACGGTTCTGCTCTACGCGCTCGGCAAAGGACTCTTCGGCCGCCAAGGCCACGCGATGATGGCCAAGGCCACGAGCTCCGGCGGCCCGCGCGTCGTCTCGAAACGGCGCGGCCGGTTCTTCACGGCGCTATTTACCGGTGTCACCTTGGTCGCTGTTCTCCCGCACATTGGCGTCTTCCTCGTCGCGTTTTCAAGCGATTGGTACGCCACCGTGGTGCCGCACCATTACACATTGGAAAACTTCCGCATCGCCCTCGGCCACGATCTAACCGTATCGGCCATCGCCAACAGTCTGAAGTTCGCCAGCCTGTCGACCATCGTCGACATCGTGCTCGGCATCGCCATCGCCTACGTGATCGTTCGCACCAAGTTTGCCGCGCGCCACCTGCTCGACTTTCTTTCCATGCTTCCGCTTGCCGTCCCCGGTATCGTGCTGGCCTTCGGCTATCTTTCGATGAGCCAACCCGGACGGTTTTTCGAGTTCATCAACCCCATCAACAACCCAACCATCCTGTTGATCATCGCCTACTCCATTCGCCGACTGCCGTACGTCGTGCGCTCCGCAGCGGCCGGCTTCGAACAAACCAGCGTCACCCTCGAAGAAGCCGCTCAAAACCTCGGCGCCTCACCGCTCAAGGCAACCTACCGCGCCACCTTACCACTCATCACCGCCAATCTGATCGCGGGCGGATTGCTCGCGTTTTCGTTCGCGATGCTCGAGGTCAGCGACTCACTCATCCTCGCACAAAAACAAGTCTACTACCCGATCACGAAAGCCATCATGGCCCTTTTCGAATTGCTCGGTGACGGAAAGTTCATCGCCAGCGCGCTCGGGGTGTGGGCGATGGTTTTCCTCGGGGTTGCCATCGTCGGGCTGAGCCTCTTGCTCGGGAAAAAACTCGGCGCCATCTTCCGCGTCTAGCCCAGACCGAACTCAACGCCACCTACCGTGCTGCTCCTTGTGCTGGTTTCCTTTGTCTGGGCGTTCTCGTTTGGCCTGATCAAAGGCCGGCTCGCCGGGCTCGACAGCAGCTTCATCTCCGCCGTGCGGCTCGGTCTGGCGCTGCTCGTTTTTGCGCCATTCTTTCGCCCACGCGGACTGCCCTTGCGCCAGGCGCTCACGCTGTCCGCGATCGGTGCCGTGCAATTCGGCCTGATGTACCTGGCCTACAACGAAAGCTTCCATCACCTGCTCGCCCACGAGGTCGCGCTGTTCACACTCACGACGCCAATCATCGTCACTTTGTTCGCCGACGCCCTCGAACGCACCTTCCGCCTCCGCGCACTGCTGGCCGCCTTCCTTGCCGTTGCCGGTGCGGCCATCGTCATTGCAAAAACAACCGTTACCGCCAGCAGCCTGACCGGTTTCGGCCTCGTGCAACTTTCCAACGCCGCCTTTGCCGTCGGCCAGGTGCTCTACCGCCGCGAACGCCTGCGCAGTCCCGCGCTCGACGACCGGCAGGTTTTCGCGCTGCTTTACGCGGGCGGACTGGCCATAACGCTGCCGCTCATGCTCGCGCGCACCGACCTCGGTTCGCTCGCGTTGACGCAAAGCCAGCTCTGGACACTCGCCTACCTCGGCATCATTGCCTCTGGCGTCTGTTTCTTTCTTTGGAATCTCGGTTCCACGCGCGTCAGCGCCGGCATGCTCGCTGTGTTCAACAACGCCAAAGTCCCTCTCGCCGTCGCGTGCTCCCTGCTGTTTTTCAACGAAAGTGCCAACCTGCCTCGCCTGCTGCTTGGCGGCGCGCTGCTGATCGGCGCCATCGCGCTGGCCAGAGCGAAATAGCCGCCCTTAGCCTGACCCGACCGGCTTTATACCACCGATAAACTCGTGGACTTTCCTGAGAAAGTCATCAGGTCCAAATGGCTTGAACAGGTGACCGATTTTCGGCGGCGGCATGAGATCAAATTTGCCCCGATTGTAATGCAATCCGCTCATGGTGATGACCGGTAGTTGCGGATCCCCTTGGCGCAATTTCTGAACCATTTCGAAACCGTCGATGCCAGGCATCATGACATCGGTGACCACGAGACGAATCCTATTCTCTTTAACCGCCAACAGCTCCAGCGCTCTTTCACCGCTGCTTGCAGTCAGCACCGTAAAGCCGCTCGCCAACAAAACCCGCCGGGCCACACGCTGGATATTGACCTCATCGTCCACCACCAAAACACATTCCCCGAGGCCTTGAGGACTGTTGATCATCGGCAGAGGCACCGCAGTGCTAATGGCGGCTTTCGACGCTGGAAGATAAATGCTGAACGTACTCCCGTGGCCAGGCTGACTCTTGACCGTGATGAATCCGCCGTGATTGCGCACAATGCCAAGCGTGGTCGACAAGCCCAGGCCCGAGCCCTGCCCAATCTCTTTGGTGGTAAAGAATGGATCGAAAATCTTGTCCATAATCTCCTGCGAGATACCGGCTCCCGTGTCCGTCACCTGCAACAACACATGCGGTCCACATTTGGCTCCTGATTGTTTGCTGACAAAGGGTTCGTCCAGTTCGACATTCGAGGCGGTAAGGGTGAGTTCGCCACCCTGCGGCATGGCATCGCGGGCGTTGACGCACAGATTCAGCAACACCTGGTAAAGGTGAGTCTTGTCACCGTGGGGCCGCGAGAGATCCGCCGGCAGCTGGATGGAATACCGGATGTTCTTGGGGAAAGTCTCCTGAATCATGTGCCTCAACTCCTCAGCCAGATTAAGCAGGGAAACATCCTCCAACGGAGCAGACGAATCGGAACCGCGGCCAAACAAAAGCAGTTTGCGCACAATATCAGAACCACGCTGAACACTTTCGTTGATGAGCTTGATGATCTCACTGGCATGCGGATCACGGATCATTGTGCGCAAGGTCCCGGTCGACAGCATGATTGGCGCAAACACATTGTTCAGGTCGTGGGCGACGCCACCCGCGAGTGAGCCGATGCTTTCGAGACGTTGTGCGCGCAACAGCTGGGTTTCGACGCGCTTGGATTCGGTGATGTCACTTGCCGATAGCAAGATGGATCGGTCGTTGCCGCTGGAATCATACATCATCACACCATGGCACAGAACGATGATCGGAGAACCATTGCGCGCGTGGAGCTGAAGGCTGCCCTGCCAGCTCCCCTGCTTTCGGATGTCCGCGAGCTTCTCGCCCAGGCCGGAAGCGCTGTTGGTGGAGGAAAATAGTTCGGTTATTGCCTTGCCCATGGCTTCCTCAGCCCGCCAGCCATACAGCTTCACCGCACCGCGAGTCCAGTAGGTCACACGTCCATCCAGATCCAACACGATAATGGCATCCTGCGTCACATCGAGCAGCGCCGCCTGGTCACGAATGCGTTGCTCATCGAGTTTTTGCTGGGTGATGTCCTCCAGGCAAACCAGAACCATGCGTTCATCGCCAACTTTCACCAAGGCGGTCGATGACAACAAGGTCGGCGAGAAAGTCCGGCCTTCGCTGATGATCCGGGGCTGAACCTCCGTACGGTGATGCGTGGCGCCATTGTTCAATGTATCCTGTATATCACTACGCAATGTCCAGCTGGCGTCCGGCCCGGCGGCCGATTCACCAGCAACCCCCGGCGAACTCATGCAACCCAATAAATCGTCCGGTCCCTCGGTGGCCACCGCGCCAAAGAGCATCCTGGCAAATTGAGCGGCAGCCTGATTGTGGCGACGCACTTTGCCGTCTTTGTCCACGAGCAACATCATCGAGGGTGCGTGCTCATAGATGGCAGCTAGTTCGGCCTCATTCTGGGCCAAGGCCGCCTCCACCCGCCTGCGCTCCGTGATGTCGATCAGGACGCTCAGCACGCAACGGCGACCGTTAAGATTAATCACCTCGGCGTTGGCGAGGGTCTTGATCTGCCGCCCGCTTTTGGCCTGAAAGGTCATTTCCATCCCGCTCACCTTTCCGTGGTGCCGCAAGGTTTCCAGTAGTCGCTGACGGTCTGCCGGGAGAAAAATTCCGAGATCGACCGAGCGCTTGCCAATCAACTCCTCGCGCCGACATTCCAAGACTTGGCAAACCCGGTCATTCACTTCGATAAACGTACCATCTTCGAGCGACGAGAGGCTCGTGAGCACCGGCGACTGGTGAAACACCGTGGAGAACTTTGCCTCACTGGTCTTCAGCGCCTCAAGCGAAGAAAAATACGCGTTGCGATGCCGGTTTAGGAAAAAGAACCCGACAAACAACCAACACAAACCGATAATCCAGATCACAACGTACACGAACATCTCTTCGGCGATCTGGTGCTTTGCCAGGGCATGATATTCGCCGAGCGGTATCGTCACGCTGATTCCACCCCGGACGTCGCCCTCCTTGTAACCCTGAGCCGCATGGCATTTCAGGCAGGACTGCTCGGTAAGGAAAGGCCGCATGAATCGGAGAGCCTGTTTCCCGCTGCTCTCGGTGGTCACCTCAGATATTTCAGATGCGCCGGCTTCAAATTTCTGCAACGCCTGTTGCTCCCACGCGTCAGGTGCGTTTTCCGGCCGAATCGGTTTCAGACTCGTGATGTGGCTGAGTAGACCGAAACGGGCTGCGGCCAGCTCATGCACCTGGCGCGTCATGTAAGCGGGATTCAACAATGTCAGCTTCCGACCGGACGGCGTGATGATGTCGCGCTCCGGAATCCCGATCAGGTAGGGATTGGGCTGCGTGTCTTGGGTGACCGGCACATAGACGCCGCCATGGCCCGAAGCCCAAAGCCGATAAAGGACGTCCTTCTGAAAACTTATGGCGGCATCGAGCCGGGCCTTTTCGTTAGCGTGCTTCCATGTTTCATTATTTTCCCATGTGCAGAATCCGGCCATCAACAAGGTCCAGGCGATCGCTAGGCTGATCGCAAAATTCTTATGGTTCAACGCCCGCGAAAGTTTAGATCTTTCATTTTGATCGCTACTTCCAGGCGACGCATCCGAGGCCCCTCCGGGAAGCTTGTCACGAGGTTCGTCGTGCTGGGAATCCATGATAAAGTGGCTCGAAAGAATTAAATTTTGGCAAACTGCTCAATGCACGTGCCCAAAAGCAGCAGACTCTCTTCAACGGCCCAAAAGCCGATGAATTCAATGATAGTTAGCAATTTCCGTCAAGATCTGCCAAGCGTAGTCCTTCGCGACGAACCAATCTTTTCACGCGTGCAAGGCTTCGAAAGCGGCTATGCGCAGCCCCTCAGCTCCCCGCCCAAGCCCTGCGTGGCCAACGCAAACTCAGACTTCGACGCTTACTGGCAGGGCTATCTGCCCGCGCACACTTCGACCAGACTGGCCCGCAATCATTTCCAGTTCGTCGAGCCGTACTACAACATCGGTATTCGCGGTACATTCTGATCACCGAACCGTTTGAAGTGTTCGGTGCAACAAAAAGGCCTGCCCGAGTTTGCCCCGATTCACCAAACCGCGAGATCGCGATGAATCGATGATTTTTATACCTTGCTAATTGGTTCCTAAAGCAACTATTCGGTAGGCGAATGCAATCACAGAGATGAACGTCCGTATCAGTTTTTTTCTTTCTCTTATGGCTACTGGGTGGGCTTGTGTTTTGTGCCCCTAAAATGGCCCAGGCTGAAGGGATCATTACCAGTCGGTTAAGCGATATTAAAACGGCATTTGTGTCAGGCGATTGAGACGTTTACTTCAACGGCTATGTTTGGCATCTGCCTTGGCAATATGATTCGGCCGAGCGGCATTTACTCAATGAACGCGCTTGGGGCGGCGGCATAGGTCGGTCGTTCACGAATCAGCGAGGCGACAAAAGTTCGCTGTTTCTCATGGCCTTCACTGATTCGCATTACGACATGCAGTATTCGGGTGGTTATATATGGAATCGATATTGGTCCGTCACCAAAGGGTTTAAGGTAGGGCTCGGGTATTCTATTTTCCTGTTTTCGCGGGCGGACGTAGCGAATCATCTGCCGATTCCAGCCCTGTTGCCCTGTGTGGCAATGCGGTTTGGCCGGGCCGAACTCATCGGGTTTTACTGTCCGCATATATCCACGAATATCCCCGGAGAAGTCTTTTTTATCACTGCCAGGGTAAGCCTTTGATTGCCGAGAGTAGCCAACAGGGCCAAGCCGCTCTCGATTGATCAGGCTGACGGGCAACCCCGCTATTGAACTCTGCGAACGTGTCGATAGTCATGGGTTGTGAGTACTCAACTCGGTCTGGTCGTCGTCAGCGCCTGCCTCGGCGCACTCATCGGCTTGATCCGTCAATGGAGCGAGCAAAAGGACAAGCCGGGCGAAATGAATTTCGGCGGCGTGCGCACCTACACGCTCTGGTCGCTCCTCGGCTGCCTCGCTGCGTATCTGACGGAGCACTACAACGCCGCCATCCTGCCCGTCGCGCTGCTCCTCATCGGTGGCCATCTGATCATGCTGCACTGGCGTGATGGCCGCGACGGACACCCCGGCAGCACCACGTTTGTCGCAGCGCTCCTCACCTGCCTCGTCGGTGCTCTGGTCAACTGGGGTCATCAACAGATGGCCGTACTCGTCGCCGCCCTCACGATGGTCACACTCGGCAACAAACAGCCGCTACACTTGTGGACGCGGCATTTTACCACCGAGGACATCCGCTCTGCCCTGCAATTTGCCGCCACCACCGGCGTCATTCTGCCGCTCGTGCCCGACCAGGCGCTCGGGCCGTTTGGCGCTTTCAATCCCTATGCCACCTGGCTGATGGTTGTGCTCATCTCGGGCATCGGTTTCGGCGGATACATCCTCATGCGCCTGCTCGGCACCCAGGCCGGCATCACCGTCACCGGACTCGTCGGCGGCCTCGCCTCCAGCACGGCGACAACGCTTGCCTTCAGCCGGCGCAGCAAAGACGAACCGGAGCTCAGCTCCAGTTACGCCCTCGCCATCGTGCTCGCCTGCACCGTCATGCTCATCCGCGTCGGCGTCATGATCGCCGTGCTCAACCCTGAACTCGCCCGCATCATCGCCCTGCCTTTCGCCGCGCTGGCATTGCCAGGAGCTGTTTTTGCCCTTTGGCAATGGTTGGCACTGCGTTCCGAAAAACAAAGCGTCACCCCACCGCACATTCACAACCCGCTCGGCCTGGGCATCGCGATCAAGTTCGGCCTGCTTTACGCGCTCGTGGCGTTTCTCGTCAAAGCGGCGACATCGATGCAGTTCACCGCCAGCCTGCTCCCGCTCAGCTTTCTCTCCGGCCTGACCGACATGGATGCAATCGCGCTCCTCATGGCCAACAGCCTGCACGACGGCACAGTCGCCACCCAGCTCGCCGCCAAATGCGTGATCATCGGCGCCGTCGCAAATTCGCTCATGAAGGCTGGCCTGGCGATCATCTTTGGTTCGTCACAACTGCGCCGCCAAATTTCTGTCGTCCTCGGCTTCACAGTCATCACGGGTGTGCTGGCGATGATCTTCCTCGTTTGAGCGACCCAATTTTAACTCAACCGTTCGCCCATCTCTGTTCCGCTTCGAACAAGTCGCACCCGGTAAACCAAAACCGTCTCAAGCCTTCGCGTTTAAGAACGTCCCAGCTTGTTTGCTCCCTGCGCTCCGCACCTTGAACTGCTGAACCGCATTCGCGGCTTGATCCTCCGCAGGATCGGTCTTCACCTGCACCTTGGTCATGGCCTTGCGTTGGGCAGCCTGAGCGTCGCCGTAGTTGGCGGTATAACTTGGAGCATAGGAAGCGGTACTGTTGATCTTCATTGCGACGGGAAAATGGAAAAGGAACACAGGTCGATCGAGCTTTTTACTCTGAGGTTCATTCCCTAGTAACCCGCCATCGCGCCCAAGTGTTCTAATTAAGAGCCGCGATGGAACGAAATCGCGGCCCGCGTTTATGATAAGTGCTCTTCAAACTGCCTACCCGCATGAACCCAACCACTGCCAAGCCATTGAATGCTGTGTTTACAATTCTCGCGTTGAGCCTCGGGCTCGCCGCTCCGGCCCTGCAAGCCGAAACCAAGTCCAGCAACAAAATCGACTGGGCGGGCGATCTCGCCGTCCTGCGCAGGGAGTTGCCGGCCAAGCACCCAAATCTGTTTTTCCAGACGGATCGCGCCACCTTCGAGGCCGAACTCGAAACCATCGCCAAGGCGGCGCCACAGTTAAGCAACGAGGAGATCGGCCTGCGCCTGCAAGAGCTCATGGTGAAGATGGGCGACGACCATTCGAACGCTGGCTGGATTCCATTGATGGAGAAAAAGGCGGTCCTTTCGTTCTTGCTCAACTGGTTTAGCGATGGCTGGCGGATCATGAGCACCAGCCGCAGCCACCGCGAGTTGCTCGGGCAAAAACTCACCGCCGTCAACGGCGTGCCGATGGACGAAGTCGAAGCACGGCTGGCCCGTCTTATCTCGCCCCATCCTCAGGTCGTAAAGACGACCCTTCCCGGCATGATCTTGCTGCCGGCCGCACTGCGGCACTGCGGCCTGCTCACCGACGACACGTTGACCTTAACCACTCAGAACGATACCGGTGCGTCGATTGAGACTGCATTCTCGATCAAAAAAGAAGCCACCAGCATGAAGCCCGACATGGTCGATTTCCCACTCGCCAAACAGCCCTTCGCTTACCAGATCCAGCGCACCATCGTGTGGTCGAAGGCGATGGCCAAGAGCCGAGTTTACTACGTGCAATACAACCGCTGTGAAGGCCGCGAAGTGGCACTCCGACTCGGAGCCAGTCGCGAAGCTGCCGCCAAACTCCCCTCGTTGGAAGAACTTCTCTCGGCCGAGGTGACCAAACTAAGCGCCGCATTGGCCAAGGGCGAAGTCGATCGCTTCATCCTCGACCTGCGCTTCAACGCCGGCGGCGCATCCGACTTCGGCACGCGTTTCGCTGAAAAAATCGCCGCGCTGCCCGGCATGAAAACGCCCGGCAACGTCTTCGTCATCATCGGTCGCCGAACCTTCTCGTCGGCCATCATCAACGCCGGGGATTTCAAGCGCGAGCTGGGCGCCATCTTGGTCGGCGAAACCACCAGCGGCACACCGAACCACTACGGCGATACTCGCACGCTCACATTGCCCTCTTCGCAGCTAGCGATCACATATTCGACCAAGTATTTCGGCCAACCCGGCGCACCGCTCGAACCGATGCGCCCCGACCTTCCCGCCGAGATTTCGTTCGCTCAATTCAGTCGTGCCAACGACCCGTCGCTCACCGCCATTCTCAAGCTGATCGAGGACAACAAGACGACCACCAAGCCCGTTGCGCCCAAAGAAGACTGACCGCTCCGCAGCGAACTTTCGCATTTCACGCTTTGCGCCCCGAGGCATTTCCGTTTCTGTACGGGCCTTACATGAGCGGCCGCCTACAAAAACACGCCCTTGAGCGCCTGAACTTCGTCGGTGAAGTCCCGACCGCGCAACGACTCGCCGCCTGCAAAACTTTTCTGCGCCTCGAAAGCGCCATGATCCGCATGCGCCACGAAGCCGGTGAATCCGGCCTCGCCGTCGTCAAAGCCCGCGCCGCGATGATCGACGTCATGCTCGGGCACCTGTTCGACTACGCAATCGCTTCGTGGACCCGCACCAAAGGCCCCCTGCCCGCTCCCGTCTGCCTCGTCGCGCTCGGCGGCTACGGTCGCGCCGAACTCAGTCCGCTCAGCGATATCGATATCATGTTTCTCTTTCCCTCGAAGGTGAAACTGCCGGTCGTCAAACCCCTTCAGGAACATCTCATCAACGAGATTCTCTACATCCTCTGGGACTGCGGCCTGAAAGTCGGCCATTCCACACGCACCGTCGACGACGTGTTCACCGAGGCCCGCAAAGACATCCAGACCAAAACCGCCCTGCTCGAAGCACGCATCATCGCCGGCTCGCAAGACCTGTACGGAACCTTCTCCCAGGCCTACGAAAGTTTTTATCGCAGCGAAAACCCGCGCGGCTACATCGCTTCCCGCCTCGAAGACCAGGAAACCCGTCGAGCCAAATACGGCGCCACCGTTTTCCTGCAAGAACCCGACATCAAGAACGGCGTCGGCGGTCTGCGCGACTACCAGAACACGTTTTGGATGGCCCGCGTGAAACTCGGCATCACCTCGATCGACGAACTCGGCGTGCAAAATTATCTCACGCGCAACGACGCCCGCGATTTCCAGCGCGCCTACGATTTCCTGCTGCGCGTTCGTAACGAACTTCACTTCAGCACCAAACACGCCACCGACACGCTCAACCTCGAAGCCCAGCCCCGCATCGGCCTCGGCCTCGGCTACACCAACAGCAACATCCTGCAACGCGTCGAACAGTTCATGCACGACTACTATCGTGCGGCGCAGAAAATCTACCGCGTCTCAAAAATCCTCGAAAGCCGCCTCGCCCTCACCCTCGAACAACGCGAAGGCCTGCGCGGCTCCTTCCGCGAAGCGATCAAGGCCTACCGCTTTCAACGCAGCAAACGACTCGACGGTTTCGTCCTGCGCGGGCGCGAACTCGTCGCCGAAAAACCCGACGTTTTCAAAGAAGATCCCGCACGCCTCATCCGCGTCTTCCGCCATTGCCAGCAGCTCGACGCCACGCCCGATTTTGCCTTGCAAGGACTGATCCGCGAATCGCTGCCATTAATCACAAAACGAGTGAGTGGTTCGGCTGATGCCAACATCAGCTTCAAAGCGATCATGAGCGAAGCCGGCGCCGTTTATCCGACGCTCGAGTTGATGCACGAACTCGGGGTGCTCGGCCGCTTCATCCCGGAATTCGACGCGCTCACCTGCCTCGTGCAACACGAGTTTTATCATCGTTACACTGCCGATATTCATACGCTCCACGCGATCCGCGAACTCGATCGCATCTTCACCGAAGCCGAACCGATCACGCTAAAATACCGCGAAGTCCTGCACGAGACGCCCGACCCCACGCTGCTTTACCTGATCCTCCTGCTCCACGACATCGGCAAAGCTCAAGGCATTAAAGGCCATGCCGATTTTGGCGTCCGCATTGCCGAGCCCATCCTCGCACGCCTCCAAATCGACCCCGTCAACAGCGAGATTGTTACCTTCATCATCAAGAATCATCTGATTATGGCACGCTTTTGGCAGAGACGTGATGTCGATGATCCCAAAACAGCGATCGCATTTGCAGAACAAGTGGACGACGCGGACAAACTGCGTTATCTCTACGTTCATACTTTCTGCGACGCCCGCGGGACGGCCGCCGGCCTCTGGAACGGTTACAAAGACACCCTGCACAGTTCCCTTTTCAGAAACACTCTTGAGCGTTTGATCCACGGCGAAGCCACCGATACCCGAAACTCTGAACGTACCCAACTCATGCACAAAGAACTGCTCACCATGAAAATTCCCGGCATCGGTCAGGACGAAATCACCGCGCACTTCAATCTGCTGCCCGAGCGCTATTTCATCCACGCC
>Ga0302321_100002478_pt1 | contig 15827 bp, 12 predicted proteins | sample Fen_T0_1_FD_202505 | JGI IMG/M metagenome (GOLD analysis project Ga0302321, IMG submission 202505) | Peat permafrost microbial communities from Stordalen Mire near Abisko, Sweden - Fen_T0_1 | ecosystem: Environmental > Terrestrial > Soil > Wetlands > Permafrost | place: Sweden: Abisko...
AGTTATATTTGCGATTGCCAAAGATTTACGAGGATTGACGCCTCGGCATGCCCCAATCTGCTTCACTACCCCCGTCGAGACCAGTTCACCCCCGGTGATCGATGGGCCGGGCGCACTCTTCGCACTCATTTCGCGAGAATGCCCCGGATATTGCCCTGCTGGCGCAATTATACTCGCCTGCGCTGCCGCACCTGTAGCGGTCTGCTCAACGCCCGTACTACCCAAACGCCCGGTTGTATCGATATCGGGGCATTTCAACGTTTTTCAACGACACTGTTCCGAGAGGCTCCCATGTTGCGAAATGTGCTGTTCTCGCTGGGGATGATGGCCGGCGCAGCAACCTCGAGCGCTGCGGCCGATGCCCCTTTGCCCGTCGTGAATTCGCTTGACCTCACCCGCTACGTCGGCACCTGGCACGAGATCGCGCGCTATCCGAACTACTTCGAGCGGAAGTGCGCGCGCGACGTCACGGCGGACTACACCGCCAACGCCAGCGGCACGATTCGCGTCGTCAATGCGTGCCGGAAGGATGACGGCACGATGACGCATGCCACCGGCGTCGCGCGCATCGTTACGCCGCCCGCCAAGTTGCAGGTGCGCTTCGCTTCGGACTGGCTGGCCTGGCTTCCCATCGTATGGGCCGACTACTGGGTGATCGACCTGGCCGACGACTACAGCTACGTCGTCGTCGGCGAGCCGAGCCGGGATTACCTGTGGATACTCGCGCGCGGGCCGCAGATGAGCGATGGCGTCTATGCACGCATCGTCGCGAAGCTTCCGGCGCTGGGATACGATCCGTCCAAACTGGTCCGCAATCCCTGACTACCGTCTACACCGGCGTGTAACGGGCGAACGCGCTAGAATTCGTAACTCCACACAACAACAACGACCCGCGCATGAGCACCGACAAGTCCTCTCCCGTGGTTCCCGTGATCCTTTCCGGCGGGGCCGGCACCCGCCTGTGGCCGCTGTCGCGCGAAACCGCCCCCAAGCCGTTCATGCCGCTGCCCGATGGCGAAACACTCCTCGCCAAGACGGCGCAACGCGCGACGTCCCTCGCCGGCGCGACGGGTCTCGTAACCGTTACCAATCGAGAGTATTACTTCCGCACCAAGGACGTCTATGGGGGGCTGGACGACGCCCTGCCGCGCGACTCGGCGTACCTGCTCGAGCCCTTCGGCCGCAACACCGCGCCTGCTGTGGCACTGGCGGCGCTGCTGGTGCAGGCGCGTCACGGTCCCGACGCCGTCATGCTGGTGCTGGCGGCCGACCACCTGATCCGCGATCAAGCGGCCTTTGGCGCCGCGGTGTCGATCGCTGCGGCACTGGCCCGCCAGGGGCGGCTGGTGACCTTCGGCATCACGCCCGAGCATCCGGAGACCGGCTACGGCTACATCGAGTGCGGCGCCGCGATCGGCGAGCGCGCGTTCGCCGCAAATCGCTTCGTCGAAAAGCCGCCACTCGCCCAGGCACGGGAGTACGTCGCGGCCGGAAACTATGTGTGGAATTCGGGCATGTTCGCGTTCACCGCCGGCAGCATCCTCGCGAACTTCGCGCGCTATGCGCCTGCGGTTCTCGATGCGGTCGGCCTCGTGTGGCAACCGCTCGCGGCCAAGTCCAGCGAAACCTCGCTCGAGATCGACGCAACGACGTTCGCCGCCGTACCGAGCATCTCCATTGACTATGCGGTCATGGAGCATGCGGCGGCCGACGGCAATGTCGCTGTCGTTCGCGGCGATTTCGACTGGAGCGACGTCGGGTCGTGGCAGTCGATAGCGGAGCTGACGCCGGCCGACGGCCAGGGCAATCGCGGTAGCGGCGAGCGTGTCGCCATCGACACGCGCGGCACGTTCATCCATTCCGAGGACCGCATCGTCGCCACGATCGGCGTCGAGGATCTCGTCATCGTCGACACGCGGGACGCCGTGCTGGTCGCGCACAAGGATCACCTGCAGCGGGTCAAGGACGTGGTCGCCGAATTGAAGGCGCGCGGCCACGATTCCTACAAGTTGCACAAGACGATCGTGCGACCGTGGGGAACCTACACGGTGCTCGAGGAGGGGCCCGGCTTCAAGATGAAGCGCATCGAGGTCAAGCCCGGCGGCTCGCTGTCGCTACAGCTGCATCACCGCCGCAGCGAGCATTGGGTGGTGGTGCGGGGCACAGCGCGCGTAACCTGCGGCGAGCGCGTCTACGACGTGTCGCCGGGCGAGTCGACGTTCGTTCCGATCGAAACGCGCCACCGGCTGGAAAATCGCGGCACCGAAATGCTGGCGATCATCGAGGTGGCGTGCGGGGACTATATCGAGGAAGACGACATCGTCCGCTTCGACGACAAGTACGGGCGCGTGCCCGCATAGTTTCCAGCCTGGTCGCTATGCCAGGACGTCAGGATCGATTTCCCGTTCGAGCCGCGCGATCTGGTCCTTGAGCAACAGCTTGCGGCGCTTGAGCCGCCGCAACTGCAGTTCGTCGTGCGCCAAGTCGGCGGCGAGCCGCTCGATCGCCGTATCCAGGTCGCGATGCTCCATCTTGAGTTCAACGATGCGCTGCTGAAACGCGACGCGCTCCGGATTGCCGATGTTGTCGTCCATGCCGGCTCCTGGTTTTTCGCCTAATCCGTTCCCACCGCCGCCACCTCGTCCGCGTCGATGCGCTTGGCGCCGAAACGGCTCGTCACCCAGATTCCAGCCAGTATGAGCGCGATTCCCGCCACTTGGAATGCCGCCAGGCGCTCGCCCAGGAAAAGCCAGGCGAGAACCACGCCGTAGACGGGCATCAGGTGGACGAAAAGGCCAGCGACGTTGGCGCCCACCGCCTCCACGCCGCGGTTCCATAGAATGTAGGCCAGCACCGACGAAAACGTCGCGACCGCGACCAGCGCCGCTGCGTTGGTCCACGACCACACGATGTGCCGTCCCAGCGCCATTTCCCCCAGCCACAACGGCAGGACGCACAGGTCGCCGACCACCGCCACCGCCAGCAGAAACGACAGCGTGTTGATGCCGGGAGGCCGCCAGCGCAGTCCGATCGTGTAGATGGCCCACATCGCCATCGACGCGATGATAATGAGGTCGCCGGCGTTGAGACGAAATTCCAGCAGCGTTTCGAGGCTGCCTTTGCACAGCACCGTCAGCACGCCCGTCAGCGAGATGACGACGCCCGCGACCTGCAGTTGCGTGAGTCGCTCGCGCAGGAACAGCCACGAAATCATGATGATCATCACCGGGATGAACGAATTGAGGATCACCCCGTTGGTGGCCGTCGTGAAGTTGAGCCCGAGGTAGGACAGGCCGTTGTGCGTGCCGACGCCAAGTGCGCCGAGCGCCACCATTGTCCGCCAATGGGCGCGGATCACCGGCCAGTCGCGGCGGACGTGAGGCCACGCGAATGGTGCCAGGATCATGATCGCGAACAGCCAGCGAAAGAACGTCATCGCCATCGGCGGGATCTCGGAATGCAGCGCGCGGCCAATGATCCAGTTGGTGGCCCAGAACAATGGCGGAAGCGTCAGCAGCAGGTAGGGAGAAGCGCCGGATGCAGCCGGCGGTGGCGCGGACATGCGACAAGTATACGGATTTCACCGCGCTGGCCTCGCGCGCGATTGCGCATTGGCGCCCCCGTATAATTGCATCCTTGAACCTTCACGACACGCAACCGTTGTCCGCCCCGCCGCTCGTCGCGGCGGACCCCGCGCTGCCATCGCTGCTTCCGGCTATCCCTGCGCCGGGCCGCAAGGCCTCGGCCGGCCCGTTCGCAGGATCGTCGGACGCGCTGGCATTGGCGCAGCTCGCGCGCGAGTCCGCCAATGCCGGACGCATCATCGCCGTCGTCACCGGCGACCCACATTCGGCGCAGCGGCTCTCCGAGGAAATTCCGTGGTTCGCACCGGGCTTGCGCGTGGCACTTTTCCCCGACTGGGAAACGCTGCCCTACGACCACTTCTCGCCGCACCAGGATCTGGTTTCCGAGCGGCTGGCAACGCTCTATCGCGTGTCGCGCGGCGAGTGTGACGTGATCGTGGTCGCCGCGACGACGGCGCTCTATCGCCTGGCGCCACTGTCCTATCTCGCGGCGTTCACGTTCTTCCTGCAGCAGGGCGAGCACCTCGACGTCGAGCGCCTGCGTGCGCAGCTGGCGCTCGCCGGCTACGCCAACGTGACCCAGGTGGTCTCGCCCGGTGAGTTCAGCGTGCGCGGCGGCCTGATCGACCTCTTCCCGATGGGCTCGCCACTGCCGTACCGGATCGACCTCGTCGGCAACGATATCGAGAGCATCAAGACCTTCGACGTCGACACGCAGCGGACGTTGTATCCGGTGCCCACGGTCCGCCTGCTGCCAGCACGCGAATTCCCGCTCGACGATTCCGGCCGCACGCGCTTTCGCAGTCGCTTCCGCGAACTGTTCGAGGGCGACCCGTCGAAGTCCGACCTGTACAAGGACATCTCGCACGGTGTCGTGCCCGGCGGTATCGAGTACTACCTGCCGCTCTTCTTCGAGGCCACCGCCACGCTGGCCGACTACTTTCCGCAGAATGCCACCGTCGTCCTCCACGGCGACGTGCACGGCGCAATCGAACATTTCTGGCAGGACACGGAGTCGCGCTGGAAGCTGCTGCGCGGCGACAAGGCAAGGCCGTTGCTGCCGCCGACCGAACTGTTCCTGCCGCCGGACCATTTCAACGGCGCGATCAAGCCGTTCGGCCGCCTCGAACTGACGCACGGCGCGGATGGATCAACGGCGGGACCGACGGCGCCGATCCCTGGCGTGCAAGTCGACCGGCGCGCCGACGATCCTCTCACCGCGCTGAAACGCTTCCTCGGAACAACCCACGCGCGAGTGGCGATCGTGGCCGAGAGCGCCGGCCGCCGCGAGACGATGCAGCAATACTTTGCCGAGTACGGATTGAAGCCCGCGCTCGTCGACGACTTTGCCGCCTTCGCGCGCGGAACGGACCGCGTGTCGCTCGCCGCCGCGCCGCTGGCCGCCGGATTTGCGTGGCCCAAGGCGAAGCTGGCATTCATCACCGAGGCGGAACTGTACGCGAACGTCGTGCGGCGCAGCGTGCGCGAGTCCGCCAGACGTTCGAATGTCGACGCGATGGTGCGCGACCTGTCCGAGGTGCGCATCGGCGATCCCGTCGTCCACGAGCAGCATGGCATCGGCCGCTACCTGGGGCTGGTGACGCTGGATCTGGGAGACGGCGCCAACGAATTCCTGCAGCTGGTGTACGCGAACGACGCCAAGCTTTATGTCCCAGTCGCGAGCCTGCACCTTATCAGCCGGTACAGCGGCGCCTCGCCCGACGCGGCACCGTTGCACGAACTAGGCAGCGGCCAGTGGGACAAGGCGAAGAAAAAGGCGGCGCAGCAGGCGCACGACACGGCGGCCGAGCTTCTCAACCTCTATGCGCAGCGCGCGGCGCGCAAGGGTTACGCGTTCGGTTTCAATCCGCACGACTACGAGGCGTTCGCCGAAGGCTTCGGCTTCGAGGAGACCGGCGACCAGGCCGCGGCGATCGAGGCGGTCATCGGCGACATGACGTCCGGACGGCCGATGGACCGGCTGGTGTGCGGCGACGTCGGCTTCGGCAAGACCGAAGTGGCATTGCGCGCGGCCTGGGTGGCCATCGCCGACGGCAAGCAGGTCGCCCTCCTGGTGCCGACGACGCTGCTGGCCGAGCAGCACTTCCAGACGTTCTCCGACCGCTTCGCGGACACCGCCGCGCGGATGGCCGAACTCTCGCGGTTTCGCAGCGCCAAGGAAGTGAAGACAGCGCTGGCCGAACTGTCCGAAGGACGTCTGGATCTCGTGATCGGCACGCACAAGCTCTTGCAGGCCGACGTCAAGTTCAAGAACCTGGGGCTCGTCATCATCGACGAAGAGCACCGCTTCGGCGTACGGCAGAAGGAGCAGCTGAAGCGCCTCCGCGCGGAGGTGGACGTACTCACGCTGACGGCCACGCCCATCCCGCGCACGCTGGCGATGTCGCTGGAAGGCATACGCGATTTTTCCGTCATCGCCACCGCGCCACAGCGCCGGCTGGCGATCAAGACCTTCGTCGCAACGTATTCGGCCGGCATCATCCGCGAGGCCGCGCTGCGCGAGCTAAAGCGCGGCGGCCAGATCTATTACCTGCACAACGACATCGATACGATCGCGACCAAGGCCGAGATCCTGGCGCGGCTGCTGCCCGAGGCGCGGATCGCCATCGCGCACGGCCAGATGGCGGAACGCGAGCTGGAACACGTGATGCGCGACTTCTACCAGCAGCGCGTCAACCTGCTCCTGTGCTCGACGATCATCGAGACCGGCATCGACGTGCCGACGGCGAACACGATCATCATCGACCGCGCAGACCGCTTCGGGCTGGCGCAACTGCATCAACTCCGCGGCCGCGTGGGCCGCTCGCATCATCAGGCCTACGCGTACCTGCTGACCCCGCCCGAGGAAGCGCTGTCCGCGCTGGCCAAGAAGCGCCTGGAGGCGATCCAGATGATGGAGGACTTGGGATCCGGCTTCTATCTCGCGATGCACGATCTCGAGATCCGCGGCGCAGGCGAGGTACTCGGCGATTCGCAGTCCGGTGAAATGCAGCAGATCGGCTTTCAGCTCTACGCCGACATGCTGAAGGCGTCGGTCCGGGCGCTGAAGTCCGGTCGCGAGCCCGACCTTTCCCAGCCGCTCGGCGTGACGACCGAAATCAATCTCCATGTCCCCGCATTGCTGCCAGCGCTCTACTGCGCCGACGTGCACGAGCGGCTGGTCATGTACAAGCGGCTCGCGAGTGCAGACACGCCCGCGGAACTCGATTCGATCCAGGAGGAGTTGGTCGACCGCTTCGGACCGACACCCGATTCGGCGCATGCATTATTGTCATGTCATCGCCTGCGCCTCACCGCCAAGGAGCTTGGTGTGGCCAAGATCGACGCCGGACCGGAGCGCACGACGCTGCAATTCATCAAGCAGCCGCCATTTGATCCGGGCAACCTGATCCTGCTCGTACAGAAGGATGGCCGGATCCGCTTCCATGGCCAGGACCGGATCCGCATCGAGCGCGGCGCGCCGACGCTCGTCGACCGCGTGGCGCTGGTGCGGGAGTTTCTGGGTAGACTCAAGTGACGGCTGCGCTGCTACCGGCACAGATTCACGTCTTCGTCCGCGACTGGCTCTCGTCGAACAACATCGTGCTCCGGAGTCCAGATGGTCATGTACTGATCGACACCGGCTACGTGCGCCACGCGCCGCTGACTTTGGCGCTGCTGCGTACGCCGCGCGGGCTGGGTGACGACCCGCTGGCGAAAATCGTCAACACGCACTGCCACTCCGACCATATCGGCGGCAACGCGACAATCCAGCGCGCCTACGGTTGCCCCATCGCGTTGCCGGAAGGCGAAGCGCCGTTGATCGAACGCTGGGACACGAAGGCGCTGTGGCTGGACTACGCCGGCCAGCATGCGGATCGCTTTGCGTTCGACGAGATCCTCCGCGCTGGTACGACGCACGAATGGGGCAACCTCGAATGGCGGGCACTCGCGGCGCCCGGCCACGACATGGGCGCGCTCGTCTTCTTCAATCCTGAACATCGCATCCTGGTTTCCGGTGATGCGCTATGGGCCAATGGCTTCGGATTGGTAATGCCGCGGGCGATCGAACCTGCCGCCGTGCCAGCGACTCGAGCGACGCTCGACATGATCGCGGCGCTCGACGCCCGCGTCGTGATCCCCGGCCATGGCGAAGTGTTCACGGACGTGGCCGGCGCGCTGGAGCGCGCGTACGCGCGCATCGCGGCGTTCGAGGCCCACGACGCGCGCGTGGCCCGGCATGCACTCAAGGTACTGCTGATGTTCGGCCTACTCGACCGGCAGAGCATGCCGCTCGCCGACCTGCCGGACTATGTCGAGCGCGTCGCCATCTACCGCGACATTAACGACGCGTGCCTCCGCCTCGCGCCCGGCGAACTGGCCGACATGCTGGTACGCGAACTGGTGCGCGGCGGTGCGGTCAAGGTCGTCGACGCAAAATTGCTACCTACAGCTGCGATTCGGGCTGGATAAGGCTCGGCCGCCTTTTCGGTTATCCCGGAAGACGGGAAGCGAACGTCCTGACTCCGTTCAGCAGCATCTCGACGGCCAGCGCCGTCAGAACCAGGCCCATCAGTTTCTCGAATGCCTGGATCGCGCGTTCGCCGAGCACAGCCTGCAGCCGTTGCGCGGCCAGAAGGACCAACGTTGTCAGCGCCATTCCAACGGACAGCGCGATCACCCAAGTGGTCATGTGCGCCGGGTCGCGCGACGCCATCAGCATCACCGTGGCCAACGCCGACGGACCGGCGATCGACGGCACCGCCAGCGGCACCAGAAACGGCTCCGCGCCGTTCGCTTCGCCGAAAATGCCGTCCGGGTGCGGGAACACCATGCGCAGCGCGATGAGGAAGAGAATGATGCCGCCGGCGATGGCCAGCGACTCGTCGGATAGCTGCAGCCACTGCATGAAGGTCCGACCGCCCGCCATGAACGCGACAAGGATCATGTAAGCGAAGAAGCACTCGCGCAGGATGACCTTGGGCCGCCGCTCGGCCGGCACCTTGGACAGCAACGACACGACGATCGGCAGGTTGCCGAAGGGGTCGAGGACCAGGATAAGCAGGATGGTCGCGGAGAAAAGTTCGGCGTTCATGGCAGCGGCCTGTCGATGCCGGCAGCAGTTCGTCGGCAGGGCCCGGAGTATATCGCGCGCGGTCGTTCCCGCCTCGGCGGCGGTGGCATACTTCTGCCCTTTGCCGCCCCCCCTGCCGGAGCTCCCATGCCGATCGTCCGTATGCCGCTTAATGCCGCTGTCTGCGCATTGGCCGCGCTTGCCTCCATTTCCGCCCTCGCGCAGACCCGGCCGGCCCCTCTTGCCGTGCGCAGCGTGACGGACACCTATTTCGGCGTCACGGTGCAGGACCCGTACCGCTTCCTCGAGAATCTCAAGGATCCCGAGGTCATCGCCTGGATGAAAGGCGAGGCCGCGTATGCCAACAGCGTGCTGGGGAAGATTCCCGGCCGCAACGAATTGTTCAAGGAAATCCAGGTGCGCGGCGACGCAGTTTCCGCGCGCATCAACGGCGTACAGGTCGTCGGCTCCAAGGTCTACTACGAGAAGCGCCTCGCCACCGACAATATATTCAAGCTTTACGTGCGTGACGGCTTCAAGGGCAAGGAGCGCCTGCTTGTCGACCCCGATGCCGTGAAGTCCGCCGGCGGCGAACATTCCGCGATCGACTATTTCGCGCCCTCGCCCGACAACAAGTACCTCGCGTATGGCATTTCGACGGGCGGCTCGGAACAGAGCGTGATCCAGGTCATCGACATGGCGACCGGCAAGGTGCTGCCCGACAGTATCGACCGCGCCAATTCCGCGAACCCGTCATGGCTGCCGGACGGCCGCATGATCTATAGCCGCCTGCAGAAGTTGGCCGAAGGCGCGCCGATCACGGACAAGTATCGGAACCAGCGCGTCTACATCCATACGCTGGGCGACAACCCGGACAGAGATGTGCTGCTGTTCGGCGCCGGTGTTTCGCCGCTGGCGGCCATCACTTCCGAAGAAAACGTGTACGCGTACAACCCGCTGGGCACGTCCCATGTCGTCGCGCTGGCGATCAACGGCGTGCAGCGTGAATTGCGGGTGTGGGTGGCACCGCTGTCCGCGCTGAATGGCGACAAGACGCCCTGGGTCAAGGTCACCGATGCCTCGGACGAAGTCACCGACCTCGCGGCGCAGAGCGACGCGTTGTTCCTCATGTCGCACAAAGGCGCGCCGCGATTCAAGGTGCTGCGGACTTCGCTCGCGAAGCCGGATCTCGCGACCGCCGAGGTCGTCGTGGCTCCCGGCGATTCCGTGGTCAATGCGATCGCGACCGCGAAGGACGCGCTGTACGTGCGCAAGATGAACGGCGGCAACAGCGAGCTGTTCCGCGTCGACTACGCGCCGAACGCCAAGCCGCGGCAGGTGGCGCTGCCCTTCATCGGCGACCTCGACGGCCTCGTGACCGATCAACGCCTGCCGGGCGCCGTGTTCAGCCTTGGGGGCTGGACTCGCTTCGGCGGCTATTTCGAATATCAACCGGCGGCCGGCAAGGTGATCGACACAGGACTGCAACCGCAGGGCAAGTTCGACAACCCCGGCACGCTGGTCGCCACGGAAGTCCAGGTGAAGTCGCACGACGGGACGCTCGTTCCACTGTCGATCGTGCACAAGAAAGGCCTGAAGCTGGACGGCAGCAACCCGACCATCGTCTACGGCTACGGCGCCTACGGCATTTCGCAGACGCCCTTCTTCCGCCCGACGTGGCTGCCGTGGTTCGATCGCGGCGGCGTGCTCGCGGTGGCGCACGTGCGGGGCGGGGGAGAATTCGGCGAAGACTGGTACAAGGCCGGATACAAAACAACCAAGCCCAATACGTGGCGCGACGCGATCGCCTGCGCGGAATGGCTGGTGGCCAACAAGTATTCGTCGTCGCCGCAGATGTCGATCATGGGCGGCAGCGCCGGCGGAATCTTTGTCGGACGCGCGATCACCGATCGTCCCGAGCTTTTCGGCGCCGCTGTCGACCAGGTGCCGGCTTCCGACATGATGCGCGCCGAATTCTCCGCCAATGGCGTTCCCAACATTCCGGAATTCGGCACCGTCAAGTCGGAAGAAGGATTCAAGAGCCTGTTCGCGATGAGCCCCTATCATTGGGTCAAGGACGGCGTGAAATATCCGGCCGTGCTGCTGACCACTGGCTTCAACGACCCGCGCGTCGACTCATGGGAAGCGGGCAAGATGGCCGCTCGCCTGCTGGCCGCGACGACCGGCGGCCGGCCGATCCTGCTGCGGATCAATTTCGACGAAGGGCACGGCATGGGTTCGACCAAGAAGGCCCAGTACGAGGAGCGCGCGGACACGTTTGCGTTCCTATTCTGGCAGGCCGGCGTCAAGGGCTTCCAGCCCTGACCTGGCCGCTACGCGCTGCGCACCAGCAGCGCGTAGCCGAGCGGGAACAGCACGGCGGCGATGAAGCCGTGCAGCGCGAACGCGAGGCTCGCGTAGGTGCCGGCATCGGCGTTCACCTGGAACGCGCGCGCCGTGCCGATGCCGTGCGCGGCCAGGCCCAATGCGAAGCCGCGCGCGCGCCAGTCGCGCACGCCGCACGCATCCAGCACGTACTTGCCCAGCGCCGCGCCGATCACGCCCGTCGTCACCGCGAACACGGCCGCGAGCGCGGGCACGCCGCCGATCTTCTGCGCGATACCCATGGCGATGGGCGCGGTGACCGACTTCGGCGTGAGCGACAGCAGCGTGGCCGGTGTCGCGCCCAGCGCATGCGCCAGCACAATCGTGGAAGCCAGTGCCACCGTCGAGCCGACGACAAGCGCACCGGCGATCGGCAGCGCGAGTTTGCGCACGCTCTCCCACTCGCGCGCCAGCGGTACCGCGAGCCCGACCACGGCCGGCCCCAGCAGGAAATGGACGAATTGCGCGCCGTCGAAGTAGGTCTGATAGCGCGTGCCCGACGCCCACAGCACGGCAACGATCAGCGCGACTGAAACGAGCACGGGATTCGCGATCGGATGCATGCCGGTGCGCTGGTAGCACTTCCACGCGACCGCGTAGGCGACGAGCGTGAGCGTGAGGCCGGCCAACGGTGTCGCGGCCAGGTATACCCAGAGTTCGAACAGCGGTTGCGCGCTCATGGCGCGTCCTGCGCGTGCGCATCCCGCTGCCGGCGGACGAGCCACGCGAACGTGAGCGCCGTCGCAGCGATGGCGAGTACGGTGCTGACGACGAGGGCGACGAGAATCGGCAGCCACTCGGCCGCGACTTGCCCCACGTACATCATCACGCCGACACCTGCCGGCACGAACAACAGCGAAAGGTGCTGGCCCAGGCCGCCGGCGGCGGCGGCCAGCGCGCCGGGCGCCTTCCCGCGCAGCAGCAGCGCCGCGAACAGCAGCGCCATGCCCGCCACCGGCCCCGGAATCGGCATTCCGGCCAGTCTGACCAACGCTTCGCCGGCGCACTGGAACACCAGCAGCCAGGTGAATCCGGAAAGGACGTCGCTCACTTGAGGCCCGTCAGTGAAGCTTCACGCGCGGCTCGACGCCGCCGCGCATGCTGCGGCCCAGCGTGTCGAAGACCACGCGCAGCAAGCCGTGGATCGACACCTGGTGCATCTTGTACAGCGACACGTACATCCAGCGCGCGATCATGCCCTGGATCAGCAGGTTGCCGCCGATCAGCCGGCCCATGAGATTGCCGACGGCGGACAACTCGCCCAGCGAGACCAGCGAGCCGAAATCGCGGAAGCGGAATTCGGGCAGCGGCCGGCCGTCGAGCCGTGCGCGCACGGTCTTGCACAACAGCGTCGCCTGCTGGTGCGCGGCCTGCGCGCGCGGAGGAACCATCAGGCCTTCCCTCGGCGCGCTCAGCCACGGCGCTGCCGCGCAATCGCCGAAAGCGAAAATGTCCGGATCGCGCGTCGTCTGCAGCGTCGGCGTCACCACGAGCTGGTTCGCGCGGTTGACTTCGAGCCCGTCGAGCGCCGCCAGCCAGTCAGGCGCCTTGATGCCGGCCGCCCAGACCACGAGGTCGGCTGGATAGAACGCGCCCGAGTGCGTGCTGACGCCTTTCTCCGATACCGCGGTAACTCTTTCACCGGTGCGAACGACGACATCCAGGCGGGTCAGCAGCTCGGTAGCGGCCACCGCGACGTGATCGGACAGCGGAGGCAATATCCGCGGTGCCGCCTCGACCAGCGTGAGGCGGATGTCGCGGCGCGCGTCGAGCTGCTCGAGGCCATAGGCGGCATGTGCGGCGGTCGTATGGCGGATCTCGGCCGCGAGCTCGACGCCGGTGGCGCCGGCGCCGATGATCACGATCGACACGCCCGTCGGCGTTCCTTCCGCTGCACGGGCGTCGGCGCGAACGCACGCCGAAAGCAGGCGGCGGTGAAATCGTTCGGCATCGCGCAGCGTGTCGAGGACCGCGGCGTGCTCGGCGACGCCGGGCACGCGGAAGTCATTGCTGATGCTGCCTACACAGATGATCAGCGTGTCGTAGCGAAGCAGGCGTGCAGGCAGCATGGCCGCGCCATCGCCATCGCGCACCTCGGAGAGCATGAGTTCGCGCCGCGCGCGATCGATGCCGGTGACCGAACCCTGCCGGAAGCGGAAATGGTGCCAGTGGGCAATCGCCAGGTAATCGAGGTCGTGCGCGTCCGCGTCCATGCGCCCCGCCGCCACCTCGTGCAGCAGCGGCTTCCACAAGTGTGTCGCGTTCTGGTCGACGAGCGTGATGTCCGCGCGCCCGCGGCGGCCGAAACGCTCTCCCAGCGTGGTAGCCAACGGCAGTCCGCCGGCCCCGCCGCCGACCACGACCACACGGTGCGGGCCGGAGCGCGCGTCAGCGACCACCTCGCGCCCCTCCGGCCAGCGCCAGCCCCACGCGCCGCAGCGTTTCCACGTGCGACTTGAGTGCGAAGTCGTAGATTGCCACGCGTTCCGCGAGGAACTCGCTGTGCAGTGAACGCGCGTCCGCGGGCGGCAGCGCCACGTGGGCGTCGGCGTCGCCCGAATCGATGACGACATCCATTTCGGCACGGCGCGCGATGCGGATCATCGCCGCGTTCTCCGCCAGGCAATGCATGAACAACTGCGGGACCCTGCGGTTGCGTGCATGTTCGGCCGCGCGCGCGACGAGCGCCGCGCCGACACCGCGACCGCGCTGCCCCGGCAGGACCGAAACACCGAGTTCGGCAGCGTCGCCCGACAACGCGAGGTGCGCGGCGCCGACCAGTTTCAACCCATCGCCGTGGACGCCGAACACTTCGTCCTCGTCAAAATCGATGCCGTCGACGTATCTCGCAATGGTCTCGGCCGAGACCGCCGAACCGAAGCGGAGCCGCGCGTCCTCCGGCGGCAGCGCCAGCAGGTGTTCCCTGTACTGCGCAGCGGCCGAGGCACCCAGGCGCTGGACCGGAATCGTCAGGGCGTTTGCCATGGCGAATCTTAGCGGTTCCGTCATTCGCCGGCCAACGCAGGCGCAGAGCGTGTGTCACTCGCCCCGGGCGACGCCTTCGCGGCGCGGATCGGCGCCGCCAACCCAGCCGTCCTTCGTGCGCTGAATCACGTGAAGTCCGCTGGCGCGAACCCTGACCCGCACTGGCGCGCCGAGTGCACGGAGCTTGGGCTCGAGTTCCGCGAGCGGCGTTTCGCTCTCCAGTTCGGTCGGGCCGTTGCGGCTGCCGAAGTTGGGCAAAGCGGCAGCGGCCTGCGGGTCCATGTCCCAGTCGATCATCGCGACCAGCGCCTTGGCGACGTCGATGATGATCGCGGCGCCTCCCGACGATCCCAGCAGCATTGCAATCCTCCCCTGTCGGTCGTAGACGATCGTCGGCGCCATCGACGAGCGCGGCCGCTTGCCGGCTTCCACACGGTTGGCGACCGGCTTGCCGTGGTCGGTCGGCGCGAACGAAAAGTCCGTCAGTTCGTTGTTCAGCAGGAAGCCGCCCTGCGTCATCAGCCGGCTGCCGAATCCATCCTCGATCGTCGTCGTCATTGCCACGGCATTGCCGTACTTGTCGACGATCGACAGGTGCGACGTGGACGGAAACTCGAGCGCGTTGTCGCGGCCCAGCGCCACGCGAAGCGCCGCCGGCAATTTCTCGGGCGGCGCGCCCGGCGGCGCGACGACGAGACTCGCGTCCGGCCGGATCAGCGCCGACCTGTCGCGCAGATATCGCGCGTCGAGCAGGCCGGCAGGCGCCGTGACGAAGGCGGGATCGGCCATGTAGACGTCGCGGTCGGCAAACGCCAGGCGCCCGGCTTCGCTGAAGTAATGGACGCTCCAGAACGACGCCGGGCCCATTGCGCGCAGATCGTAGGGCTCCAGGATCTTCAGCATCTGCAGCACCGTCAGTCCGCCTGACGACGGCAGCGGCATGCCGCACACCCGGTAGCTGCGGTAGGTTCCGCACACCGCTTCGCGCACCTCGACCTCGTAGCCGGCGAGATCTGCCAGCGTGAGGTCGCCAGGATTCGTGGGATGGGCGTTGGCGGTCTCGACGACGTCGCGCGCGACGTCGCCGCGATAGAACGCGTCGGCGCCGCCTTCGGCAATGCGCCGGAGCGTGGCGGCGTAGGCGGGATTGACGAGCAGGGTACCGACGGGCAGCGGCTTGCCCTCTGCCGTGTAGAAATAGGCGCGCGCACGCGATTGCGTCAGGCGGCGCTCGCCCGCCAGCAACGTGTGCAACCGCGGCGACACGGCGAAGCCGTTCTCCGCCAGCGCAATGGCGGGCGCGAACAGCGTGGGCCATTTCAGTCTGCCATGCCTTCGGTGCGCGACCTCGAGCAGCCGCACGGTGCCGGGCACGCCGACCGCCTTGCCGCCAACAACGGCGGCGTAGAACGACATCGGCTTGCCGTCCTGCATGAAGCGGTCCGGCGTCGCTGCGGCGGGCGCCGTCTCGCGGCCGTCGTAGGCGACGAGCCTCTTCGCCTTGCCGTCGTGCACAAGCATGAACGCGCCGCCGCCCAAGCCCGAGGACTGCGGCTCCACCAGCCCCAGCACCAGCTGCACGGCAATGGCCGCGTCCACCGCGCTGCCGCCCTGCTTCAGTATCCGTGCGCCGGCGTCGACGGCCAGCGGATTGGCCGCGACGACCATCCAGTGCTTCGCTGCGACCGGGGACTTGGTCGTCCAGCCCGAAGAAACTTCCGGCGGCGCATCCTGTGCCGCCGCTAGTGGGCAGGACAGCGCCAGGAAAGCCAGGAAGATTGACCGCGGCATCAAGCCGA
>Ga0302321_100002479_pt1 | contig 15821 bp, 11 predicted proteins | sample Fen_T0_1_FD_202505 | JGI IMG/M metagenome (GOLD analysis project Ga0302321, IMG submission 202505) | Peat permafrost microbial communities from Stordalen Mire near Abisko, Sweden - Fen_T0_1 | ecosystem: Environmental > Terrestrial > Soil > Wetlands > Permafrost | place: Sweden: Abisko...
GTTCGCAGCGGACCACGGAAGCCCTGAGTAAACGAGCGTCGGCTTCCTGCGGGACGTACAGCCTCAGGGCGATCTCGCTACCCTGAGTGAGGTTCATCTGCGTCAGCAAGAGCAGCCCAGCGCCGCTCGCGTCGCGCGAAACTGCGCAGCCCATCTGCCGACCATCGAGCTCGATCTCCGTCACGAGGTGCACCGGCTCGCGTGGTACGAGGCGCTTCTCTTCGGCTTCGGGCATTGCTTCCAATGTAGCTCGATCCTGGCCGAATTTCAGGTTCCTCTCGAGCCTAGGATAGTCGAGCTCAGGATAGGGGACCGCTGCCCTACATCTGTGCCACGTGTCGCCAACCATTTCGTCGGTGTTCCGCTCTGCTCAGCGCGCTGCCTCCTTGGCGCTACGCGCGCGAAAGCGCCCGCGACCCAGGCTTGACCACGCCAGGGTGAGGCGCGCTTGCCACTTGCAGATGGGCGATCGCGATCCCGCAGCGCACCTCGAGGCGCGCCCTGTTGTCGTCCGCTTGAACGCTCCCTGAGTTCAACCAGCCGCTCGGCTACCGAAGAGTCGGGATAGCCGGGATGCATCGGCCGCGCAGGCGATCGACTTAGCCTTTCCCGGGCCCTTAGGCCAACGCCTGTGCCGAACGCCGCGCGCTCGCGCCTTGGTGCAAGAGCAAGCCAGCGATGAAGCCGCCGAGCAGCCCCAGGGCATGCGCCAACCCCGCCACTTGCGGCGTGTTGTAGTCGAACGTCACCTGCAGCGCGACCACCACGAGTAAGCGCAAGAAGATCTGCTTGGCCATCGGTGCCCGGTGCTTGAGCCATGCGTGCACCATCACTGCGCCGGTTGCGCCCAGGAGGCCCATGATGCAACCCGAAGCGCCGACCAAAGCATGCGGCTCGCCCACCTGGTACCAGGCGAGGCACAGATAAATCAGGCTGCCCGCGAACCCTGAAAATAGGTAAATCAGGCTGAATCGCCAGCTGCCGAAGGCCCGCTCCACGAACGGCCCGAGCGCCCACAGCCCGAGCAAATTCATCACCAAGTGCAGCCAGTTGGCGTGCACGAACATGTAGCTGAATACGCGCCACCATTCGCCCGAGAGGATGTCCGGCGCGAAGAACGCCCAACGTCCGCCGAATTCCTCGCTGGTCGCGATCAGCAGCAGCGGGTAGCTGCCCCAGGCGTAGATCAGTAGATTGAGCACCACTAGCGCCAAGGTGACCCTGCGCTCACTGCGCAGGGTTGGGCGATTCAAGATCAAACTCTGACGATCCGCGAAGGCACGCGCAAAGTGGGTGACGATGTGCGCGGTGCGCGCGCTGGGCGGCTGGTAAGTGTTCGCCTGCGCCAGGATGGCCAGGAAGCGTGCGGCGCGCTCTCGGATCGGTGCGCTCTGGCTTTGGCCCAATCGGGAGAAGCCTTGCCGAGCTTGTTCGAAGTTGCCAGCGTGCAAGCTGGCCAAGGAAAGCCACGCCTCGCGCGTCTCTTGGTCGTAGCCAGGGTTCGCAGAAGCCAGCACTTGGCGGGCCAATTCCACGTGCCCGGTGTACACGAATAGGTACAGGAACGCGGGCTCCAGCACCTCTCCGGCGAGCAGGCTCGACTCCTGAGCCAGCATGAATTCTGCTAAATGGTGGCTCTCATCGAGCTCGCCCAGGGCGCGCAAATAAAGGATGAGCAGGTTCGGATCGGTGCTCAACGCGCGCAGTCCTGCTCGCTCCGCCAGCGCCTTGATCTCGTCCCAACGTTCCAAGATCCTGAGTCGATGGGCGCGAGCCGTCGCCGCCACGTTGCCGTCGCCACGGGACAGGGCTAAAAGCCGTGTTTCTGCTGCCGCGGTTTTTCCCGCTTGGGCTAGCTCGAAAGCTTGAAACAACGGTGGCAACTCACGCCAACCGTCGAACGGATGGAGCAGCGCGGCGACGCGCGAAAAGCGGTAGGCGCGTCGATACCGAGATTGTTTGAGCGCGCGCGCCGAGACACCGTGCGCCCACCAGGGCAGCATGATCAGCAGCACGGTCAGCGCGAAGGTCACGTAGCCCACGAGGTCGCGGAAGCGAAGCCAGCCGACGGCGCCCGTGAGCAGTACCAAGCCGCTGACTACGGCCCAGCCCGTGCCCCGCTGAGACGAGCGCGCACTACGCGAGAACAAGCTCAGGGCTTGAAACCCGGCGAACCAAAGGGCGATGGTGTTGGGATCCATACCGAGCGAGGCAGCGTGCAGGGCCGCGTGCCGATGTCAGGTTAGACCGGGCGCGCTAGGCACGCCCAAGTTACCAAGAAATCGCCCTGGAAACGCGAGCTTGTGCTCACTCGGCCGGTAGCTCGGTCAGCGCGCGCCGCCGAAAACGCTCCTGGACCATCGTCGCCAAGTAGAACGTGACCGGCAGTACGATCAAGGCCAAGGCGGCGGCGGTGATCGTGCCACCGACGACCACGACGGCGATCGGTCGCTGAGTTTCGCTGCCGATGGCGTGCGACATGGCCGCCGGCAATAGGCCGAGGGACGCCAAGAGCGCAGTCATCAGGACCGCGCGGAGTCGATCACGCGTCCCTTGCACGACTGCGTCTTGGAGCGGTTCGCCGTTGGCCAGCCGGCCGCGAATCGCGGCCACGACCAATACGCCGTTGAGCACCGCTTGCCCGAGCAGGGCGATGAACCCGACCGCAGCGGACACACTGAGCGGCATGTCTGCTGCGCCCAACGCGAAGATCCCTCCTACCAGCGCGAAGGGTACGTTGAACAGGATCAAGGTAGCGTCGAAGATCGAGTTGAAGGCGGAGAACAAGAGCAAGAACGTAATCGTCAGCGCCAAGGGGATCACGATCCGGAGGCGCGCCATGGCACGCTGCTGGTTCTCGAACTCGCCGCCCCAGGTGACCTCGTAGCCTGGTGGGACCGGGACCTCGGCCGTGACCTTCTGTTGTGCCTCACCGACGAACGACCCGAGATCGCGTCCGCGCACGTTCATGCGCACGCCGATGTAGCGCTGGCCATTTTCGCGCGTGATCGCCGCGCGCCCGGTGCCCATTGATACGTCCGCGATTGCCGAAAGCGGCAGCAACGTGCCGTCTTTCAGCGGCAACATGATCTTACGGATGGCGCCGATGTCTTCACGGGTGGCCGTCGGCAAACGCACGGTGACGTCGAAACGCTTTTCGCCGTCCCAGAATTCGCTGGCGGTGTGCCCGCCCATCGCCGTTTCGATATAGTCCTGAACGTCACCCAGATCGAGATCGAAGCGCGCCAGCGCCTGGCGATCCAGGTGGACCGCGATCTGAGGTGTGCTGCCCGACTTGGTGATGCCGACATCCACCGCGCCCGGGATCTTGGCGATCACGTCGCGCGCCTTTTCGGCCGCGGTGGTCAACTTGTCCAGATCTTCTCCGTAGATTTTGAGCGCCACCTGGCCCTTCTGACCGGACACGTTCTCCTCCACGTTGTCCCTGATGGGTTGCGAGAAGTTGTAGTCGATGCCTGGGATCTGTTGCAGGGCGAAGCTCATCTCTTCGATTAGATCACCCATGGTGTGTTTGTCGTGGCGCCACTCGGCCATCGGCTTGAGCTTGATGAACAGCTCCAAGTTGTTCGGTAGCTTGGTATCGGTGCCGTCTTCGGGTCGGCCCAATTGAGACAGCACGGAGACCACCTCTGGCGTGCGCCGCAAGATGCCCGACAGCTTCGGGGTCAGGGCGCGGCCGTCACTGAGTGAGATGTTTCCGGGCAACAAAACCGTGACGTACAAGGCGCCCTCGTTCAACGCGGGCAAAAACTCGCTGCCCAAACGGGGCATCAGCGCCACCGCACCGCCCAACACGCCGCCGGCCAAGATCAGCACGATCAAGACGTTCTTCATCGCAAAACGAATCGTCGGATCGAACACGCGCTGAGCGAAGGTGAGCAGCGGTGAGTCGCGCATCACTTTGGGCTTCTTCAGCGCGACGGCGCACAGCACCGGGACGAGCGTGAAGCTGACCAAGAGCGCGCCCACCAGCGCGCTGACGACGGTGTAGGCGAGTGGCGAAAAAATGCGGCCCTCCACGCGCTGCAACGAAAAGATCGGGATGTACGCGGCGATGATGATCAACAGTGAAAACAGCGTGGGCCGAGCGACCTCCTTGGACGCTTCGGCGACGCGTTCGAGTAGAGGCCGAGATGGATCACTCAAGGCGGAGCCATGCGCGCTCGGGGACAGCTTGTGGAACAAGTGTTCGATCAAGATTACCCCGCCGTCCACGATGATGCCGAAGTCCACCGCGCCCATCGACAACAAGTTTGCCGACATGCCGCGCGAGTACAAGAAAGCGAACGACGCCGCCAGCGAAAGCGGAATCACCGCGGCAGCGATCAACGACGCGCGCAGCGAGAGCATGAACGCGAACAGCACCAGCACCACCAGCGTGGCGCCCTCCGCCAGATTCTCGAAGACGGTCTTGAGCGTGGTGTTGACGAGCTCGGTGCGATCGTAAAAGGGCTTGATTTTGACGTCTGCCGGCAGAGTATGGCTAAGCTTCGTGATGCGCTCGCGCAGTGCATCGAGCACCACTGTCGGGTTCTCACCGCGGCGCATCAGCACGATGCCCTCCACGGCGTCCTGGTTCGAATCACGAGTCACCACACCTTGGCGTGGCGCATAGCCCTCGTTGATCTTGGCCACGTCGCGTAGCTCGACGGGGCGAGTCTTGTTGTAACCGACTCGGACGTGTTGCAAATCTTCGATGCTGCTGAAGATGCCGAGGCTGCGGATCACGAACATTTCCGAGCCGCGCTCCACGTAGCCGCCGGTAGCGTTGGAGCTTGCTTTCTTGAGCGCTGCAAAGACATCGTTCAGGTTCACACCCAAATCGACCATCTTGCTCACGTCTGGTTCGACGTGGACTTCACGCACGAGGCCTCCGTAGGAGACCACATCCGCGACTCCCGGCACCTGCAGCAGACGAGGCGAGATCACCCAGTCTTGCAACGTGCGTAGCGTCATCGGATCGGCCTTCGTGCTCTCCAGCGTGTAGCGATAGATCTCGCCGATGGGTGTTGCGTAGGGGCCGAGCGTCGGGTGCGCTTCTTCGGGCAGCGCGGCGTCCGCCATGCGTTCGGTGACTTGTTGCCGCGCGCGCATCGGATCGGTCGCGTCGTCGAAGGTCATCGTCAGGAACGACAGCCCGAACAGTGAAATGCTGCGCAGGCGGGTCAGGCCGGGTGTGCCGTTCAGGGCGCGCTCCAAGGGCAGCGAAACGCGTCGTTCGACCTCTTCAGTCGGCTGTCCGGAGAACAGCGTGATGATTTGCACCTGGGTGTCGGTCGGATCGGGAAAAGCCTCGATGGTCAGGTTCTTGAACGCAAACAGTCCTACGGCGAGGAGTACGGCAGTCAGAACGAACGTGGCGATGCGATGGGAGAGGGAGTAGTCCAGTAAGCGCTCGAGCATGTAACCTCATGTTACGCACGCCGCGTGCCACCCTTAATCGTTGCAACGTGCCCCGGATTCGGCCCATCTTCGTCGCAGAATTTCGGGGCCGGCGAAAAAAGGTCGGGGCACAAGTCTACGCGGGGCGAAATAACCCGGATTTTTCCAGTTGAGCTGACGAGCGCGGTTTGCTACTGGACGCGCGGCGTCGGCCAATCACTCGCCGCAGCGTGGCGTGAGCGCAGCTCCCCACGGTTGCCAAGACTGTGCGTCATCGAGCGGTCGGCAGACCTGTGACACGCTTTCGTCGATTGCCACGCTCACGGCGACCGCCCGTTCTGGCGCCCCAGTACGCGTGCCACGTCCGCGACGTAGGCAGCGATGCCCGCGGCCAATCCGAATGCGCACTCCGACTGCCCGAGCGCGATTCCGTTCGCGAGCGCCGAGATCGTCGTCCCGTCGCCATGGACCGCGATCGCCGGTTCGAGGTTCTGGTAGCCGAGGTCAGCCTCGCACACCAAGTCCGAGCTCTCGCCCTGATCGTGGGTGATCAATAGACCCAAGTTCTAGCGCAGCACGAGATGTTCTGGGTCGGATGGATCGCCGACCAATGGCTCAGCTGGGGAAACGCGCCGTTGGCCTGGACGCACCGCGGGCCCAGCCCAAGGCAGCAAACAGCACCAGGACCGCGGCAATCAGCGTGCTGCCCTTACGGCCACGAGTCGTTGCAGCCTAGCACTCGGTGACGAACACGTGACGAATGATCTGCCATGCGCACGGGTGCTTGGTTTTGACGTACGTTTCGCGCCCGACCCCATGTCATCCGAACCGAGCAACGACGACCCGGAACTGCACGACCCCGAGCTCTACCTCAATCGCGAGTTGGCTTGGCTCGCATTCAACGAACGCGTGCTCGACCAAGCGCGCGACCGCACTTGGCCCGTGCTCGAACGAATCAAATTTCTTGCCATCTTCGGTTCGAATCTGGACGAGTTTTTCATGATTCGCGTCTCGGGTTTGCACGAGCAGCTACAGTCGCAGGCGCCTGGCACGGCACCGGATGGCTTGTCCGCCATCGAGCAGCTGGCACGGATTCGAGCGCTCGTCGTGCGCTTGACGCAAGCGGCCGTGTCGCTCTGGTTGAACGAACTGTTGCCCGAGCTGGCCAGGAACGAGATCCGAGTGCGCAGCTTCTCCGAGCTCTCTCTGGCGCAGCGCGACTGGGCGCGTGCCTATTTCCGACGCTCCGTCTTTCCGGTACTCACGCCGCTCGCGGTCGATCCCGTTCACCCATTTCCGTTCCTGTCCAATCTGTCGTTGTCGCTGGCCGTCGAAGCGGAGAATCCGCTCACGTCCGAACGCCGCTTCGCGCGCATCAAAGTGCCGGAGAGCTTGCCCCGCTTCGTCTTGATTGCGCCCCACGGCGAGGAGTCGCCGCGGTCGAGCGACGCTTCCGACTACGTGGCGCTGGAGGAGCTGATCGCAGGCAACTTGGCGGACTTGTTCCCCGGTGTGAAGGTGGTCGGCTGCTACCCGTTTCGCGTCACGCGCGACATGGACCTCGATATCCTGGAAGACGAAGCCGCAGATCTGCTGGCGACCATCGATCGTGAGCTACGCAAACGGCGCTTCGGGGCGGCCGTGCGGTTGGAGCTATCGCCAGGCGTGCCGGATCGTATCCGCAAGCTTTTCCTGGAGAAGCTCGAAATTGACGAGGAGGACGTGTACGAGACCGCAGGTCTCTTGGGCCTCTCTGGCTTGCTTGCTTTGGCCCAAATCCCTCGTGCCGATCTACACGACGCGCCACTCGTCCCGCGCGTGCCGCATGAGTTGAGCGAACTCGGCGATCCGTTTGCAGCCATCCGTCAAGGCGACATCCTGCTGCATCACCCGTACGAATCCTTTACGCCCGTGCTGACCTTCCTGCGCCGGGCCGCAGAAGATCCGAACGTGCTGGCCATCAAAATGACGTTGTATCGCGCGGGCTCCAACTCGGAAGCCGTGCGCGCACTGATGTATGCCGCCGAAAACGGCAAGCAAGTCGCCGTCTCGATCGAGCTCAAGGCGCGCTTCGACGAAGAGAACAACATTGGTTGGGCGCGCGCGCTCGAACGCGCGGGCGTCCACGTGTTCTACGGTGCTGTTGGTCTGAAGACACACGCCAAAGTGCTGCTCGTCGTCCGTCGCGAGGGCAATGATTTGCGCCGCTATGTGCACCTCTCCACCGGCAACTACAACGCGGGGACGGCGCGTTTCTATACCGATACGGGTCTGTTCACGATCGACGCCGAGATTGGCGAAGACGCTTCCGAGTTGTTCAACTCGCTGTCGGGGTTCTCTACCACCTTCAACTATCGCAAGCTGGCTGTGGCGCCGATCACGCTGCGTCAGACGGTGCTTTCGCACGTGCGGGAGCAGGCGGACCGCGCACTCGCTGGCAGGCGGGCGCGCATCTTTGCCAAGCTGAATGCGCTGGTCGATCCCGGGATCATTCGCGAGCTGTATCGTGCATCGCGCGCGGGTGTCGAGATCGAGCTCGTCGTGCGCGGAGTCTGCTGCCTACGTCCCGGTCTGCCTGGGATCTCCGAGAACATTCGAGTGTATTCGCTCTTAGGTCGATTTTTGGAGCACGAGCGCGTGTTCGTGTTCGGCCCCGATGGAGAAGAGGAGTTCTTCTTGTCGTCGGCCGATTGGATGCCGCGCAATCTGGACCGTCGGGTGGAAGTGCTATTTCCCGTGACGAGTGAGGCGATTCGCGCGCGCATTAGAAATGAATGCGTCTTACCGCTCGAGGTCGACAATCAACGCGTGTACGAGATGCAGTCGGATGGCAGTTATCGACGGCGTGTGCCGGCTGGGCTCGAGCAGGCGCTGGACGCGCAGCTGCGTACCTGGGGAATAGTCCAGAAGCTGACCAGCAACGTCACTTCTGCGCTGCCACCGCCGGTGATCGAGCTGGCGCGTTCCGCTGAGTGAAGCAGAGCGCGCGAGGCTTCTGCGCGGTTTCCGCCTAGCCTCATCTGCTGCCCAGCCGCGCTGGCTCGAGGCGATGGGTGCGACACGGTGCCGATCTTGACCACACCGCAAGCTTGGCCGGATGCGATTGGTGTGGCCAGACTGCGCTTCCGGCGCCACAGTATGGTCTACCCTTAACGTTCGGCTTTTTGCTTCAATGACATCCCGCGTCCATTTGCCGCTGTTTGCGCTATTATTTGCGCTTTTGCCGGGCTGCGGAGGGCCGGCTGAGCCGATGCCGAGCGTGCCGGGCGCAGCTGGGTCTCAGGCTCCGGACCGCGCGAATGCGGGGGCCGTTGGCGAGGATTCGCGTGGCGGCAGCAGCGGAGGTTTCGCGGTCGTGGGTGCCGGCAGTGGGGGCAGCACGGGGCCCTCCGCCGCTGGCTCGAGCAGCCTCGGGACCACTCCGCCGTCCACTTGGAACAGCGCGAAGTCTGCCATCATCAGCGCAGCTCAACTCGAAACCGAGTACGCAACTTGGAAGACGGCGCACGTCGAGGCGTGCACGAACGGCTCGTTCGTGGTCGTCAACGAGGGCGCAGTAGTTTCAGAGGGCATCGCCTACGGCATGTTGTTATCCGTGGCAATGGCTGACCAAGCGCTGTTCGACGGCCTGTGGAAGTTCTACCAAGACCACGCGGACAAGAACGGCTTGATGAATTGGAAGACCACCAAGTGCGAAGCGCCGGGCAACAACAACGCGAACGCCGCGACCGATGCCGATCTGGACGCGACCATGGCGTTGATACAAGCCTCTTCGCGCTGGCCGAACGCGGCTGCAGGCTATCTTGCCAAGGCAGAAGCTCTGGCGGGCAAGATCGTCCAGTTCGAAACCGACATGTGCGACGGGCTACGCATACTCCGTCCCGGTGACGCGTTCGGCGGTTGCAGCGATCCCGGGGACAAGCGCATCAATCCATCCTACTTCTCGCCCGGCTACTACAAGGTGTTTGCCAAGTACTTTAGCGCCCAAGCCGCCACCTGGTCGGCGTTGAGGGACGCGTCCTACCAGCTTTACGCGATCTACCAAGCGCGGATGAGTAACTTGGTGCCGGATTGGAGCGCTCCGGACGGGAGTAGCAACGATGGCCAGTATTGGTACGACGCCTGCCGCACCCCTTGGAGAGTCGCGGTCGACTACGCCTGGAGCGGCGACACGCGTGCCAAGACCTTCATGGAAAATATCTCGACCTGGGTCGACGCGCACGGCGGGCTGCCCCAAGCGGCGCAGCAACAGAACAGCGCGTTCATCGGGGCGTTTGCGCTGGCGGGGGGCTACGATCAGGGCAAATTCGACGGCTACGTGACGGCCTGGCTCGGCGCCCAGTTGGACGACACCCCGTACTACCAAGGCAGCCTCCGGGTGCTCTATCTATTGGTAGCTGCGGGGAAGTTCTCCTCGACGCTGTAGTCTCGTCCGTTCCCTCGACGATCGTCCTGCGGTTCACGGCCATCTCCGGCGAAGATTGCTGGTCGATTCACGCTCGTGTCGATTTCACGCTCGTATCGAAGCGTGCTGGTCGACATCGCGGCGAGTCGGGTAAAGTAGCTCCCCCATCATGAGCGAACACGACTTCGATCCCACGTATGTCTTCGAACATCACTCGCCGACGCCCGAGAAGCTCGTTCACTATGGCGCGTTGCACGAGGCGGCGCGGGTCTTCGCGGAGGTGATCTTGAAGCACACTCCGCGGTCCGAGGATCAGTCCGCGGCTTTGCGCTTGCTGCGCGAAGCCACGATGACGGCCTGCGCGGCGGTGGCGCTCGACGGACGGTTGAAGTAGCGCGGGCCGAGTGCCGGTCGGCTCTTGGCGCGCCTTCAGATCTTAGCGAGCTCGACTTCGATCGCGCGCACGAGCTCCGCGTGCTCCGGCGTCACGTCGGGCGCGAAGCGATCGGCGACTCGACCGTGCCGGTCGATCAGGAATTTTTCGAAGTTCCACATCACATCGGTCGGAAGCTTTGGTGAAAGTCCGTGCTCGGCTAACTTGGCGCCCAATGTGCCGCCCGCGTTGGAGCGGGCCTGAGGCTTTTGCGCAGTCAGTTCGCGATATAGCGGATGTTGCGCGTCGCCCTTCACCGCGATCTTTTCGAACATCGGAAAATCGACCGCGAAGCGAGTCTGGCAAAATTCGGCGATCTGCTGATTGCTGCCTGGCTCCTGCGCGCCAAAGTCATTGGCCGGGAATCCGAGAACGACCAGCCCCTTCGCCTGGTACTTCTTGTGCAGCGCCTCCAGGCCTTCATACTGCGGCGTGAGACCGCACTGGGACGCGACGTTCACGATCAGCAGCACGCTGCCTGCGAATTCTCTCAACGTCGCCGGGCTGCCGTCGATGCGGCGCAGCGGAATGTCTTGCAGGAGTTCGGTCATTTTCGCCTCGAATCAGCGGCGCGGCGCGCGCCAGCCGCGGCAAGTTCTGCAACTCGCGGTCGTCATCGTCAAGGTGGCACTCGCTACGACGATTTTAGATGCTGCGCGAGGTAATGCTCGCGCCCGATGTCTTTCACGATACTGGCCTGAGTCTCCAGCCAATCTACGGAATCTTCCTCTTCGATCAGGATTTTTTCGAGCAGCTCGCGCGTGCCGTGGTCGCTCTTGCTCAGCATCAGATTGATGCCGCGGTGCAGACGCTCGACCGCCTCGAGTTCCAGCGCGAGATCGAGCTTGTTCATCTCGATCGGTTCTTCGCCGACGCGCACGGGGCTCAGACGTTGCATGTTTGGGATGCCATCGAGGAACAGGATCCGCTCGATCACTGCATCCGCATGCTTCATCTCTTCGATCGACTCGGCACGCTTCTTGTGCGCGAGCGCGCCGTAGCCCTGATTTGCGCACATCTTGTAATGGATGAAGTACTGATTGATCGCCGTCAGCTCGGAGGTCAAAAGTTCGTTCAGGAAATCGATGACTTCGGGCTCGGCTCGCATCTCATTTCGATACCATCGACGCGCGCCTCAGCGAACCGCAAACGCCCCCGCGCGTGCCCGATTCCTCCCGGTTCGGCCGAGTGACCTGGGCCGTTCCGGCGCCGAGCGCGCGGGATCATTCGAGCGTCAGCGCGTAATTACCTGTTATTATTGGCATTTATGGATTCGCGCGAGCTCGCTGATGTTGAACTTGATTTTCACTATCAGGTCGCTATCTTTCATCCAGCCCTTCGATGCTTGTCTGTCACTGTCACGCCCTCACCGATCGAGATATCCGTCGTGCCGTCCGGACCACCGGCGCTTGCAGCGTGGCCGAGGTCGGCGATCATTGCGGCGCCGCTACCGGGTGCGGCGGTTGCTATGAAGTCGTGGAGGAGATCGTCGCTTGTGAAAAGCGCCGCCTAGCGATGGTCAACCCGAACGCAGCCCCCGACGCGGGCAAGCCCGGGCTCGAACAAGCATCGCCGTCGCTTGGGCTGGCGTTGACCGGCTAGGCTATCGCACTCGACGAGAAATTTTTGGCCGGGGCGCCTACACGCTGCTTGCGTTCGCGGCCGATCGGGGAGAATCGTGGCGCCCTTGAACGAGTCGCGCACTTATTTCTCTCGGCGCTTGCTGATGAAGACGGTCATCGCCGGCGCCGTGGAGGCGTCTGCATTGGGCTGCAAGCATGCCGAACGCGCCGCGCCGCCCAAGGAAAGCGAGCGCGACACAGCAGCCAGGCGCGACGCACTGGTGCACGGAGAAACGTTCACTCAGGGGCACCAGCTGCGCGACGGCGAAAGGTTTGCGCGCGCCGAGGTCAGTGAATCGTGTGACGTCGTGATCGTCGGGGGTGGGCCGAGCGGCCTGTGCGCCGCGCATCTGCTCGAGGGGCGCGAGGTGATCTTGCTGGAAAAGGAGGCTCACTTGGGCGGCAACTGCTCCACGGGTGAGTGGCAGGGGGTTCCTTTTTCGACCGGCGCGGCCTTTTTTACCGAGGGAGACACCGAGCTCGTGGAGCTGATGAACTCGGTGGGCGCGCCCGGACTGCCGGTTCAGGGGGGCGATGCCTTGATCGTAGACGGTAAGCCCTATTTCGACTTCTTCGGGGCCGGAGCCGACCGCTTGCCCTTCAGCGCCGCGGTGCGCCGTGATTTCGCGGCCTCGGCGCAAAAGGCGGCCGAGCTCCGGCACAAGCTTTCTTCCGCCGAACTCGATCAACGGCCGTTTCACGAATTTTTGAGCCCATTCGCAGCAGAGGTGAAAAAGTTCTGGGATCGCTTTGGCGAATCCAATTGGGGTGGCGCCGCCGAGCACACGTCGGCTCGGCTCGGCGTGCAGGCCTATGGCTGGCTGAGTGGAGACGAGAAACGTCTCACCTATCCGGGCGGGTTGGGCGTCGGGGTCGCAGCGCTTGCGCGTGACTTGAACCTTCGCCATCCGGGGCAGATCCGTGGCTCGGTGTTCGTCCATCAGATTGAGATCGAAACCGGAAAGCCCGATCGAGTTCTGGTACACACCCTGCGCAACGGGGAACCGCACACGATCCGCGCACGCGCTGCGATCGTTGCCGTGCCGAAGTTTTTTGCATCACGCATCGTGCAGCCTTTGTCGGCCGCTCAAAGGGGCGCGATGCGTGAATATCGTTACGCGCCCTATGCCGTGTTCAATGTCTGTTTGAAGCAGGCTGGCCCGCAGCCGGCCTACGACAACTGGTTCCTGGACGCTCCGTTTGCGGACTTCGTGACTGCTGACTGGGTGACGCACGCTGGCAAACGCCCGGGGCACGAGCCGAGCGCGCTCACGGTGTATCATCCGTTGCCCGAAGCGCGACGCAGCGAGCTGCTCGACGACTCTCGTCTCGTGCATTTGGCCGAAGAGGTCGTACAAAACCTAGATAGGCACTTCCCTGGCCTCGAACAGCAAGTCGCTGAAGTGCGCGTGTTTCGCCGCGGACACGCGTTGGCGATCCCGGCACCCGGGCAACTCGAGCGCGCGGAAATCGCCTCTCGCTCCGAAGGCCGTATCGTCTTCGCGCATAGCGACAGTCGCGGTGACGTCTCGTCGCTCCCGGGCGCACTGCGCGCGGCACGGATCGCGGTAGACGTCGTGCAAAAGCTGGGTTGAAGCCGTCGCTCAGCGGCTGGCAGTTCGCAGGGTCGGAGCGCGCCGCGCGTCTCGACCGGAGCAATCACGCTTACCGTGTGGTCTCCCCCTGCCAAGCAGCCGCTCCCGACCCCCATCCCGACCAGCGCTCCCGCTGCCCCGCTGCTCCTTCCTCTCGATCACCGGCCCTTTCACCAATCAAGGCGGCGGCGTGCTCTGCCGTACGGGCAAGCGGGCTCGGAAGGTACTGCCTTGTCCGACCACGCTCTCGACTTCGATGCTTCCACCGTGCGCCTCGACGATGCGCTTGGCCAGCGTGAGCCCGAGCCCGACTCCGCCCGTGTCGCGCGAGCGGCTGCGCTCCCCGCGAAAGAACGCAGTGAACACACGCGGCAGATCGTCATCGGAAATGCCCATGCCGTGATCGCGGACCTCGAAGCACGCCTGCCCAGCATGCTCGTTGACCGAGAGCGAGATCTCGCTCTCGGCTTCGGGCGAATACTTGTGCGCGTTCTCCAGCAGATTGTCGATCACCCGTCTGAGCAACACCGGGTCAGCCTCGATCCTGCGCGAAGCGCCAGAAAAATGCTTGGAAAACGGCCGATTCGGGTGACGCCCTCGGAACAACTCTGCCGCACGCTCAGCGATCGCTTGCGGCGCGATATCTTGTAGGTGCAGCGCGAACCCGGAGCTCGGAGCCGCGCCCTCCACCAACTCGAAGCGCGCTGCGGTAAGCACGTCGTTGATCAACGCTTCGAGCTCCGCCAAATCGACGGCGATCTCTGCAAGCGAGGCGCGTGCGGCTTCGGCGTCGCCTTCGCCCGCGATCTCGAGCGCGACGCGAATGCGTGCCAGCGGTGTCCGCAACTCGTGCGCGACGTTGGCCAAGAGCTGTTTCTCCGTCTGCAGCAAGCGCTGGATGCGTTCGGCCATTTCGTCGAACGCGCGCGCGACATCGCCGAGTTCGTCGTTCCGTTTGAGTTCGCTGCGAACACTCAGATCGCCCTGACCGAGCGAGGTGGCCATGCGCGACAAGTGTGACAACGGGCGCGCGATCCAGCGCGCGGTCAGAAAGGCACCCACACCGAGTACGACAAGCCCACTTGCCATGGTCAAAATCAGCGGCAAAGGCCCCGGACGCGGGCGCTCGAAGCGCGCGATCAGCAGGCAGTCTCGCCCGTTCAGTTCGAAGCGCCCAAAGGTCTCCGGTGGGCGGGGCGGGCCCTCGGGTCCTTCGAACTGGTGCGGGGGCGAGCCAAAAGAAGGCGTCCCGTCGCGCGCAGGCCCGAGAGGCGCGTCATTTGCGCCTGGCGGCGGCCGGTCCTCGCCCGGGCGAAGCAGCTCACCGTTCGCGAGACGAGGCGCGCGCAGAGCGGGCACGACGTTGCTCACGAGCAGCTTGCCGTCCTCATCGTACAGAGAAACCATCAGCCGTTCGCGAGCGCGCAGCTCTTGCAGTTCATGCGCGAGCGCCCCGCGATCGTTGGCAAACGGCTTCAAGCGTGCGCTCAACGTCTGCATGTCCCAGACCTGAGGCAAATGGGTCAGCAGATAACCGATCACGACCGCTGACAGCACGACCAACGAAAACTGCACCAAGCCGACGGCATACAGACGCCAGACGAGCCCCGTGCGCGGCGCTCGCTTCATCGCTCTTCGGGCACGAGCATGTAGCCCACACCGCGGATCGTCTTGAGATATTGCGGGTTCTTGGGGTCGCTCTCCAATTTGTGGCGCAATCTCGAAATGTGTACGTCGATCGAGCGATCGAAGGCATCTTCCGCCGAACCGTGCACCAACTCGAGCAGCTGCTCGCGTGCGAGCACGCGCCCAGCACGCTCAGCCAAGACTCGAAGCAGGGCAAATTCGTGAGTCGTGAGCGCGAGCCGAGTGCCTCGCAAGGTGGCAGTCATGGTCGCGCTGTCCACCACCAGCTCGCCGAGTTCGATGCGCGGCGCTGCCGGACCAGTCTTACCCCGGGCGCGCCGCGCGTGCGCACGTATGCGTGCCAGGAGCTCGCGCGTCGAGAACGGCTTGCTCATGTAGTCGTCCGCGCCGCCTTCCAGGCCCATCACGCGATCGGCTTCTTCGCCACGGGCGGTGAGCATGATGATCGGCACACTCACCCGCTCGCGCAGCCGACGACATACTTCGTGGCCATCCGCGCCGGGCAACATCAGATCGAGGAGCACTACATCGGGTCGTGCGCGGAGCACCTCGCCCAGCGCCATGTCGCCGCGAGCGACGACGGTGACCTCGATGCGATGTGAACGCAGGTACTGTGCGGTCAGCCTGGCCAAGCGCTCGTCGTCTTCGACATACACCACGCTCAGGTGTTCTTGGGGCTCAGCCGCGGCGCTCATGGCTTCGAAGGATTGCACTCC
>Ga0302321_100002480_pt1 | contig 15821 bp, 15 predicted proteins | sample Fen_T0_1_FD_202505 | JGI IMG/M metagenome (GOLD analysis project Ga0302321, IMG submission 202505) | Peat permafrost microbial communities from Stordalen Mire near Abisko, Sweden - Fen_T0_1 | ecosystem: Environmental > Terrestrial > Soil > Wetlands > Permafrost | place: Sweden: Abisko...
ACTACTGGGTGTTCCTCTTGGTCTGTGGATGGGGCAACATCTTTTTGCTCGAAAATCTTTTGTGCCCATTCTTAATTTCTTCCGATTTCTATCACCGCTTGCCTGGATTCCATTTGCGATCCTTTGGTTTCATATTGGTGACAAGCCTGCCATCTTTCTGATATTCATGGCTACATTCTTTCCACTCGCATTGGCAACGATGGTGGCAGTTGCATCTATTCCAAGTATTTATTTTCGTGTTGCTCGCGATTATCATTATAAAGGAGTAGAACTATTGACGAAAGTAACTTTCCCTGCGGTGTTGCCGCAAGTGATAACAGCCTTGCGAGTGAGTTATGGAATTGCCTGGGTAGTTATTATAGCTGCCGAAATGGTAGGATGCCAGGATGGCTTGGGTTACGGAATCTGGGAAGCTCGCAACGGTTTACGACTCGATTCAGCAGTTTGTTATATGATTGTTATAGGGTTGCTAGGCATGGGCATTGACCGTTTGCTTTCTCAATTAACAAAACTACCGGGAGTGCGTTGGGGTTATGAAAGATAAAATGTTTACAAGCAAACTGACATTGGAAAATGTTTCGCATAGCTATGGCAACGTAGCTGTGCTGAAAGATTTGAATCTCACTGTAAACCCTGGCGAGATTGTAGTATTAGTCGGTCCTTCCGGCTGTGGCAAAACAACCATTTTAAATTTATTGTCCGGACATATCAAACCTGTTTCAGGAACAATTCAAAGAGAAGGAATCATTCGCACCGTATATCAACACGATGGACTTTTTCCTTGGCTTACCGTTTCTGAAAATATTTCGATGGGTTTACGTTCAACGAAAGAGGTTGACCAACGTGAAAAGGAATTGACTGAACTCATTGAATTGATTCGCCTTCAAGGTTTCGAAAACCATTATCCTCATCAGTTGTCAGGTGGAATGCGGCAACGTGTTGAACTCGCCCGTGTGCTAGCCGGTGATTCGGATATTCTGTTGATGGATGAACCCTTCTCAGCATTAGATTATCAGACACGCCTTCGCATGAGGCACGAATTGATTCGTTTGCTTGAGCAACGACCTCGCACGGTTGTTTTTGTTACGCATGACATTGAAGAAGCCGCACAGCTGGCTGATCGTGTATTGGTTTTGTCGAACAGACCTGCAACTATTTGCCGGGAGTTAACTATAAAGGCGCTGAAGCCACGAGGACTTACTGATCCTGCTGTGATCGCAGCCATGGAAGAAATTTTAAACGAACTTGGATTGAATACCTCAGGCAATATTAACTCACTATGAAATCAACTTCCTTCCGCATATTCATTGGAGTAATCCTGGTCATCTCAGTGCTCGGTCTTCTCCGTTATCGTCCTTGGGACAAAAGAGGAGCTGCCAACGCAAGAGATGTGATCCACGAAGGAACAAATACCAATGCATCGCGTGAACTTACCGTAGGTTTTCTTCCGGTAACCTGTCATCTCACTTGCCCCGTTACCGACTATGCATCGAAGACAACACAATCCAATACCAATTTCAACTCACGGGTATTTTCTGATTTTCCAACCGTGGTCAGTGCGTTGGAAGCAAAACAAGTGCAGGCAGCATTTATGATCGTGCCACTGGCGATGAAACTTCGTGAACAAGGTGTTCCAGTCAAAATTTGTTACCTCGGTCATCGCGATGGTTCTGAAATTGTGGTCGGCAAGAACAGTGCAATCCGGAGCATGAAAGATCTGAAGGGCAAGACGGTCGCTGTGCCTAGTCTGTTCAGTAACCAAAATTTTGTTTTTCATAAGCTCATGACCGATCACGGCATGAAGCAAGAAGATATCACCTTTGTTGTGTTGCCGCCTCCCGATATGCCAACTTCATTAGCAGCTGGAGCTATTGATGCCTACTTTGTTGGTGAACCCTTTTGCGCTAAGGCCGAACTAGACGGCACTGGTCGTGTGCTGTATTATGCGCGTGATATCTGGCCCAACTTTATTTCTTGTGCACTGGTAGTGCATGAAGATTTGATCAAAAGCAATCCCGGTATTGTTCAGGATCTGGTGAGGGGAATTGCTGAGTCGGGCATGTGGGCTGAGACACATCGTGCTGAAGCCGCAAAATTAGTGGCACCATATTATCGTCAAGATGAAAAAGTTTTGAATTTTGTTTTGACAGCGGATCCGCATCGCGTAAGCTATGTTAATCTAACACCATCTGACGAAGATCTTCAGATGATTCAGGACATGGGAATGCAAATGGGACTTCTCACCAAACATATTCCAATGAATGAACTTATTGATCGTGATTTTGTGCCGGAAGTCATTGCTCCTTCTGCAATCGATGCAACTCAGATACCCAATTCAAAAAAATAATGTTCACTTGCAAAGGTTAATCGAAAAAGAGAATAACTTTGAGAGGGTAAACTCAATTCAACAAACTAAATCCGAATAAAATGGCAGACTCCAAAATCGTTCTCACCAACCAGGGACAAATCAAAGGCAACCAAAGTGTGATCCTGAAAAATCAGGATGTGATCAAAACTAACCAGAAGGTTATTGTTGAAAACCAGAAATCACTAAAACAAAATCAGAATTCTATACTCACTAACCAAAAGGCCATCATCAAAAATCAAAATTCGATTTTAAGAAATCAAAAGACACTTGATACAATTGTGAAAAATCAAGAAGCCATTTTGAAATTGATTAAGAAATAATTTAACGCTACACGTAATATCAGAATGACTTCTATTAAGAAGTCATTCTTTTTTTAATTCTACTCCAATAGTAAAAGGAATCTTCGCATAATGAATTCCACGCTGATCATATCGTTGAAACTGTTTGCCCATTCGTAAAGTAAAATCTTTCCAGTTCTTCTTTCCGTTCTGAGACCACACTACTTCTGCTAAGGCACTAATTCTTGGAAACACCATGTACTCTACTTTTTCCGGACTTTCCATGTATTCCGTCCATGCACAAGCTTGCGCACCTAAAATGTATTTTGCTTCGTTGGCTGTCAGAACCGCAGGTATCGGATCGAATTGATAAACTTTTTCTAACGAGATAAAATCTCCAGCAGCTAGAGGTTCTGTTTTTGGATTTCCCTGGTACCACCAGAAGTACAGAGATTGTATGGGAGTCATAATTACATCATGTCCACTTTTGGCTGCAGTGATACCACCTTCAAGACCCTGCCATGACATGACGGTTGCATTAGGAGCAAGTCCGCCTTCCAGAATTTCATCCCAACCAATTAGTTTTCTTCCTTTTGAGTTGATAAATTTCTCCATGCGCCTGACAAAATAGCTCTGGAGTTCATGTTCATCTTTCAAACCAAGCTCTTTAATTTTTTGTTGAATCTTGTCTGAAGCTTTCCATTGATCTTTAATTGCTTCATCTCCACCGATGTGGATATACTGACTTGGAAAAATATCCATCACCTCTGTTAATACATTCTCCAAAAAAATAAACGTGGTTTCTTCCACATTAAAAATATCAGGAAATATTCCCCACTCCGTAGCAACTTCTACAGGCTTTCCTGTCACACCAAGTTCGGGATAGGAAGCAATAGCCGCTTTGGCATGACCAGGCATTTCAATTTCAGGTATGACTGTTATAAATCGCTCTTTCGCATACTGTACAATTTCTCTGCATTGATCTTGGGTATAAAATCCTCCGTGTGGAATGCCATCATATTTATGCGGCTTGTCATTCATGTGTCCCACTAAACTTTCTTTTCGCCACGCGCCAATTTCTGTGAGTTTCGGATATTTTTTTATTTCAATACGCCAGCCCTGATCTTCAGTGAGATGCCAGTGAAAAGCATTCAACTTGTGCATCGCCATGGCGTCAATATATTTTTTGATGAAATCTAGCGGCATAAAATGACGTCCAACATCAAGATGCATTCCACGCCAGCTGAAACGTGGCTTGTCTTTGATTTCAATGCCGGGTAATGTCCATGCTATGTTTGATATTGTCGATGTTCCCTCGATAGCTGTTGGAAGTAATTGATTAATCGTTTGCATTCCGTAAAACAGACCAGCAGGTTTTACAGCGCTTACTGTGACACTACTATTGGTCACCGAAAGTCGATAGCCTTCTGCCCCCAGTGAAGCATCAGCATTATGAGTGGTGAAGAGAATCTCATCTTTTGAGGCTTTAGCTTTTGTTGTTTCCGTCACGACAAGTTTATAACCGGAAGCTTGTTGAAGTTTCTTCGCAAATAGGTTCGCAATCCGCAAGGCTTCGGCATCTCCTTGCTCAGCAACGATTCTTGTGACTGGTGATATCGTAAAGTTTGATTTTGCCCTTTCTAATTTTTCCGGTATTGGTATTATGCTGATCTCATCCTTACTTTGCTGAGCATTGGTATTGATAAGCATCAGCGTCAAACTTGCTGTCACCAAGGAGCTTCGAAATAATTTCTTCATAAGCCTATTCGTTAATTTTTTAATGCATCGTAACATCACAAGTACCAAAGCCTGGCCTATAATAATTGAATTGTACATTGGGGTGATCCGCCAACAGCGACATAGGAACGGCCGTGTCAACAATATTTTTCGCAATCATGAAGGCAGTGAGTCGTTGTCCAAATGGATTATCGTGCATACCTGCATGCCAGATAGAAACTTTTTCTGCTTTCCATGTTTCAACAGGTCCGACGGTAATCGCCTTTGTAGGAACCATGGTAATGTTTCCACCGCCTGATGTCCGTGCATTTTGCGCGATCGTGAGCGGATGAAGATCCACTACCCTAGTCGTAAGCTTGCGGTATTCACTTGCCGGTGGTGGATTGTCTTTGTAAATACCTTCACGCTTCGGTGGATCATTGAACGCCCAGTGTTTGATATCGCCCTGCCCTCCTTGCATCACCGCGCACTGTACTCCCTCCCAACTCTTTCTATACTTTGAAGTATCAGCTTTTGGAAAATGTAAATTTGCATCAGGCATCACGAGGTCTTTCTTGATTTTATCAAAACATAAAGTTCTGTCGGCTTTCTCAAAAGAAAGCGGATGGTCAGCAGATACTTCACGATCATCCATAAACCATTCATCCATTCCCCAGAAGTGAGCAGACTTAACAGAGATTCCCAGTTCATTCACGATACGCGCTACAAGCGGAAGTTGCTCAGTCGGGCCGATTGGTCCGCAAATCCCAACTGGGTTATCCGGAGTGGATTGCTTCCATGCGTTGACATATTCGAGCGCTTCAGCCAGATAAAAATCTTCGAGTGTATCATAGAATACAATCTTAAACCCCGGTCTTGAAAGTTTCATCATGCTATCCGGTGTGAGCTGTGCTACCTCACTAACGATTGCTGTATCCAACGTGGTGTAATCCCACCAGTCGGGTGCAATGGAGCTGAGTTTTCTTGGCATATTCTTCTGTATTAAAATTCCTGATTCAAGTTTTTCTCAAATTCTTCACCGATCAAATAATCATTTCCTAAATCTTTAAGTGGATCCGTATCGGCCCCACAAAACCCAACATGCAAGTGGCGTCTCCAACCTTCAGCGTGTGTAAATTTTTTTGACATTCGTCCAACCGCTAAGGAAATGTCATCCATCGTTTTCAAGTATGAATTAAATTTCTGACTCACATCCAACCATTGCTGCTGACTTTGATGTGCTTTCAAAGCTTCCATTTTCTTTTCATGAACAGAAGTGGTATTCACAAATATCCCCGGCTTGATGGGTTGTCGAAGTTGATCTCTGAGTGTATGTGGCAGAGCGTGATAGATCGCACAATCATATTGATCAACAGGATGTGAAGGAACAGTACGGAAATTAGGCATACTTCTCGCGAACGCTGCCGTAACTGCTAAGCGACAAGTGTTGGTGTGATCCTCCATGTAATCGGAGGGTGAATGCGTGAGTACAACGGTCGGTCTTACTTCGCGGATAATACCCGCGAGCTGACGCAATGTTTTTTCATCATAAAATATCTCAAGGTCATTACAAAATGGTTTGTGAAAATGTGCGCCAAGGGTTTCAGCAGCTCGTTGAGCCTCCTTTAGCCTTATCTTACTTAGCGTTTCGCCATCATATTCTGCCGACCCGAGGTTGCCAGAAGAAAGATTCAGGCAATGGATTTCGTATCCGTTTTCTTTCAGAAGCAGAAGCGTGCCCGCCATCATCAGCTCGATATCATCCGGATGGGCAGCAATCGCTATCGCAGTTTTCATTGATGAGATTAAATTGTTTCAAATAAGTTACGCTTTTATGCGATTAACAAAAACTCTTTCTTAAGTATGCCTTGTGATGAGACTTAGCGATAATCATGTTATCACTAAGAGGAGAAGTTAATTGATTGGAATACTATGAATACTTAATATGGTTGACTTCCGAAATGTAGTGAACAAAAAAGTATTGAATCCGTTTTGGAAATCTTAATTGGCATACATTGCCTGAGCTGTTACATCTTGAATTTCATCTCAGCAACCAGGTCTTGAAATTTCTTCTTTGTTTTTATCTCGCGATCCCACGTCAAACCCATTTCCATCAAATCAATTTTTTCGGTTATTGTTGCACCCTCCTGGTTTTCCTGATTCGCTAAAATGAAGGCTGTATCCGAGATAGCCAATGAGTTTTCGAGATCATGACTTACAATAACGAGCGTATTTAATTCATCTAACTCGGAAATATTTATTAATAGTTCCACCACCTTATCCTTGATCACAGGATCCAATCCTGAAAATGGCTCATCCAACAGAATAAATTTATTTCCTGTTAGAATTTGTTGGATGATGCTAACTCTCTGGCGCTGCCCTCCCGAAAGTTGCATCGGGTATTTTTTTAAGTGTTCACTTAGTCCAAATTTGGAAGCATATTTATTGATCAGTTCTATTTTCTCGTGGTCATTGAGCTTATTGATTGAACCTCTCAGGCCGAGATTGAGATTGTCTAAAATACTTCTGTGGTTAAATAAGATATAATTCTGTGGGACAATACCCACCTCTCCTTCTACCACCGGATGTAAGTCAGAACCGATCAGAACTTTACCAGAAGTTGGGTTTTGAAGGCCGGAAAGAATTTTGAACAACTGAGTCTTGCCTATCCCGCTTCGTCCAATTAATGAAACGACTTGTCCTTGCTGAAGATTCGGTCGAGTAATATTATGGACTTCAAAACTGACATCTCGTAGAATAAGCCTGTCGTAAGCAAGGTGAATATTCTCAACTTTTAAAATGATTTCTTCTTTCTGATACATTATTTCCTGACCTGTAATTTTGTGTATGGAAATAACCACATGCGAAGGTTCTTAAGCAAATAATCGAAGAACACCCCGATAGCAAAGATTATCAATAGAATGGCAAAGACACTTCCCAGGTCGATGTATTTATTAGACTTAATAAGCATCGTTCCTAAGCCTCCCTCCGACATACTTAATCCTTCCACCATAGTTATCATCATCCAGGCAATCGCAAAATTCTGTCTCATTACCTCAAACACCATATCCAGTTTTCCAATGATGACCACCTCCAATAACGTTTGCCAATTATTCATTCTTAGCGTTTTGCACAATTCATATTCTTGCTCGTTGATGGAGTCGATAATTGATAGAAATGACGTTACAAAGAATGGAACAATACCGAAAATCAGCAGGCCCATCTTGAGATTATGACCGTCGCTAGTCAACAAGGTAAATAGGAAAATCAATCCAGTTAGTGTAAGGTAGCGGCATTTAATCACAAACTTGGCTAACGGATTGAAAAATGGAATCAACGACAAATAGCAAATAACAAGAGCTATAAGTATCGAGTAGCTCATTCCTTTTAATGTTAATGTTAAGCTGATAAAAAAATTATCATAAAAGCCATTGGAGGCCATGATCCTCAAGGCAGCTTGTCCAATCTTAAGGGGGGTTGGGATAAGTCCTCCGGACGCAAATACTTGCCACAGTACAATGGCTAGCAAAACGTTTATGGCAACAAGTATTGACGAGGTCTTGTAGCTTGTATTTGTTAACGGGGTGAATAAACTCTTTAGAAATCCCATTTAATCACCCAATACAATTTGCACTCTTCTATTTTTTGCTTTTCCTGCAAATGTATTATTATCAGCAATGGGTTGAGTTTGTCCAAATCCTTTTGATTCAATTCTATTTTCAGCCAGTCCTTTACTTATCAGGTAACTTTTAACCGAATTTGCTCGCTCCACAGACAGTGTTTGATTTGCATCAGAATTGCCTGTGTTATCTGTATGTCCATAAACCCCAACCTTTAGGCCTTCTGCAACAACGGCACTTTTTAATATCTCATCCAATTCAGCATATGACTGAGGTTTTATCACTGAACTTCCTGTTTCGAATTGGATTTGATACGATTTGGAAGAGACTTCACTTGTTATTTCTTTCGAATAGGTAGTCTTTATTGCCTCGCCTGCTAATAACTCTGGGTGATTAGCTATTACAGATTGTAAAAATGATTTGTCCACCACTTTTTGATACGCTGGATAAGTAGCCATCAATTCAGGATACATTTTTGAAAGTATATCTCCAAAAGTTGTATACACAATTTTGTAACGATCAACACCATCCTTTCCCATTCCAAAAGTGTTTGCTGCATCCTGCAAGTTAAATGCCATGGAGCCTCCAAGCGGAACACTCAATCCTTGCATATCCTTTTCTACTTGGCCATTGTAATATGTTAACCAATAGTCACCGTTTTGCTCGTTATAAACTTTTGCAGAAACATCTGCAGCAAATTTTTTAGCTTCATTAAAAGACCTAACCTGATCACCTGCCTGGCCTAATGCCATGATCAGATTCTCAATGTCTGTTCTGTGATCATAAGCAAACTTTTTAATTGTTATGGTAATGTTAGGCATCTGAGATGAATATTCCTTTGTAGATGCAATGCTCACTAATCCGCCTTTTTGTTTGGCAATATTTACATCTCCTGGTGTCCATGTTGCAACAGCATCAACACCCACTGTAATTTCTTCATTTAATTTTTTTCCGTCTTTAATAACTTTCCGGGTTTCTTTGTAGCCTGTAATGTATTTGTTGCAAGCATCCAAGAAATCATTCGCTGCAATTAGATTGATTGCATCCTTATCATACGTTGTTTCATCAGGGTTTACTTTTAAGCCGTTATCACCAGCCCATTTCAAAAGAATGTTCATATCACCATCCCGCAAATAACAAGCACATGTTTTTCCTAAAGCTGTCTTGGGGTCTTTCTTCCACTCAACGGGTCCCATTACTTTATCTTCTCCAAAGGATTTTCCCATTGCATAAAATGCTATCGGTTGATATTCGGGACCCAAGGGCTCTAATTCTTTAGATAGCGCTGCAAAAAAAGCAGGCATTCCATCTCCCATATAAGAAGAGAAAACCCCAGGCGAGTTCGAGTCATTTTTATAATCTTGAGCAAATTTTACAATATCTGCAATCGACTTATTACAGTCGTCTTGTCTTACAATCTTAACTTGTAAATTCGCCTTATCAATTAATGAGCCTTTGGTTGTTAATGCTCCACCATTTGAATACATAAGGGGAAACTGAGAATTCCAAGCCATGACTTCCCAATTTATTTTTGTTCCTCCATTTACCGATTCCGCAGTCTGTGGCAACGCTAAGAATGTAGAGTTCCCCTTTAACGAAGCCTCTGGTGCATCCGGCAAAGCTAAATGTCCAATTTCGGTGGATGCCTTGGCATCTTTAGGCCGGTTATCCCACCAGTATACTTTTGCGCAAAAAATTGCTCCCACTACTAAGATTATCATTAGTAGTTTTCCGGATGTTTTAACTTTCACTGCCATTATTGTTGGATTTTAGTTGGGTGAGTTTCTATTTTAAAAGGTCGTTGTAATTAGTAACCGAAGTATTGACAGGTTGGGAAGCCGGAGCATTTAGTTTATAACCGCTTTCCGGGTTGACACTCTCCAACAATTTCAATCCCTCTTTTTCATACGTTGCATTGTCCAAATCAATTGATTGCATAAAATCTGCCGAGTAGCTGATTGCCTTTTTCATGTTTGCTAATTTACCGGCAATATCTTCCTTTAGAAATTCCATGGATTGCTCAACAAGCAATTTTTTTTCCGGATCACCATTAAATATTTTCAGTGCGGAGCTCAATGCCTGGTTGCCGGAGGTAACAGATTTATATAAATCTTTTTTTAGCTCTAATTCATTTTTAGCATCTTCAATTAAGTAGGCACTATTCTTATGAATTTTTGTGAGGTAATCTCCAATCCTTGATAAATTTTCAAAAATCGGAGTCAGTTGCTCTATATACTCATTTAATCTGCCTATCTGTCGAGTGAAATTCCCTAACTCGGGCAACATGCCTTTTTCCTTTGCAACCTGAGCCTTCACCATCAATTTGTTTATTTCATCTTTCTTTTCTTTTATCTTCAGGTTTATTTTTTCCTTCTGACCATCAACCTCGGTTGATTGTTTATAAAGTTTCTCTCTTTGCTCTTCCATATCATTGAGGTAATCCTCAGCAATAATGAACGGATCCAGCTCAATGACAACACCAACTAGTTTCTTCATTAAGATTTCGTAAAAATAGAATAAGCTGAGTCTAAGTTTTCGATGGGTGATTGCGTATAAAAATAATGCCAAGCAAACCATCGCAATACCGAAATTGAGTGTGTTCCAGACAATTGTCGATAGAATGGGGAGCACAAAATACCCCACTAAGCCAGCGATTCCTAAACCCGCGAAGATTCCGAATTTTCCACCGGGTCTGCTCCAATACGATTTCAATGCCTGAGGTGAACTAGGAAAAATTTGATCCATAATAAAATTATAATATTGATTGAATTTTTTGAATATCCGAGACTATTTTGTTGCTCACTGCTTTGCTCGCCATCTGATAACCAAGATTGTTATTCTTTAACTTATCATCTTCTTCACCGATCTTTGCTTTTAGTTTTCCAATGCCTGATTGATACTCCGTAATCTCTTTCGTTAGTTTTTGTATTTGTTGCGAATTGGCAACAATCTTTTTCTCGATCTCTTGAAGCTCTTTTTGCCTTTGTCCAACCTCCACATCAACCTTTTCATTCAATGCCTTTTCAAAGTTAGCTTTATCATTCTCAATAATGGACTTGTATTTATTAGCGGATTCGATGAGAACCTCTTTTGTCAGGCCTTGAATGCTTAGTGATGCGAATGTTGCAGAGAGTCTTGCCTTTTCATCATGAATATGAGCCTCCAATGTCTCCATCATCTTAAAAAACTCATAGTAATCCGGGCCTGGAAAATTAGCTTGTTCAAAAAGCCCATCGAAATATTTTTCGAATTTTTCGGCTTCACCCTGATTCTGAGCTTTTGTTGAAGTTGCATCTAGAGGTGTGGGCGTTTGTTTTGATATTGGAAAAGGCTTTGAACTCTTGTCGTCATCATCAAATTCAACAAAAACGCTTAACGCTTTTTGAAAGAAACCAGGCATTGTTATCTCTTTAATTTGAGGCTAATTTATGTATTTTTATCATAATCAACCCAGTTCTCAAAAAAACCTATAACTAAAATCAATACTTTAAAATACAATCAAATGAGAAAATCTATTGCAACCCTAACCCTTTTCATCTTAGGAACTTTAGCCTGCTCTGTTATTGTTACCAGCTGTGGCAGCAAACCCAAACAGGAACAGAGTGAGCATGCTGCCATGAAAAATGATTCCACTCAAGTTGTTTATGCCTGCTCCATGCATCCGGAAGTGACCGGCAAAAAAGGAGACAAATGTTCCAAGTGTGGAATGGATCTAGATGAGGTTAAAACATCCGACAGCACTACTCATCATCATTGATAAACAAAAGACAATATGGACCATCATCAACATTCTGCTGACCAAGAGATCGTAAAATCAGGTAATGATGATGGGCTTTACTATTGCCCGATGCTCTGCGAAGGCGATAAGAAATATTCGAAGCCTGGAGATTGTCCTGTGTGCGGAATGCATCTAGTGCCAATTAACAATTCAGCAGAAAGTCATCCTAAGCCGCAAAAGCTTTCACCATTACCTTCAATAAAGAGATCAGGTAAGGAGGCACTCTATTATTGTCCGATGCTCTGCGAAGGTGATAAAAAATATTCTCAACCCGGAAATTGTCCGGTGTGTGGAATGCATTTGGTGAAGGAGCAAAAGGTAAAACCTAAAAGTGCAGAGTACACGTGCCCAATGCATCCTGAAATAGTTCGTAATGAACCAGGAAGTTGCCCTATCTGTGGGATGGATTTGGTGCCAAGAGTTGTCCAAAAGAATAACCAAGAGGAAGATGCTGCATACAAGACCATGCTCAAACGGTTTTGGATCGCCACTGCATTTACCATTCCGATATTCATTATCGCGATGGGTGAAATGCTGGGATTGCATCTTTCGCATATAGCGAGCATGACGAGTTGGGGTTGGATTCAATTTATTCTTTCGACACCAGTGCTATTCTATTGCAGTGCCGATTTTTTTACTCGAGGGTATAAATCGATAATCCGATGGTCGCCCAATATGTGGACACTTATCTCACTTGGATCAGGTGCCGCTTATTTGTTTAGTGTTGTGGGATTAATCTTTCCCGGTTTATTTCCTGATCAGTTCAAGATGAATGGTGCAGTTCATTTATACTTTGAAGCAGCTGCCGTAATCCTAACGCTCATATTATTAGGGCAAGTTTTGGAATTGAAAGCCCATGGAAGAACAAACAGCGCTATCCGTTCTTTGTTGAATTTGGTTCCGCCTCAGGCCACAGTGATCAGAAATGGAGTTGAACAAATAATTCCTTTGGAACACGTGCAATTGAATGACATCCTTAAAATTAAACCTGGAGAAAAAATTCCAGTAGATGGAGAAGTAGTGAAAGGCAATAGCTCGATTGATGAATCAATGATAACAGGCGAACCAATTCCCGTAGAAAAAAATGAAGGCGATCCGGTAACGGGAGGAACCGTAAATGGAACGGGGAGTTTTGAAATGAAGGCCTTGAAAATCGGATCAGACACCTTGCTTGCACAAATCATTGAAATGGTTAACAAAGCAAGCCGCTCGAGAGCCCCTATTCAAAACTTAGCGGACAAAGTCTCAGGTTATTTTGTTCCTATTGTTGTGGCTGCCTCGATCATAACGTTCATTGTGTGGGCTCTGTGGGGACCTGATCCTGCGTTGGTCTTTGCGTTCGCGAATGCCGTAACGGTGCTTATTATCGCCTGCCCTTGCGCATTAGGGCTCGCCACACCTATGGCTATCATGGTAGGCACCGGTCGTGGAGCAACAATGGGCATACTTGTTAAAGAAGCGAAGGTGATTGAAGAAATGAAAAGAGTCAACGTACTCGTGATCGATAAGACAGGAACAATCACTGAAGGAAAACCAACTCTTAAGTCTGTGAAATCATTTAGCAACTCGATAAGTGAAGATGAAATTTTAAAATTAACTGCTTCACTCGAGTCGAGTAGTGAGCATCCGTTGGCGAATGCCATTGTGAAGGCGGCAAAAAATAAAAACCTTTCTTTACGTGAAGTGAAAAATTTCGCATCCATGACCGGCCATGGGATTAGCGGGATAATCGACTCAAAGAGAATTATTATTGGCAATGCAAAATTTCTTGAGGCACATGGATTGAATCTTAATGAGTCAAACCGGAAGGAAGTTGAAGATCGGCAATCAAAGGGTGAAACGGTAATGCATGTAGTTATCGAGAATGAATTGACTGGATACATCAGTGTGGCTGATCCCATAAAGAAAAATTCGAAAAGCGCGATTCAGGAATTGCAGAAGAATGGCTTGAAAGTGATCATGCTCACCGGTGACAATAAAATTACAGCCAAAGGTGTTGTCGATGAATTAGGACTTGACGGATACGAGGCTGACTACCTGCCAGCCGATAAACTCAATAAAATAAAAGAGCTACAACAACAAGGTAATGTGGTAGCGATGGCTGGCGATGGGATTAATGATGCACCAGCATTAGCCCAGGCTAACGTAGGTATTGCGATGGGCACCGGCACCGATGCAGCTATTCAAAGTGCAGGCATCACTTTAGTGAAAGGAGACTTGACAGGAATTATTCGTGCGAAAAAATTGAGTATTGCAGTGATGAGCAATATCAAGCAGAATCTATTCTTTGCTTTTTTCTACAACGCCATCGGTATTCCCATTGCGGCTGGCGCTTTGTATCCTTTTGTTGGAATCTTGTTGAGCCCAATGCTCGCAGCCCTTGCGATGAGCCTAAGCTCCGTTTCAGTTATTGGGAATAGTCTACGGCTGAATACGAAGACAATATAATTATAGAGTTAAGCCGTCCAATAGCATCCTCATGGACACATTACGCATCAACTGTCCATAGTTTTGAACTAAATTTACCCGCACAAATCCCAGGCTCGCTTGCGCATACTTTTTGATCAATTTTTTCTGATTTTAGTTAATGGTGGCATCGTCCTGGGGATATTTGTCGTGCTGCTGATTAATAATAAAGGAGCCCGAAGAAGCAGGGCCAACATTTTTCTTTCAGTGCTGTTGATGGCTTTTACATTCAGCATGTTTCACATCCGTTATGCTGGCAACGTGATGGATCATTTTTCGGTCAGGGTTTTCAATGCAGGGGATCCAACTTTCTTGCTCATCGCTCCGCTCCTCTTTTTCTATATAGAAGAATTGACCGGACAAAGAGTAAAATTTTCGATAAAGTCCCTTGCGCATTTTGTTCCGTTCCTCTTCATTATCATTTGCTCACTCTCCTTTAATTCAATAACATCAGATAATCTGTTCATTCAATTTTTGAGTCACTACCCAAAACTGCCCATCATCATTTTTTGGGTGATGGTGGTGATTCAATTTTCATGTTACCAATTTCTCATCCAAAGAAAATGGCAGGTCTATCAACAATTGATGCGGCAGGAAGTTTCTAATACAGAGAATATCAACATCTCGTGGATAAAATTCTTTATGGCTGTTTTTTTGGTCATTAATATTTTCTTTCTTCTTGGGCTCTTTGTTGTTATTCATTTTGACTACATGATGACGCTATGGAAAGCCGCGGGTATTGTATTTTCTCTTTCTGTGTTTGCATTGGGATATAAAGGGATATTACAGCGAGAAATTTTTTATACGGATGAAACCAAGTCAATTGATGTTCCCGTTGTTACTACTCAAATCAAACCCGACCAGCTACTCATCGGCAGGCTTGTCACCTACATGACTGAAAAAAAATCATATCTCGATTCGGAGTTGACTTTAAGCAGTTTGGCAAAGGATATCAACATGAGCCGAAGTCAGTTATCACAATTGATCAATGATGGTCTGGGAGAAAATTTTTATGATTTTGTGAATAAATATCGTGTTGAAGAAGTTAAACGTCTAATGACTGACCCACAAGCTAAGAATTTCAACTTACTTGGTATTGCTTTGGAAGCTGGGTTCAAATCCAAATCTACTTTTAATCTTATCTTCAAACGCTTCACGGGATTAACACCAACAGAGTACCGAAAAAATCTTTCGTCATAAACAATTACTTAGTAATTATGAACTTTACAAAGTTAGTTCCCAATGTGTTTTATATAGATATTAAAGACGCGTTAAAACTGTTTATTGATTGTCTTGAATTTAGAATTGAACATGATGAATTGAAATCAGACAATCCATTTTGTGTAATCGAAAGGGACGGTTTGCGGATAAATCTTTTCGAGAATAAGGAATTAGCAAAAGAACATAATCCTGAATTTAGACTTGTAACGAATGATATTGATGAAGTATACAAAAAAATAAGTTCATCACATCCCGGGTTTCTGCACCCAAATCTTAGTAAAATCACGCTTCGTCCCTGGGGCGCAAAAGAATTTGCACTCAGGGACAATCAATTAGGTATTGTTATTCAGCAATGGTAAGATCCTTAAGAAATG
>Ga0302321_100002483_pt1 | contig 15811 bp, 11 predicted proteins | sample Fen_T0_1_FD_202505 | JGI IMG/M metagenome (GOLD analysis project Ga0302321, IMG submission 202505) | Peat permafrost microbial communities from Stordalen Mire near Abisko, Sweden - Fen_T0_1 | ecosystem: Environmental > Terrestrial > Soil > Wetlands > Permafrost | place: Sweden: Abisko...
TGGTACGGATGCATCCCCACGATGCGCGACGCGTGGTTCGATCGCCTGATGGCCGCGTACGTCGACATCCTTCAGGAGCATCGCGACATGTTCGAAATCGTCGGAGCAATTTGAGGGGATGCCTCAGCGCGAACACCGCATCGCTGATCGGCTCACCGTGATCAAGCCACTTGAGGAATGTCGGAAGCCAGCGCGGGGGAACTCTGGTGTCGAGGGGCCACGGCGATGCGACGACCGCGCGAACTCCCCGTTCGAGAAGTAGTCGAGTGAGTCCGACCGTTGCCCTCGCGCGTGGATGTTCATCATGCCGACCGGCGCTGCACACGAACATCACTACGCAACCAGCGTTAGCGACCGCATCTGCGATCGCACGAGGGCTCCAACGTTCACTCGCATCGTCTCGCAAGACTTGAAAGAAGCGTGCGTCGGGAAGCAGACCGCCGTGAGCTATGACGACCGCGACATCAGCATTCGAGAGGTCGCGTGAGATTTGAGAGGATCTGGAGAACGCGAAGCCGTGCTCGGTCAAGACCGGTTCGAGCCGTTCCGCAAGAGGCCCCAGAGCTGGCGATTCGTCGCCCTGCGGGGGTGCATCCGAAATCCACGCCACTCGTCGACCTGTCATAGTTCTCGGTGGTCGCATCCGTGCAGCCAACCAGGCAAGGCTCGGGACCGTAGCGACTGGCCACTCTGCTCCTATGAAATCATTGTCCAGACGCAGCAGATTCATCGGAAACACCGACATTCGGACGTCTGGAACGATAACCGTGCTCCTCGAAGACGCGGAGCTGATACCCAAGTGATCGACGCTGCGTCGCACAGCGTCACCCATGACGCTCTTGGGGTCATCCATCTTCGAGTACTCGTAGGGGTGCTTCTTCTTCCATTCGCTGAACGCCGGCGGACTGAATACCTCCTGCAGCTCGCGGCGCACCTCGACGTCCGATCCGTCTACGGTGGCTCGAACGAGCCGTCCAGCATCATCGAAGCCGAGCATATGGACTACATGGCCGGCCGCAGAAAGGTGAGCAATCGACGAACGCCAAGCGTCCGGCGCATGGATGTCGGCTGGTGTGACCACAGTACGATCCGCAAGCAATTCGATCAACTCGATGACTGACGAGGGTTCGAGGCTCTCGGCGTGGGAGAGTGCCCGCTGCGATGCAAGGGCAGCAGCCTGGATGTCATAGCCAACGTCCTCCGAGAAGCGAACAGCTCCAAGCCGGCTTGTCAGGGCGCGCACCGTGGCGAGACTCGCGTTCGGATCGCCGAGCGCCCTCAACCGGTCCGCTGTTGGGCCCGGCAGGCTCGACAGCGCAGTCTCGACGAGCGCTCGCTGATCAACAGAGATCTCTGCGCTAACTGCCGAGGTGCGCGCGATCAGCTGCATCAGCAGGACGAGAGATGGAGTCACGTCCTCGTTGAGATCCAGAAGCCGTCTAAGATTTGCCGCGAGACGTCCCATTAACGAGCTGTCGGGAACCGCTCGACCGAGCGCATCATGCTTTCGAAGCTCGATCGCGAGCTTGATCGACTCCATGCGTGCAGTCCACCTTGGCGTCATGGTCAGCAAGGGTTCAGCTTTGGCGACCATGGCAAGCGCCTCGTCATGAAGGCCGAGGTCCCGCAGCAACCTCACCATCAGATGTGTCTCGTGCCACCTTTCCTCGCGAGTGAGCCTCGCCTCCTGGAGGGAGGCAGCGAGCAGCATGCCCACCAAGGAGTCATGAAGATCACCAAGTCGGTGATAGACATCGGAGAATGCCGTCCAAGCTAGCCTCAGCTCCCCAGGATCGTCGTTCGCCCAGTTCAAAGCGTGCTCGGCGATGTCGCGTGCTTCCTGCGCCCACCCGTGGTTTGCCAAGTGCACGGCCGTCCCCCGCAGCATGCGGATCCCGTCGCGGCGTGAGTTGGCTCGGATGCACGTTAGCAGCGCGCCGTGGAGCACAACCTTTGTAGCAGCGAGGCTGCGATCGTCTGTGACGTCATCGAGCAATCGGCTCAGCGCTTCACCCGCGATGGGCACAAGCCGCATCGCCGTCTCCGCCGTGATGCTCGTCGGCAGCTCGCCTGCTCCCAGTATGTATGCTCGTCCCGGACCAGATCGTTCGGCCATGCCGGCCACCAGCTCGAGGAAGTCTCGAGCTTCATCAAGCGATGCTGGCTCATCCGTCCGAACGACGGTCGGTTGCTCGTCAGAGGAGGCGGCGAGGCGCTCCACCAAGAAAAGAAGCAACGCTTCGCCACGTGTACCGACGACGTCGGCGGCGAGAACTTGGGCAAGCTTCACCCGAAGCTGCGTGTCTCGAGGTGCTGTTGCGATACGGCTTGCGACGAATGCAATAGTTGCTGCGAGTAGCTCGTCAGGGATAGCGAAACCACCGTCAGGAGCGCGCTCGAAAAGAACAAGCTCGAGCGTGTCGAGGATCAACGACGCTGCACGAAGAGCATCAGCACCCGCAGGTGCTGCCGCGAGCAACGCCAGCGCTTCAGCGTACAAGCGTCTTCGTATGGCCTCGCGACCCGCGAGAAGAACGCTCATTCCTCTGCGATCGGGAAATCGTTGGGCGAGTTGCCTCGTCGAGCTCACGACGTCGTTTTCTAGCAACGCGCTCGCAAGAGCGCCGAGATACTCGCGCTCCTGCGTTTTGAGATTCAATTTCGCATCGGCCGCCAGAGATGCGAGCTGTCTCCAGTCTCTCGCCCCCATTGCACGATCGACGAGATGTCGCGACAAACCGGTGGAGCTTGGGCTGATCTGTGTCAGCCTTTCGATCAACCTCTGTTCGAGATCTCGCGCGCCAGCGCGGCGCGCAGTATGCAGTGCGCGCTCTAACAGCTCGATTGGCAAAGCGTCCAGAGGCAACGATTCAAGCGCTTCGCGTGCCTTCGACGGCTCGTCCGCAGACATTGCAATCTGTGCGAGCTCCGTAAGGACCCCAGGCTCCGCCGTGGCAAGCCACTCTTCCCAGAAGCGCGAGATCGCACCGAGCGCTGCAACATGTCGTTCGGCGTTGCGAAGCGCGGTCGCTTGCAACATCGCTACGCCTTTCGCGTCCACTCCTGAGGCTGCGATTGCCGCGAGTGCGGCGTCGAGCGTCGACGGATCATCTGCGCGAACGCTGGTCACCACACGAGCCCAAGCCACGGCTTTGGAGATTTCCATCGTGATGACGCGCCCGGGTAGCCCCTCAAGCATCTCGACGTGTTTCTTCTTGATTGGCGGCATGTGACCGACGTCAAGCAGCGCGTAGGACGTCCGCCGAATGTTCGAGCCTAGTTCTGTCGCGAGCCGCGCTACGTGCTGAACCCAAACGTCTTCAGTCAAAGCGGCGTCCACCGCTCGATCCACGTCGCTGAAGCGAAATTGACCCGCCGAGACCACGTAGATCAGGGCATCTTCTCCGCATTCGTCGCCAAGTCGCGCAACCGCAGCGGCATCGAGTTCGGTCAGCTGATGGTGCATCACACGTTGGGAAGCATCGGCATGCCCGTTTGCCGCGAGAACCCTTCGCGCATGGACGGCGACTTCGACGGCAACTGGCCGCGATGGGGGCGCGACCACAAGAACGAGGCGAAACGTGGGCGCACTCAAGAGACCACCAAGTACCGCAAGCCCAAGCGCGCGTTGGTTCTCAGGATCGGGTCCAAGGATCACAACGTCGGCATGCCCAGGGCCGGACGCTCTGCGTAGGAGTCGCCCCCAGTCCTCGTGGCTCATTTTTTCGGGCAGAATAGCCGCCAGCTCGTCGGCGCCCTCCGCGTCGTCGGCCTCATCGGCCTCATCGGTGTCGGCCGCGTCATTCTCGCCTGACGTCTCGCCCTCCGTGTCGGCCGCATCATCCTCGCTAGACATCTCCGCCCTCCGTGAACGCGGCGCAAGACCGCGTCGCACAAGATAGCAGAGCCACCGCGATGAGCCGGTCGCGGCCAGAGCCGCCGGACGGGCGAGTCGACCTTGTCCGCGGTGACGAGCTCGCGGCGCGATCCGCGGTGACCGCGCTGACCACCCCGCGGGCGATCGCTCTTGGGCCGCTGGCCGCCGCCCTTGCCAGCGGCGCCCGGCGGATCACTCGACGGTGGCAGGTGCGAATTCTTGCCCAGCCGCTCGGTCAGTTCCACCACCCGCTGCGTAAGGACTGTGAGCTGCTCGAGTAGCTGACCGATCTGCTGCTCGAGCCGCTGGCTGGGCGCCACCTCAGCCGCATGCGCGGCTTCCAACTCGGCGACGCGGCGCTGCGCGTCCAACGCTCAACGTAGATCACGTTTCCGTGCGGGCTGCGATCGTTGCGGATCACGAACTCACAACCGATCGAGATGCTCCAGGTTTCCGACCCCCTGAACGGTTACGACGACAATTACTCAGCACCCCAACACGGCAACACGGGCAAAAGTAGTTGACGCCAATCACCGGGTGAGCATGACCGTGAGGGCGTAGCCGGCAGGATCGGGGGGGATCAGACCCGGCCGGGAGGCTCGCCGGCTCGGAGGCTCACCACAGCCAGCGAGCGACGAGGACGATGCTTCGGATCTTGGCTCCGCAGGGAGCGCGATCGGCCGCCAGCTCGCGACCTGCCGCCGCGTCGTCGAACACCACAACGTGCTCATCACCGGGGCGACCGGCACCGGCAAGACCTACCTCGCCTGCGTTCGTGCTGCTAACCACGGTGCAGATCTCCCTCCGAGATTCTCATCGCCATTTGGTCCTTCCCTACTTAGACTTACAGCTAGGAAGCCATGGATGCTTGGGAAGACATCAGAAATGATACCGGCGCGCTGCGCGCGTACCTTGACGGCGTCGATGCTCGGCTCGCGAGCGAAGGTGTAGCAATCCACGCCCGCACCTTCCATGCCTGGATTGCCGTCCAACGAGACATGCGGATGAGCGTTCCGCTGGGGGACCCATCGATGAAGCCTGTCGATGACTACTTTTCTGCGAAGTATGGACGTCGCGTTCTCATGGATCCGGCGGTAGGGCGTATGCTCGTGATGTTCGGGCACGAAGCATGGGCTCTCCGATTCCCTCTCGTCTTCGGTCGCGTCCGCGTTGACCTGCTGCGGATGATCGAAGGCGGTACACCTAACGTCGTAGCTAGGCTCACGGCCGCAGAGCGAGCATTCCTAGACGATCTCGTGCCGCGAGCATTCGACGCGTTCAACTCGTTGAAGCACGTGCCGCCTGATCTTCGCGCTGACTTGTCCAACGCCGTGGATCAAGCTGTAGATCCGCGTGGCGATCGCGGGCTTTCAAAATGGTCGTCACAGCAGGTCGTCGAGAAGATGCTCAAGGCGTACGTTCGCAAGTCCGGCGGCGGGGTACCGACGAGCAGGGCGCTCCAGCACCCGCATGAGCTTGCGCCTGTTGCGGCAGCAGCGGAGGCAGTCGGCCTGCGTGCATTCGACCGAGCCCTTCTTGCCAAGGTCGAGTGCCGCGCGGGAGTCCGCTATCCGGGGAACGCTGTGACCTTGGTCGATGCAGTCGCAGCGAATCAAGCATCGGTGCTTCTCGCTGGCGAGATCGGGAAGCAGTGGTGACGACGGTTGATGATCCTCGAACGCTGACCTCCGAAGTCAGGGGTGGGTTAGGGATCCCGAACCGTGGTCGTTACCTCCATCCCGTATCGGTCGCATTCACGAAGAGATGACTCATGCGCATCCGAGAACTCGTTCAAGCAGGCGCAGTAAGACTCCTCACGCGGCTCCAGCGTATTTCGGCGAGCGACGAAACAGAAGAGCCACGTGCACTGGCGAAGGATCCGTGGAAGGACTTTGTACAAAGCATCAGGCTCGACGTTCACGAGACTGCGAGACCCGTTCTCTCTTGCTTCGAGTGCAACAAGCTCGTTCCGTTCGATGAAACGGCCAACGTCGTGAGAAGTTGGTTCCTCGGCACAGGGCCTGCTTGCGAGGCGTGCGGACAACCTATCAACGTCTGGAAGAACACGCTTCTAGCGATGACCTCCGACAAAGGCCTGGCGATCGCAACACAAGTTGGAGCTCGCCACACGGCGATCATGTATCGGTTGCAAGTCGGCGTCCCGACCGCGTTCGATATTCGCGACAAGGGAATCCCGAAGGACGCAACCATACTTCGCATTCGTCACACGTCAGGACTGGCTGATGGCGTGAGCATCGTCGACCTCGATGGGAATGACTCCGCGCGTGCGCCAGGCTTCATCGTGCGCGTTCTCGGCGTTGCAGTTGCCGAACCCGCGTCTGCCGACATGCAAGCGACGACGACAGTCACGTGGGCACACCATGACGCCGATGACGATGGTCGACGAAGCCTGAACCATGCGCTTCTTGCGATCGCTGATGGACGTCTCGAAGAGGCCATTGTTCCAGCCAATGTCGCGGTCGAAGTAACTCTGGCGGCTGTCCTAGAAGAGCACCTCCGAGCAATTGGAGTCTCTAACACTCGGCTCAAGCCCTTCCTCACGGATGCGGCAACTTACAGTCACCAGCTTAACGTTCTGCTTCCGGTGATTCTTTGGGGGACCGGAGTTCCCCCGCTGGACCCTCACCTTGTTGGCATCTTGAATCGTCTGCGCGACCTGCGAAATGGAATCGGACATCGAGGAAAGACCAAACAACCACTCACGCGGGCGCTCATCGGCGAGTGCGTGACAGGAGCGGTTTTTGGCTTCCACTACGCGAGACTTGCAGGTGAACTGCTATCGGTCTTTCGAAGCACACTAGCCGCTGCAAAGTAAGGGACCGCGAGTGGCCAAGTTGGTCGATCCGGATGTGCTCCCTCGACGGAGGGCTGCTCCAATCGATCGAGTTGACCATTCGCGCCCCCTAAGCGCTGCATCGCCCCCAACGTAGCGGAGCACAGCGGCGGTGCTGACCCTCGACGGATGAGGAAGCACTACACCGAGAAGCCGCGCAGCTCGCTGGATACTGACGGCACTCTGATCCCGTCGGGTTCTGACGGTCGAGGTCGATCGGTGAGATAGTCGCGGCCTCGAAGATCTCGCCGTTACGATCGGTGGCACGCGACACGACGCCGAAAAGCTCGAGGGCCTCGGATGGCAGTCCGAGACCCTCAGCCGAGGACACCGGCCTTGAGCACACGATGCTTGGGCGCGGGCGTGCGGGCAAGTTTGTGGACGTCGCGGCCGCTCGCTAACACTGGTCCTCGACTTCATCGGCCAGCACCGCCAGGAGTTCCGGTTCGACGCGTTGCTAGGAGCGATCGCCGGCTTGCCGCGCGGCCACCTCATCGAAGCGATCGAGCGCGGCTTCCCATTCCTGCCCAGCGGCTGCTCGATGGCGCTCGACGCGGTCGCGCAAACCACCGTCCTGCGCTCGCTGCGCACGACCGTCGAGGCGCGCTGGGCCGCGCTGGTCGCCGAAGCACGGGCCGTCGCGCGTGCCGCCGACGCCGCGCCAATCACGCTCGCCACATTCCTGCAGGACAGCGGCCGCGAGCTCGACGACATCTATCGCCACGGCAGCTGGACCCGACTCGTGCACGACGCCCGGTTGCGGGAGATCGCAGTGAGCGACGAGGTCCTGGACACCTGCCAGCGCCTACGCCATCTGGTCCACATCGACGACCCCGACCGGCTCCAGCGAATCGAGTCGCTGCTCGACGGCTGCGCCGCAGGCTCAGCAACCGAGCGCCGCGAGGCCCTCATGCTCGGCTATCAGATCGAGCACGAGACACAGCGATTCATGGCCGCCGAAGAGGTCGGCAGCTGGCTCCGCGATCGCCCGGCCGCGCGCGACGAGCTACGCGAGCTCGTCGGTGTGCTCGCGGAGCGGGTCAGCGCTCCCGCGTCGGTCGTGCCGGTTGCCGAGTGGCCGCTCGTGCTGCATCGCCACTACATGCGCCGGGAGATCCTCACCGCGTGTGGCTACTGGACGGAAGCCAAGAAGACGCCACAACGCAGCGGGCGCGTCGCGAGGCCACCAATCACCCGCCCGCGGCGATCATGGTGCCGGGCTCGGCTCGAAGTCGGAGCGCGTCACCGTCACTCGGATCGTTGCTCGCCGTCGTGCACGCCGCGCCATCACCCGATCGCAGTCCGTCGCGAGATCTTGAGCAAAGCCCGGCGATCGCATCGGCTATCGCTGCAACATTGCGGCAGTCGGCGACGGCCTGACCGGGTCGCCGCCGAGTTCGCTGGATCAGGTCAGCATGTCAGCTGATGCATGTGCTCGAGCTCGCGCGCGTGCGGCATAAAGTTCGCGGAGTTGTTCGGGCGCGAGCGGTGCGAGCAGGTCCTCGACGGTGTTTCTCTCCTCTTGCATATCGGCGAATTCGCGCTCAAGCAAGTCGCGTTCTTGAACGACCGCACGTACTGCGCGAAGAAGCGCGTCGCAGGACGGAAGGCGCGCGCCGCCGAGCACACGAGAGAGCTCGCCACCTACCTCGGCGCTCACTACGAGCTCTCCGCTGCCCATCTTCTTCCACTCGATGGCGAGCGCCCGAGCGCGCTCGGGCGTAACACGGCAACGCTTCACGATGTCGCGCGGGCCCACGCCTTGGTCGAGCAACTCGAAGGCGAGCGCGGCAGCTTCGCCGTCGGTCGGAGCGGTGGATGTGCGAGCGGTTCGAGCTCGATGGATGTCCAGTGGATCGAAGAAATGAACACCATCGATGACGCGCGGATGAAGCACGCCTCTCTCCTCGAGTCGACGCACGGTCGACGATGAAACGCGCAGTAGCGCTGCGGCGCCCGCACGTGTCAGGCCGACAACCTCACCCGTCGGCGTGGCACCGCCACGTTCGTCCGGCGGGCGAGTCGTGTTCCGCTTCGTCACGACCTGTGCTCCTCGCATGGGCGGAGGACGTCGGCGGTAGTGCCCATCTCCGACGGCTCGGATTCCAGCATCGCCGCACTACTTTGCTGCATGTCGCATCCACCTCGCCATCAGATACTTCGTACGAGATAGCGATGACCCGGTGTCCCGTCAAGCACGCGGCTCGATGAGATCGGCCGTGGTGGTGCTCGACAACCGGATTGTGGTTGCGCCTCGGTGACAGCGACCGACTGCGCGACCGTGGTGTGGTGGAGTTGCACCGAGACGTTGGTCGAGCCGAGCAGGGCGATCTCGGCGTGTCAGGGTGACACCTCACCTGACCGCCGCAACTCGGCCATGTTCCTCACGATATACACGCAGTCCCTGCCGGAACTACGCCGCATGACAGGGGACGTGGCAGGGGCATGGCACCCTCGCCACGAGCTGCCCGACTACGATCGGCGGCGGGCTGGGCGCCCGTGCTGCATGAACGAACAGTGGTCGAGCGAAGCCGTGGCGATCTCGGCCGTCCTCGCTGCGAAGTGGTTCCCCTTCCCCACGCGTTCAGGTGCGGCGAGTCCAGCGACACGACCGGCCACGTCCGGCGCCGGCGCAGGACAGCCGGTCGGTGCCGAGCGAGATCGGTCCTGGCTGTGTGTGGTTGCTGTCGCGGCGCCGCGATCACGGCGATGATGGGTTGCGCGAGATCTTGATCGAGACGAACAGCGCGATCTCGACGTGTCAGGGTGATAGCCCACCCGCTCGCCGTAAGCCGGCGTGGTTCCTGGCGACAGGCACGCAGTACCTGCCGAAACAGCGCCGGATGACGGTTCGCGTGGCAGGGGCATGGCACGCTCGCACGAGCTACCGGCTTCGATCGCCGCCGCGTGCGGCGAGGTGGGCGAGGTCGGGCGGGACCAGACGAGGACCTGGGCGAGGTCGAGCGGGCGAGCACAGGACGTACCGCGATCACCGCGGCGGTGTTGGAGGGGACGTGGCGAGTTCGAGGCGGGCCGGCGCGATGGCGGAAATCCGCAATGCGCTGACGCCTGGCGCGATCGCCGCGGTGACGTTGCTGCGCAGGACCTGATCGAGTTCAAGCCGGGGCGGGTCGCGCGCTGGACCGGCCGCGGCTGCGCAGGGGGCGACGCACCGACGCGTTGCAATCGCCGGCGATGGCGGTCCTGGAGCAGAAGTTGGCCGGGTTCGGGCTGGACGTGGTGGCGCGCTGGCCCGGTCGGCGCTGCCGCTGAGCGTGGCCGGTGGCCCATGCCGCTCGTCAGCTCACGATCCCCGCGTCAGCTTCTGCCAACCGCCGTGCAACGGGCCCCCGATTTCACTGCTGCAGGGCGCACAACGTCGCACCTCGGAGCTCGGCATCGTGCGGCAACAAGCGATAAGGATCGAAGCGCCGACGACTTCATTGGGCCGGCCGCCGGGGAGCAGCACAGGTCTTGACGACGCGCACCGAGCATCGTCGCGCATGATCCCGACTGGTCGCCGTCGCGGGGCTCTGACGACCGTACGAGGAACAGGAGGATGCTGCACCTGCCAGGCTGACATCTCCTCGGGTATCATAACCTCGCCATGTTCTTCGGATAAGCAGGCATCCCCCTGCCGGAGCCGCGCAAGATGACCGGCTCGTGGCAGGGGGGCCGACAGGCGGTACCGCATTCCACGTTGAGCCCGGTACGGGTGTGACCTGGCGGCGAGCTCATGTCGTACTAAGATTCACGCGGGCACAGCCTTTCACGTGAACCTCGCCCTGAGGGTGGTAGTGGCGGATGACGACATCGACGTCGCGCATGCGGAACCTCGCGGACTTCGCCGCGGCGCTGTCCCGGCTCGAAGACTGGTTACGCGAGCACGCCGGCGCACTGAACGCACCGGGGGACGCACGTAGCTGGGCCACGAAGCACCTCATCGAGCACGGCAACGTATGGGACGAGCCGTCCCGTACGCTCTGCGCGTGCGCGCACTGCGGGACGACCTTCACGATGCCCGCCGAGCAGGTCGCTGTAGCGTGTCCTCGGTGTGTGCACCATGCTGCCCCAGTACCGCACGGCGGCGAACTGCCTACGGATCGGATATGCGGATACGTTCGCGCCTGGGGTCGATGTGGCTACCGCAGCGACTGCAAGGTATGCGGTGCCGCGGCCGTGCTGTTCGATCTGGAGCTCGCGCTCGCCGACCGCAGCTCACGCTCCCATACGCTGGATCTGGTTCACCACATCACGAAGGCGTCCGAGGCATCTGAACGTGCGGAGAGCGACTACGAGCGAGCGCGCGTCATCCGCAATCTTCAGCGAAGCTTGCCGGTGGCCCTCGATGACTTCCTACATGGACAGGCACGTCACCGGGAGCAGTCCATCCTTCGCGTTCGCTCCCAGGTCGATGCCCTACAGCAGCGCGGACTTCCCGAAACGATGCAGCTGCGCGGCCAGTCGGCGACCGATCTCGAAGCGCTATTTCCCATGACCTCAGCCGATGAAGTTGTCGCGCGGATCCTCGAGTCCGACCCGGCGTCCGACCCCGACAAGTGGCGCGGGTCCATCCTCGGCCTCGTCAACGTTCGTGAATCGTCCCGTAGGGTGCATGTCGATCCGGATCGCAGTCTGCTGGGAGGGCTTCAGGACCATCTCCTCGCCCACGGCTTCTCGTACGGCGAGATCGCGCAGCTGCTGCCTGATGGCGAAGGCGGCACGCCGCAGCAGCAGCGCGACCGCGTGAAGAACCGGCTGCAGCACCGGCGCCGAGAACGCTAGCGAGCGGCAGCCCGGCGAAGCGACCCGGGACCCGGAGATTTCGCCGGGTTAGCCCTCTCCGTCGTTTACGCCATGCCGGGCTCGCCGCTCGATGGCTACCGATGATCGACGATGAACGACGGGGCCGCGATGCGTGGCGGAGGTGACGAGCACCAGGATCCGGCAGCCGAGGCAGCAGTGGGCGCGGTCACCACGGAGGAGCGTGAGCCTGCGCACCGATGCGTGGACGACGCTCGCAAGATCCCGGTGCTTGCCAGCGTCGCCCGCTCCTCGGCGCCTTTCGTTCCGACGAGCCCCGCCGCGGTGATAGCCGAGGCGCGCGAGCCTGCGCACCAGCGCGTCGGCGACGCGAGCGAGGTCCCGGTGCTCGCGAGCGTCGGCCGCACCGCGGCACCCTTCGCTCCGCCGACCCCTGCAGGTGGCAAAGCTCTACCCACGGCGGCCCGTCGGCGCACGCACGTCGATCGGCGCGGCGAGATCCCGGCGACGATCCCGGCGCGCGGAACGCAGACGCTGTTCACGACGATGGAAGCCGCCGAATTTCTTCGCTACCGCACGGCGTCCGGCATCCGGACCGCCGTGGCGCGTGGACTGCTGGTGCCGTTCGGCAGCGGGCCGCGCGGCACCCATCTCTTCACCGAACACGAACTGGTGCGCTTCGTCAGGAGCGCGCGCTATGCTGACCCTCGCCTTGAGACGCGTGGGGACAAGGACGATGTGGATGCGCCAGCAAGGGAAGAAGACTCGGCACCCCGGGGTGTACCGAGTGAACGACAACAGCTACCGCGTGCGCGCCGTCGGGACCGACCCGCGCACCGGCAAGAAGAAGGCGGTGGAGAAGCTCTACGAAGGGGTGAGCGCCCAAGAGGCCGCGAGGAACCGAGCCGCGCTGATCCAGGAGATCGAGGCCGCGACGCGCGTGGCGACCAAGCAACGCGTTTCGGACTTCGCGAGATCGTGGATCGCGTCAAAGGCCGTCAGCGTCGACGCGACGACGGCTAGCACGTATGCCGATGCGCTCGAGCAGCACGTGCTGCCGGTGCTCGGCGACTACTGGTACGACGCCTTGGCCAAGGTCGATGTCCAGAAGTGGGTCGACGACTGCTTCGGCGCGATCTGGAAGACGCCGAGCGGGAAGAAGAAGCGCTACTCACGAAATTCGGTCCATGGCTGGTTCCGGGTGTTCCGCACCATGACCCGCGATGCGGTGGATGCGCTGCATCTGCCGACCGACCCGTGCGTACGCATCCGGTTCCCGCAGGAGGAGCTGAGCGAGGGGACGAACGCGCTCGAGCCCGAGGAGCTGTTGAGGTTCCTCGCCGAGATGCGCGCGCGGTACCCGCATCACCACGCGATGGTGACGTTGCTCGCGTTCACGGGGCTGCGGTTCTGCCATGCGTCGGCGCTGAAGTGGGACGACTGGGACGAGGACAAGGCGGTGTTGCACGTGCGGCGCAAGCACGTGCGAGGGGAGATCGCGCCGGTGTCGCGCAAGAAGCGCGCGCCCAGCGTGATCCCGGTCGAGCCGGAGCTGGCGGAGGTGCTTCGCGAGCACCGGGCGCGGCTGGCGTCGGCGAAGGCGCCCGGGTTCGCGCAGGGATGGATGTTCCCATCGGACGCGGGAACGCTGCGGACGCCGAACACGATGGATCGGGCGTGGGCGAAGTGCCTCGATGCCGCGAAGGTGAAGCACCGCTTCACCGTGCACGGCCTGCGGTACACGTTCACCGACCTGATCCGGCTGTCGAAGGCGGACGCGGTGGTGCGGCGCGCGCTGACCGGACACGTGACGCAGGAGATGCAGCAGCACTACTCCCATGTCGGGACGGATGAGAAGCGGGCGGCGATCGCCGGGGCGCTTCGGCTGCTGGCAGATGCCAAGGCTGCCCGGCCGGACCAGCAGCGGCGTGTGAACGAACCCGCTGGTGTGAACTCGGGTGTGAACCGAGGGGGGGCCGAGGAGGTGATGGTGTCCTAAGTATTGAGCGGGATACCAGATTCGAACTGGCGACCTTCAGCTTGGGAAAGCTTCTCAGGCCCCAATCGCTGCCCTACTTCCAAGTCATTCTAGTCCCTTAGCCGTCTCATGGCGTCCCAAGACGTTGCATGCCGTGGCACTGGAAGTGGGGTTCGAGGTGGGGTCGCTCAGCGATCCAGGACGCGCTGGATCACCGCTTCTAGGTCGTGACGCCAGCCAGGAGGTGTCGCGCATGGTCACCGTTTCTTGCCCTTGCGCAGTCTGCTCTTCACCACGCCCTCGCCGAGGCGCTTGGTCTCGGCCACGACGCGATCGAAGTCGCTCTCGAAGAGGCGGTCCTGCACGATGCGGTACTTCTCGAACTCGCTCTCGGCGTGGGCCTTGGCGATCTCGGCGGTCACCTTGCCTGCGTCCTGCAGCACCTCCCGATCGGTCGCAGCGAGAAAGCGGTTCAGCCGCGTTTCCCAGTCCTGCATGGTCATGGGGATCTTGCGGAAGGCCATGTCCTCGGCCACGTCGAGGTAGGCGTTCACCAGCCGCGAGAGCTGCGCGAGTTCAGGTTCGGTCAGGTAGTTCTTGGCCACGACCACGTCGAACTTCTGAATCTTGCCGTGGGGCGCGTCGGTCCAGGTGTGGAGCCCCATGTGCTCCTTGGTCGCGTCCGCGCGGTCGGCGATCACCTCGGCGGCGGTCTGCCCGTGGATGGCCCAGTGCAGCTTGTTCTGTACGGTGGCGAAGAAGCGCTTGGTGGCCTGCGCTGTCACGTCGTAGTCGACCGACGTGGCATAGATGTCGGTGATCTTCTGGTAGAACTTGCGCTCCGAAATCCGGATCTCGCGGACGCGCTGGAGCTGCTCCTCGAAGTAGCGGTCGCTCAGGACGGAGCCGCCGCGCTTCATGCGCTCGTCGTCCATCGCGAAGCCCTTGATGGTGAACTCCTCGACGACGCGCGTGGCCCACTTGCGAAACTGCACCGCGCGCTCGGAGTTGACTTTGTAGCCCACAGCGATGATGGCCGAGAGGTCGTAGTGCTTCGTGTCGTAGGCCTTGCCGTCGGCAGCAGTTATTCGAAAATTTCGAATAACTGCTGCCTCCTCCAGCTCGCTGTCCTCGAACACCTTTTTCAGGTGGTAGTTGATGGTCGGGACCTCCACGTCGTAGAGCTGCGCCATCATCTTCTGGCTCAGCCACACGTTCTCGTCGGCGTAGACGGCTTCAACGCCGCCCGCGCCGCTGGCCGCCACAAAGGTCAGGTACTCAGCCGCCGAGGACCGGACAAGGGAGCCGGTTGGCTTCTTCTTGCGGGTCACGTGGCGTCTCCCGGCTGCAGAATCAAGCCGCGCTGGTCGTTCCCCGTGACCAGGCAAAGGGAGAACTCGGCTTCGCGGCGGATGACGTCGGTCATGGAGCGCGACTGCTCTTCGCCGAAGACGTGAAGTAGCCCCTGCGCGCTTCCATCCGGTCCTGTGGCAATTCGTAGACCGAACAAGGATGAGCGGGACCTCCATCGAAGCTGCAGGTGGCCTCCAGCCCGAAGAATCACATGGTCTTGGTTTGCGCGATCGCGCCGCAAGTCGAACGATGTCGTTGCGCGCGATGCTGCGGAGGCGACCCTCATCGACCTCCGAGCGCGCTCGCTACGCCTGTGGATCATAGAACAACAGGATGCCATGGTGTCGCACGAATAGCTTAAAGCCAGACGGATGGTCGTGGTCGGAACTGAAGGTAGCTTGGTGCGAGTGATTTCCGACGGCCGTGCACGCCAGCCGTACATCGGCCTGCACGGCGGACCTCCACCTCTCAAGGATCAATGCAGCACTCGGCTGCCGGATGAACAAGAGAAATCCAGCATCCGAGTGACGACCGCTTGTGTAGCGCGTCATCAATTGCAACATGCCATCAATGTTCTTCTCGTGACTGGAATGGAGTTTCGACTCGGCGATCCACATCACTTGTGCCGATCGGTTCTCGACCTTCAGGTCCGTGTGACCCCTTACATCCGTCTCGCAGCTGGCATCGTAGCCAGCAGCCGCAAGTTGAACGGCAAGGTAGTTCGTTAATTTCTCTTCCCCATCACTCTGAACCCGATGTGCGTTGGATTCGAGCCTCTCAATCGCGCTCCCCAAGTCGAAGTACAGGGCTTCCAAGAATACAGACTGACCCACACGCCCACGCCGAGCAACCATCCGGGCTAAACATGATCTCATGGGTTGATGGCCAGCTCGTCTGGGGAGGTTGCTGCCTCCCGCGTCGATCAGGTTGTGCGGTGATCTCGAGCGACGCAGGTTGCGCCGATCTGTCTCGAGGAGGCGATCGT